>Ga0307509_10000052_pt1 | contig 164947 bp, 126 predicted proteins | sample 10_EM_MG_FD_202245 | JGI IMG/M metagenome (GOLD analysis project Ga0307509, IMG submission 202245) | Populus trichocarpa ectomycorrhiza microbial communities from riparian zone in the Pacific Northwest, United States - 10_EM | ecosystem: Host-associated > Plants > Roots > Unclassified... | reverse complement strand
GGTCGATCGACTGGTTCTCGAGCGCGGCGATGTTCCCGGACTGGACCGAATACGGCGACGACGGGTTCTTGTGGCGCGGCCCGTCGACCTACGATCCGCTGCAGGTTTTTCGTCCGCAAACGTGGCTGTTGGCGGAGGGCTGGAAGAAGCACGGCGCGACGATCTCGTGCCACGAAGTTCCTTCGGCGAATTCGTAGGAAGTAGCGGAGCGCGTGGCGCATGGAAGCCCGGCCGGGACCCTTGCCCAAATGTCCAGGAATTGTCCGCCGTCAACATCAGACGACCAGGCTGCTCGCCGCGCAGCTCCGGCCGCCCGCGAACCCTCTGTGCCGATCACGTGCATTATGGTGTGGCGCGCATCAGCTCACGCGCGACCGGTGCGCACCGCCGCACCGCGGACGCATCAGATCAGAAGCATTCGAGGCGCCACTTGCCTCCATCGAGCGACGTCTTGCCGCACACCGCCCTGGCATCGCCGAAGAACTCGCTGAAGAGTAGGCCGTCTTGGCCGATGACACACTGATTGCGGCATGCCCCCGCCCGCACCTTCCCCACGACTTTCCATGTGCCACCAGCAGGTGGTTCATCACAGAACTGGATGAACACGCACTCTTGCGCCAATGCGTTCTCGTCGGCGGCGTCATCCCCGTCCAGAGCCGAAACATCGTTCGCCGTGCGGGTCCCGCCGGACCAGTCACTCGTGGTTACTTTCTCGCTCGTATCCGGCGTGCCTGCGAACTGCTCATCGCCTGGGCTTTCGCTGTCCTGACGCTGTTCAGTGCATCCAACCACGCCGCCAAGGCTCAGTGCCAAGACCAGAGTAGATACCATTCCCTTCATAGCCCTATCTCCTTCGATTGCGGTAATTGGTCATTGGGGCATCCCTTTGCCCGATCCACACCGAGTACGCGCCACCGACCTCAGGATCGCACGAAATAGGCACCCCTGCCGAGCTTTGCCATGTCGGGCACGATTCGCGATTCACCTCGAGCTCTGCCCTGAGGTCCTCGCCGTGCCGTTCAAACGAGAGCGTCCTCGTCTCGCAGCGTATCTCTGTCAGGCGCCCAAGGCCCCAGGACGGAGTAGCGCGTAGCGCATCAAAGGCCTCGGGGGCCTGACCGACGACCGCTGCCCGGCTGTTTTCACGTCGCTGCGAGGCGCGGATTGATCTCGAGAGCCCGCGCACGGTCCGCGTCGGCCCATATGCGGAGCTGCCTGCGCTCTGTGCCGGATGACGCCAGCGCTGCGCCGAGGACCGCAAGCTCGCACGTGTGAGCAAGGCGTCGGGCAGGCTGGATCCGGGCTCCGACCGTACGTGTGGCGGCGCGTTCTCGACACCGTGCGCGATGGTCCGATCAAGCGGGAGATCGCATTCGAGACGAAGACAGACCAAGGAGCTGGAGGCCAGGCGTGCCAAGAAGGACAACGTGATCGGCCCGTACAACTTGCGATGCGGCGTCCTCGTGACGGGCACGGATCGCGACGGCGGCGAGCTGCTGACCGTTGCCGCGATGACGTTGATGATGAATCGACAGCGGCAGCCCGTACTTCACGGCGCCGTGGCACTGGCTGGAAGACTGGGAACGGGTCGTTGCGGGGCTCCAGAGCTCCAACGAGCGCGGTCGCAGACAACGGCCGCCATCGGATACAGTCGCTGTCGTACACTGGCGGCGGACCTGGGCGCGTGTGGTGGATGGCTTCCGCGTCCCCCGAGCGTGTGAGCCGTTGCGTTAGATAGAAGCGTCTCCGACCGTGCAAGCGTGTATTTTCTCTTCATGCTGGAGCATGGCGCGCGATGAGCGGAGGGACCTCGGATGTGTCTACCGCCGTCAGCTCGAACAACAGCGCCCGGCCGACCGGTGGCATCCCGGCGTTGACCATCATGTCGCACCCCAGCGGCGACCGCGTCGGAGAGCGGCTGGTGCTCGAGGCCGTGGCCGCCGGTCGCGCCGTCCCGCTGTCGCGCAATGCACCCGATTTCACCAAGCCCGGCCGTCCTCTCGGGGTACCGCTGTCCGATCCGTTCCTCAGCCGCAACCCGATCCGGTTCAGCGCGGGTGTCGGGGGCCGTGTCGCGCTGACCGCGAGCGGCACGACCTCGTCGCTCGTGGTGGACGGCCGGCCGATGGAGGCCGCCGAGCTCGCTCCCGAGGAGATCGCGCGTGGCGTCGTGCTCGAGCTCGCGAAGCGGGTGGTGTTGCTGCTACACCATACCGACCGCGACGCCGGGGATGCCGCCGATGCGCACGGTATGATCGGCGACAGCGCCGGCATCCGTCGGGTGCGGGGGGCGATCGACCGGGTGGTCGACCTCACGGTGCCGGTGTTGATCCGCGGCGAGACCGGCACCGGCAAGGAGCTCGTCGCCCGGGCGATCCACGACCGAGGTCCGCGAAGCGGCGGGCCATTCGTCAGCGTGAACCTCGGCGCGCTGCCGCGAGAGCTGGCTGCCGCGGAGCTGTTCGGTTCGGTCAAGGGAGCATACACTGGCGCGTCGCGCGACCGCCGCGGACTGTTCGCGATGGCCGACGGCGGCACGCTGTTCCTCGACGAGGTCGGAGAGGCCCCGGCCGAAGTCCAGGTGCTGCTGCTGCGCGTCCTCGAGACCGGGGAGCTGTACCCGGTGGGCGCCGACAAGCCGATCGCCACGCACGTGCGGCTGATCGCGGCGACCGATGCAGATCTCGAGGTGCAGATTCGCGACGGCAAGTTCAAGGCGCCGCTGCTGCATCGGCTGTCGGGGTACGAGATCCGCATACCCCCGCTGCGCGAGCGGCGAGACGACATCGGTCCGCTGCTCTATCACTTTGCGCGCCAGGAGCTCGCGGCGATCGGCGAAGCACACCGGCTGGCGCCCGCCGATCCGCACGACAAGGCCTGGCTGCCGGCGCCGATCGCGGCGCAACTGGTGCGCTACGCGTGGCCGGGGAACATCCGGCAACTCAGGAACCTGACACGACAGCTCGTGATCGAGAACCGCGGGCAACCGCAGGTGCTGTCGTGTCCGTTTCTGCCCGAAGATCTGGCCGAGGGCTCCGACCCCGCTGGTCCTGTGGCGCGCGTGGCGCGCGCAGCGCGCGCACCGGCCGCGCTGGGCAGCGCGCGGCGGCGCCGGCCGGCCGACGTCACCGACGCGGAGCTGGTCGAGGTGCTGCAGCGCTGCGCCTGGAACCTCCGGCTCGCGGCCGATCAGCTGGGGATCCCGCGGCCGTCGATCTACGACCTGATCGACAAGAATCCGAAGATTCGACTCGCCGGGGACCTCGACGCCGACGAGATCATTCAATGCTTCCAGCGACTCGGCGGCGATCTGGACGCCATGGTCGCACAGCTCCAGGTCTCGAAGTGGGGGTTGAGCAGGCGGATCAAGGAACTCGGGCTCACGCCCGGTGGTTGATCGTACTCCCGGCGCGACGAGACTGCATCCGCTGCGTCGGCATGCCGATGGCGCGTTCGACATGTCGAAACGCCGGGTCGCGCCGCACGACCATGCATCGCTCGGCCGATTCATCGCAGGCTCGACGAAGGCTGAGGACCGTCGCAGCGTGGCGCGCTTGTTGTATAGCTGTGGATCGGCGGCGGGGCGCGATCTGGTTGGCGTTCCGGACAGCCTGTTCAATCATCAGTGGACTACAGGAGCTACAGTCATGGCGGATTCATCGAAGTCGAGTATTGTGGAGAATGGAAATGTCCATCCGGGGGTCTTGGCGGTGCGGCCGGGCATCGCCCCCCGTGCAACGATCGGTCGCGGTGTGAGCGCTGCCGGGGAGGAGTACGAGCTGACATGCGTCGGCCAGTTCCTGATCGTCGGTGATGATGATTTTGCGCAGTTTCCGGTCGCACCATTAAAAATGACCATCACAGTGGCGCAAGCCAGCTGCGTGCTAGTGACCGGACATCCGAAATTCCGCCTGAGCATCTTTAGGTGCGAGAATCTAGAAGTGGAGCTCTGCAGGTGGTTTCCCACGCCGACTGGCATGCTCTATCCACTGTCTCTGCTTCCCGGCAAGGGACGCTATGTCCTCCGCGCATGCGCACGCGACAACGATGCAGTCTGGCCTTGCAACGTTCCCCAAGCGGAAACGATCAATCTTGGTGACGGCTGAGCGATCCAGAGTAGGACTCCTCTCAAGGCACTTTGGTGGCCTGGCCGACGACTGCCACCAGCTGTTTCCACGTCGTTGCGAGGCGCGGATTGATCTCGAGCGCCCGCGCGCGATCTGCTTCGGCTTGCATGCGGAGCTGCGTGCGCTCTGCACCGGATGGCGCTAGCGCTGCGCCCAGGACCCGCAAGCTCGCGCGCGTGAGCAAGGCGTCCGGTAGCGCGGGATCGACGGCGAGGATGCGTTCGACCGCATCGGTTCCCTGCATCAGCGTCGGACGCGGGTCGACGCCGGTGTTGCGCTGAAATGCCGCCTGCACGCCACAGAACCTGGCGAACGCGATCCGAAACTCCCAGCTGTCTGGCGCGAGCTCTCGCGCGCGCCGAAATGCCTCGGCCGCCGTGTCGAAGTCCTCGGCGCGTCCGTGATGTTGTTGTGCGTGGAGTCTGGCGAGCAGCGCGCGGGTCTCTCCAAGGTAGTTCTGCGCCTGCGCGTCGTTCGGGTTGCGGGCGAGCGCCTGCTCGAGCGCCAGCAGGCCGGCGCGCAAGCTCGTCGTTGGATCGCGTCTGTGGTCGAGCTGATATCCGCCGAGCACCGCATACGCCATTCCGAGATCGGCCAGGTACGCGGCGTTGGCCGGAAGCCGCTGAAAGGCTTCGCGGAGCCGGTGCACGGCGGCATCGATGGCAGCGCTCGGATCGTCGCCACCGGCGCGCTGAAATGCGGCCCGGGCGATCAGCGCGTCGCCCGCGTTGCCGTAGGCCAACCCCTGCTCTGGACCGAGACGGATCGCGTCCTGGAAGGCGTCGAGCGCCGCGGTCAGCAGAGGCCCGGGATCCCGTCCGCGGTCCCACTCGTATTTCGCCTGTGCCATCCTCGTGATACCGATGACATTGGAGAGCACCGGCGGCGTGGCGTTGACGGCGATGCCGTCGTGGTACTCGGCGAGCGCGAGCTTCCACAGCGGGGTCGGATCGCCGCCCTCCCCACGCGCCAGCTCGGCTTTGCGCGCAAAGCTCCGACCGCGATACAGGTACAGCACGTAGTTCTTGGGGCTGCGGCGCTTGGCGAGCTCGAACGCCTCCAGTGCCTTGTCGAGGTCGCCGCCGGGATTGGCCGTGCGCGTCTGCGACGCGCGCATGAAGTAGTTGATCCCGAGATTACCTCGCGCGAGGACCAGCTGATCGTCGAGCTCGAGTGCCCGCGTATATGCCTGGATGGCTCGGGCGCGGTCGGTCTCAGAATTGGCACCGACCTGGTCCTCGTAGTCTGCTCGAATCTTGAACACGAGTCCGGTGTTGTTGAAGAACAGCGCATCTCGATCCGCGGTCGGGACGGCGTCGGCGGCCGCGATGGCCTTGGCGAGCTCGTCGCGCGGGTCCAGCCCCCGGCTCACGCGGACCTCGCCGCGCTGCCGGTAGATCGCGGCGAGTTCCATCCGGGCTTGCGGTCGCGCGGCTGAGACCTCGATCGCACGCTGGGCGTCGCGGAGCGCGTCGTCGAGCAGCTCGTCGACCCCGAGGCCCCGCGTGGCGTCGTGCGCGGCCATGTTGCGCCGCAGGCGGGCGCATATGACCAGCGTGTCATCGTCGTCAGGAACCACCTGCAGCGCGCGGGTCGCCGCGGCGACGCCGCGCTCGAACGGGCCTCGCACGTCACCCGCGCGGTACAGATTCATCTGCACCTCGCTGAGCTCCAGGTTGGCGAGCGAGCGGTACGCCGAGATTGAGCTCTCCCCGACGTGAGCGGCCGCGGCATACGCTTGACGCGCCGCCTCGTAGTCGGCCCGCGCGCGCTCGAGGTCGTCGCTGTCGCTGTGACGTCGCGCGCGGCTGAACAGGATATCACCGCGCAGCTCGAGCGCCTCGTAGAACCACGGCAGATTCTTGATCGCGTCGAGCCGGTGCAGCGCCTCATCCAGGTGCTCGTTGTCGCCAGCGTAGAACGCGAGCAACGCGGCCGCGTAATCAGCCGATGGCTCGGCGACGCCCCGTGCCGCAGCGATATAGACGCGCGCAGGGTCGCGGTATTGCTTCTCGGCCTCCGTCCGCTTGGCCAGACGCAGCGACTTCTGCTCGAGTCGATCCGCCGCCAGCACATGCTGCTGATACAGATGCCCCATCACCAGCGCGAGCGCGTACGCGACGCGCGGCTCGCGGAAGCCGTCGCGCCAGGCCGCGTCCAGATACTCGCGCGCCTTGGCATCGTCGCCGATCGCGAGGTACCCGCGGCCGAGCGCGTAGTGGCCGGCGCCGGCGGCGTTGTCTCCAGCTTCCTGGACCTCGCGCTCGAGCGTCGCCAGCTCGGTCCGCAGCGCGGCCTGATCGCCGCGGATGTCGTGGATCCGCGACAGCGCCGAGAACCGCGCGCGCGATTCGACGCGCTCGAGGCGCTCGATGACCGAGCGCATGAACTCCTGCAGCGCGGTGGTCTCATTCGCCGTGTGCAGCCCCCAACCGGCGCCGCCGAGCGCGAGCACGACCGCGGCGGCGAACACGCCGACCAGCAGGCGGTGCTTGGCCAGCCACTTGCGGAGCCGATACACCGCGCCGGTGGCGCGCGCCGAGACCGGGTCGCCGTCGAGGAAGTGCCCCAGATCCTCGGCCAGCGCGCGCGCCGAGTCGTAGCGCGCGGTGCGGTCCTTCTCGAGGCACTTGAGGATGATGGCCTCGAGATCGGGCGCGATGTTGGCGCGCAGCGCGCGCGGCGCCCGCGGGTCGCGGGTCAGCACGTTGTGCATGACCTCGAGCGGGGTGCTCCCGGGGATCGGTGGCTCGCCCGTGGCGAGGTAGTACAGCGTCGCGCCCAGGCTGTAGACGTCGGCCCGGCGATCGAGCGTGCCGACCTCGCCTTGGGCTTGCTCGGGGGCCATGTACCGCGGCGTGCCCAGCACCGTGCCGCTCAGGGTGCCGCCGTCCTCCTGGATCGACCGCGCGAGGCCGAAGTCCATGACGTAGGGTCTGAGCTTGCCGTCCTCGCTGCGCTCGACCAGGATGTTCGACGGCTTGACGTCGCGATGGATGATGCCGGCGCGATGGGCTTCGTGGATACCCTCGGCGGCCTCGCGCACGATCATCACCTTCTGCTCCGTGGTGAGCTCGGCGCCGAGCTCGGCGAGCGGCCGGCCGTCGATGTACTCCATGGCGATGTAGACCTTGCCGTCGACCTCGCCGACCTCGTGGACCTTGCAGACCCGCTCGTGATTGACCCGGGCCTGGGCGCGGGCCTCGGCGATCAGCCGCCGGATGTGGTCGGGGTCGTTGCCATGCACGAACTTGATCGCGACCAGCCGGCGCAGCCGCGGGTCGTGGGCGAGGAACACCTTGCCCATCGCGCCCTGACCCAGGAACTTCACGCAGGCGTAGCGGTCCCATCCCGGAATGGGAAACGGGTGCGCCGGAGATTCGTGGGAATCAGACCGGTCCGCGGTGACTGTCGAACCATCCAACTCGGGCGTCCTCGCGACCATGTGCGAACCTCACCTCCAGGATTCGCGAGATTATCCGCAGCGCGGGCAAATTCCGCGAGGGGGGCGCGCAGCTATCGGCGGCAGCCGAGCGCCGGACCGCGGGATGTACGGGTCCGTGGGCTCAGCGGCGCTGACAGCGGGCCCGCGCACTTGACGCGCCAGGCGCCAGGCGGCGTGATCGCTCCATGACGGCATCGACTCGCAAGCGCGCGCTCCGCTCGCAGGGCTGGTTCAATGATCCGAGCAATCCTGCCATGACGGCGCTCTACCTCGAGCGCTATCTGAACTACGGGCTGACCCGGCAGGAGCTGCAATCGGGCAAGCCGATCATCGGCATCGCGCAGTCCGGGAGCGACCTGTCGCCGTGCAATCGCCACCACCTCGAGCTGGCGCAGCGCGTCCGCGAGGGCATCCGCGAGGCGGGCGGGGTGGCGCTCGAGTTTCCGACCCACCCGATCCAGGAGACCGGGAAGCGCCCGACGGCGGCGCTCGACCGCAACCTCGCCTACCTCGGGCTGGTCGAGGTGCTGTTCGGCTACCCGCTCGACGGCGTCGTGCTGACCACCGGCTGCGACAAGACCACGCCGGCGTTCCTCATGGCGGCGGCGACGGTCAACCTGCCGGCGATCGTGCTGTCGGGCGGCCCGATGCTGAACGGCTGGCACAACGGCGAGCGCACCGGGTCCGGAACGATCGTCTGGAAGTCGCGCGAGCGGCTCGCGGCCGGCGAGATCGATTACGACCAGTTCATGGAGCTGGTCGCGTCGTCGGCGCCGTCGGCCGGCCATTGCAACACCATGGGCACCGCCAGCACCATGAACTCGCTCGCCGAGGCGCTCGGTATGTCGCTGCCGGGCTGCGCCGCGATCCCGGCGCCGCACCGCGAGCGCGGCCAGATCGCCTACGAGACCGGCAGGCGGATCGTCGCGATGGTGTGGGACGATCTCAAGCCGTCGGACATCCTGACCCGCCAGGCATTCGAAAACGCGATCGTGGTGAATTCGGCGATCGGCGGCTCGACCAATGCGCCGATCCACATCAATGCGCTGGCCCGCCACATCGGCGTGCCGCTGTCGATCGCTGACTGGCAGAAGGTGGGCCACCGGATCCCGCTGCTGGTGAATCTGCAACCGGCCGGGGCGTACCTCGGCGAGGAGTACCATCGTGCCGGCGGGGTCCCCGCGGTGGTGCGTGAGCTGATGGCGCATGGCCGGATCCACACCGAGGCCATGACGGTCAATGGCAAGACGATCGGTGACAACTGCCGGAGCGCCCCGGCGCCCGACGGCGACGTGATCCGGCGGTTCGACGCGCCGCTGGTGGCGGATGCCGGCTTCCTGGTGCTGTCGGGGAACCTGTTCGACTCGGCGATCATGAAGACCAGCGTGATCTCGCGCGAGTTTCGTGAGCGCTATCTCGCGAACCCCGACGACCCGATGGCGTTCGAGGGCCGCGTGGTCGTGTTCGAGGGGCCGGAGGACTATCACCACCGGATCGACGATCCGGCGCTGGGCATCGACGAGCGCTCGATCCTTGTCATCCGCGGCACCGGACCGATCGGCTACCCGGGCGGCGCCGAGGTCGTGAACATGCAGCCGCCGGCCGCGCTGATCAAGCGAGGCGTGCTGTCGCTGCCGTGCATCGGCGATGGCCGGCAGTCCGGCACCTCGGGGACGCCATCGATCCTCAATGCGTCGCCGGAGGCCGCGGCGGGCGGCGGGCTCGCGCTGCTCGAGACCGGCGACCGCGTGCGCGTCGATCTCGCCAAGGGCTCGGCCAATATCCTGATCTCGGCCGACGAGCTCGAGGGCCGCCGCACCAAGCTCGCCGCCCGCGGCGGGTTTGCGTATCCCGAGAGCCAGACTCCGTGGCAGGAGCTGTATCGCAACACGGTGGGGCAGCACGCGACCGGCGCCTGCCTGGAGCTGGCGACTCGCTATCTCAACATCGCCGCGCGGTTCGGTCCGCCGCGCCACTCGCACTGAAGACGCCCTCGCATTCGTCCGCGAGGGTGTAGCCGTGAAAGGTCGTGAAAGCCCGGGACATCCCGGTTGCGTTGTCTCGTGCGCCGGACCGCATCATCGTGCCGGACATGCGCACAATGATTGTCTGCAGTCTGGCCCTGCTCACGGCCTGTGTCGACGACGACATCGACCAGCTCGGTCGCCGCGCCCAGGACGTCGGGGTCGAGGATCGCCTGCAGGTGCACACCACGAGGGTGTTGTTCGACGGCGGAACCGACGGGTATCACTCGTACCGAATCCCCTCGATCGTCCGATCTCCCAACGGGACGCTGCTCGCGTTCGCGGAGGGCCGGAAGGACGACAATCGCGACTACGGGAACATCAACGTCGTCTACAAGATGTCGCTCGACAACGGCGCGACGTGGTCGGGGCTGAAGCAGGTGGTCGGCGTCGGCCCGGGGACGTGGGGGAATCCCACCGCGGTGGTCGATGTCCGGCAGAACCGCGTCTGGCTGATGATGTCGTGGAACGCGGGTGATCACAATCAGCACGGAACCGATGGCTTCCTGAAGATCTCGAGGTGGGGAGATCGACGCGTGTTCGTGTCACACAGCGACAACGACGGCGCGACCTGGACCACGCCGGAGGACCTGACGGCGACCCTGCTGCCGGCGAACGCAACCTGGGACGCGATCGGCCCCGGCACTGGCATTCAGACCCAGGACGGCAGACTGGTCATTCCGGCGATCGGCCGAAATATCTACGCCGAGAGCGACACCGTGGCCAGGACGGTCTGGAAGTACGCGTTGACGCCGACGGGCACGAGCGAGGCCACGGTCGTCGAGCTCCTGGACGGCTCGTTGATGAGAAACGACGTCGGGCTATCGGCGCCGTGGGACGCCGCGCATCGCCGCTTCGTGGCGCGCGGGACCATCGAGCGCGGGTTCTCGACGTTCGCGCCCGACGGCGCCCTGCTCGATCCGCGCTGCGAGGGATCGATCTTCCGCTACACCCCCGGCCGGATTCTGTTCCTCAATCCGTCCAGCACCGTCGAGCGTTGCCGGATGGGGCTGCGCATCAGCTACGACGACGGCCACAGCTGGCCGATCCGGCGCAGCGTCTACGACACGGTCAGCGCCGACGCCGCGTGCGCCGCCGGCAAGGGCGGCTACTCCAGCATCACCAAGACGGCTGACAACGAGATCGGGATGCTGATCGAGACCAACGAGGCGCCGGGCGCCAGCACCAGCCATCGCTCGATCGAGTTTCACAAGGCCAACCTGCCGTGGCTGCTCGATGGAACGCCCGAGCCGTAGCCAGCGTTCGCCGGCAGCCACCGCGACCCCCGCAAGACAACCTCCGTCCGTCTGAGAATTGCTCAGAGGGCCCTCCCAAAAAAGCCAATCCGAAGGAGCTCCGATGAAGACGATCGTTTCGCACTGCCTACTCCTGTCCGTCGTCTCGCTGTCCGCATGCGCGACTGACCCCGGCGATCCCGGCGACGGCGATGACGCCGATCTCAGCGTCGACACGGTCGAGCGCACCGTGACCGGTCGCTGGCTGATGCCCGCCACCGTGCTCGCGGTCGCAGAGCAACAGTTCGTCGCCTACGACGAGCCGCCGCCATGGACCGGCACGTCGGGCTGCGCCGGTGGCTTGCTGGCGGGCACCAAGGAGCTCAGCAAGTACCTCGCGGACACCTACCTTCCTGCCCAGCCTCCGGGTGGCTACGCATGTCGCCAGAATACCGCGAACGCGGCGCAGACCTCGGTGCATGGCACCGGCCGCGCGATCGACTTCTTCATCCCGACGATCGGCGGCGACGCCGACAACACGAAGGGCGACGCGATCGCGAACTGGCTCACCACGAACGCCGAGCGGGTCGGAATTCAACTCGTGATCTGGGACCACAGCGTCTGGCAGGCGAGCCTGTCGAGCAACAAGCTGCGTGCCTACGGCGGCCCGAACCCCCACGTCGACCATATCCACCTCGAGCTGACCAAGCAGGCAGCCGCGCGCCAGACGCCGTGGTTCACGGCGCCGAGCCCGGTGTGGACCTCGATCGTGAGCGCCGACCTCGACGGCGATGGTAACGACGAGCTGGGGTTCTATCGCGGGACCACCGGCGCGTTCAGCTGGTACGCGATGACCGCCGATGGCGCGCTGGGCCGACACCTCGGTATCACCACGATCGGAACCGGCTGGAGCCAGATCGTATCCGCTGACGTCAACGGCGACGGCATCGACGAGCTCGGGTTCTATCGTGCCTCCGATGGTGCCTTCAAGTTCTATCACACGACCCCGACGGGCGCGCTCGGCACGCCGCTCGCCGGAGCGACGCTCGCCAAGGGTTGGACGCAGATCGTCGCCGGGGACTTCGATGGCGACGGCCGTGACGAGGTCGTGTTCTACCGCGCGGGTGATGGCGCGTTCGGGGTCTATGGCGTGACCGCGACCGGCGCCCTGGGCCCCGCGCTCAATTCCCAGGTCATCGGGACCGGCTGGACCTCGCTGTTTGTCGGCGACTTCGACGGCAATGGCAATGACGAGCTCGGGTTCTATCAAGCCGGCAATGGCGGGATCGGGGTCTACGACATGACCGCAGACGGCAAGCTCGGCACGCGGGTCGCGGGCTACGCCGTCGGCACCGGGTGGGGCGAGGTCGTCGCCTCGGATCTCGCGGGCGACGGGCACGACGAGATCGCGTTCTACGCCGACAAGACCGGCGCCTTCGTGTTCTACACCGCGACGACCACGGGCCAGCTCGACAGCAACCTGAACGCGATGGACCTCCGGCCGTGATCGGCCCGCTCACATCTTCATTTCCACACGTGCACAAGGAGATCAGTCATGGCACTCATTCGTTATCGCCTCGCATGGCTCATGATCGGCGCGGCCACGCTCGCGGCCTGCACGACGGAGCTCGATCCGGACGTCTCGGAGGCATCCGCCGAGAGCATCATCCGAGCCAACGAGAAGATCGCGTTCGACTTCTTTGTCGCCAAGGGGCTCACCCCCGCTCAGAGCGCCGGCATCATCGGGAATCTGGATGTCGAGTCATTCATGGATCCGACGATCAACCAAGGGGGTGGCGGGCCCGGGCGTGGCATCGCGCAATGGTCGACAGGCGGCCGCTGGGATCACGACGCCGGGGATAACGTCGTCGCGTACGCGGCCCAGCAGGGTGCGTCCGCATCGTCGTTGAATCTGCAGCTCAAGTTCGTCTGGTTCGAGCTGACCACGTTCTCCCGCTTCGGGCTGGCCGCGCTCCGTGCGGCCACGACGGTCGCGCAGGCCGAGATTCCGTTCGAAGCCAAATTCGAAGGTTGCGGCGCTTGCAACCGGGCGCTCCGGCGCTCCCTGGGCGAGGACGCGCTCGCACGGTACGGCACACCGCCGCCACCCCCGCCCCCGACGTGGACGTCGATCGTCAGCGCCGACCTCGATGGCGATGGCAACGATGAGATCGGCCTCTACGGCGCGTCGACCGGCGCGCTGAACTGGTACGGCATGACGGCCACCGGGACGCTCGGGCAGAGCCTCGCCAAGCTGACGATCGGAACCCACTGGACGTCGATCGTCAGCGCCGACCTCGATGGCGATGGAACCGACGAGATCGGGTTCTATCGCGCGTCGGATGGCGCCCTGGTGTTCTACGACATCGATGCGACCGGACATCTCGGCCCGTCGGTCTTCAACATCACGATCGGCGACGGCTGGAATCAGGTCGTGACGGGTCACTTCAACACCGCGGGCACCAGAGGCGATCAGATCGCATTCTATCGCGGCGCGGACGGTGCATTCGCGGTCTACGGGCTGACCACCGCGGGGCTGACGCCAGCGCAGTCCATCATCACGCTGGGCACAGGATGGAGCTCGGTGTTCGTCGGCGACTTCGATGGCGACGGCGATGACGAGCTCGGGTTCTATCGCGCGTCCACCGGCAACGTCGCGATCTACGAGGCCGGCGCGACGGGCACCCTGGGTACCCTGCTCTCGGGCTACACGGTAGGGACCGGCTGGACCAACGTGTTCACGACGGATCTCAATGGCGGCCCGCGCGGCGATGGGGTTGCCGCGCACCACCAGGACGAGATCGCGTTCTACAACGCCACCGCGGGGTCGCTGGTGTTCTACGCCGCGAGCGTGCTGGGGCAGCTGGTTGACAACATCAATGCGGTAGATCTGGTCCCCTGATCGGAAGCACTGGCGGCGATCACGGTGGGCCTGAAAAGCCACGCGGTGCCGACGCCGATGTCCGCTGTCGGGTTTCCGCCGGCGACGGACATCATCGCTTGTATTCGCGCGTGTGGGCGCGCCCGATGACGGCGGCTGCACGCAACATGACACCTCGAACATGGAGCAAAGAGGATATGCGTTCGCTGTTTCAATATTGTATCTATTCATGCGGACTGGTCGTCCTGGCCTCGAGCTGTGCGCTGCCGGACGACCCGGTCGACAGCCCCGCGCCGACGAACGCGGGCCTGCTCGTCCCTCAAGCCACGTGCGCGCAACCGACCAACCAGACGATCGATGACACGGCGATCGGAACCGGCGCGGGGCAGATCCAGTATGCCGGCACGTGGCAGGCGTCGAGTGACCCGGCCAAGTTCGGTGGCACCGACCACTACACCGCCGCGGCCGGCGCAACCTATGTTGTCCGGTGGACCGGCCCCGGCATTCGACTCTATGGCGCGAAGGCCTCGCACCATGGGATCGCGATGGTCTCGGTCGATGGCGGCCCGGCGGCACAGGTTGATTTCTACGCGGCGACGCGTGCCGATCAGGTCGCCGTGTTCACGCAGAGCGGGCTCGCGAGCAGCGCCCACACGCTGACCCTGCGGGTGACGGGCACTCACTCGGCGGCCTCGACCGACAGCGTGGTCAGCGTCGACCGGGTCGATCTGACGGTGTGCAGCAGCGTGACGGCGCCGAGTGGGTTTCTCACCCGGCAGGGCAAGAACCTGATGCTCGATGGCCAGGTGTTCAAGTTCGTCGGCGTCAACGCCTTCGGCCTCACCGGTTGTCGCACCGGCACGCCGGACACCCAGGCCGTGATGGACTCGCTGTTCTCCTCGCTGCGCCCGCACAGCATCACCCGGACCTGGGCGTTCCAGCCCCAGGGCTTGACCGGCGTCGACCGCGTCGTTGCCACCGCCGCGCGGTTCGACCAGAAGCTCATCCTGGCGCTCGCCGACGGGGCCAACTTCTGCGGCGACGACGGACACGACACCGCGTTCTACGCCGGTGGGTTCCGGGGCGCGTACTTCAACTGGATCCGTCAAGTCGTGCCGCGCTACAAGAATTCTCCGGCCGTCGGGATCTGGGAGATCATGAACGAGCCTGGCCGGGGCAGCACGAACGCGGCGATGCGGAGCTTCTTCGACGAGACCGCCGCGTTGATCAAGAGCCTCGATCCGAATCACCTGGTGGGGACCGGCACGCTCGCCGAGTACGTGTCGGGGACCACGGACTACGCGTTCGTCCACGGCGGCCCGAACGTCGACGTGGGGAGCCTGCACGAGTACGACTACCCGTTCGAGAACAGCCGCACGATCATCTCCGGTCATCTGGCACCGACCGTCAGCGCGATGAGCTCGATCAACAAGCCGCTCTATATCGGTGAGACGGGCATCGGCCTGACCAACACCTGCGTCGGTGCGCAGGAGCGCGCCAACGTGCTGATCCAGAAGTTCGACGGCTACCTGTCGCGTGGTGCGATCGGCATTCTGTACTGGGGCTGGGCCTCCAACCCGGACAACGGTTGCGATCCGTTCTCCGGGGCGTCGGACGGCCTGGGCTCGCCGCTCATGACCGCGATCAAGAGCTACGTGGTCCACTGACGCGCAGCGCAGCCACGCGGCCCGGAGACGCGGCCGCGCTATCTGCCACCGGGGTGCGACCACGACGGGAGTTGCGTAGCGTGCCACCACGCGTGGGCGTGAGGCGGTGATGACGGGGCGGTGACGGCGGTGACAGCAATGTTCATCAATTCCTACGCGGGAGTGCAGCGGAAACGTCACTGTCGCCAATACGCCTGCCGTCCGGGATGTAATCCCGATAGCCGCTTTCCTCGGAGCTGAGGCGGCTCGCCGCGCCGCGCCAGCTTCGCGCCGGCACCGACCGTCGCAACCCAGGCACGCGGAGGTAGAGTGCTCGGCGTCATGAGCCTGTTTGTGGGTCGCGAGGTGGAGCTCGCCCGGCTAGCGACGGCACTGCCCAAGGTCGGGTTCGCCTTGCTCGTCGGGCTGCCCGGGGTCGGCAAGAGCGCCCTGGTCGCGCGGTTCGCCGAGTCATGGGGCGGTCCCGTGCTGCGGCACCGGGTGCTGGCGTCCCAGACCGGCGCGGAGCTGCTCGACGAGCTCCGCCGCGCGCTCGCGCAGCGCACGCACAACCTGGTGTCCGACAGCGAACGCGTCGCCGACCTGGCGCGGCTGCTCGATGTCGGAGGTACCCTGCTCGTGCTCGACGACGCCGATCGGCTGGATGGCATCGGCCGGGCGCTGCTCGCCGACGTGATCGGCCGGCTGGCCCGCGGCAAGATCGTGGCGACCGCGCGGACGCACGTGTTTCCGGTCGGCGAAGGCGAGGAGCGGCTGCAGCTCGTGCTCGATGGACTCGGTCGGTCCGCCGCGAGCGAGCTGTGGACCCAGCTCGATCTGCTGTACGGGGCGCGCGACCAGTTCGAGGAGGCCTGGTTGAAGTCGCGCGGCAACCCGTTCTACTTGCGACGCGCACACGTCGGCGACCGCGGCGCAGATCCGCTGCTGACCGACACCGTGGCACAGCTCGTGGGCGACGATCGCGCGCTGGCGATCGCGCTTGCGGCGACCGATCTGCCGCTGACCCCCGAGGCGATCGCCGAGCTCATGCCCGACGGCCGCGGCGAAGCGGCGCTCGGTAGATTGATCGGTTGCCTGGTCGCCGAGCGCGTCGCGGGTAGGCAGGTCGCGATCCACGATCTGATCCGCAGCGCGATGCTCCGGGCAGCGAGCCCGGACGAGCTGCAGCAGGCGCATCGCCGGCTCGCCGGTGCGCTGGGCAGCGCCGCGCTCGATCCCGTGGTCGAGGTGCGCGAGCGGTTCCGCCACCTGATCGCGTCCGGCCAGCGCGCCGCGGGCCGCGCGCTCGTGCTCGGGCGAGCGGCGGAGCTGATCCGGATCGGGGGCAGCGGCGAGCTGATCCGCTGCCTCGACGTGCTGATGGCCGAAGACGACGTCGAGATCCGGCTCGCGAGGGCGCGCGTGCTTGCCCGCATGCTCGACTTCCGGCGCGCGTTCGAGGATCTGTCGCATCTGAACGCCAAGCGCGAGACCGCGAGCGCGCGGGTGCGGACGTCGCTGGCGCACCTGGCGATGCTGACCGCGCGGCTCGAGCTCGCGGAGCGGCTCAGCCGGGCGGCGCTCGCCGATCCCACGCTCGATCCCGCGCTCACGATCCGCTACGCCGCGATCTGGCTATTCACGCGCACGTATCAAGGCCACGGCGTGGAGGCGCGCACGCGGATCGCCGAGCTCACACGCCAGGTCTCGGATCCGAGGGGACGCGGGTACCTGGCGTTCATGACCGCGTTCTCGCTCTGGCTCGAGGAGCGCGACGCCGAGGCCGAGGAGGCCATGCGCACCGCGTGGGTGTTCCTCGAGCGCGACCAGTCGGTGCGCGCGCGTGTGCTCGCGCCGACGTTCTGGGTGGCGGTGCTGGCGCGAGCCGGCAAGACCGAGGAGGCGCGCCATGCGCTCGCCGCCGCCGAGGCCGCGCTGGAGCACTTCGACGATCCGTTGATGGAGGTGTCGCTCGGCGCGCTGCGCGCGACGCTGTTCGCGAGCCAGGGCGATCACGCCGCCGCGCACGCCGAGATGGCGCTGGCCGAGCGGCGGTTCTCGCACGGCGGCCACGTGCTGGGCGTCCACTGGGCGCGGGTCCATCGCGGCGAGCTGCTGCTCCGACTCGGCCGGATCCACGAGGGCCATCAGCTGCTCGACGACGCCGCCCGCGAGGCGGCGAGCGCCGGCATGGAGCTGATCGTGCGCCAGGCCGAGCGCTCGCGCCGCGCCGATCCGCGGCGCGGCGCGCTCGAGGATCGCGTGCGTCCGACCCGGTCCGGTGACATCCGGCGATACCGGGTGCTCGCGGTGCTGCGCGCGATCGCGGCCGAGGAGCTCGCGGTCGGCCGGGGGCACCTCGTCGCGCTGATCGGCGACGCGACGCTCGATCCGCTGGAGCGCGCGCTGGTCGAGCTCGCCCGGGCGGCGATCGCGCGTCTCGACCTCGACCCCGAGGCCGGCGCGCGGCTCACCGGTGCGGTCGAGCTCGCCGGCCGCGCCGGGGCAGATCCCGAGCTCATCGTCGAGCTCGATCGCTGGCTGGGCGACGCGCGGAGCCGCGCCCGCACGACCCAGTCGATCGTGATCGATCGCAAGAGCCACGAGATCCGGGTCGGCAGCGAGGTGGTCGCCCTGGCGTCGCGTCCGTCGCTGCGCCGGCTGCTCTATGCGCTGCTCGCCGAACCTGGCCGCAGCATCGACAAGGCGAGCCTCGCCGCCGCGCTGTGGTCGAACAAATATCGCCCCGAGCGCCACGACGGGCCGCTGTGGGTGAACGTCAAGCGATTGCGCGATCTGCTGCGTGGCACGGGGCTGCGCGTCGTCACCGAACCGACCGGCTACAGCGTCGTCATCGAAGACGGCTACCAGCTGGTGCAGCAGGGCGCGTGACGGACCGCCCGACGTGAATCCGAGGTCGCGGGCGCCGCGCCTTTCCGCGGGCTCACGGCCGCAGGCAGCCCTGCGCGTTGACGAAGATCGCGTAGAGCGACGTCGTCGCGCAGATGAACAGCCGGTTCCGCTTGGGGCCGCCGAAGCACAGGTTGGCGACGATCTCGGGGACGTGGATCTTGCCGAGCAGCACGCCGTCGGGGGCGTAGCAGTGGACGCCGTCGCCGGCGCTCGTCCAGATATTGCCGTGGACGTCGAGCCGGAAGCCGTCGAACAGGCCGGGGTGGCAGGTCGCGAACACCTCGCCGGCCGAGAGCGTCCGGCCGTCGGACGCCACGGCGAACCGCCGGAGGTGGCGCGGGCCGTCTTTGACATGCGTCGTGCCGGTGTCGGCGACGTACAGCAGCCGTTCGTCGGGCGAGAACGCCAGGCCATTGGGCTTGACGAAGTCCGTGGTCACTGCGGCGCATTCACGGGTCGCCGGATCGTAGCGATAGACGTGGGACGCGCCGATCTCCGAGGCAGCGGCGTCGCCCTCGTAATCGCTATCGATGCCGTAGGTCGGATCGGAGAACCAGATCGTGCCGTCGGACTTGACGATCACGTCGTTGGGCGAATTGAGCCGCTTGCCGCCGACCCGATCGACGAGCACGGTCCGCGTGCCGTCGATCTCGGTGCGGCTGACGCACCGGGTCTGGTGCTCGCAGGACACCAGCCGGCCCTCGCGGTCGACGGTGTGGCCGTTCGCGTTGTGGCTCGGCTGGCGGAACACCGACACCGAGCCATCGGTCTCGTCCCAGCGCATCATCCGATCGTTGGGGATGTCCGACCACACCAGATAGCGGCCGGCGGCGAAGTACGCCGGGCCCTCCAGCCAGCGGCCCCCGGTCCACAGCGTGTCGACCGCCACGCTGCGCAGCACTACAGCCCGAAATCGCTCATCGAGCACGGTGTACGGCGAGCCCGGCATCAGCTCACGACCTTCGCGCTGCGGCCATAGACGAGCAACATGACGATGATGACGGCGCCGTAGATGACTTGCCGCCCCGCCTCGGATATTTGCATGATGGACAGCATCGATTGTAACAGCGTCACGAGCACGACTCCTGCCACGGTGCCGAGATACGTGCCGCGGCCGCCGAGGATGCTGGTGCCGCCCAGCACGACCGCCGCGATCGCCGGCAGCAGATACGGGTCGCCCATGGCCTGATACGCCTTGGTCGAGTAGCCCGCCAGCAGCACGCCCGCGAACGCCGAGCACGCGCCCGCGATGGCGAAGCAGGCGACGACGATCCGGCGGACGTTGCCGCGCGACAGGTAGACGGCGCGCTCGCTGTTGCCGATCGCGTAGACCCGGCGGCCGAAGGTGGTGCGCTTGAGCACCACCACCGTGCCGGCTCCGATCACGCCCCACACCACGACCGCGTTGGGGATGCCCAGGATCGAGCGCTCGACGGCGAGCGCGTGCATGGCCGGCGTGGCGTGGTCCTCGGGCGCGAACCCGCTGGTGTGGACGACCATCAGGCCCTGCGCGATCGCGTTGGTCGCGAGCGTGAAGATCATCGACGGCACGCGGAGGTACGCGACCCCGATCCCGTTGATGACGCCGATCGCGAGCCCGCTGGCGACGGCGATCGGAATGGCGAGCGAGCCGGCCCAGCCGTCGTGACCCGCGGCCGCCGTCGACATCATGCCGCCGATCGTCACGACCCACGGGATCGAGAGATCGATGTGCCCGAGCAGGACGACGAGCATCACCCCGGTCGCGATCACGCCCAGGAACGCGGCAACCTGAAGCTGTTGCAAGAGATAGTCAGGTGACAGGAAGTTGCGGTCGTACAGCGCGCCCGCGATGAGCAGCACGACGATGCAGCCGGTCGCTGCGACCAGCGCCCTGTCGATCCGCCGGAACAGGCCGCCGATCGTCATCGATAGAGATCCAGGCGTTTCTTGACCTTGAGTAGCCGGAATGAACCGAGGCTGACCGCGATCAGCAGCACGACGCCGAGGAACAGCGGCTGCGACAGCGGATCGATGTCGAACACGAACAGCAGGTCGCCGATGGTGCGGAGCACGAAGGCGCCGAAGATCGTCCCGATCGCGCCGCCGGCGCCGCCGTACAGCGAGGTGCCGCCCACGACGACGGCCGCGACCGAGCTCAGCGTGTAGCTGCCACCCAGCAGTGCATTCGCCTCGCCCGAGTAGGTGAGGCAGGTCAGCACGAGGCCGGCGATCGCGGCGAACAGCCCGGCGAGCACGTAGGCGACAAACTTCGCCCGGGCGACCGGCACGCCCGACATGTACGCGGCTTGCTCCGACGAGCCGATCGCGTAGGCCGCGCGCCCCAGGACCGAGCGGCGGTACGGGATCCAGATCACCACGACCACCGCGACGAGCAGGATGACCGAAAATGGCACCCGGTCGCCGAGCGAGCCGGTGATGACGTCGGCGAAGTCCTCGTTGATCGCGCCGCCGGGGGCAGGGCGCAGCCAGAGCGCGACGCCTGTGTACATCGCACCGGTCGCCAGGGTCGCGATGATCGGCTGCAGCCGTCCGATCACCACGACGAGCCCGTTGAGCGCGCCGCACAAAAGCCCGCACGCCAGCACCGCGGCGACGCCGAGCGCGACCTCGCCTGGTGAGCCGGCGACCAGGCTCGACGCGACGCAATTGGACAGCACGAACACGCTCCCGACCGAGAGGTCGAGTCCCGAGGTGAGCACCGGGATGGTCTGGGCGATCGCGACCAGCGCCAGGAGGACGCCCTTGTTCGCCGCCGTGTTGACGACGTTGGCGCTCAGCCCCGCGGGGTGCTCGACGACGAACAGCGCGAACATCGCGGTGAACAGCGCGGCGGCGAGCAGCGGCCCGCGCTGCGACGCCAGCCAGTAGCGGGTGTCGGTGGCGCGCCGGCTGGTCATGCCGGTCGGCCCGGGGGCCGCGGTTCCGCCGCCGGCTGGGCCGCGGTCGCGAGGTTGTGCGCGCCGGCGACGATGTTGTGCTCGCTGATGGCGTCGCCCTCGAGCACGCGGACGATCGCGCCGTCGTAGAGGATGAGGACGCGATCGCAGCAGCCGATCAGCTCGGCATAGTCCGTCGAATAGAACAGCAGCGCGGCCCCGTCCGCCGCCAGCGTGTGGAGCAGCTGATACAGCTCCTGCTTGGTCCCGACGTCGATGCCGCGCGTCGGATCGTTGAGCAGGATGATCTGCGGCCGGGTCATCAGCCATTTGCCGATCACCACTTTTTGCTGGTTGCCGCCCGACAGCTCGGCGACCGGTCCGTCGAGGCCGTCGGCGCGAATCCGCAGCAGCTGGATCATGGACGCGATCGCCGTCTGCTCGGCGGCCTGATCGATGAACCCGAACCGACTGAGCTGGTCGAGCGCGGCGAATGACAGGTTGTCGCGCACCGACATCGGCAGCATGAGCCCCTCGGTCTTGCGGTCCTCGGGGATCAGCGCGATCCCGCCACCGCGCAGCTGGGTGCTCTGCGGGCTCGACAGCGTCACGTTCACGCCGTTGACGGCGACCGATCCCCGGACCCCGGTCAGCGCGCCGAACAGCGCCAGCAGCAGGTCGCGCTGGCCCTGGCCGTCGAGCCCTCCCAGGCCGACGACCTCGCCGGGCCGGATCTCGAAGTCGATGTTGCGCAGTCGCCCGGCCCACGACAGGTTCGTCACCTTGAGCACCGGTGGATCGCTCGACCGCTCCACGGGCCCTGGGGGCCCTGGGGGCCCCGGCGACCGCGGCGACCGCGACGGGAAGACGCTGCTGTAGTCGCGGCCGATCATCATCTCGATGATCTCGGTGGGCGCCTTGCTACCGGCGACGAACGTCGAGACATGGCGGCCATTGCGATACACCGAGCAATCGTCGGCCAGCTCGGCGATCTCGGTCATGCGGTGCGAGATGAACACGATGGCGAGCCCGTGGTCGCGAAGCTTTTGCAGCACGCGAAACACCGACGCCACATCGGCCGCTGTCAGCGCCGAGGTCGCCTCGTCGAGCAGCAGGATCTTCGGATCGCGGGCCAGCGCCTTGGCGATCTCGACCAGTTGCCGGCGCGACAGCGGCAGATCGCGCACGCGGGCCAGCGGGTGGATGTCGGTGGCGCCGACCCGGGCGAGCGCCGCCTCGGCGAGCCGGCGCTGCGCGCGGTGATCGATCAGGCCCCACTTCGTCGGCGGATCGCTGATCCCGATGTTGTCGGCGACGGTGAGGTCGGGCAGCAGCGAGAGCTCCTGGAACACGCTCGCGATCCCGAGCCGGCGGGCGGCCGCGGGGCCCGCGAGCGCGATCGGCGCGCCGTCGAGCTCGATGGTGCCGGTGTCGGGCTTGACCACCCCCGCGGCGATCTTGAGCAGCGTCGATTTGCCGGCGCCGTTCTCACCGAGCACGGCGTGAATGCGCCCGCGCGCGCACGCCAGGTGGGCCGCTTCGAGCGCACGGACCCCGCCGTAGCGCTTCGAGATGCCCTCCATGCGAAGTAGCGGCGTCATCGGGCCCCAGGCGCTGCTACCGCGAGCGTTGCACGACGGGCACTACTGATTGGTCTCCGACTTCCCCATGATCTCTTCTGCGGAGAACCCGATCTTGCAAGCGGGGAACGAGTTCCCCACGAAGAAGTTGTCGGACAGCGCCGGATAGAAGTCCGATCCCTCCTTGATGTTCGGGAACTCGACGTACGACGCGGGCAGCGAGATCGACTGCGGGACCTTCTCGCCCTCGAGCGCGGCGATCGCCGCCTTGATCGTCACGGCGACCTGGGCGGGCCCGGTGCCCGACGACGAACAGTGCAGGCCCTTCGCGGCGTTCTGGGCGCACAGCTTGCGAAACCCATTCTCGGTCTCGCCCGAGATCGGCACCATGGGGTGGTGGGCGTCGAGCAGCGCGCGGACCGTGCCGGTCGAGCCGCCCTGGACGTAGATCCCGTCGAACTTCTTGTGGATCGCGATCGCGTCCGCGGTCGCCTTCTGCGCGGTGCCGTCGTCCCACTTGCCGACGACCTCCACCACCTCGAACTTCTTGCCTGACTTGCTGAGGACCTCGCGGAAGCCATCGTGGCGATCGCGGTCGACCGAGTTGCCGGACGGGCCGCGGACCTCGAGGAGCTTGCCGCTCGCCGCCGTGACCTCCTTGACCAGCCACCTCGCCGCGAGCCGGCCGAGCTCGACCTGATCGACATTGATAATGACGTTGTCACCGGATTCGATCACGTTGTCGAATGACAAAAGGACCACGCCGGCCTTCTTGGCCTTCTTGGCCACCGGCGCGAACGCCGCCGGATTGAGGGCGTTGACGATCACGGCGTCATAGCCGGCATCGATGAAGTTGTTGGCGGCGGCGATCTGCGCGGGGAGATCCTCGCCAGTCGAGACCACCTTGAACTCCTTCAACTTCGCTTTGACGCCGGGCTGCTCGGCAAACGCCTTGGCGGTCTTGATCATCTGGATGCGCCAGGTGTTGCCGATAAAGCCATTGGCGAGCGCGATCCGGTACGGCGCCTTCTTCTTCTTCCACTGGAAGTACTTGACGTCCTTCCCCCATGGCTTGAAGCACTCGGCATCGGTGCCGGGCCCGGCCACCAGCTCCGGCCCCTCGGCGCGGGCGGTCGCGCCGACCAGGCACAGCAGCAACGCGCTCGCAATGGCCGAGCGCTGGGCCAGGCACCGAGCGCGAGCGACGCGACTGGCGCGAGTGAGATAAAGGCGATCCATCGCAATTCCCTTTCGCTGTGAACGCGGCCGCCTCGATCGGGCCGTTTGAATCGTAGTGCTGTGAAATCATTCCTGTCAATCACCTCTGGTCATTTCGCGAGATGTCTTCTAGTTTGGGCTGCGGTCCACGTGATTGACGCACATCTCATTGGCCTGGACTGGGGGACAACCTCGCTCCGAGCCTATCTATTCGAGAGCGACGGAGCGATTGCTGCATCGCGACAACTGCCCGCCGGCATCCAGCGAATCGGGACCGAGGGCGGCACGACTGCCGGCTTCGAGCGCGCGCTCGACGAGGCCTGCGGTGACTGGATCGCCGCCTGGCCTGGGAGCCCGATCATCGCGTGCGGCATGATCGGGAGCGCGCAGGGCTGGCGTGAGGCGGCGTACCTCGACATCCCGACGACGCTCGACGACCTGGGCCACGCGTTGACCGAGGTCGTGATCCGGAGTGGGGCGGTGCTCTACATTGTCCCCGGGCTCGTCCAGCGCGGGTCGCTCCCCGATGTCATGCGCGGCGAGGAGACGCAGATCGCGGGCGTGCTGTCGAGCGAAGCCCCGGCGCTGACTCGATGCAGCACCGACATGTTGATCTGCCTCCCTGGCAGCCACGCCAAGTGGGCTCGCGTCCACGATCGTGCCATCGTTGGCTTTCGCACCTTCATGACCGGAGAGGTCTTCGCGGCGCTGTGCGCCCACACCCTGCTCGGACGCACGATGCGCCCGGCGGCGACCCCGGATCTCGAGGCGTTCGATCGAGGCGTCGCGATCGCCCGATCCCCCGACGGCCGCGCGGGGGTGCTGTCGACGATGTTCAGCACCCGCACCCTGGGGCTCGTCGGTGCGCTCGCGGCCGAGGCCCAGGCCGACTACCTGTCCGGCCTGCTGATCGGACACGAGCTCGCCGCGCTCGAGCAGCTCGGCGACCGGCTCGACGCCGTCGTGCTGGCCGGCAGCGACGAGCTGTGCCAGCGCTACCGGCGCGCGCTGGCCGGGTTCGGCCATGCGCCGGCCGCGATCGCGATCGACGCCACCGAGCGCGGGCTGTGGTGCGTCGCTCGCGCCGCCGGGCTGGTCTCGCCGGGCTCCATATGCTGACCGAGGTCCTGCGACGGACCGGCCTGGTCGCGATCCTCCGCGGGGTCCGCCCTGCGGACGTCGCCAAGATCGGCGCGGCGCTGTTTGCCGCGGGGCTTCGCATCATCGAGGTGCCGCTCGGCGCCCCGGATGCCTTCGACAGCATCCGGATCCTGCGTGCCAGTGTGCCCCCCGACTGCCTGGTTGGCGCCGGTACCGTGATCTCACGCGCGCAGGTCGACGGCGTCCGCCAGGCGGGCGGCGAGATCATTGTCATGCCGCATTGCGACCCCGAGGTGATTCGTGCTGCCAGGGCCGCTCAGCTGGCCGTGATGCCGGGCGTGGCGACGCCGACCGAAGCGTTCTCGGCCCTCGCCGCCGGCGCCGACGCCTTGAAGATGTTTCCGGCCGAGCTCCTCGGACCCGCCGTGCTCAAGGCATGGCGCGTGGTCCTGCCTCCCGGTACGGCCCTGGTGCCCGTCGGTGGCATCACGCTCGACAAGGTCGCAGCCTTCGTCGCGGCGGGCGCGGCGGGTGTCGGCCTGGGAACCGCGCTCTACCGTCCCGGCGGCTCGGCGAGCGACGTCGGCGCTCGTGCCGCGGCGTTCGTCGCCGCCTGGCGCGCTGCGCAGACCCCGCACGCGTGACGGCGCGCACCGCTCATCAGGCGTGGCCCCGGCCGAGGACGCCGGACGGGTCGCCCGAGGCCGACCGCGGCCTCGGCTCGGCGAGCACGGCGATCCTCGACGAGATTCGCTCCCGCCCCGTGAGCTCGAACCGGAACCGGAACCGGGTGCCATGACCGCGCTCGCTGTCGATCTCGATCGCGCCGCCGAGGGCGATGCAGACCTCGTGCAGCGCCGCCAGGCCGACGCCGCGGCCGGACGTCTCGGTCACGTCGGTCTTGGTCGAGATCCCGTCGGTCAACATCGCGGCCACGAGGTCGTCGTGCGTCGCGTGGGGCAGCGCGGTATCGCGGGCGCGAGCGCGGATGGTGTCCCAGTCGATGCCGCGGCCGTCGTCGCGCAACTCGATCACCACCGCGTTGCCGTCGCGCAGCGTCGCGAGCCAGATCTGGCCGTGCGCGGCCTTGCCGGCGACGACCCGCTCGGACGGCGGCTCGATGCCGTGGTCGACCGCGTTGCGAACGACGTGCGAGAAGGCGGTCCAGAATCCGCGAAACCGGATCGGATCGAGCCGGACCCGGTGATCGTCGATCGCGATCGCGATGTCGGGCTTGCCGAGCCGCGTCGCCAGCGCGCGGATCTGCTCCGCGAACCGCTCGAGCCGTGGCTTGGTGCGATCGAGCGACCAGTTCGCGATGATCCGTTCGACGATACCGAGCGAGGCGCCGTTCCCGATCGCGGCGCGAAGCTCGGTGATGTCGTCGGGAGCGACATCCAGGCCGGCGTTCTGCAGCTTGCCGAAGACCCGCTCGAGCTTGGTCTTGAGCTCGGCCCAGGTGCGGACGACCAGAGCAACCACGTGGGGGTCGAGGCTCGGCGTGACCGCCAGGCCATCCTCGAGCTGGTGGCACCACTCGGCGATCTGCGTGATCCCGTAGATCGCGCAGTTGCCTTTGAGTGTATGGAGCTCGCGCTTGAGCTCCTTGGAGATCTCGGCGCCGGAGGCGGTCTCGAGCCGGTGGATCAACCGGTCGGTCTCCTCGGCGAACTCGGCGAACCCGGCGCGATCACGCGCCGTGCGCTCGATCATCCGCAGCAGATCGCGCTCGGCGGCCTCGGCGCGCACCCGCGCGAGCTCCGCGGTCATGTCGGTGATCACCACGAGCGTGTCGCCGACGGTGCCGTTCACGATCGCCGGCTTGTACTCGATCCGATAGTCGCGGTCCGCGATGACGAGCTTGGCCGGTAGCTGGTCGAGCGTGAGCTCGAGCGGCATCTCGTTGGCGATCACGCTGGCCCAGCCCAGCTCCAGCCACGCCGCGAACGTCGGATCGTGGGGCGCGAGCGCCTGCCACAGGCGCTGGTCGGGCTGGTAGCCGCCGAGTAGCTGTGTGGCCATCGCGGACCGCTCGGCGAACAGCGCGCCGTCCGGTTGCATGCTGACGAATCCCTGATCCATGAGGCCCAGCAGATTGCCCATCTCGCGGTTGCGGCGCGCGATCACCAGCAGCGGTCGGATCAGCGTCTTCGAGGACAACCACGCGATCAGCGCGACGATGGCCGAGGCGCCGATCAAGATCGCAAGGCCGAGCGCGAACGTCTGGCGCAGCGGCGCGAACAGCTCCTGCTCGTCCTGCTGCACCGCTACGGCCCAATGAAACTTGTTGGCGCGGACGTAGCCAAGCGCGGGCTCACCGCCGGCCCGCGTGAACGAGACCAGATGTGGCTGGCCATCCGATCGGAACGCCGCGATGAGGGGGTGATCGCCCAGGTTGGTCTGCGTGACCACGAGCTCCTTGCTGGGGTGCGCCACCACCTTCGCCTTGTCGTCGACCAGGAACGCGAAGCCGGTCTGCCCGGCCTTCCAGGCCACGATGCGAGAGATGTCCTCGATCGCCATCGTGACCCCCAGCGCGCCGACCACCGCCCCGTTCACCTTGATCGGCAGCGCCAGGACGAGCGCCGGCTTGCCGGACGTCTTGCTGATCACGGTTTCCCAGCTGAGCTCCTTTCCTGTCATGACGTCGGTGATGTACTTGCGGTCGGTGTAGTCCATCGCCGGCTTGTTATCGCTGCGCGCCACACCGATGCGGTCGGGCCCGACCGTGAAGACCAGGTACATCCACGGGTAGGCCTGCTTGATGGCGGTGAGTACGTCCAGCTGGGGCTCGTGCTGCATCGAGCGGATCGCGCTGAGGTTCGCGGCCGCCTGGAGCACGCGCACGTTCTTGTCGATCCACTCGTCGACCTCAGCCGAGATCCAGGTCGCGCTGCTCTGCAGCGTGCCGGCTGCGTCGTCGCGGAGTCGATCGCGTTCTCGTTTGAGCGCGATGCTACCGAACACGACCAGCGGAACCAGACCCACGACCAGCATGATCGCCATCGTCTTGGCGACCATGCGGACGCGGAACCGCCGCGCCTCCCGGGGGTCGGCCGTGTGAGCGCGGTCGATCGGCTCGGCGGGGGGATCGACGGCGGCGGGCGTGGTCATGCGCCCAATGACTCGGACGAAGTCGAACGAACTGTAGAGCAACTCCGTATGGGCGCGACAATCTCTCGCAGATCCAGCCAGGCCGGGCGATGGACTCAGCCGCGCCATGTCGCGAACGACGCCCGCCTCGGGGAATCGACGACCAGGCGAGGCGGACGCGACTGGCGCCGCGGAACGCCACCTGGTGGTAACCTTCCGGACATGTCATCTCGGTGCACGTCCATCGGGTACTGACCGCGCCGACCGTGCTGACCTTGTTGACAGTGTGGTTGCGCAAGTGCATGTGGCAGTCGTTTCAGACTCTCGTGCACGAGTACATTCACATGCTCAATCACAGCCGCCACCGCGTCTATTCGACCAAGCTCAGTACGACGCGGCTCGCGGCCAGAGCTTGCGTGACGCCGACGATTTGACGGGTCGTTGCAATTTCGATCGACTCGTCATTGCGGCCTTGGCTACTGCACCGGACGAGCCGCGCTCGTCGCGAAGCGCGGCGGCCGACGGCCACGCACGCGCGTGGCCATGGAACCAACACGGGAGACCTCGATCCCGCCCGGGCTCACGTGTAGCGAGTCGGCTGTGCGCGGCGCATCGCCTTGGGGGATTGGGAGTCGGTGGAGATGGCGGCGCCGATCAGGCGGCCGGCGCGCTCGAGGCGTTCATGGCGTCGAAGACATCCAGGGCCGGAGGAGCGCACGACGGTGACGGTTTTGCCGCGGCCGGGGCAGCAGCCAGGCAGCAGGGCCGACGCTGCCGCAGGTCGAGGCGATGACTACGACGTTCTCGGGCTCGAGTACGAGCTCGGCGAACGTCCGAACCGGCCCCCCCCGAACATCCACTACGCGGGAGGCCCACGGGAATGTCGCGATGTGATATTTAGCATGGGCCCATTCACCACCGAAACTACTGGCAATGAGTGAGTTAGGCAGATATTATCATGTACGGTTCCCGAGGCATCCATGAAGTTCGTTGATCGTCTGAACATTCGTGGCAAGATCCTCGTGCCGACGATTGCGCTGGTCGCCATCGCGGTGAGCGTCGCGGGCGTGCTCACGTGGGTCCTGAACGACACGTCGGTCAAGTATCGCGAGCTGATCCACGGGCCGGTGCTTGCAGCGAAGGTCAGCACCGAGTACGCCGGCAAGCTCTCGGAGCTCGGCCGCGTCGTCAACCTCGCGCTGCTCCAGCGCGACCCCGACCTCCAGAAGCTCCGCCACGACTTCGAGGAGCTGACGGCCGCTCGAAAGCAGAGTCGCGAAGAGCTGGAGCGTCTGTTCCCTGACAAGCCCGAGGTGAAGGGGCTGAAGGCGACCGGTGCCCAGATCAACGAGGCGCTGGAGACGTTGCTGGTCAAGGCGAAGGCCGAATGGAAAACTGTTTCCACGCCCGCGCCTGCGCCCGTGCCGGTTGTTGTTGCCGCGCCCGAGCCCGTTCCGCAACCTCCCCCGGTTCGACGCGGGGCTGCGCGCAAGAGGGAGCTGCGCGCCGAGACCACGCCGGAATCCCGCCCGCGGACCGTGGTCGCGGCCGTCGCGCCAGAACCCGCCAAGTCTTCGAGCGAGGTCATGCGGTTCTGGGGAGAGACCGGTCGTCCCGTCCTGTCCAAGCAGCGCGCCGCGCTCACCGCCCTCTCGGACGAGCTGGACGCGGCCGCCGACATGGCGACCAAGGAGCTCAACGAGCGGACGCGGTTGACGATGATCGCGCTGGTCGGGATCAGCCTCGGGCTCATCATCATCGTCGTCATCTTCGCGCTCCTGACGATCAATTCGGGCATCGTCACGCCGATCACCGTGCTCACCCAGAAGACGGTGCTCCTGTCCCGAGGTAACGACAACTTCGAATTGCCCGAGATCGACCGCAAGGACGAGTTCGGGGCGCTGGCTCGGGCCCTCGAGGTCTTCAAGAGCAACGCCGACAAGATCCGTGCAATGTCGGTCGCCGAGCAAGTGACCAAGGAGATCGGCGACGTCATCAAGGCCGCGGCCAGCAAGGACTTTTCCCGCGAGGTCGACCTCCGCGACAAAGAGGGATTTCTCAAGGAGATCGGCGTCGCGGTGAACAACCTCCTGCATATTTGCAGAGGGGCGTTCAGGGATTTCAGCGAGAAGGCGACGCAGACCGCGGTCTCCGTGGACGAGGCGGGCACCGCGGTGGCGCAGATCTCGGATGGCGCGCGGCTGCAGACCACGCAGCTCATGCAGGTCTCGACGGCGCTCGGCGAGTCATCGAAGGCGATCAAGATCGTAACCTCCAATGCGGGCAGCGCGAGAGAGAAGGCGGAATCCGCCGCGCAGGCCGTTGAACAAGGCCAGCTCGCGGTCGCGCAGCTCGAGCCGATCGTCGAGGCCATCTCGCAGAATAGCCGCAAGATCAACCAGATCACCCAGGTGATCGCGCAGATCGCGAACCGTACCCACATCCTGTCGCTCAACGCGGCGATCGAAGCAGCGCGCGCCGGGGAGCACGGCAAGGGCTTCGTCGTCGTGGCCCAGGAGGTCGGCAAGCTGGCCGAGAGCTCGGCGCAGAACGCCAAGCAGATCACCGACATCGTCGAGCAGGCCTCGAACGACGCGCAACAGGGCAAGCTGGCGACCAGCACCGTGAGCCAGTCGATGAAGGCGATCGCCCAGGGGACGCAGGACACCACCGAGCGTGTGCGCACCATCGCCGTGGCGATGGACGAGCAGCAGGCGACGATCTCGCAGATCGAGGGGAGTGTCGGCCACCTGAGGACGATCGCGCACAGCAACTCCAGCGCCGCCGAGGAGATCACCGCGACGATGGTGCAGCTCTCGAAGCTGTCGAACGATACCCGCCAGCGGCTGCTGGCGTTCAAGACGGAATGAGCGCGCGATTGGCGGCCGACGCTGCAACGGCGCTGACGGACGCGCAGCTGCTCGCCGGCGTCGCGCGCGACCGCATCGGGCTCAAACCCGACTTCTCGACGCCGAAGATCGAGGCGTTGTTGCGTGCGATTCCTGCCGACGATCGGCGCGCGATGTGCGGCGAGCTCCTCGCGTCCGATCCAGACCCCGCCGCGTGGCGCAATTTCGTCGAGGCGCTGCTCGTGCACGAGACCTACTTTTTCCGCCATCCAGATCAGCTCCGGCTGCTCGCCGATGTCGTGCTGCCGCGCTTGCTGCAGGACCGGCTCGATGCGGGGAGCTCGGATCTGCGCATCTGGTGCGCGGGCTGCGCGTCGGGAGAAGAGGTCTACACGCTCGCGTTGCTCGTGCAGACCGCGCTCGCCACGAGCCCGCGCGCGTGGAATGTCACGATCCTCGGAACCGACCTGAGCGCGCAGTCGCTCGCGCTGGCGCGGGCCGGTGTCTACCGGGTCGTCGCCGGACTCAACAGCTTCCGCGATGTGCCCGCGCTCGCCCGGCATCACTTCGCCGAGATCTTCGCCGCCGGCGCGACCTCCTGGTCCGCCAGCACCGAGCTCCGCCGCTTGACGCGGTTCGCGCAGCATAACCTGGTGACCGACCCACCCCCGCTGCGCGACGTCGACCTCGTCGTCTGCCGCAACACGCTCATCTACTTCGACGAGGCGCATGCGCGATCTGCGCTCGCCTCGCTGGAGGCTGCGCTGCGGCCTGCGGGTGCGCTGCTGCTCGGCCCGGCGGAGACGGCGTCCGAGGTTCCCACGCTGCGGATGGTGTGCGCCGAGCAGACGGTGCTCTGGATGAAGAAGGCGTCGCCGTGAAGCACCGCGTCTCCATCTCCACCGCGTCGGGGTTGCTCGCGATGGTGATCCGCAAGACGCTGGCGCGCTCCAACGGCCTCGAACCGGGAGGCGATCATCGCGACGCCCGCGGCGCGGTCACCGCCGTGCGCGAGCCGACGGGCCTGGTCGTCGTCGACGCCGAGCTGCTCCACGACGGAGCCGACGGTGCCGCGCTGTGCAAGGAGCTGATCGCGCGCCGCCAGCCATCGATCATCGTCGATGCGCGGCGGCGCGGGGTTCCCGATGGCGTCGCGGCGTTGCCATCGATCGTCGTGGTCTCCGGGCGGGTCACCGGCGAGCTCGACCTGGGCGTGATCGAGACCGAGCTGCTCGCCGCCGTGGGCAGCGCGTTCCACCATCGCAGCACGCTGCCGGTCGAGGCGCACGTCGCGCCGTCGCCCGCGCGGGCCGAGCTGTGTGACACCGTCCTCGAGCTGATCGTGCTCGGGGTCTCGACCGGAGGACCGACGCTGCTGTTGCGGATGCTGAAAGACGTGACGCCGCCCGCGACGGCCATGCTCATCGTGCAGCACATGCCGGAGAGCGAGACGGCGGGATTCGCGGCGCGCCTGAGCGAGGTGACGGGGCTGCGCGTGTGCGAGGTGGCCGGCGGGCCGTTGCCACCCGCGGGCGCGATCGGCGTGGTCCGCGGCGGAGGGGACTTCCGGATCGTGCGGCGCGGGGAGGATCTGCACCTGCGCAGCGCGGTGGTCGCCGGGAACCCGTTTCATCCGAGCATCGACGAGGTGCTCACGAGCGCCGTGCTCGCCGACGTCGCCGTGGGCGCGGCGATCCTCACGGGGATGGGCCAGGACGGCGCCGCCGGGGCGCTCGCGATGGCGCGCCGGGGCCTGCCGGTGATCGCGCAGCGCCCCGATACGTGCGCGGTGGCCGGCATGCCGCAGGCCGCGATCGGCAACGGCTCGGCGTGCAGCGTGATGTCTCCCGAGGGCATCGCGGGCATGCTGAACCGCTGGAGCGAGATCGCGCGCCGCGGTACGGTCGTCGGGGGAAGACCCTCGTCGCCATGACCGCGGACCGACGCACGCTGGCGTCCGAGCTGGGGAGCGCGACGGCCGCTGGCTCACGCATCGTCCTGGCCACCTCGGATCCGGTGTTCGCGGCGCAGTGCCACAAAGCGCTCGAGGGCACGAACCAGCGGCTGCTCGCCACCGTGGCCCCGGCCGAGCTGGTGGACGCGACCCGCCGCCTGGCGCCGGATCTCGTCGTGCTCGATGCAGACGGACAAGACGTCGCGGCGGTCAAGATGCTCGCGACCAAGTTGATGCTGGTCAGCGACGCGCGCATCGTCCTGGTTTCAGCCTATCTCGCACCCGGCTCTCCCCTGTTGTGCGCGCTGCTCCAGTCGATCGCCGCGAGCTTCGTGCAGAAGTCGCGGGGGCCGAGCTGGCTCGGCCTCCCCGAGGACGACCGAGCCTCGTTCCTCGGCGCGCTGCACGCCGCCGCTGCCGACGGCGGCGAGTGCGCTGCTGGTCCGCCGATCGCCAGTCCGGCCGCCGCCGCGGTCGTGGCCTCGGCTGCGGTCGTGGCCTCGGCTGCGGTCGTGGATCGAGGTCGGCACCCGGCGCCGCGCGCGCGCGACGACGACGACGACACCGTCGTCGGGTGGGAGCCCGACGACGCGCGCGCCGCGCCAACCCGGAGCCGGCCATGATCGAGTTCGATGGCGCGGTGCTCCGCGAGTTCGCCAGCGAGATGATCGAGCACGTCGCGGCGTGCGAGCAAGTGCTGGTGCGCGCGAGCACGGACCCGGTCTACGAGCAGGACTACCACCTCCTGCTGCGCAGCATGCATTCGATCAAGGGGCTCGCGCGCGTGCTCGCATCGTCGGGGCTGGAGAAGCTCGCTCACGTCGCCGAGTCGATCCTGGTCGACGTGCGAGACGGCCGGCGCGTGCTCGCTCCGGTGCGCGACGTGCTGCTGCAGGCGCTCGACGCGTTCGGGACCGCGCGGACGTGCATCCTCGCGGGAGGCGAGTTCCACCCCGACGAGGCGCTGCTGCGCGCGCTCGCCGAGACCGGTGTGGCGCCGCGCGCCGAACCGCAGATCGTCGCGCCGCCCGAGGTATCGCTCGACGGCGAGCTGTACTTCGATCAGGCGACGCTGTTCGCGCTGGGCGAGCTGTTCGAGGAGCTCCTGCCGTCGATCGCGAGCGCCGTCGCGAGCGCAGCGCCGCCGGCCGCGCAGGTGTTCGAAGACATCGCCACCCTCGAGTTCGCGCTCGACAAGCTCGGGCTCGTCGGGTTCGGCCGGGCGGTCGGCGCGCTCGCGGATCGCAGCCGACCCGCGGACTTCGCGCGTTGCCTCTACCTGATCGAACGGCTCGCCGCGCTGCTCGACCGCGATTGCGGGGTCGCAGAGGCGGTCCGGTGGTCGCGTCCGTGGCTCGAGCCGGCGCTGCTACACGCGCTCGAGGCCGGGCGCTGGCGCGACGTCGGCTGGATGCTGCGAGCGCTGTCGCCCGGCAACCCGTTCGTCGCCCTGCTGCCGCAGCTCATGGCCGCCGGGTGTCCCGCGGACACCCGCCAGACCGCGCTCCAGGTGCTCGGCGATGTGCTGCGCGTGGCGTTCGCGCGCGACGCGCCCTCGAGCTCCGACATGGCCGTGCTGGCCGCCGATCGGGTGCGCGAGATGCTCGCGCAGCCGTACCAGGTCCCGGCCGCGGTGCTCACGGCGCTCGACAGTCGACGCCTCGATCTCGAGCGGTTTCGCTGGCTCCCGGTGGCCCTGGTGGCGCGGCTGCAGGATGTCGTGACCGATCCGTCGTACCAGCTGTTCGAGGTCGTGGTCCAGCCGGCGATCACGAGCGGTGGCGCCGAGCTCGCCAGGCTGGCGGAGCTCCTGTATCGCGGGGTCGAGCCGCTGGTCAGCGAGACGCTGGTGTTCGACGGCGCGGTCACGCTGGTCGTCCTGCTGGCGACGACGCTCGGCGAGGGCGGGCTCCGCGCGCGCGTCGAGCAGCTCGTGGGTACGAGCGCGGCGGCGACGGTCCGCAAGCTCGATCAGCATCCCGGCGACGCGCACTTCCGCGTCAAGGTTCATCCCGTCCGGGACGCCTCCGGCCACGAAGATCTCCAGGTCCGCGTCCCGGTCGCGCTGCTCGACTCCATGTTCGGGCGCCTGGGGCAATTCTTCGGGGTCACCACCCGGTTCAACGCGCTGGTGTTCGACAACGACGTATCGGACATCCTGAACGAGCTGTCCGACTTCAGCGTCCTGCGCGCGCCGCAGCTGCTCCCCAAGGTCGATCGCCTCGTCCGGCAGCAGCGCGAGTATGCGACCCTCGAGGCCGAGACTCACCGGCTGATCAGCGTGATCCACGACATGACCCTCGGGCTTCGCGTGATCCCGATCGACACGCTGTTCGCGCGGTTCACTCGCGTCGTTCACGATCTCGCGCAGAAGCAAGGCAAGGAGGTCCGCCTCGAGGCGCAATCCAATGGCATCCGGGTCGACAACGGGATGCTCGAGCTGCTCGCCGATCCGCTGATGCACATGATCCGGAACTGCATCGACCACGGCATCGAGCCGCCCCGCGTCCGCGAGCAGTCCGCGAAGGCACGCGTCGCGAGGCTCGTGCTGCACGCCGAGCAGCGCAGCAACCACATCATCATCGAAGTGGGCGATGACGGCCGCGGCATCGACCTCGAGCGCGTGCTCGAGCGTGCGCTGGCCAAGAACCTGATCGACGCGGCGACGGCGCCGACGCTCACCGATGACCAGATCGCACGGTTCATCTTCTCACCCGGGTTCTCCACCGCGGACCGCGTGACCGAGACGTCGGGGCGCGGCGTCGGGATGGACGTCGCGCTCGTCAACGTCACCAAGCTCAATGGCGTGATCGACATCATCACGCAGCGCGGCCGAGGCACGACGTTCCGGATCGACATCCCGCTGTCCAAGGCGATCCAGTCGATGCTGCTCGCCGAGACCGGCGTCCAGACCGTCGCGTTCCCCGATCGGATGGTGAACGAGTTCGTGGTCGTGCCGTTGAGCGACGTCCAGTCCGTCAACGGCCAGCGATCGATCGTGGTCCACGAGCGGTTCCTGCCGCTGTTCTCCCTGGTCGACCTGCTCAAGCTCCCCGCGCCGGCCCCCGAGCAGAGGAGCAACGACCTGTCCATCGTGGTGTGCGAGCTCGAAGGCCGGCGGGTCGGGTTCGAAGTCCACCGCATCCGGCGGCGCGCCGATCTGCTCATCCAGGAGATGCACCCGCGGATCGCCAAGCTGCCCGGCATCGGGGGGATCTCCACGCTCGGCACCGACAAGATCGTCGTCGTCGTCGATCCGGAGGGGCTGTTCGACCTGGCGCGGCGATCCACGGTGTTCGGGCTGCGGACCCACGCCGCGCGCGTCGCCGAGGGCCTGTTCTGATGCGCGAGCATGTCTGTGTGCGCTGCGGCGAGCTCCTGCTGCTGTTCCCGGCGGAGAACATCGGCGCGATCGAGCCCGTGCTCGGCCAGCCGCGGCTCTGCGAGTGGACGCAGCGCGTGCGGCGCGGCGGCGCCGAGCCGGTGCTCGACGTCCGGCGGCTGCTCGGCGCGGTCGCGCCCAAGGCGCAGCACGTCGTCATCCTGCGCTGGCGCTCGACCGATGGCGCGCGGCAGCTCAGCCTGCTCGTCGATTCGGTGGAGGCGATCGTCAATTGCTATGCGGGCGATCTGATCGACGTCCCGATCCTGCCGCGCCGGCTGCGGCCGCTGTGCGACCAGGTGATGCGCGATCCGAGCGGCCACTTGCGGCTGCGCGTGAAGCCCGACGTCGATCTCCCGCTAGCACGGCCGGACGACCGGCGCCGCTATGTCCGCTCGCTGGTCACGATGGAGCCGCCATGGTGACCTCGCCTGCGCAGAAGACGATCCTCGTGGTCGACGACAGCCCGCTGATGCGTCGGCTGATCACCGAGGTCGTCGAATCCGATCCGGATCTCCGCGTGGTCGACGTCGCGGAGAACGGCAGGGTGGCGCTCCAGAAGGTGCGCCAGCACCAGCCCGACTGCGTCCTGCTCGACATCGAGATGCCCGAGCTATCGGGACTCGACACGATGCGGCGCCTGCGCCTGCGCAGCCCCGCCAAGATCGTGATCCTGTCCCACCTCGGCGTCGACGGCTCGCAGGTCCGCGCCCAGGCGTTCCGGCTCGGGGCCGCCGCCGTGATCGACAAGCCCACCGCCGCGGTCAGCCCCGATCTGCGAACCAGTCGCGGCGCGATCATCCAGCAGACGCTGCGCCGCGTGCTCGGCCTGCCGGCGGTGCCCGTGTCGGACGAGCCGTTGCCGGCGTCGGGAGCGCTGGTGACCGCCAGCATCGTGTCGGTCAACGTGCTGCAGTTCGCGTCGCTGTGCGAGCGCGTCGAGGTCGCCGAGCTCGTCGATCTCCTCAACGAGCAATTCGAGATCATCGACGAGGTGATCCGAGCGCACGGCGGGATCATCGATACCCACGTCGGCGGCGCGACGCTGGCGGCGTTCGGCGTACCGCAGCGACGCGCTGATCACGCCGGGTGCGCCGTCGCGGCCGCTTGCGAGGTGCTGGACATCCTGGCCGAGCGCCGCGCGGTACGACGAGATGTGGGCGCGCCCGTGCTCGATACCGGCGTCGCCATCGTGACCGGCCTCGTGCTCGCCGGCGAGCTCGGCCCTGCCGCGGCCAGGCGCTATCGCACGATGAGCGGCGCGCTCGATCTCGCGGCTCGGCTCGGACGCTCGGTCGACGCCTACGGGGTCGAGTTGATCGCGTGCGGGCGCACGCTCGGTACGCTCGCGGCCTCGGCCCGGTCACGCCGGCTCGACGCGGTCCAGCTCGAGCTCGGCGGCGAGTCGCTCGAGCTCTACGAGCTGCTCACCGCGCGCTCGGAGCTCGACGCCGCCGCGCTCGACGCCTACGCCCGCGGCATGATGCACTACGAGGCCGGGCAGTTCGGCAGCGCGATCAAGGCATTCGGCGACGCGCTCGAGCGAACGCCGGCGGATCGCGCCGCGGCGCGGATGGTCGCCCGCTGCCGTACGCTGCTCGCCGCACCGCCCGCCGTGTGGCGCGGCGTGTGGCCGGTCGACGGTGCGGAAGGGTGAGCGAGCGATGACGCAACGCGACCTGTTGTGCTGCGAGCTCGCCGGCGTCCGCATCGCGGTTCCGCTCGAGCGCGTGATCGGCGTCACCGAGGGCGGGCTGGTCACGCCGCTGCCCTACACCGCGCCTGCGTTCGAGGGCCTCGTCGAGGTGTTCGGGCAGGTGATGCCGCAAGCCAACCTCGCGCTGTTGCTTGGCCTTCCGTCGACCGAAGGCGGCATCCTCATCGTCGTCTCCGACCGCGGCGGGTCGGTCGCGCTCCGCGTGGTGGTGGTGACGAGGATGATCCGGGTAGACGATGACCGTCTGGGGGCCACCGCGCCACGGGCCCGCGCCGTCCACCCGCTCTACATGGCGGAGGTCGAGCACCAGGGCGTACCGCACTACGTCCTTGATCTCGACGCGCTCGCGACCAGCGATGATCTCGACCTGTCGACGCCCGACGGGGGCGTGCTGATCCCGGAGGGGAGGATCGCCCGGCCGCCCGAGCCGGAGCAGGAGTGGCTGCCGCTCCTGCTGCTCGAGATCGGCGGCGAGCGCTACGCAGTCCCCAACCTCTCGATCGTCGAGCTCAATGTCCCCGACGGCGTTCGCAGCATGCCGAGCGCACCCGGCTGGGTCCTCGGCCTGATCGACGTCCGCGGTACCCCGATCGTCGCGGTGTCGACCGCGGCGCTGCTCGGGCTACCGGCCGTCGCCGGACCTCCGCCCGAGCTCTGCCTGATCGCCGAGCTCGAACCCGGGTTCCCCGTCGCCCTGTTCGTCGACCGCGCGATCGGGCTCGAGCGCGTGTCCCGCGGCATCATCCACCCGATGCGGCACGCGATGGCGGGCATCGGCAGCTACTTCGTGCTGCGCGACGACGAGATCGTCGGCATCATCGATCCCAAGCTGCTGCTATCGCAGATCGCTGCGGAGTTGCACGCGGCGATCCCGCAGCGTCCGAGCGCGGCGCCGGAGACCTCGCGGGCCGAAACCGCCGGGCGGTACCAGCAGCTGCTGTCGGTCCGCGTCGGGCGCGAGCTGTACGCCATGACGCTCGATCGCATCGAGCGCATCGTCGCCTCGGTCCAGCTGACCCCGCTGCCCAGCCACATCGGCTACTTCGATGGACTGGCCGACGTCGGGGATGCCGTCGTACCCGTGATCGATCTGCGGCGGCAGCAAGGCGAGGCGCTGCGGCCGTTCGACACCCTCGAGACGCCGCCCTGCATCCTGACGATGCTCGAGGGAGCGACGACCGGGATCCTCGTCGATCAGGTGCTGAGCATCGTCGACGTCCCGGCTGAGCGGTTCGAGCCGGTGGCGAAGGCCGCGCGGCTTCCGATCTCCCACGTCCTGACCTTCGAGGGCCGGCTCATCTCGCTCTTGACGATCGATCGCTTGCTCCCGCGTTCGGTCGCCGATCGGAACGCAAAGTGACCGACCCGGCGTTGCTCCAGCTGTTTCGCGCCGACGTGGCGACGTGCGGCGCTCGGATCGAGGACCACCTCGTGGCGATGGCCGGGGAGGCGTCGCAGCTCGCGAGGCTCGCCGCGGTGGCCAGCGACGCGCGCACGATCGCCGGCGGCGCGCGGCTGCTCGCCGTCGAGCCCGCCGTCCGGCTCGCGCTCGCGATCGAAGACGCGGCCGGCGCCGGTGCGCGTGGCACCGCGCCGTTGCCAGGCGCGGCCATCGGGGCGCTGCTCGGCGCGACGGCGCTGCTCGCGCGGATCGCGGCCGCGAGCACCCACCTCGCCGGGTGGATGGTGCAGCACGCCGCGGACATCGATGCCGCGATCGCGGCGATCGGGGTTCCCCGCGCCGAGCCCGTGGCGCGCGGCGCGCGCGACAAGGCGCCGGTGCGCGCCGCGGACGCGGCTGGTTCCGAGCAGGACGCCAGGCCTGATCGGGGTGCACTCGGCAAGACCCCCGCGCCGCGCACGCGCCGAGGCATCTCGGTGCTCCTCGTCGACGATCAGCCCATGATCGCCGAAGCGATCCGCCAGCTGCTCCGAGGCGAGGCCGGCATCGTGCTCCATCACTGCGTGGATCCTACGCAGGCGCTCGCGATGGCGGCCGACGTGCAGCCGACGGTGATCTTGCAGGATCTCGTGATGCCCGACATCGACGGGCTGACCCTGATCCGGTATTTTCGCGCGTATCCCGTCACGAGCGATGTCCCCATCATCGCGCTTTCGACCCGGCAAGAACCGACGGTCAAGGCCGCGGCGTTCCAGTTCGGCGTCAACGACTACGTCGTCAAGCTGCCGGACCGGCTCGAGCTCGTCGCGCGTATTCGATATCTGTCGAAGGGGTATCTCAACCTGCTCGATAGCCAGGAGGCGTGGGCCGCGGTGCTGGCGAGTCAGGAGCAGCTCGAGATTCGCAATCGCTTCATCCGGCGGACGTTCGGCCGGTATCTGTCGGACGAGATCGTGGATAGCTTGCTCGAGACCCCCGGCGGCCTCGACCTGGGCGGTGAGACCCGGCGGGTCACGATCATGATGTCCGATCTGCGCGGCTTCACGCAGCTGTGCGAGACGCTGCCCCCGCGGCAGATCGTGACGATCCTCAACAACTACCTCGCTGCGATGACCGACGTCATCGTGCGCCACGCAGGTACGATCGACGAGTTCATCGGCGACGCGATGCTCGTCGTGTTCGGGGCGCCGATTCGCCACGACGACGACGCCCGCCGCGCGATCGCGTGCGCCGTGGAGATGCAGCAGACCATGGACCAGGTCAACACGCAGTGCGCCGAGCTCGGGCTGCCGCGGCTCGAGATGGGCATCGGGATCAGCACGGGCGAAGTCGTCGTGGGCAATATCGGTTCCCATCGCCGCGCGAAATACGGCGTCGTCGGCACCCACGTGATTCTGGCGTCGCGGATCGAGTCGTACACGATCGGCGGCCAGATCCTCGCCACGGAGTCGACGATCCAGGATGCCGGCGAGGAGGTCCATATCAACGGGCAGATGGAGATCGCGGCCAAAGGGATCACGGCGGCCATGACGATCTACGATGTCGGTGGGATCGGCGCCCCGTACCATCTCGATCTCGCGATCCGCAGCGACGAGCCGCTCGTCCCTTTGACCGCGCCGGTCGCCGTGCGCTGCTTCGTGCTCCGCGACAAGCGGTCGTCCGGTGAGGGCCAGCACGGCGAGCTCGTGGCGCTGTCGTCGCGGATCGGGCGGATTCGCGTCGCCCGCCCGATCGCTGCGATGGAGCACGTGAAGATCGAGATCCGGGCGGAGGGGCTCATGGGGGTGGGGCTGTGGGGCAAGACGATCGCCGCGCCCGCCGCGTCCCAGAGCGCGCGCGACGCGAGCTTCGACGTGTGGTTCATGTCGATTCCCGACGAGGTTCGCGCGGCGATCTTGTCGAGCACGCCATCGCGAACCGAGTGAACGTGAACGGACGTGGTCGCGCGCTCACGAGATCTCGTGACGGCAGCTGGACCGCTGGCTCGTTATCGCACGTCAGCGCTGATGCGTGCGGCCCCCTCGCTGTCAGCCGATCGTAGCACGGTGCAATAGACGACTCACCTATCTACAGGGGATCACTAGGCATCATGTTTCTACGGGATCCATTGTTGGGTGTTGTCCAAGGTGTCCACCGCACGGGCGGCGCGGGGCTGCTGGCGGCGGCGATGCTGTCCGCGTGCGTGGTGACCGAGCCCCCGGGCGACGGGGCCCGGCTCGGCGGCGAAGCGAGCTCGCTCGGCGGGCCGGTCGAGAAGCCGCGTCCCGGGGCGCCTGGCATCGGGGATCCGCTGTTTCCGACGCTCGGCAACGGCGGCTACGAGGTCCTGCATTACGAGCTGGAGCTGCGCTACGAGACCGCGGCCCCGACGCAGCCGATCGATGGCACCGCGCGAATCTTCGCGCAAGCGACGCAGGCGCTGTCGCAGCTCGACCTCGACTTCGCGGGCGACTCGGTCGGTGACGTGCGGATCGGCGACGCGGCGGCCGGGTTCGTGCGCGACGGCGAGGAGCTGGTGATTGCGCCGCCGCAGGCGATCGCGCGCGGCGAGCTGTTCATGATCACGGTGGCGCACTTCGTCGCGACGCCGAAGGTGCCGAGCGCGCAGCGGTTTCTGGGTGCGCCGTTCTTCAGCACGCTGGATGGCAGCGGGTGGGCGGGGCAGCCGAGCAACGCGCATCGGATCTTCCCGTCGAACGATCACCCGAGCGACAAGGCGACGTTCTCGTTCCGGATCGATGTCCCCGAGGGGACGACCGCGGTGGCCAGCGGCGTCGCGACCGGGGTCGAGACGGCGGCGGGCCGGTCGGTCTATAGCTTCGAGCAGCGCACGCCGATGGCGACCGAGCTGGCGCAGGTCGCGGTGGGGGCGTACACCGTGGTGCCGCGGGCGAGCAGTAACTCCGGGGTGATCGTGCGCGACGTGATCCCGACGCGGCTGCTGGCGACGCTCGAGCCCAAGCTCGCGATCGTGACCGATCAGCTGAACTGGCTCGAGGATCGGGTCGGTGGCTATCCGTTTCCGACCTACGGTACGTTCGTGGTCGAGGCCTCGCTCGGATTCGCGCTCGAGAGCCAGACGCTGTCGCTGTACCAGTCGTCGTACTTCGCGGGCGCCCCGTCGACGTACGACACGCTCATGGTGCACGAGCTCGCGCACCAGTGGTTCGGCGATAGCGTGGCGCCGGCGCAGTGGGCGGACGTGTGGCTGAACGAGGGCCACGCGACGTGGTACGAGCTCACGTACCGAGGCGGCCCGGACGCGGCGCAGTTCGTCAACACCATGCACTCGCTCTATGCGAGAGGCGACCAGTATCGCGCGCAGTTTGGCCCGGTGGCGACCCCACCGAGCGGCAGCCCGTTCGCGCTGTTCAACAGCAACGTCTACGGCGGCGGTTGCCTGACGCTGTTTGCGCTGCGCCAGCAGATCGGCGACGCCGCGTTCCAGCAGGTCGAGCGCGCGTGGGTGAGCCGGTTCCGTGGGCTATCGGCGAGCACGGCGGATTTCATCGCGCTAGCGTCGGAGGTCTCGCAGCAGGATCTCACGGCGTTCCTGACCGAGTGGCTGTACGGCTCGGTCACGCCGGCGATGCCGGGCCACCCGGAGTGGACGGTGAATTCGGTCGCGCTGGCCTCCGAGGCGGCGGACGCGGCTGCGATCTCCGCCGATCCGATGGAGAACACCGCCGCGCTCGGCGAGTCGCTATTGTTGCGCCGCTGATCCGCCCGGGTCCGTATGTCGCGGACTCCGGACAGCATATCGCCGGAGCCCGCTGCTACGGAGCGTCGTTCGCGATGCAGACCGCGGCGTCGAACGCATCGAGGCTAGCGGTCGGTGCCGTACGGGTCGCGACCACGGCACTGTCGGCGACGGCCGCGCGGGCGGTGCAGGTGGTCGGCTCGGAGATGAACAGCGGGAACGGCGCGTTGGTGATGCCGCTGACCACGACGTCGTCGATGGTCCACCCGGAGAACGCGACGCTCGAGTCGCTGCCCAGCCGGAACCGCAGCTGCACGGACTGACCTGCGAGCTGGGTTCCAAAGTCGAGCGTCAGCGGGCGAAGCGCCGGGAAGTCGGGGCTGGTCCCGCTGAACGCCGGCCGGCCCTCGATCGGGTTGCCGGAGCCGACGAACAGCGCGCCGACGTAGCCCGGAGCGATGCCGAACGTGGAGACGTCGGCCCAGGTGGCGCCGGCGTCGGTCGAGATCTCGATCACGCCGCCGTCGAACAGGGCGCCTGGCTCGCCTTCGAGGGCGTACGCGTGCGACAGCGAGACGACGAACGGCGCGGTCGGGCTGACCTGCAGCACCGGCGACACCAGCTGGGTATCGGTCGGGAAGGTCGCGTCCTTGCCGAACCACGCGTGGTTGCGGTTGGCGTCGGCGGTGAGGCTCCACTGCGTCGGCCCGACGTTGCTCGTCAGCGTCCACGGCGTGCCCTGCCGGGCCTCGAAGCCGTCGCGGGTGCTGCCGGTGGCGGCCTCGTCGATGCCGGTCAGCAGGGTCAGCGAGACGATGGCGCCGGTGCGCGAGCACGTGCTGTCACCGGCGAGGCGAACGTCGACCGTGACGTTGGTGTTGGGCGGCGCGGACGGCAGCAGCGTCACCGGGATCGTGAGATCGACGCTCTGGAATGGATGCAGCGCGGGAATCTGGATCGGCGCGCCGAACCGGAGGCCGGGGCTGGCGCTCGACGCGGTGATGGTCACCGATTCGGCGTCGACGATGCCGCCGTTGGCGACGGTCAGGCGCAGCAGGCCCGACTCACCAGGATCGAGGATGCCGTCGTGATCGCACGACACGCCGTCGTCGGTGAGGCTGATGCTGCTGGCGTCGAGCCGCGCGGCCAGCGTGCGGCTATCGACCGCCCCCAGGTTGCCCGGCGTTGTGTTGCTCGGGCCGATCGCGCACGAGCCTTCACCGCGGTTGGCGAACGCCGCCGCCAGCAGGATCATGTCGTCGGTGTCGAGCGCGCCCGCGGCGGCGAGGATCGCATCGCGACCTTCGATCAGCGTCGCTTCAGGCGGCGTGAGCAATAGCCCAGCGACGACATAGTCGGACATCCGCCGGCGCGCGGCGGGAACGCCGTGGGCGTCGATCAGCACGTTGAACGACTCCCAGAGCAGCGCCGCCCAGACCTCGCCCGTGTTGTGGGGCTCGCTGTTGCGGCCGGCGGGGCGGCCGGGCATGCCGGTGGGCAGCGCGACGCCGTCGCTGATGTGGCGAAAGCTGAGATCGTTCTTGCTTCGATCGAGGCTGTACGGGAACCGCCGGATCCCGAAGTACGCGGCATCGAACGAGCCGTCATCGAGCGCGTAGGCCCCGAGCGCATAGGTGCCTTCGCGGTTGTCGCCCTCGCGCAGCATCATGAGCAGGGCGTTGAAGTCGCCCCAGCCTTCGCTCATGCCATTGCATTGTAATCCGCCATCGCAGGTCGCGAGCCGGTTATGCAAGTAGTGGCCCCATTCGTGCGCGACCACGGTATTGTCGACCCCGCCGTCGCGCTCGGGCCCGGCTCCGCCGGTGTTCCACAGCGACATGACCATGCGTGGGGACTGGCCATCGGCCGGCAGGCTCATGGAGGCGGCGTTGCGGAGGCCAAATGCCGCACCGAACTGCGATTGCACCAGCAGCGGATCGCCATCGGCGCCGCCGCGGCCGTAGTTGTCGACCTGCGCGTTGCCGGTGGCCTCGGTGAAGCCCGAGTCGTACCACCAGTCGTGCAGCCAGTTGACGACGAAGAACGTGTTGACCGTGGCGGCGTTGAGCTGGTCGTCGGACGCCAGCGGCTCGACGGTCGGGTCGTAGGTGTAGTTGAGCACGCGGCCGGCGCGGACCTCGGGGCGGACCTCGGCTTCGCCGAACGTGGCCGAGCCGTCGAAGTCCGAGAACGCAACGGCGTTGTTGCCCGACGTGGTGGTCGCGTTGTCGGGCAGCCACTTGTCGTGCGGCTCGTTGAACGCTTCGATCACCGCCAGGTTCGGCGCGACGAAGCCGGGGGCGGGGCCGCCGGGGACGCCGGTGGGATGCGGCGCGAAGCTCGCGAGCACGCCGTCGAGCGGCCGGCGGTTGCCGGTGGTCTCGGCGAACGTGCGGTACACGAAGGCATCGGCCTTGACGAGATCGGCGTCGCCGACGATGCGATGATCGGCATCGCTGATGAGATAGCGGTGGCCGGCCGGGAGGGCGCTCGGCTGGCCCTGGGCGTCGAGGGCGCCGGTGGCGAACACCTCGGTCGCCCACACCGGTTCCAGCGTGCCGCCGACGTCGGCGAGCTCGCGGCGCGCGCGCGCCATGGTGACGCGCAGCTGCGGATCCGCGGCGACGGCGAGCGGCTGCCAGCCGGCGTGTTCCGCGAGCTCGCGGATCGCGGGCCGCACGCGGCTCGGGCCGTACAGCTGGTCGAGCGCGACATCGAGCGCCATGCGCGGCGACGACACGAAGCGGGGCTTGGCCGCCGATGGCAGCAACGTACCCGAGACCGCGGCGAGCGAGCCGTCGGCGTTCATCATCACGCGGAGCTCGCTACCATGAACGGGAACACCGTGGATCTCCTGTGCGAGCTTGACGACGGTGGCGCCGTTGCGCAGCCGCTGGGTGCCATTGCCCGCCAGCGCGGTGGGTTGGGCGGCGTGGACCCACAGCGGCGCGAGTGCGGTGACGTGGGAGCGCGCGGCTTGCTCCGGCGTCATTCCAGCGGCGCTGGCGCGCGGTGACAGCGAACGCATCAGGCGAGGCGCGCCGGCCGCGTTGCTCGACAGGATCGACATGCCCATCTGGACGGCGGTCTGCTCGGTGGTGCCGGTCGGCCGATCGTCGCCGGGGCTCACGGGCCCTGCCGGATCTCCCGGCGGCGGTGCTGGTGCTTCACCACCGCCAGCGCAGGCAGCCGTGACTAGTAATGATGGAAGAGCGAGCGTGCGAAACCGAACCATGCGTTTCCCTCCTTCGCGGACATAGTAGCTATGGCTTGAAATCTCACTGCGCTGACAGGCCAACAGGATATTCGCACTAACCTCTGCTGCAATTGCGTGTTGTGCGGTTCTCAGGCCACGGGGGCACACATTACCAGACCGAGCCGGCCGCCCCGAGCCGGCCGCCCCCGATTGCGCCTCACGCCGCTCGAGTGTTCCGACGAACCACGGCGCCGTAGGGCCACTCACATTTGCTGTCTCGGGTTGTCCACCAGGGTTCCCATCGCTGTACAAGCAACGGGTGCGCGCAGATCTCGGCGGGCGCGCAGGTCGTGTCGCTCGCCGGGCGTCCCCTGCGCGAGCCCGTGGGCTCTCACGGCCCGTTCATCATGAACAACGAACAGCAGATCGCCTCGGCGATCGAGCGCTATCGCGCCGGTGGCATGGGTCGGCTCGAATCGTTGACTTGATCGAGGATCTCACGAGCCGTGGCCGCTGTCGACCGGCGCGTGGCCGTGAGTGACGTCGCCTGGCGGGAGTGTAGGCGAGGCGCTCACGGGCGAGATTGCAGGCTGGCGCGCACTGTCTATGGCAGCGATGCGCGACTCGCCGCGTGTCGCCGGCGCACGCCCGGTGTCCGGGAGTAGTGCTGTTTTGCAATTCGACTGTCGATGTTTGGATTGGGCACTGCCTCTTGGTGACACTTTGGTTGCTCCCGCGTCGGAGATTCGGCGTCCGTGCATATTGCAGTTGTCGGTCGTCCGCTGATCGCGTATAGATTCATCGTCGACAGTGGTTCTGTGTGTCCGATCGGGCCTTGTGTTGAAGGTGACAAGTCAGTGTGTCCGGCCAATGTGCCAGAATAGAAAGGAGAATGATTATGAACACGAGCATGCGTTTTGTGGGCAAGCGTGCGATTGGCGTGATCAGCGGCCTCGCTGCCATTGCGTTCTATGTTGCGGTGTCGGGCTGCGGGCTCGAAGCCCCCAATGATAGCGCCGAGCAGCAATCGCTGAGCGAGGTGGTTGCCAGCGCCAAGTTCGAGATCCCGTCCGCGAAGATGAAGGCGATGGAGGACGCTGCGGGCGCGATCGATCCCGGACGTCCGGGGCCGCAGCACGCCCCGTGCGGCACCGCCGGGCCGAACCTCGATCACGCGATCCATGCCGACGCGCCGGTCAGTGGTGCCGTCAACCAGCGCAACGGCACGATCGCCCTGACGTCCACGAACTGCCCGATCCTCGGTGTCCTGCAGGAGACCGACGATGCCGAGTACTTCTGCTGGACGCTCGCCAATGATGGCTTCACCTGGACCTACGCGCGGAGCATCCGGACCGGCGTGCGCGGCTGGTCGCGTGACAACCTGCTGGACGGGTTCGGCGCCGTCAACCAGTGCCCGTTCTGATCTGAGAGCGGCCGCTCCGACGGGCCGCGTTCTGGGCACCGCCGTGCCCCGGTGTCCACGTGACTGGCTCGTCGTCTCTCTCTGCTACACGACCGCGATTACAGTCGATGGCTGACCAGCGCCTGGCGCGGCGAGGCCCGCCGCCCAGGTGATCTCCGACTGGGATCCACTTGCGCGTGTGGCGACGGCGATTTGCTACAAGCAGACTGGCTCGCGCGCCGACTTCGGTCAGCGCGTCGCGGCGGAGGTGACGATGACGTTCCACGACGCCGGTGGGAGCCGTGCCACCAGCGTCTCCCCGTCGACCGTCACGTGCGGGTTGGCGCGCGGCGCGACCGCGTCCGGTGCGTCGCGATGGTTGGTCGCCTTGAGGTCGGGGTGGCAGAGCGTGGTCGCCTGTTCGATCCGGCGTGCGGCGCCCAGCCCACGGAGCTCCACACGGAGCTCCATCTCCTCGCTGAGGTGGCGGTTGAGCGCGAACACGGTGGTCGTGCCGGTGTCTCGGTCGTCGACCACGCTCGCGCACAGATAGCGGATCTCGGGGAACGTCTCGGCCGCGTAGGACGGGCTCTCGATCACCGAGCGCAGGACCCGCCCGCGTCCGAACCGAGACGCGTGGGCGAACGGATAGAAGATCGTCTGGCGCCACGCCGGCCCGCCGGGCTCGGTCATGATCGCGCCGATCACGTTGACCAGCTGCGCCAGGCACGCGACCTTGACCCGATCGGCGTGGTTCATCAGCACGATGAGCGCGCCGCCCACGACCAGGGCGTCCTCGACGTTGTAGACCTCCTCGAGCAGGCGCGGCTGCTCGGGCCAGCCGGGCTGGCGCAGATCCGCCGCGGACCGCGCCTTGTACCAGACGTTCCACTCGTCGAGCGACAGCATCATCCGCTTGCGCGAGCGCCGGCGCGCGGCGACCGCGTCGGCGACAGCGACGATCTCCTGGATGAACAGGTCCATGACCTCGATGTTGCCGAATAGCTCGGCGGTGCTGCGCTTGGGGTTCTCGAAGTACATGTGGAGCGAGACCAGGTCGACGTCGTCGAAGCAGTGGTCGAGGACGCGATCCTCCCAGGCCGCATAGGTCGGCATCTCGTGATTCGATGACCCGCATGCGGCCAGCTGCACCCCGGGATCGACCCAGCGCATGACCTTGGCGGTCTCGTGGGCCATGCGGCCGTACTCCTCGGCGGTCTTGCCGTTGATCTGCCAGGGGCCATCCATCTCGTTGCCGAGGCACCACAGCTTGACGCCATGGGGCGCCGGATAACCGTGCTGTTTGCGCAGCTCGGATAGCGCCGTCCCACCCGGGTGATTGCAGTACTCGAGGAACCGGCGCGCCTGATCGGGGCCGCGGGTCCCGAGGTTCACGCCGAGCATCGGCTCGATCCCGGTGGCGCGGCACCAGTCGATGAACTCGTTGGTGCCGAACCGGTTGGTCTCGGTCGAGAACCACGCCAGGTCGAGCCGGACCGGGCGGTGTTCGACGGGCCCCACGCCGTCCTCCCAGTCGTAGCCGGACAGGAAGTTGCCGCCGGGGTAGCGGACGACTGTCGGGCCGAGCTCGCGCACCAGCGCCATCACGTCGCCGCGGAACCCGCGCGCGTCGGCCGTGGGGTGGCCGGGCTCGAAGATGCCGGTGTAGACGCAGCGTCCCAGGTGCTCGACGAACGTGCCGAACAGGCGGCGATCGAGCTCGGAGATGACGAAGTCGCGATCGATGATGAGCCGTGCGGGGATCATGCGGTCACTTGGTGCCCGCGAGCAGCTTGTTGACGCGCTCCTCGATCGACGCCTGCACGTCGGCGATCGGCTTCTTGCTCAGGCACATGCTTCCGATCTCCTCGCTGATGGCGAGCTCGACGGCGCGCTGGCGGGGCACGTCGCTCGGAACGGAGTAGGCCGTGCTCGTGATCTCGGTGATGTTGGCCCGGAACGGCAGCTCCTTGTACGTGGCGCTCTCGGCGACCGAGCGCCGGGCGGGCAGGTGCCCGGTCCGGCTCCACTCGTAGTCATTGTCCCACAGAAACTTGAGGAAGGTGAGTGCTGCCTTGCGAGTCTTGTCGTCGCGCGTGCCGCCCTTGAGCAGGACCCAGCTGTGGCCGTCGGCAAACACGGCCTTCTTGCCGAACAGCGCCGGGAACGGCACGACCGTGTAGCCGTTGGCCAGCGGCGAGCTCGGCTGCTTGCTCTGCGCGAGGAAGTCGTCGATCGTCCACGTCCCGACCACGACGATCCCGGCCTCGCCGTTGATGAACGCCTGATTGGCAGCGGTGTAGTCGGCGCCGGTCTTGACGTGGCCATCGGCATAGAGCTTGTTGATGAGCTCGAGCGCGCGCTTCGCCGCGTCGGAGCGAATATCGATCGTCTTGCCGCCGGGCGCGAACAGCTTGGCGTCCTGCTGGGCGACCAGGGTCACGAACGTGCGGTACGGCGCCGCGGGCTCGGTGACCGTCGGCCACGAGAAGTACGGCTTGCCGGTGGCGGCCTTGAACTTCTCCGCCTGGGCCAGGAGCTCGTCGGGAGTTTTCGGCAGGATGGGCGAGCCGTCGGGATTGACCAGCTCAGCCTTCTTCATCATGTTGAGGTTGATGTGCCACAGCCACGACCAGGTATCGAACGGCAGGGCATACACCTTGTCGCCGATCACGACGCCGCGCCGCGCGTGGTCGGTGAAGTCGGCCGGTGCCACGCCCACGGACGCCAGGCCGTCGTCGAGCGGCTCGACCAGGTTACGGGCCACGAAGTCGCCCAGGACCGACTCGTGCATCACGGCCACCGCCGGCACGTCGCCCGACACGATGCGCGCGGTCAGCTGGTCGTAGTACGGGGCCCACTCGACGATCTGCGGCTTGACGACGATGCCGTCCTTGTTGGTGGCGTTGAACTGGTTGACGATGGACGTGATGATCCCGCACTCGCCGCGCGCCTGCTTGACGTCGGTCACCTTGCCGTACTCGGCCTCGCAGGAGCCGAAGAACCGAGCGAACGTGATCTCGGTCGTCGACGACTTCTTGTCGCCGCAGGCAGCGAGCGCCGCCCATAGACTCAGTGTCAGGATGCCGAGTGTGCGTGGTTTCTTGAACATATTATCTCCGGTCGTGGATCGCATTGAGCCGCCTCGTCACTCGACCGTCGTCCCCGAAACGGCGGCGACGATGTACTTCTGGAAAAACAGATAAACAATGAAGATGGGGAGGCCGGCAAACACCGCCTGTGCCATGAGAAAGCCGATCCCCTCGGACTGCGCGAAGTTGGTCTGCGACGACGCCAGCCCGAGCGTCAGCGTGTACATGTCGGGTCGGGTGGCCGACACCAGCGGCCACAGATAGTCGTTCCAGGCGGTCAGGAAGCTGAAGATGGCCAGCGTGGCCTGGGCGGGCAGCGACATGGGCAGGATGACGCGCAGGAAGATCTTGGGGCGAGAGGCGTTGTCGAGCATCGCAGCTTCCTCGAGCTCGCGCGGGATGGCCTTGAAGTACTGCGTCATCAGATAGACGCCAAACGGCACGGCGAGCCGGGGGAGGATGAGGGCGGTGTACGTGTTGTGCAGCTGGAGTCCGGAGAACAGGTGGTGGAGCGGGATCAAGATCGCCTGTTCGGGCACCGCCAGGCCGGCGAGCACCAAGCCATAGATCCAGCGCTTGCCGGGGAAGCTGGTGCGGGCGAAGCCGTAGCCCGCCAGCGACGACAGCACGAGGATGAGCGCGGTCTGGCCGAGCGCGACGATCGCGCTGTTCGCGAGCCAGCGCAAGACCGACGAGTTCCCGACGAGGTGCTGGTAGTTCGAAAGCGTGAACGGCGGCGACAGCAGGTGGTCGGTGCGGACCATGAGCGCCTCGTTCGGCTTGAACGACGCCGCGAACACCCAGAGCAGCGGTGCGATCCAGATCACCGCGAGCAGCACCACGGCGAGCACGGCGAGCTGGCCCGCGATGCCGCGCGACATGGGGTTGGCAGCGCTCACGTCACCTCGCGTCGGCGGCCGACCCATGTCTGGATCAGGATCCCCACGAGCATCAGCGCAAACAGCACCTGCGCTGCGGCCGCCGAGTATCCCAGCGTCCACTCGCGGAATCCCTTTTCGTAGATGAACTGCACGATCGGCCGCGACGAGTTGTTCGGACCGCCGAAGGTCAAGAGCCAGGCCTGACCGAACAGCTGGAATTGCAGGACGATCTCGATCACGATCACCAGGGCCACGGTGCGGCGGAGCGACGGGACGGTGATCGCCACGAACGTGCGCCAGCGGCTGGCGTTGTCGAGCGCCGCGGCCTCGTAGAGCTCCCGGGGGATCTGCTGCAATCCCGCGAGGAACAGCATCATCGGCAGTCCGATGATCCACCAGACGGTGACGACTGCGACGACCGCCAGCGAAACCCCCTCGATGGCCAGCGGCTGGATCGGCGCCCATCCCAGCGAGCGCCAGAGATTCGCGAACAGACCGCGATCCGGCATCATGACCAGGCGCCAGATGAGAGTCACCATGGTGACTGACAGGACGGACGCGCCGAAGAACGTCGCGCGCAGCGCCGCGGCGAGCCGCCCGGGCCGGTTTAGCGCCAGCGCCAGGGCCAGCCCCACGATGACGAACGCCGGCGTGGTCATCAGCACGAACACAAACGTGTTGCGGACCGCCCCCCGAAAGATCGGATCGCGCCAGAGCTCGACGTAGTTGCGAAACCCGATGAGCTCGCTGGTTCCGGACAGTAGATCTGCGTTGTGGAGGCTCAGCCACCAACCGTAGAACAGCGGCACCACCAGCAGCAGGAGATAGACCACCAGGAAGGGCAGGACGAACAGACCGTTGGTCCACCGTTGTTCGCCGGGCGCAGGCGGGAGCGGCGACCGTGCGGTGGGCAGCTTCGGGGCGGCGATGGCGGGCTGCGTGATCATGGCGTCCGTCGGCTCATCGCGCGTGATAGGCCCTGCCGCCGTTGTCGAACAAGTGCAGCGCGCCGGTCTCGAACGACAACCCCACCGCTTCTCCCACGACAACCGCGCTCTCGCGGTGCGCCTGCGCCACGACGATCGAGCCGTCGGCCAGAACCACATGCGCCAGGGTTCGATCGCCGAGCCGCTCGATCACCTCGGCCCGCCCGCGCACCTGCGCGGCGCCGTCCAGGGTCACCGACTCGGCGCGTACGCCCAGGGTGAGCTCGGTGGCCCCGACGTCTGTTTCGCTGATCGCGGTCGCGAGCACGGTGCCGTCGCGCAGCTTGACCACCGCCTTGCCATCGACGGCGGGCAGCCGATCGACCGCGAGAAAGTTCATCGCCGGGGTGCCGATGAATCCGGCCACGAACCGGGTCGCCGGTCGGCGATAGATCTCCATCGGGGTCCCGATCTGCTCGACCCGGCCTTGGTTCATGACCACGAGCCGTGTGGCCAGCGTCATCGCCTCCGCCTGGTCGTGGGTGACGAACACCATGGTGGTCTTCAGCCGGTGGTGCAGCCGGGCGAGCTCGACCCGCGTGCGGGCGCGCAGCGCGGCGTCGAGGTTGGACAGCGGCTCGTCGAACAGGAACGCGACCGGTTCCTTGACCAGCGCCCGCCCGATCGCCACGCGCTGGCGTTGCCCGCCGGACAGCTGCGCGGGCTTGCGCGTCAGGTAGGCGTCGAGCTCGAGGATGCGCGCAGCCTCCTGGATGCGGCGGTCGATCTCGGCCTTGGGCACGCCGATGTTGCGCATGCCGAACGCCAGGTTGTCGTAGACCGTCATGTGCGGATAGAGCGCATAGTGCTGGAACACCATCGCCACGCCGCGCGCGCCCGGCGCAAGCTGGGTCACGGCGCGCCCCGCGATCCGGATCTCGCCCGCGGTGACCGACTCGAGGCCGGCGATCATGCGCAGCAACGTCGACTTGCCGCACCCGCTGGGCCCCAGCACGACCAGGAACTCGCCCGCCTCGATCTGGAGATCCAGGTTGGCGATCACCTCCACGCTGCCGAACCGCTTGGCGACACCCACGAGCTCGATGCCCTCGAGTCGAGGTTCCGCGCCCTGATCGACGGACGGTACGTGACGGGCGCCGCCGTCCGATACAACTCGAGCGTTCACCCAGGCATTGCATATCACGCGGCGCGTGTAAGCGAACAAACCTTGTTCGAAAACCATACCAGCGTGGTCGCCGCGGTCACGGCGGACCTGGTTGGGCGCCGGTTGGCTTGGTTGGAGAGACGTCGCTCGGTACGTTGCGTCACGAATGGCAACCGGGTCATGAGATGCCGCATTGCGGCACAGCGGGAGCGTTTGGCGGGTGTTCGTGCGCTCGCAGCGGCTTCGTGAAGCAAGCTCCGGAAACGCTGCCTGTTGCCCCGGCGGCCGAGCGGGCATGGCGGGAGCGGCGGGCGAACTGCGCCGTCGGTCCGTGAATGAAATAGATCTCGTCGCGACGACGTTGGGACGACTACATGGCGATGGTTGCGTGGCGACTCTCGACGTCAAAGATCAGCAGAGCAGCAATAGCGCAGGTCGCGCTGGCCATGGCCTGCGCCCCCATACTGGGTGTCATGCTGCTCGCGCACCACTATTGTCATGTTCTGATCTTCGCCGATCGGTCCAGTAATCCAGAGCTGCTGGTCTATCGCGTCGATGACCGACACCGGTTGGTGCTCGGACGCGATGTGGCGCTCTTGATCGACACACAGGAGCGAGTCGTGTTGTCACTGCATGATGTTGGCCGCCGCTGGGGAGGCATCACCCTCTGGCCTCGTGACGCACTGAAAGGTGTGGTTCTGGGCGATGGGGTCAAAGGCGACGAGCGCGACAGCTATCAGTTTGGTGTGGCTGGCGTCGATATTCAGTATGCGACGCCAGTCGAGAATTACGCGCTGCACGTCGCTTTGTAGGCGATGCTGGTCGCGTAGATGTCGAGCACCTTGAACACGTTCTTGATGTGACGCGAGATGACGGACTTGTCGCGCTGGAACAGCTCGGCGATCTGCCCCAGCGACAGCCATGCTGTTTCCCCAGCGAATCGGACCTCGACGCGCGTGCGCCCATCCTCGGTCTGGTAGAGCAGGATCTCGGCGTCCTGATGTGCAGCGGTGGTCATGGCGGGGGCGATGGCCGCGAGAGCGCCATCCTGGTCGGACCATACCGTCGTGGTCTGACGATGTCGGCGCGGAGGCCGTCATCCGCATGGGATGCAGGGGTGCCAGCTTCATCTCGTGTGGCGTTCGATGCAGCAGGCAGGACGACCAACATCTCGGCCCCCGCAACGCCAGCCTCAGGGTACGGTGCGCTCCATGGACGTTCGTACGGCTTCGATCGCGCTCAACACGGGCGCCGCTATCCCCCAGGTCGGCCTCGGCGTGTGGCAGGCACCCCGCGGCGCCGCTACCCGGGACGCGGTCATCGCCGCGCTGCGAGCCGGCTATCGCCACATCGACACCGCGCGGGTGTACGGCAACGAGCAGGACGTCGGTGCCGGCATCGCGGCGAGCGGCGTGCCGCGCTCCGAGGTGTTCGTGACCACCAAGCTGTGGAACGACGACCAGGGCTACGACGCGGCCCGGGCCGCGTTCGACGCCAGCCTCGACCGGCTCGGGCTCGACTACATCGACCTCTACCTCATCCACTGGCCGGTCCCCGGCAAGCGGCTCGAATCGTGGCGCGCGCTCGAGCGGATCTTTCAGGACAAGCGCGCTCGTGCGATCGGCGTGTCGAACTTCATGACCCACCACCTCGACGAGCTCCTCGCGGAGGCGACCGTGGTCCCCGCGGTCGATCAGTTCGAGCTGAGCCCGTTTCTCCAGCATCGCGACACCCGCGCGACCTGTCGCAAGCATGGCATCGTCGTCGAGGCCTACAGCCCATTGACCCGGGGCAAGCGGCTCGGCCACAAGACCGTCGTCGCGATCGCCAAGCGGGTCCGCAAGTCACCCGCCCAGGTGATGCTGCGGTGGGGCATTCAGCACGACGTCGTGATCCTGCCAAAGTCGGTGCACGAGTCGCGGATCCTCGAGAACGCGCAGCTGTTCGACTTCACGCTCGACGACGCGACCATGCGCGAGCTCGACGGCCTCGAGGAGGGCCTCGCGACCGGCTGGGACCCACGCGACGAGGCGTGACGTCCAATGAAGCCAGCTGCGCCACGAGCCCACTCGAATATTCAAGAACGAGAGCGAGTAGCTTGATTCGGCATCATTTCGAGATTCTCGATGCACTTTTGGGGGATGTTGACTCGTTTGTGTTGGATCCCGAGTTGCGAGCCGAGCTGGAATCGCAGAATCCTGGGTTCTACCTTGACGAGCTGACTCTGCACCGCAGAGTGGCTGATGCATGCAGAGAGCTCCGAAAATCCTGAATCCTGGGGACGCTAAGGTAGACCGCAACGGCAAACCACCCATGACGAAGCCGGATCATGCGGGGGCAACGATGGCCGGCACTCGTGTTGTCCTGTGGTGTGATGTTCGGCGGTGGATGCGCAACCCGGCTCGAGCGAAGGGCCGGACCGGAGCTCGGGTCCGTCGATCCGGGCGCGCGGTTCCTCAAGCTGCACCTGTACAGCGGCGAGGCCTACGTCCTGCGGTTCGCCGACCGCGGGCGCCATGCGTATCGACGTGGCCGCTTCGATTCCTGGGCATGAGCGCCCGGTGGTTGGAGTTGCTCCCATGGGTGCCGCCCGGTACGGTGGGTTCGTGGCACCGGTTGTCATCGCACCGTACGATCCGGCGTGGCCCGCGATGTTCGAGGCCGAGCGCGCGCTGCTCGAGCGCCAGCTCGAGGGCTATGTCGTCGGCGGGATCGAGCATGTCGGTAGCACGAGCGTCGCTGGGCTTGCTGCCAAGCCGGTGATCGACATCATGGTCGGGGTCGCCTCGCTCGAGGCCTCATGGTCGGCGGTGCCGTTGCTCGGTCCGCTGGGGTACGGCTACTTCCCGTACCGGTCCGACGTCATGCATTGGTTCTGCAAGCCGTCGCCCGAGATCCGCACCCATCACGTCTACCTGATCGAGCACCAGAGTCGCGCATGGCTCGAGCGACTGGCGTTTCGCGACTCGCTTCGTGCGGATGCAGACCTGCGCACCGCGTACGTGAGCCTCAAGCGCGAGCTGGCCGAGCGTCATCGCGAGGACCGAGAAGCCTACACGGAGCACAAGGCCGGCTTCATCCAGGACGTCGTGTCGCGAGCGCTTCGCTGATTCGTTAGCGCGCTGCCCGATCGCCGACTCCCGAGGCCGGTTCGCGGTTGCGATCGCCTCCCACATCGGGACCGATCGCCACACCCACGGTCGGCGCGCTCGGTCTCGCCGGGCGGGCGATCCGCGTTCGCGGCATTTTCCGAAATCCAAATGGTGGTGGCCGACGACTCACACCACGAACGCAGCGGCTGCGTGACCGAACGCTCCGCGTGGAGCATCGGCGACGCCGCATCTATCCGGAGACCCCATTGCACCCAGCGAGCTCGGCCAAGACATGGATCACGGCGGTAGCTGCGGGACTCGCGGGCGTCGTGCTCGCGATCCGCTGTTCGCCGTCACCACCTGAATCGCCGCGGTCCGGCGCCCACATCGAACGTCCGTGGCAGCGGCCTGACCCGTGGCAGCCAGGCTCCGCGGCGTCCGGCTCGGCACTCCAAGGCGCCCCGGCGATCAGCGGCGCGCCGCTGTCGCCCGCACGGGAACACCGGCTGCGTGCCGCGATGTCCGTGATGACCGTGCCCGCGCCCTCCCTGCCGGGCACGGCACACCCACCGCCACCCGCGGGACCCGTGTCTCCGGAACGGGAGACCCAGCGCCAGATCGCCCTGGTCGGCTGGACGGCCGAGGCCCAGCGGATGCTCGACCGATGCGTGGCGCGGGGTGAGGCCGAGCGCAGCCCGGTCGCGCTCGACGTGTGGTTTGCGCCGGCCGCGGGTGCCGCGGGCAGTTCGGCGCAGCAGCTGTCGCCGGTCGCGATCTCTGTCCCGGTGGAAGCGCTGAGACGGCTGTGGAACGACACCGATCCCGACGCGCTGCAAGCCTGTGTCGATCGGCTGCGCACGCTCGACCTGGTCGTGCCGGCGAGCGGCCGCGGCCCCGTACAACCACTCTCCGCGTCGGCGGAGAGCGTCCTGGTGACGCTGTAGGCAATCGCAATCATCGAGCTCGAACAAAGGACATGACATGAACCTGCTGAGACGTAACCTGACCATCGGAGCGATCGCCGCGGTGACCGCCGGGGTCACCTGGGCGGTGGCCTCCGACACAGTGGTGCTCTACCCCGCGACGATCACGATGGTCGTGACGCTGCCCGCGGAGAGCGTCGCGTCGCTCACGGCGCAGATCTATCCAGCCAGCGGCGGAAATCCCATCCAGAAGTCGGCCGCCGTGCCGGCCGGTAGCCCGGGTCCGTATTCGCTCGATCTGGTCGTCGATGGCGGCAATCCAGCGGACGACGGCAATGCCGGTGTCAGCTATCGGCCAGAGATGTATGTCTATCTGAACTATCCTTCTGGTACGTCGGGCTATCTGTACGTCCAGAAGAATACTCCCGTGGTCGTGGACAACACGCCGGCGTCCCCGAGCGCCGCGGTCACCACCGCGTTCAGCTACCCGACGACGTACCACGCCAACGCGTCGGTCACGGTGATCGGTGGGACGCTCAGCGCCATCCAGGTTCAATCGTACGCGGGGAGCTCGCAGCTCAACGAGAGCTATCGATCCTACGCGTACACGGGCTTCGGTAGCCCCGGACCAGCGACGGCAACGACCTGGGGGGCCATGGTGGCCAACAGCAGCGTCACGGTGTATGCCACGGCGTGGGTGGTGGGTGCGGACGGCGCGCTGAGCCAGCGCTCGCTCGCGTCGCAGACCGTGAACCTGAGCCAGGGCCCCGCCGATGTCAGCTGGACCATCGACCTCACCAACACGGGGAACCTGCAGGGTTCGATCGATCTCGTGGAAGCGCCGGCCTCGACGGCGGCGGCCTCGTTGTACACCGTGATCTATGAGGGAGCATCCACGACCACATCGGGCATCTTCGGGACGATCCAGGTCGACGCCGGCCTGCCGTTCTACGCCGCGAGCTTGACGCCCGGAGATTACGACGTCTATCTGCGCACCTATCTGTCGTCGCCGTCGCAATACTTCGAGACCCGGCGCGACCGCGTGACGGTCACGTCCGGCCGTACGCTGGTCAAGGACTTCACCAACGAGCTCGGCGTCGCGCGCCTGGCGCTGAACGTGAAGGGGTTCTTCGGCCTGGCCGATCTGTCGAGCGCGCAGTCCACGTTGCGCGGTCCACAGTACGAGTATCGCTCCACCGTCCAGCAGATCGTCGACGGCGCATTCATTCACACGGTGCCGGCGGGTGTCTGGCAGCCGTACTACTCCTACATATCGATCAATCGGCAATCCACCACGGCATTGCCGATCAACACGCAGATGTACAAGTACTACTATTCGGGCAGTGAAGGCTCGCCGGTCACGCTCGCCGGCGGCGCGGATGTCGCGCTCGGCGAACGCACGCTGACCCTCGTGCGCAGCAATCTGTACTTTGACGTCAAGGAACCAGCCGGCGCCGCGGCCATCAACATCTCGAGCCCGTGGATCGTGGCGAGCAGGAACGAGCTCGACTCGGCCGGAGCCCTCAAATCCCAGTACGTGATCTATGCCAATGGATCCTCTACCGCGCAGCCGCTATCGGGCCTCACCATGGTGGCCGAGCCCGGAGAGTACACCCTCGATGCCCGCGCGTATGTCGATGGCACGCTGACCCGGTTCAACGGTGCCAGCATCAAGTTCGGACAACCGATCGACACGGCCGCGGGAGACGACGTCCGCGTCACGCTGACGCCTCCGCAGGATCCAGAATTGCGGGTGGGGCTGACATTCTCACAGGTGGCGACGCCGGGGATCTCGACGGTGGTGGAGACGGCGCTCGGACCGGCGCCGCCGGAGGGACTACGCAGCTGGTGCCCGGACAACGAGCTGGGCGTTACCTGTGATCCGATGTATTACGACATCGAGACCACGGCCACGGCCGACTTTCAGGCCCACCCGGTGACGGTGTGCGTCCGCCGGCTCGTGACCAACGTGAGCAACGCGGCCACGATGTTCCTGACCCTGTACCACTACAACGAGAGTAACCCGGACCCGGACCCCGAAAAGAAGTGGGAGCCGCTCCCTGCACCCGACGGCTGGTCCACGCCGGCGATCGACTGCGGCAGCGGGGACCCTGCGGATCTGGCAGCGTGCGGGTGCGCCAACGAGGCGAGTTGCGGGATCGACCTCGCCGCCGACCCACAGCGGGATGTCTTCCTGGTCTGTGGCGTGACCACGAGCTTCTCGCCGTTCGCGATCCTGCAGGGCAAGCGGCACTTCAGCAACGAGGTCAATGGCGTGGCCTATACGGGTCCGGCGGGCCCGCCGAGCTTGCAGCGATGGACCGTCCCGGCGTCGGCCACGTACCGGATCACCGCGACCGGTGCGCAAGGTGCCAGCTCCCGGCTTGCGCCGGCGCTCGTGGGTGGATGCGGTGCCGAGATCGCAGGCGACTTCGCGCTCCAGGCGGGAGACGTGATCGAGATGCTGGTCGGGCAGAAGGGCACCGCGGCCGACACCAACGCCGGTGGCGGCGGCGGAACCTTCGTCGTCAAGAGCGGCGCTCCTCTGGTGATCGCCGGCGGTGGCGGCGGCGTGCGGTTGCCTGCGACGGTCCATGGCCGGAGCGGGACCACGAGCACCTCGGGTACCGCGGGCTCGACGACCCCCGGATATACCGGCGGGTTCATTGCTGGCGGCACGAACGGCGGCGGCGGCGCTCGACTCGTGGGCTTCGGCGCGGGTGGTGGAGGCTGGTTCGGCAATGGTGCGGCCGATAGCGCCTACGGCGATGGCGGCACGGCGTTCACGGCGCCAGGCCAAGGTGCGGGCGGGAGCGCCAGGGGCTGCGGCGAAGCAGCCCCTGGCGGCTACGGCGGGGGTGGGGCCGGCAATGGTTGCTTTGGCGCCGGTGGCGGTGGCGGCTATTCGGGCGGCGGTGGTGGCCGGATCGGCGGTGGCGGTGGCTCGCTGAATAATGGCCAGAACCCCGCCGGGAGTGAGGGCGTCTGCACGCCGACCGGTCACGGCGCGGTCTCGATCGACTTGCTCCGCTGACCGCGCGCACGGCCAGGTCCGGTCACGGCAGCGCGGTCACTCGAGCGCCGCGTCGATGCTGTTCACCGCGAGCCAGCTGGTGACGAGCTCGCGGGCCGACTGCGCGCGGTGCGCAGGTACGGTGATCCGATGTTGCCAGCTGCCCTCGGCCGCGAGATCGAAGCGCCCCCACGAGCGAATCGCGCCGAGCGCCTCGAGCTCGCGCAGCAGGCCACGCGCCACGCCGTCGTAGCGTCCGCGCGTGTGGTCATCGTCCCCGGCGACGACCAGGGTCGTGCCGGTCGGTGGATCGCTGGCGATGTCGGCGATTCGATCGATCGCGTCCGCGTCGGTCGTTGCATCGCCGATCGCGCGCACCGCGGATCGGGCCTCGGCGAACAGCACGCCCGCGGCGCGCTTGGTCAGGCGCGCGACGTCCCGGGGCGGTGGTGCCGGCGCGGCGAGATACAGCGGCTCGGATTCGCCGTGGCGGATCGCATCGAAGCCGACCCGCGCGCCGAGCGAGAGCCGCGACAGCCAGCGCAGCCACGCGGGCAGCGCGGCGCCCACTGGCACCTCGCCGAGCTCGCGATCGCCGACCAGCGGCACGGCGAGCAGCAAGGCCCAGCCGAAGCTGCCGAACCAGCCCAGGCCGTTGCGGCCGAGGGCGCGGGTCTGCACGAGCCGGCGCACGTGCGGCCACGCCGCCTGAAACACCTCGTCCCGTCCATGATCTCGGAGCTGCGCCGCGAGCATCGCGGCGTCGCGCGGCCCGGCGCGCATCCGCCGTGCGAGCTCGTCGTCACCGGTCACCACGGTGACATCCACGCGCGAGCCCTCGAGCGTCCCGTGGAGCCGCGGCGGCACGGTCGGCAGCAGGGCGAGGCCCAGCGCCACGGCGAGCCGCGCCGGATCGTCGTTGGAGACCAGCACGTCGACGTCATCGGCGTGGGCAGGCGCGTAGATGCTCGAGCCGAATGCCTCCACCACGGCGCCCGGATCGGCGACCGCGCGCACGCGTTCGAGCACACGCGCCGCAGGATGGGAGGCACGATCTTCATCGGGTTTCGTCATGGCAGGCTCATCTGGCGGCGCAGCCTACCCCAACGCGGCATCCGACGGCGGCCGTAGGTTCCGGTCCGAGACCCGGCGAACATCGACGGCGACGCCGCCGCGCGAGCACGCACGCCGACGTGCGGGAGCGACAATGGGCTTTGCCCGTCCAGCCGCGTGGTGCTACAGCGCGATGATGCAGGATTTACGGGTGGCGACTGCGCAGTTCGAAAACAGGAATGGAGACAAGGCCTACAATCTCTCCGTGATCGACGAGCTCGCGGGTCGCGCGGCCGCCGCAGGCGCCGATGCGGTCGCGTTTCACGAGTGCTCGGTCACGGCGTACAGCTTCGCTCGACGGCTGTCGCGCGAAGCGATGGTCGACCTCGCGGAGCAGATTCCGGATGGGCCGAGCGTCGGGGCGCTGATCGACATCGCGCGCCGCCACCGGATCACCGTGCTGGCGGGGCTATTCGAGAAGACCGCCCGAGACGAGCTCTACAAGGCGTACGTCTGCGTCGATGGCACGGGCGTGAAGGCCAAGTATCGCAAGCTGCACCCATTCATCAATCCCCACCTGAAGCCTGGTGGGGAGTATGTGGTCTTCGATCTGCATGGCTGGAAGGCCGGCATTCTGATCTGTTACGACAACAACGTGATCGAAAACGTCCGCGCCACCGCGCTGCTGGGGGCGGATATCATTTTCATGCCGCACGTGACGATGTGTACGCCGTCGCCCCGGCCGGGCGCAGGGTTCGTGGATCCGCAGCTCTGGCACGACCGGGTGGCCGATCCGGCCTCGCTGCGGGCCGAGTTCGACGGCCTGAAGGGCCGGGCCTGGCTGATGAAGTGGCTGCCGGCGCGTGCCTACGACAATGGCATCTACGTCGTGTTCTCGAATCCGATCGGCATGGACGACGATCAGCTCAAGAATGGTTGCTCGATGATCCTCGATCCATTCGGCGACGTGGTGGCCGAATGCCGCGGCTTCGACAACGACGTCGCGCTGGCGACGCTGGCGTACGACAAGGTCCTCCGATCGGGTGGGGCCCGCTACCGCAAGGCGCGCCGGCCCGACCTGTACCGCGACATCCTCGGCATGGAGCACGAGCCCGAGCAGAAGGTCGCGTGGATGCCCGACGCGACGTGATCGCGGCGGTGGCCGGGGGCGCGCCGGTCACGACGGAGCGCGCCCGGCGGCGCGCTCGCAGGCGGCGAACCGCTCGCCGGCGACCACCAGCGTCTCGTCGAGGTACTGCATTCGCTGATGCGCCGGAAGGCACACCGTCGTGGCCTTGCGCAGCTGCTCGCTCAGCGCCGGGTTGTCGGCCGCGACCCGATCGAGGCTCCACAGCCGCACGGTACCGTCGAACGACGCGGTCACGACCCGGCCGTCGGGTGTGAACCCGGCGTAGCGGAGCTTGCCTTCATGGCCGCGCAGGATGATGGGCTGACGCGGATCGTCGAGTTGCCACACCCGCGCTGTGCCGTCGTACGACGCGGTCACGACCCGTGTGCCGGTGCTGTCGAAGCCGCCCTTGACCACCCAGTCCTCGTGACCGCGCAGGATCACCGGGTCGACCGGATGCTCGAGATCCCAGATCTGGGCGGTGCCGTCGAACGACGCCGATAGCAAGCGCTTGCCGTCGCGGCTGAAGCTGAGGTCGTGGGTCGCCGGCCCGTGGCTGCGCAGCGTGGCGATCGGCGCGGCAATCGACGCTGCGCCGGCCGCGCGCCACACGCGCAGCAGGCCGTCTCGCTCGGCCGTGGCGATGAGCCCATCGCGGTTCACCGCGATCACCGCGCCAACCCGCAGGGCTCCTAACGTGCTGGGCGTGCTGGGCGCTGGCTGCACCTGGGTCGGCAACACCGCGGCTCCGCGCTGGCAACCGTATCCCGTGGTCGCGAGCCAGTCGCCGGACGGACCGAAGATCAGCGATTCCACCCAGCCGCTTTCGGGACCGGCGCAATCGCTCACCAGGCTCCGCGGCGCGCCGTCACCGTCCACGGGAGACAGTCGAACCTCGCCCTTGCTCGAGCCCGTCGCGAGCCAGCGACCGTCGGGGCTGAATGCCAGTCCATATACCCAACCGACGTGGCCCGGCAGGATGCGCGGTGCGCCTGATCCATCGGCGCGCCAGATCCGCGCGGTCCCGTCATTGGCGCCGGTCGCCACGCGAGTCCCGTCGGGGCTGAACATCGCGGCGTAGACCTGGTGACCTTCGTGCCCGCGCAGCACGATGCCCGGGCGCGAGCCATCGAGCTGCCAGATCGTCGCCGTGCCATCGAACGCGGCGGTCACCAGGCGCGCGCCATCAGGATCGAGCGACGCCGACCAGATCTCCGCGGCATGACGTCCGATGACGCGCACCGGGGGCAGGCTCACGTTCCACAGCCGAACCGCGGGGTCGAGGCCGCAGGTCACGACCTGCTGGCCGTCGGGGCTGAACGTCGCCGCGAGCAGCTGATGGGTATGTCCGCGCAGCACCATGACGCCCCCGCTGCCATCGAGGTTCCACACGCGGGCGGTCCGATCATAGGACGCCGTGACCGCGCGGCGAGCGTCGCGGTCGAACCGGACCGAGGTCACCACCGACGTGTGGCCGCGCAGCACCACGGGCGAGGCCGCGCCTTGGGTGGGCCACACCCGAGCGGTTCCGTCGTACGAGGCAGTGGCCAGCCAGCGTCCGTCCGCGCTGAACTCGGACGCGAAGATCCGCTTTTCGTGACCACGGAGCAAAACCGGCGAACGCGCGCTCCGGGTATCCCACAGCGCAACCTCGCCGGTCTCCGACGCCACCGCGATCCAGCGTTCGTCGTCGCTGAACCAGACCCGGCGCGGTGGCCCCGGCGGGGCGAGGCGCACCGCCGGCTGCGTGCTCCCGACCTGCCACCGCCAGAGCTCGCCCGCGGGTCCGCTGGTGATCACGTGGCGCCCCGCGGGCCCGATCTGCAACCCCCAGCCCGCGAGATCGCGGCGCGCGAGGTCGGGCGGCGGCGCTCCCAGCGACTGCGAATCACCGGAGCGCCAGCGCCGGACCCGCCCCGCCGGCGACACCGCGACGATGTCCGGTTCGGGGCCGGGAACGATGGCGTACGACACCGCCTCGCCAAGGCCGCTGACCGTGCGCCGGATCTGCCCGTCGGTCCGCGCGAGCACGATCGTCGCGTCGGCGGCTTGCGCGAGCACCCATCGGTGATCGCTGCTGAGGGCGAGGATCCGCTCGTGATCGTGCGCCGTGGCGAGCGCGGCCAGATTGTCCGCCCGCCGGACGAGCATGCCGCCGCCGTCCACCGACACGAGCACGCGGCCGGCGTCCGGGCTGTACTCGACCCGGCCACAGTCGCGGTCGAGGTCGCGCGCCAGCGCCGTGCTGAGCGGGGCGAACAGGGTCGCGGTCGCGGTCGAGCGCCAGCCGCTGGCATCATCGGGATGCTCGACCTCGCGCAGCGCCGCGGCGGCGGCCGTCGGATCGCGTTCGGCGAGCTGCTGCGCCGCGATGACGAGCTTCGCGTCGTGCACCCGCGCGCGCTGGTACGCGGCCTGCTGTTCGAGCGCGGCGGTCGCGCGCTGCTCCCGCGCGACCAGGTGATGGGCGACGACGACCACGGTCGCGATCAGCGCGGCCATGGCGAGCACGGCGCGATGGGGGCGCCAGCGCCGGGCCGGCCAGCGCAGCTTCGTGAGCTCGCCGAGCAGGTGCTCCATCGACGTCCAGCGGGCTCGTGGATCGGCGGCCAGCCCGCGATCGATCACCGCAGCCAGCCGCGCCGGGATCCTGGTGCTGCGCGCCGTCGGCGTATCCGCGATCGGCCTGACCCCGAACACCGCCTCGTGCAGCGCCACGCAGAAGCTGAACTGATCGCTGCGGGCGTCCGCGGTCGCTGCTTGGACGCGCTGCTCGGGTGCCATGTAGGCGAGCGTGCCGAGGCAGTCTCCGGTCGCGGTCAATGTGGGGCCGAGCGCCGGCGCCGGCGGATCGCGGTGCTGCGGCTCGCCGCGAGCGTCGTCCGGCGGACCGGCCTCCTCATGGCGGCGCACCAGGCCAAAGTCGAGCACGCGGGTGCGGCCGTCGTCGCCGATCATGACGTTGGTCGGCTTGAAGTCGCGGTGGACCAGACCTAGCGCATGGACCGCGGCCAGCCCGCGCCCGGCTTCGACGAACACCTCGAGGATCTGCTGCCAGCCTCGCCGGTCTGCGCGCAGCCAGGCCTCGAGGGTCTCGCCCTTGATGAACTCCATCGCGATGAACATGCGGCCGTGCCAGCTGCCGATCTCGTGCACGGCGGCCACGTTGGGGTGCGACAGCCGCGCCATCGCCTGGGCCTCGCGCCGCAGGCGCTGGTCGCCCAACGAAGCCGTGACCGGCGCGCGCAGGACCTTGACCGCGACCCGGCGATCGAGCTCCTCGTCGTAGGCGGCATACACCACGCTCATCGCGCCGCTGCCGACCTGGCCGAGCACCGTGAAGCGGCCGAGCTTGATCGCCGGCAGCCCGCCGCCGAGCAGGCGGCGCCGCACCAGCGCCTTGCGGAGCCGATCGTCCTGGCCGTTGGTGACGTCGGGTGCCACCGCGCGCAGTGCGCCCGCGAGCTCGCCGGCCGGCGCGCTGTCGTCGTCGTGCCCCAGCGTCATCGCGGCGCCTGCGAGGCCACATCGGCCGGTGGTGAGACCTGCGCACGTACGCGTCGCGCCCACAGATCGAGGTTGTCCAGCGTGCTCTGGAGTGACTCGAGCGAGTGGCCGATCCGGCGGATCTGGTCCTCGAGATAGAGCCGGCCGTCGCGCAGGCGGGTCTTGGCGGTGGCGAGCGGAATCCCGAGCACCTCACCGATCTCGGCCGCGGTGAGCTCCTCCCAGTAGTACAGCTCGAGCGCGACCTGGTGAAGCACCGGGATGCGCCTCAGCGCTTCGAGCACGAGCCGCTGCTCCTCCTCCTGCACCAGGTTGGCGACCGGAGCGAGCTCGTACGACGTCGATGCCACGAGATCGACGTCGATGGCGTCGTCGAGCCGCTCGGCCCGGCGGTACGTCCGCCGCCAGTGGTCGGCGAGCACGCGGTGGGCGACGCTGAACAGGAAGGTACGGAACCGCGCCTGCTCGCGAACTTGCGCCGCGCGGTTCAGGCAGCCCAGGAACGTCTCGTGGATGAGGTCCTCCTGCGCCACATCGCTCACCTTGTTACGGAAGAACCGCGCGACGCTCGGGTAGTACTGCTCGAACAGGGCGGCGCCCGCGACCTGATCACCCTGGTGCCACGCCTGCAAAAGGTCGAGCTCGTCGACCACGCGACCATCGAACATCATACCCCTGACGCGTAGCGTGTACCGGGAGGCGGTCGCGCGTCCTGCGCGTCCCTCGCAAACAGCGTCCCGGTCCTTCACTTTCCGGCAATCCTTTTGCGGGAGCGCGCGACTACCAGCTCGCCAGTGCAGGCGCTGCGACCTCACGACTGGCGCGCCCAAACCCCACGTAGCCACCTCGCAGCAGGGAGAGACCACAGATGACCAGAGTTTTGTACCGCCACATACTTCCAGGGATCCTGGCGATGTTCGTGCACGGCTGTGCCGCCGAGCAACCTCCCGAGCGCCCAGACGACACGGGCGAAGCCAGTCAGCCGCTGGACGTCGGCACCAGTCCGGCCAGTCAGTCGGCCCAGCTGTTCGGGGTAGGTGACCACTACATACATCGCGTCAACATACTGCAGGGTGGCCAATGTAGTTTCGCTACCACGCTCGGCACGCTCCCCGATTCGGTCCTGGCGGTCCGAGATGCCTCGAACACGACACTCGGAGTCAATGATGATTCCGGCGGGACGCTTGCGTCGCGCGTCGATCTCGCGCTGGCGCCGGGCCTCTACTTCGCCGACGTCGGGAGCTTCGCGGACGCCTTCTCGGGCAGCTACACGCTGACGGTGCAATGCACTCCCGCCGAGCTCGGCCGGATCTCGCGGTGGTGCGGCAAGGTCAACATCCATGAAGCACCCGGCGGTGGCTGGGTGACCGACAGCGACTGCATCTCGGGCTGCGACATCGGCGGGCTCGCCTATTGCCGGAAGTTCTGGCCGACCACCGCGAGCATCGTGCAGGTCAGCGTGTCCAGCAAGCCCAACAACGTCTGGAACAACCGAGGATGCCAGCAGGTGATCGATGACTACGACGGCGACGACGAGTTCGTGTGTCGACCGTGACAGTCCTGCCGAATCGCCACAGCGGGTGTGACGAGACCTGCAATTCGAGGATTCGTGCGCGACCGCGCGCAGCGTGAGTGTCCAGCGGGCCGCGCCTCGGTCACGGCGGTATCGACCAGCGCCGCCGCACGTGATCGGGCGTCCCCGCTCGCGGTGCAATACCAACATCTGCCGCGAGGGCGTCCTCCCTTTCCGCGCGGATCATTTTTCAGTCCAGGCTGGATCTGGATCTCCATGGTCCGGTCATCGCGTCCCATGCATGGACAGAACGTTGGCGGACCTGGTGATGGCTGTAATGTGCTTCACGTTGCCACGTGGGATAGGTAGAACGCTAATCCATAGTCGACCAGCAGCGGTATACTTGTTGTCCAGGTCCGACTGCGTTCGACCTGTTCCTGATGACTACCTCCGACAAGCTGATGCGAATCATCGACAGCGACCTGCACGTCCGCGCGCAGCGCTACCGGCTCCGCCACGATCAGGCGGAGATCGACGTGGTAGCGCCCGCGTGCGTGGCGGGCCGCGACGCGGAGTGCCAGCTCGTCGTGGAGGACGGTCTGGTGTCTCGCCGCCACGCGCGGTTCCACCCGCGGGAGGACGGCCTCGTCGTCGAGGATCTCGACAGTCGTAACGGTGTGTACGTCAACCAGCGACGGATCCGCGGTCCGACGCTGCTCGTGCACGGCGACGTCGTGGCGCTCGGCCGTGCGACGCTGGAGGTCATCGATCTCCAGCTCGTGCCGCGTCACAAGCAACCGACGCTGCCGATGCCATTCACCCGGCCGGATACCGAGGGATCCGACGCCGTGACCATGACCACTCGACTCCACGTCCTGAGCCCCCGCGAGCAGGAGGTGTTCGAGTTGCTCGTGCTCGGCCATACCCAGCGCGAGATCGGCTCGAAGCTGCATCTCAGCGTGAAGACGGTCGAGACCCACCGCGCGCACATCGCCGACAAGCTGCAGTGTCACACACGCGCCGAGCTGGTTGCATACGCGATCAACGCCGGGGTGTTGCTCGCGCCCAACGTCGACCGCATCCGGGCAAAACCCGGATCGTGAATCGATCGTGAATCAGGCAACACCCCGATGGTGGTGCTGACGAGAACGCGCGAGTGTGAATCCAGTGGAGCTCTCCAGGATCGCGATGAGTCCCGCTGCGCCGGCGCCCGATCGCAGGCTGGGCCGCTACGAGCTGCTCGGAACGCTCGGGACCGGCGGGATGGCGACCGTCTACCTCGGGCGGGCGGCGGGAGAAGCCGGGTTCCAGCGGCTGTTCGCGATCAAGGTCCTGCACCCCTACCTCATGGCCGAGCCCCAGTTCATCGCGATGTTTCTCGACGAGGCGCGCATCGCCGGGGCGCTGCACCATCCCAACATCGTGCCGATCGTCGACCTGGGAACCCACGACGGCACCTATTACGTGGCGATGGAATATATCGATGGCTGCTCGCTGGCGGAGCTATTGAAGAAGCACCGCAAGCACCGGCCGCCGCGGCTGCTGGTGCCGATCATGCTCGACGCGCTGGCCGGGCTCGAGGCCGCCCACTCGCTCACCGACGAAGCCGGGCGTCCGATCAACCTCGTGCACCGGGATGTCTCGCCGCAGAACATCCTGATCGGCGTCGACGGCACCGCGCGGATCACCGACTTTGGCATCGCGCGCGCCGACGCGCGTATCAACACCACGCAACCGGGACAGCTCAAAGGCAAGTTCGCGTACATGTCGCCCGAGCACTTCCGCAGCGCGCCGAGCATCGATCGACGCGCCGACATCTTCTCTGCTGGCTGTGTGCTGTGGTCGATGCTCACCGGGCGAAGGCTATTTCAGGCCGAGACCGACGGCGCGACGATCTTCAATGTCATCGAGCTCGACATCCCACCACCGAGCGTGATCGGGCTCGCCCCTCCCGCCGCGTTCGACGCGGTGTGCCTGCGCGCGCTCGAGCGCGATCCCGAGAAGCGATTCGCGACGGCGCAGGACATGGAGGAGGCGCTGCGCAGCGCCGCGAATGGCTGCGGGCTGGCGCCGCGCCGTGAGGTCGCCGCCTGGGTGATCGAGGTGTTCCACGATGAGCTCGCCGCGCGTCACCAGATCATCCGAGCCGCGGCCGGGGCGTCGAACCCGGCCAGCCTGCCGATCCCGAGGTTGCATTCCGCGGCCGAGAGCCCGTCGGTCGCGACGGCGGACCTCGTCGCGCCGGTCGAGCCAGACCCGGCCGGATCTCGGACCCACCTCGAGGACACGGGGCCGATGGCGCCGGCGGGATCCCTGCCCGTCGCGCCGGCCGCGCCGGCCGCGCCCTCGCTCCGGCGTCACGCGGCGGTGGTCGCGGGCGCGGGCGTCGTGGGCTTCGGCGCCGCGATCGCGCTGTGGGCGGTGTTTCACGCGGCGAGACCGACCGATCCGACGACCGGCCACGCGGGTCAGCCCGCGCCTCGGGCGCCCTTGCTGAGGACCCGCGAGGATGCGCCGGCGTCGCTCGTGCGGCCCGCGCCGTCGCCCGAGGCGACCACGCCGGGGGCGCCGGCGTCGGCTCGCGCGCCATCGGTTCCCGACGTGACGCCGCCACCGCGCGCGTCACCGGAGCCGCGCAGCGTGACGCCGCCACCGCGCGCGTCGGCCACCCAGAGCGCGACCTCGCCGTCGCGCACGGGCAGCGCGACCACGCACCACAAGCCGGTCGCGGCCGGGCGCGCGGCACCCGCACCCGCACCCGCGCCCGCACCACCCGCCGACAAGCCACCTGCACCACCGCTGTCGGAGCCATCGAAACCAGTCACCTGGGACAGGGACTCTCCGGTACCACCACCATGAAGCGCACGATCATCGCCACCGCGTTCCTCCTCGCCACATCCGCCACCGCGTTCGCCGACGACAGCGCGGACCACATCATGAGAGGCACTCGCTACTACAATATCCAGGAGTGGACCAGCGCATTGCGCGAGTACAAGGACGCCTATGCGCTCGATCCCCGGCCCGACACGCTGTGGGCGATCGCGCAGACCCAGCGGCTGTCGGGAGATTGCCGCGGCGCGATCCTGACGTACAAGGCCTACGTCCGAGGGGCCTCGAACACCGGCGCAAATGCCGCGATGGAGTGGATCCGATCCTGCGAGGCGGACCTCGACGCGCAGCGGCGCGCGGCGGACGCGACCGTGGCGCCGGCCACGCAGGCCAGGCCCGCTGCGACCGCCGCCCCGGCGGCACCACCAGCGCGGTCGCCGGCCCGCGCTCGCTCGTGGCGGTTCGACCCGCTGGGCGATGTACTGTTGATCGCCGGGGTCGGTGGGCTGGCCACGGGCGCCACCCTGGTCGCGATGGCCACCGTCGACCTGCACCGCGCGCCGTCGAGCCCCACCGCGGGTGACTACGCGCGCGCGATTCACAGCGGGCGCCGCGATCGCCTGATCGGCGCGGTCAGCGGCGGTGCCGGGGCGCTGTGTCTGGGCGCGGCGATCTGGCGGTTCGCCAGCGTCGCTTCCTCGAACCGGAACCGAGAGCGCGAAACCGCCGCGCAGGCGCTCGGCGTCACGCTGACGCGGGGCGGCGCGGTCGCTTCCTATGCCGCGAGCTTCTGAAAGGGGTCCGATGATGATTCGAGTCTCGCTCGTGCTCGCGTGCGCCCTGGCCGTGCCGGGCTGCGAGGTGGTCCCGTATCGCTGCCATACCAACGCGCAGTGCGTCGACCAGGACGCGATCGCGGGGATCTGCGAACCGGACGGCTACTGCAGCTTCCCGGACACCAACTGCTCGGCTGCGACGCGGCGCTACGCAGATGGCGCCGGCGACAGCAAGGCAGGTACCTGCGTCGTCGCATCCGAGCGCGGTTGTGTCAGCGATATCGCCGGCGGCGACAACCACCTGTGCCTGGTTCGCAGCGATCGCACCGTCTGGTGCTGGGGCGCGAACGAGGCGGGGCAGCTCGGCGACGGCACCACGCAGGATCGCGCGCTGCCGGTCCAGGCGAAGACGCCCGCGGGCAAGGGCTTCGTCAAGGTGAGCGCCGCCGAGAATCATACGTGCGCGCTCGGGATGGACGGCACGGTGTGGTGCTGGGGCTCCAACGACTCCGGCCAGCTCGGCGTCGTCGACTCCGCCGGGGGATTGCGGCCCGATTCGCCGCTTCCGATCCAGGTGATGACGACCTCGGGCACGGCACCGCCGACCGCGGTGCCCTTGCTGGCGACCCATCTGGCGGCCGGTGGCAAGCACACCTGCGTGATCGATCCCGCGAGCGCGGTGGTGTGCTGGGGGGAAAACGACAGCGGGCAATGCGGGCAGGACCCGGCGGCCGGTGACGACGTGCTGGTTCCGACCACCGTCGCCGACCTCGCCGAGGGATTCGTCGACGTGACCGCGGACAAGTCGACCACCGCGGTCGTCAAGGACGACGGCAGCCTGTTCGAGTTCGGAGACAACGCGAGCGGCCAGCTCGGGATCGGGACCACCACCAACAGCTTCGCCGCGGTCCGCGCCAAGATCACCTCGGTCGTGACCGCCGCCGGCGGCGACGAGCATGTGTGCGCGGTGAAGTCCGACGGCACGATCTGGTGCTGGGGATACGGCGCGGCGCTCGGCCTCGCCGGCGGCACCGATCAGCCGCTGCCCCAGCGGATCCTGTCCGGCACGTCCGTGTGGGCCGGCGGCTCGTCGTTCCACACGTGCGCGGTGCAGAACGCCGCGCTGCTGTGCTGGGGACAGAACGACCAGGGCCAGCTCGGCACCGGCATCATCGAACCGAACAGCCCGACGGTGTTCACGCCGGTGCGCGCGTTGCTCGCGACCGTCGAGCGCGCGACCTCGAGCCAGGGCACCACCTGCGCGGTGACCGTCGATGGCGAGCTGTGGTGCTGGGGCGCCAACGATCGCGGTCAGCTCGCGCGCGGCGCGACGACCGCCGCGGACGCGGTGCCGGCGCGCGTCGAGCTCAGCTGCCAGGGCACCGCGTCGGCGGCGGCCGGCCAGACGCCGCCTCGCCCGCGCGGGTGACGCCGCGCCCCCGAGCGGCAGCCTCACCCGGATACGCGGACCACGAGCTCGGTCGGCAGAATGATCGCCTTGGGGTCACCGCCGGGCTCGGACAGCCGGTGCAGGAGTAACCGCACCATCTCTTGTCCGAGCAGCGCGACCGGCTGGCGGATGGTGGTGAGCGGCGGGTCGGTGTACGGCGCCAGCGGGGTGTCGTCGAAGCCGACGACCGCGACGTCGTCGGGGACGCGCCGGCCGAGCTCGCGCAGCGCGCGGAGGGCGCCGATCGCCATCAGGTCGGAGGCGGCGAACACGCCGTCGATGTCGGGGGTCGCTTCGAGCAGGAGCTTCATCGCGCGGTAGCCGGCCCCCTCGGTGAAGTCGCCGTGGACGAGCCGGTCGGCCGCCGCCGACATGCTCGCCGCGCGGGTCGCGTCGACGTAGCCGCGCAGCCGGTCGATCCCCGGGCTCATGTCGAGCGGACCGGCCACGTTGGCCAGGCAGCGGCGGCCCGCGGCGACGAGGTGCTGGACCGCCTCCTGGGCCCCGCCCGCGTTGTCGGCGTCGACGTAGTCGGCGTGGCGCCCGGATAGCGGACGCCCCATCGCGACCATGGGAATCCCGGCCGCCATGATCGCGGTCGGCATCGGGTCGGCGCCGTGCAGGGAGATCAGCAGGGCACCATCGACGTGTCCGTTGCTCACGTAGCGCAGCGCGCGCTCGCGTTGCTGGTCGCCTCGCGCGTGGAGCAGCACGAGCTGGAGATCGGTGGTGGACAGCGCCGCGTTGACACCGCGGAGCACGCTGGCGAAGAACGGATCCTCGAACACCGTGTCGGTCCGCTCGTGCGCGATCAGCACGAGGGTGTCGGTGCGGCGGGTCACCAGGCTTCGGGCAGCGCGGTTCGGTACGTAGCCGAGCGCGCTGATCGCCTTGGTGACGGCGGCGTGGGCCTCCGGCGAGACCCGCGACGAGCCATTGACGACCCGCGATACGGTCGCGCGCGACACGCCCGCGAGCTCCGCGACGACCTCGAGCGTGGGGACACGGCGAGGGGTGGCGTCCGATGAATCCGAAGGATCACCGCTATTCACGTCGAGCATGTTGCCTCGTGGTGGGCCCGGATGAGGTTCGCATACCACCGGGCGCTGGACTTGAGGGTTCGTCGCTGCGTCGCGAAGTCGACATGCACAATGCCGAATCGCATCTTGTAGCCCTCCGCCCACTCGTAGTTGTCCATCAGTGACCACGCGAAGTAGCCGCGCACGTCCACGCCCTCGCGTACGGCGGCCCGCACGACGTCGATGTGGTGGGCGATGTAGGCGCGGCGGTCCGGATCGTCGACCGTGCCGTCGGTGGACACCGCGTCGTCGAACGCGGCGCCGTTCTCGTGCACGTACAGCGGCGTGGTCGGATAGTCGCGGGAAAGCCGGCGCAACATCGCGGCGAAGCTGCGCGGGCGCACCGGCCACCCCAGCGCCGTGACATTGTCGGTCGTGGGGACCTGGGTGACCGCGTCGCCGGGGATGAACGGCGACGGCGAGCGATGGCCGGCCGCGTCGCCCGCTACCACCGTGTGGGGCGCGTAGTAGTTCATCCCCACCCAGTCGATCGGCGCGGCGATGATCTGGGCGTCGTTGCCGACGATCGGCAGCTGCGCACCGGCGCGTGCGAAGTCGGCGACCACGTCGTCGGGGTACCGGCCGCGCAGCAGCGGATCGAGGAACACCCGGTTCTGCTGGCCATCGACCAGGCGGGCCGCGTCGTGTGCACTCGGCGAGTCATTGAACGGTTCGGCTGGAATGAGGTTCAAGGTGATGCCGACATCGGTCGCGCCACGCGACCGCAGCGCGGCGACGGCGAGCCCGTGGCCGAGCAGCAGGTGGTGCACGACGCGCACCGCGGTCACCGGGCTCTGGATGCCCGGCGCATGCCGGCCGGACATGTTGCCTTCGAAGGCGCTGCACCACGGCTCGTTCACGGTCGACCAGTGCCGCACCCGATCGCCGACGGTATCGGCCACCAGCGCCACGTAATCCGCGAACCGGTACGCGGTATCACGTGCCGACCAGCCGCCTTGATCCTGGAGGTCCTGCGGCAGGTCCCAGTGATAGAGCGTGGGCCACGGATCGATGCCGGCGGCCAACAGCTCGTCGATCAGGCGGTCGTAGAACGCGAGGCCGGCGGCATTGGCAGCGCCCTGTCCGGACGCCTGGATGCGCGGCCAGGCGACCGAGAACCGGTAGGCGCCCAGGCCCATGCCGGCCATCAGGCGCACGTCGTCGGCGTAGCGGTTGTAGTGGTCGCAGCCCGGATCGCCGGACTCGCCGCCCCAGGTCTTTCCGGGCATTGCCGCGAAGGTGTCCCAGATGCACCGGCCGCGGCCATCGGCGGCGAGTGCGCCCTCGATCTGGTACGCCGACGTCGCGGCGCCCCAGACGAAGTTGGCGGGGAGCTCTGCGGCGGCCCGCGCAGCGAGGGCCTCGAGGTCGGGTTGGTCTCCGACGTGTGGGACGTGCTGCATTGCGCTGGTGGTCATCCTTTCACCGCACCTTCCATGATTCCGCCGATGATCCGTCGTCCGAAAAATGCGAAAACGATCAGGATCGGCAGGGTCCCCAGCGCTGTGCCGCCGAGGACGAGTGTGTAGTCCATATATTTGCCGGCCGCGAGCGTGCTGAGCGCCACCTGGACGGTGGGGTTCTGTGGGCTCAGCACGATGAGCGGCCACATGAAGTCGTTCCAGGCTTGCATGAACGTGAGTAGACCGAGCACCGCCATCGCCGGTTGCAAGGCCGGGAGCACGACGTACCAGTACAAGCCCCAGCTGGTGCAGCCGTCCATCCGGCCTGCCTCGAGGAGCTCGTCGGGCACGACCTGGATCGTGTACTGCCGCATGAACACGACGCCGAACGCGGACACCGCGGTCGGCACGATGACCGCTAGCAGGTTCTGCGCCCAGCCGAGCACCTGCATCTCGGCGTACAGCGGGATCACGCCCAGCTGCACCGGGCACATCATCGTCGACAGCACCAGCAGCAACAGCGCGTCGCGACCGCGAAACCGCAGCTTGGCGAACGCGAAGCCAGCCAGCGAGCAGAACACCAGCGTGCTGGCGGTGATCGCGCCGGCGACGATGAACGAGTTGATCATCGCCTTGCTGAAGTCGACGGTGTCGAACACGCGCCGCGCGTTGGCGAGGAAGTTGCCGCCGGGCAAGAACGGCGGGGGCGTCTGGCCCACCGCCGCGTTGGTCTGCGACGCGATCGTGAACGTCCAGTAGATCGGAAACGACGACAGCACGAGCACGACGAGCAGCAGCGGGTAGCGCGTCAGGATGCCGCGCGACGTGCCGGCGGGTCCCGAGGGTTGGGCGCGGCGCCGACGAGGCCCCCGCAGCGGGGCGAGCTCGTGGAGCGCGTCGTGCGCGGTGTCGGTCACGTCGTACCTCCCAGCCAGGAGCCGCGCCGCGTGAGCAGGTAGCCGATGCCGGCCAGCGCGAACGTCATGACGACCAGCACCCAGGCGACCGCCGCGCCGTAGCCAAGGTGGCCGAGCCGGAAGCTCTCCTCGTACATGAACAGCGTCATGGTCTGGAATTGCCGGGCCGAGCCGCCGCTCACGCTACCCGGCGCGGCGTCGAACAGCAGCGGCTCGGTGAACAGCTGCATCTGGCCGATCAGCGAGATCAGCGCGGTGAACGCGATGGTCGGCCGCAGGGCAGGGAGCGTGATGTGCCACAGCTGGCGCCAGCTCCCGGCGCCATCGATCGAGGAGGCTTCGTATTGCTCCTTGGGGATCGCCTGCATCGCGCCGAGATAGATGAGGGCATTGTACCCAGTCCATCGCCAGACCACCATCGCCGTGATCGAGGCTCTGGACGTCCAATCGCCGGCCTGCCAGTTGACCGGGTCGACGCCGACCAGGCCGATCGCCCAGTTGATGACGCCGAAGTCGCGGCTGAAGATCTGGCCGAAGATCAGCGTCACCGCCACGATCGAGGTGACGTTGGGCAACAACACGCCCATCCGAACCACAGTCCGGAGCCGTACCACCGCGGTGATGAGGTGCGCCAGGATCAGCGCCAGCGCGAGCTGGGGCACGGAGCACATCAGCATCAAAAGGAACGTGTTCTTGACCGAGTTCCAGAAGTACTCGTCGCCGACCAGCTCGCGATAGTTCGCCAGCCCGGTGAAGGTCTCGGCGCCGGGCCGCAGCAGATCGCGATCGGTCAGCGAGACGTAGCCATTGAACAGGATGGGAAATAACCCGAAGCCGACGAACAGCACGAAGAACGGCGCGACGTAGAGGTACGGCGAGACGCCGCGATCCGCCCAGCGCATCAGGCGGCGCGTGGCGGTCTCGGATGTGTGCCGCACCAGGGACTCCATCGGTCAGCTCAGCGGGCGGCCCGCGCGGCGTCCTTGAGGGCCTGCGCGAACGACGCCGCCGACTTCTGGCGGCCTTGCTCGACGCGCGTGATCCCGTCCTCGACCGCCTTCCGGATCGGGCCGTGCTTCTCGCCCTGGTACTGCGGCTTGAGGTTACTGGCGGACTCGCCGAAGATCTTGCCGGTGGCGGCGTCGTTGAAGAACGGGTTCTTGAAGCCCTCGACGCTCGGGTCGTGCATCGCGGGCAGGGCCGACGGGAAGTTGCCGACGTCCTTGAAGATCCGCACCTGCTGGGCGGGGGCGGTGAGGAACGCGGCGAGCTCGTACGCCTCCTTCGGGTGCTTGCTCTGCGCCGGGATCGTCAGCCAGGAGCCACCCCAGTTACCGGCGGCGCCGGGCACCGCGGCGATGTTCCACTTGCCGGCCGTGCCCGGGGCGTTCTCCTTGATGTACCCCTGCATCCACGCCGGGCACGTGATGGTCGCGAACGTGCCCTTCTGAAACGCCGTGACCCAGTCCGGTTGCCACGCGATCAGCTTGGCGGACAGGCCCTGATCGATCGCCTTCATCGTGAGATCCCACGCCGCCTTGATAGCCGGGTTGGTGTCGACAATCACCTGGTTCGTGCCGGGCTCGTAATAGGCCTTGTCGAGCTGGAAGACCTGGCCATTGTAGAGGTTCGAGGCAGCGTCGAAGAACGCCGCGCCGGTCTTGGCCGCCTTGAACGCGACACCGGTCTCGACATACTTCTCCCAGGTCGGCCACAGCGCGCTCACCGCGGCCGGATCGGTGGGCAGCTTCGCCTTGGCGAATAGATCGGTGCGGTAGCACATCGCCAGACCGCCCGTGTCGGTGCCGAGTCCGATCTGCCTCTTGCCGTCCGCGGACAGCGAGCTCTGCCATTTGAACGCCGGGTAGTTCTTTTCCAGCTCGCCGGCGCCAAAGTCGAGCAGGTTGGTGAACTGCTCGGGTCGGGCCTTGAGCTGCGCCATGAAGCCCTCGTCGATGGCCTCGATGTCCGCGGCGCCACCGCCGGTGGCAAGGTGGTTGACGAGGTTGCTGTGGTGCGCGTTGTATTCGTTGACGCTCTCGACGATCTCGACGTTCGGATGAGTCTTTCGGTACTCCTCGTAGAGCGGCTTGTACCCGAAGACGCCGAAGTTGTTGACCGTCAGCTTGATGGGCTCAGCCGCCGGCGGTGCCGGCGTGGGGGCCGGTTCCGCCTTCTTGGGCGCTGCCGCGGTCTCCGCGACTCCCTTCTCCGCGCTCTGGCCACCGGTCCCGCTGCTCTTGCCGCAGCCCGTGCTGGCAAAGACCACGGCCAGGGCGACCGAACCCATCACTGCGAAATGCCGCCTGTGTGCAATCATGAACAGTCTTCCTTCGCTGTATGTTCCTCACGCCGGTAGCATGGGAGCGCTCTCACCGAGCAAGGTGAACCTCGCACTTGAACTGAGGCAAAGTCAAGTCGGATTTGTCTCCGCCTCGAAACCTTCTGGAATCACAGTTGCTTTACGCCGACAACGGGCCCTCGACTTGGCACCCAGCGGCGAGCGGACGCGCACGGTGATCCCGGGCATGTCTGGGTCACCTTGGCCCGGAGATCGTCCGATCCGTGCGGCCCGGCTCGTGCGCCATGTGGCGAACGCGATGGCAACTCGCCGCGATCGGCGCCGGCAGTCGCGCGGTGAGGATCTCGATCGAGTCGCCGTTGATCGCCGTGAGATAGCGCGGCAGCGGATCCACCGAGATCCAGCTGATCGTGATGAAGCCGCCGCCCTTGTGCGGCATGAACCCGTCGGCCGCGACCGTGCTCGAGGTAGTTCGCGCTCGCGGCGCAGTTATTGAAGATGCAGTACTGCAGTGCATCGTCGGTGTCCATGCCGCCGCTCCCCCGGGCGATATGCTCGGGCGCGACGCCGCCGCGCGCGAACCAGCCGTGCACGACCGCACGCGCGAGCCGGTTCAGTCAGCGCAGCAAAGGCGAGAGCTCGGCCGGAAGGGTACTTATCCCATAACCGTGCACGTTGGCCCGCATGGGGTGAGCCAGCCGTTCGGTGAGGACCTCGAACGAGCTGCCGACGTTTCGCATCACCTCACTCCCGATCAGTATTTACTCACTCTCGATCGGCATTCACTCACTCTCGATCGGTATTCACTCACTCCCGATCAGCATTCACTCGCGCGAAGCGAGCTCGACGTCATGAATAAGCTTCGCGCACCTGTGCGAACGGAGCGCACGCGCTGATCGACCTCACGGGGCGACCCGCGCGAGCGCCGCCGATCACCACCAGGCTTCGCCCTGCATGCCGAACGTCGCGCCGACCGTCTTGTCCGTGTTGGTGTAGATGCCGCCCGAGTCGACGCCAGCGGCGCGAGCAGCGGCATTCCAGGTCGCCACGGTGGCGAACACACGGAGCTGCGGGCGACCCCAGAAACCCTTGTTCGCGACCAGCGACGGAGCGACCGTGACCTTGAACAGGTTCCTGCGGTCCCCGACATCCGAGACGGTGTCGAACCCGGCATCGGCGATCAGCGCCGCGTTCTCGCGAAACGCGTAGCTCACGCGAGCGCCCGCCGTGATCCCGATGCGCGCATCAGTCTGCCCGGTTGTCTCCTTGCTGTAGCGGTTGAACACGGCCACGAGATTAGCGCTGAACTTCGGGGTGACCTGGAAGTCGAAGTGGTCCAGCAGCCGCACGAAGTTCGCCTTGCTGCTGTTCTCGAGCGAGCCGAACACGCCGTTGTTGCCGACGGCCGATCCGACACCGTACTGAGCGACCAGCTTGTTGGTACCGCCCATCGCCTTGGCGACGTGCATCGCCGTCGCAGAGATGCCGCTGGTGGTGTTGGTGGGCGCGTTGGCGGTGTCACCGCTGACGTCGATCACCGGGTTCACGCCGAGCACCAGCTCGCCACCCGGAACCGGGATGCCGTACACGCGGATGTCGGGCCGGAGGCCCATCTCGCTGCGCAGCGGCAGGGACGGGAGGGTCGGATCCGTCGCGTTAGCCTTGCCTGGCCCATCGGCCTCGAACATGGCGACGCTGAGCTTCACCGGCCCGCTGAGCGGGATGTCCTCGATGCCGCCACCGAGACCCGACGAGTTCCAGTAGAAGTAATCGATGGTGTCGATGTTGTCGCGCTTGTAGTACCGGCGACCGATCCACGCGTGGGCGCCTTCCCCGAGGAACGGCACGCCTGCAAAGTCAAAGTACAACTGGCTGGTGCCCCACCCGATGCCTCGACCGAGCTCGTTGTTCCCCGGCGTGAACGTGTCGGTATAGCCCTGGGACGTCGTCGGAACGAAGAAGTCGAACATGACGTTCGCGGTCGCGACGAAGCCGTTCTCCCCGATGTACGCCGGCGCGGAGAAGATGAACTCGCCGTACTCATCGCACTCGTTTCCGAGCCGCCACTTCGCGATTGCGCCCGGAGCCTGGAAGCAGACCTGGCGGCCGCCCTCCTGGCTGACCCCATAACCTGCACGGAAGTAGCCGTGCATGGAGACGTCGCCGACCTTGGGCTTGATGCCCTTGGCCAGCTGCTCGTCGATCATCTTGCGGAGCAACTCTTCGGGCGGGCGCGGTGCCTCCGGGGTCGCCGCGGCAGGCGGCTCGACCTTCGGCGCCTGCTGCGGATCGGCCTGCGGGTCAGCCGGCGGCGGATCAGCCTGCGCTACCAGCGGGGCCGGAGTCGCCGGAGTCGCTGCAGTCGCGGCGGGAAGGTTCTGGGCGTTCGCCGCCGAGGTCCCCGCGATGGTTACCGCCAGCGCCAAATAGCCACTACGTGGATTTAGTCTCATGCTCTTGCCCTTCTTCGGAAAACAAACGGAGATGGATTTACGCCGAGAGCTCGGCTTGCCCGGGCGACTCCCCATGACAACTGGGAGCACCGCGGCGAACAGAACGATGAACAAACTAACAAGGGGGGGGGACTCTCCACCATTCGTATGGTCGTGTCCACTTCGATGCCGTGCGACCGCCGAGCGGACCAGCGAGCTGGCCTGGTTCGCCACCAAATCCGTCTCGACTATCTCCTAGGCGCCAAGCTCGATCGAGAACACACTCCTTTCACGCTGCATAATCTAGATTCCGCTCACGCCAGTAAAGCGGAAACGAGCAACAAGGTTGCCCGGCATGCTCTTGACGCTCGACGACAAGATGCCACAGGCGAGTGGTGGATCTTCACCAGAGCTCCGACGCTCTGCGTAATGGACGTGGTCGAGGTTCAGGGATTTTTGCCCCCGCCCGCACGCCCCGCATCGCGCGCTGCACCACGATCGTCGTCGGAGATCCGCATCGAACACGGATCACTGGTTCCGGATTGCCGCAGTGCGCCACCAGCGATTCGAAGCCAGCGACGACCGCGCTCTATCTATAGAGGGATGATCCGATGTGAGCCGGCATTGCAGTCGAGTTTTTTTTTGTATACGGCCGTCGCTCAGAGCAGTGGAGTCAGCGAGGCCGGTGGGCCCTGGTTCGACGCTGTGCGTGACAAACATTGAATCTGAGTCGGAAAGCGGCTGTCGCCGGATATCGAGCTCATTCTGCCTGGCGGTACGAGCACGGGACGACGCTGACGCCGACGCTTGACGCTGGCGACGCCTTCGGGTAAAGAAAACGATACATGCGCGTAGGTTGAGCGGGTACAGGCGCTGGACCGGGACGAACGCGATTCCGATATCGAGTCTCCCAGCGTGTGGGGATCGACGCGTGCGCCATGCCAGCCGCGTGCCCATCGCGCGCGAGCTGCGCGACCTGGCCCGCATTGGCTGCGAGGAAGTCGTGGATGCGCTCACCTCGTTCAGCGCTGGCGCAGTCATGCCGACGGTCGCGGAGGCCGTGCTGGGCCGTACTGGGCCGCGCTGGTGCAGGGGGCACGCTCGGGCTCGCCGACCCGGGCTGCTGAGGTCTACCGAGTCACCCGCGTCGATGGCGGTCCGGCGGTGCTCGCGTCCCGGCGGTCGGGCATGATGAGCGCATGGAGAGACCAACGATCGTTTCTGCCGAGCAGCGGCAGCGAGCGCGTGACGAGCTCCTCAAGGCCGAGAAGGAGGCTACGCGTGCGCAGGACGCGCTCGCCGCGCAGCGGCGCGGCCTGCCCATGGTCGCGTACACCACGCGCTATGCGTTTGACACGCCTGCCGGTACCAAGACCCTGTGAGATTCAAAACGGTCGTCCGAGCGGTGTGTGTCATTGCCTTGCTAGGCGAGCTGGCATGCTGTGGCGACAATACGGTTGCGCCCAGCGGCCTCGGCTACGCGCAGACCGAGATCGTCGCTACGGCGGGTGCGGACATCACGCCGGATGTGCCGACGGTGACAGGCAGCGTGACCGCATGGTCGGTGAACCCGCCGCTGCCGAGTGGCTTGCGCCTCGGCACGACCGGCGCGATCTCCGGCGCTCCGGCCGCGGTCTCCCTTCGAACGACGTACACGGTGACCGCGTCCAACAGCGTGGGCGCCGCGGCTGCCACGATCCAGATCACGGTCAACGGGCTATCGGCGGCCTGCCGAGAGATTCCCGCGCTGCCAGGCGCATACACGACCTGGCCAGCGCTCCAGCCGGCCATCACCGCGGATGCGGCGATGGAGGCGCAGATCGCCGGGATCGTGGCCCAGATGACGCTGCCACAGAAGGTCGGCCAGATGATGCAGGGCGAGATCACCGGCACCTCACCCGCCGATGTTGCACAGTTCTTCCTGGGTTCGATGCTGAACGGCGGCGGGTCGTGGCCGGACCAGGCCCGTCACGCCACGGCGCAGGCCTGGCGCGCGAAGGCCGACGCCTATTTCGATGCCTCGCCGGTGGTGGGCGGCGTGAAAATTCCCGTGCTCTGGGGGATCGACGCCGTCCACGGCAACAACAACGTGTATGGGGCCACGGTGTTCCCGCACAACATCGGCCTCGGCGCTGCCCACGACGCGTGCCTCGTCGAGCAGATCGGCGCTGCGACCGCGGCCGAAGTCCGCTCGACCGGCCAGGACTGGGCGTTCGGGCCGACCCTGGCGGTGGTCCGCGACGATCGGTGGGGCCGGACCTACGAGGGTTACTCCGAGGATCCTGCCATCGTTCGTTGGTACGCCGAGGCCGCGTTCAAGGGTTTCGGCGGGATCGATGCCGACGGCAAGCGCCTGCATGGCGTGCTGGGCACGGCGAAGCACTTCATCGGCGATGGCGGCACCACCAACGGCACCGACCAGGGCGACAACGAACACTCCGAGGCCGAGCTCATGAACATCTTCGGCCAGGGCTACTTCGGTGCGCTCGGCCCGGGCGGCGGCCAGACCGTGATGATCTCGTTCAATAGCTGGAACAGCGCCGCTGGCGACCACGATCCGGAAGGCAAGATCCACGGCAGCAAGTACCTCATCACCGACGTGCTGAAGACCCAGATGGGGTTTGACGGCCTGACCGTCACCGACTGGAACGGTCAGGCTCAGGTGGCCGGCTGCTCCAATAGCGATTGCCCGCAAGCGGTCAATGCTGGAATCGACCTGTTCATGATTCCGGTCCGCGCCGACCTGGTCGCGTTCATCGGCAACGTCCTCGCAGAGGTGGCGCTCCCGGCCAGCGATCCCAAGCACATTCCGGAGGAGCGCATCAACGACGCGGTGACGCGCATCCTGCGGGTGAAGGCGCGCGCGGGGTTGCTCGGTTCCACCGTCAAGCCGTCGCAGCGCACCGACGCCAACGACGCCGCGCTCGTCCACCGCGATCTGGCCCGCAAGGCCGTGCGCGAGTCGCTGGTGCTGCTCAAGAACGAGGCGGTGCTCCCGCTCGCGCTGCCGACCACGAAGAAGATCCTGGTGGTCGGCAACGCCGCCAACAGCTTCGCCACCCAGACCGGCGGCTGGACGATCACCTGGCAGGGAGCTGACGTCACCAACGCCGAGTTCCCCGACGGCGCCGGCGATACGGTCCTGGCCGGGATCAAGGCCGCGGTGGGTGCCGACAAGGTCGACTCGTTCGAGACCCTGGCCGCGGTGGCCAGCCTGGACTTCACGCAGTACTCGGCGGTCATCGCGGTGGTGGGCGAGGGGCCCTACGCGGAGGGATTCGGAGACATCACGGCGAGCATGACGCTCGGACAACAGGGGAAATATCCCGGCGCTGACGTGCAGGCACTCCTCGCCGCCGTGAACGGGAAGCGTGTCCCGGTGGTGACGGTGCTGCTGTCCGGCCGCCCGCTCTGGGTGAACAAGGAGATCAACCTGTCAAACGCCTTCGTGGCGGGGTTCCTGCCGGGCACCGAAGGCGGCGGCATCGCCGATGTGCTGTTCCGGCGGGCGGACGGCGCGGTCAACGTCGACTTTTCGGGCAAGCTCTCGTACTCGTGGCCCAAGGCGGACTGCCAGACTCCGCTCAACGTGGGTGACCCGGGCTACGCCCCGCTGTTCGCCTACGGCTACGGCCTGACCTACGCCGGCGCGGGCACCACGGTGGCCGCGCTCGACGAGACGACTTCTGCTCACGGGTGCGGCGAGAGCGCGGCCGATAGCCGTGTGCTCGCGGTGCACCACAACACCGGCGCGATCGCTCCGTATGAGCTGTACCTGGGCGCAGCCGGCAGGAACGGCGCTCCGGGCAACTTCAAACAGCTGGTCGCGTCGCCCGGCAGTGGGCTCAACGCCACGGTGGCTAGCGCCAGCGACTACATGACCGTGATGGGCAGCTCTACCCTGACCGTCGATCGCCAGGGCGACGGCCGGCGCGCGGTCTGGGTCGGCGACGGCTTCGCGCAGATCTATCTGCAGGCGCCGTCGTCCGCCGATCTGTCGGTGTTTCCCAAGCATGGCGGGGCCCTGGTGTTCAAGGGCATCCTCAATGTGGCGACCACGGCCCGGCTCACCGCGCAGATCACGTGCGAGTACCCGTGCCGCGGCACCGTCGACATCACCGGCCTGCTCGGCGCGGTTGGCGACCGGACCACGTTCAAGATTCCACTGTCGTGCTTCAAGCGCGCCGACGTCGACCCCAGCCTCGACGTCGGACCTGATTTCACCAAGGTCAATGCCCCGTTCCAGCTGCAGACGGAGAACGCTCTCGACTTCACGTTCGCGCAGGTGCAGTGGGTCCAGGGCGCTGCCAATGACCCCGATGCGGCAGAGTGCGCGACCCGCGGGGTCGCCACCCCGGCTCCAGCCGGGGCAAGGCGCTCGCGTTCCTGAGCGGCGACCCGCACGTTCTGTATGTGGGCTCTCCCCGTGCCTCATGACCGTCACCGCGGGCTATAACCCCAATGGCGACCTCGCTATGATGCACGCTGCGTCATAGAGGCAGCCCCGGGCAATCTCCGGCAAGCTTCGGCGTCGCTCCCAGGTACCGCGTCAACTGCCCAGGAACAGACAGGCCGGCGATGCGGTCGAGATCGCTTCAGGCATCGGCAGACCCCGAACATCCGGGTAAGCCTCGAGGCGACCGGAAGCATCTAGATCATACATGACGGTGACCTTGTCATCGTTGGTCCGGAACTTCACACCTAAGGGGGGGAACCAAGACATGAAGAAGACATCAAGGCACTCGTCGCCACAAACGACGGGCCTCAAGCTCTCGAAGGAGACGCTTCGGAGTCTGACCAGCACGCAGCTCGAAGCCGTCGCTGGTGCGGAGCAGAATACACCCGGCGTGACGGCATCGTGTATTCGACCCTGTACCGGGTAGGGGAGGTCAGGCCGGCGGTGGTGACACGGAGCGAGGCCACGTGGTGCGGTCCATCCGTGCAAGGCCTGCGAGGAACAGGCCGAGCACCACCTGCTGGCCAGCGCCATAGCAGTGGCGCGCCGCTTCCCTGGCATCACCGTAGTACGCGGCCAACGTACCGACGACGCCGCTGAGCACGATACAAAGCACGAGGCGAACTAGCGGATCGGCGCGCCAGCGCCATAGAAGCAGTGGGCTGGCGAGCAGGAGCACCGTGAGCAGCCAGCGATTCGACGTCAGCGTCCGGATCGGCGTGGATGGCCGGACCTGTTCGACCGGCATGAAGCTCGAGAGCTGGGGGGCAAAGGCATGCCAGCGCCCGCGCAGAAGCTCGCGCACTCGATCGAGCGGGCGGCGCACCAACCAGCGTGCATAGACCGCCGAGCCATGCTCGGCGAGCCAGGCTTGTAGGGGGCGCGCTTCAGGCCCCGCCAGGGCGATGGGCATGGGATCGGTGTATTGCCGCATCGTTTCTGGCAACTCGTCGGGATCGTCCGGCGCGACGCGAAATACGATGTTGTCGAGCATGGGATAGGCGTTGCGCGGAGTGAACGCCACGTACCAGCCGCGCTGGTAGGGCAGGGGCTCGTGAGCGACGGTCGTCGACCACAGGACGATGCTGCTCACGGCGATGATCGCCACCGCGATCACCCAGGCCAGGCGCGACCTCCAGCGGTGCCACACGACCATCGCCATGGCGGTGGCGGCGAGGGCGATGAAGACGTTGGTATCCCGGGTGAAAAGCCAGACGAGGACGAGCACGCCGGTGGCGATCGAGGCGGCGACCCGGGCGCGGCCTCGGAGCCGGAACGCGGTGAGGACGGCGGCGATCGAGAGCGCCATCAGCGAGTCATTGAGCGATTCCGGCATCAGGGCCGAGGCAAACCCAACGCGCGTCGGCTCGAGCAGGAAGCACACGCCGATGCCGATCGCGAGGGCACGCGTCCAGCGCCGCCGCAGCACGAGCACGATGGTCGCCGTGACAATGCCCCAGGCGACGAACGCGACCTCCGCCTGGAACCGGGTGATCGCGCGCGAATCGTTGTGCGCGGCGCGAAACACCAGCGGAACGACCAGCGGTTTGCTGGACGACACGAGATCGAGCCCGAACGGCAGCTCGGCGATGTTTTGAAACACCCGCGTGTCCGACTGCACCATCGGTGTCTGCGGCGCGATCAGGCGGTCCCACTGCCATCGCACCACCACCGCGACCATGGCGATGGCGATCCAGCAGGCGATCTTGCTCAGACGCGGGTTCGTCCACCGCCGCAAGATCATCGTCGACAGCTTAGGCAGACCTGCGAGAAATTGCCACGCTCCGCGTCGCGGGATCAGCGCCAACAGCGCGGCCCAGGATCATGGCCCCAGGACAACGGGCGCGCGCGGCCTATGTTGGCCGTCGCCAAGTCACGCCTGACGCGGTTCGCAGGTCACGCGTCTGCGCCGCGTCCGCCAGCTCGCTTCGCGCCCCGGGCTCAGGTCTTGGCTTTGGCGTGCTGGGCCATCGCGGTGCCAAGCTCGGCCTTGGTGACGAAGCCGTCGTGATCGGTGTCGACGGCGTCGAAGTGCTGCGACAGCCGCCGCCCCTTGCTGGCTTCGTCCTTGGAGATCTTGCCGTCCTTGTCGGTGTCGAGCCTCGCGAACACGTCGTCGACGTGCTTGGCGAGCTTGGCGGTGTGGTCGCCGTCGTCGGCGAACGCGGGTGCCGCCAGGGTGGTCGTGGCGAGCGAAGCGGCCGCAACGGCCGCGCACAATAGCTTGTTCATCAGTGTGCTCCTTTGCCAGGTCAACCTGGGTTCGGGGCAAAACGTTAGACGCTGCAACATTTCGTCACGCAGGGAGGTCTTCGGCAGCTCACGAGCCCTCAGGCGCGCCCGAACCAGCCGTCGCCGAACGGATCGCGGCCGGCCGCAGCGGCCGCCTCGGCGCGCAGCCAGGACTTGAGCTTGCGCGGGTCGCGGATCTGTTCCAGATCGCGTCGGGTGGCTGCGAGGTCTTGGGCCAGGTTGCGCAGATCGTGCTGGATCGCGGTCTGGACGCGAGCGGGCGTGACCTTGGTGGACGGCGGGGTGTCGAGCGCCAACCGCCAGGGTTGTTCCATCTCGAGGAGCTCTTGCTGGAGCTGGCGGACCTGCTCGGCGAGGAGCGTGTTGAAGTGGACGAGGCGATCCTCGGCGATGGAGCCGACGTGCGCTTCGTCGACCTGCTCGAACCGTAGGCGCAGCTCGAGGAGCAGCAGCAGATCCTTGCGCTCGTAGGCGGCGTTGACCTCTTGCATCAACAGGGTCTTGCGGGCGCGCTCGGCGGGATCTTGCTCGCGGTCGGGGTGGAGCAGGATGGCGAGCTTGCGATAGACGTCCTGCAGGGTCTTGCCGATCTGCGCGGTCTCGGTTTCGCGGCGCGCCTCGCTGGCGACCTGGCGGGCGGACTTCTTGCGCTTGGCCTTGCGGGCCTCGGCGGCTTGCCGGCGCTGCTCGGCTTCGCGATCCGCGGCGTCGAGTTGCTCGCTGGCGGCTTGCTGGAGGTCCTCGAGGGAGGAGATCCGGGCGTCGCTGAAGTCGAGGCCGAACCGATCCTCGAGGACGGTCTTCATCAGCTCCGCCTGCATCGCGCGTTCGGTGGCGGCCTCGGCGTCGTAGTTGCCGCGGCTGTGCTTGTTGTAGATCGCCTTGAGGTCGGGGTCGCCGCCGTCGCCGAGCAGGTCCGACGCGGTGCTGCAGATGATCTCGCGGAGCTGGAGGAGCTCGCGCCTGGTGAGCGAGGGATCGGCGGCCATCCGATCGAGCTGACGGACGAGGTCGGTCACGAGCGCGCGATGCTCGCCGAGGCGGTGCTGGTACTCGGCGACCCGGCGATGTAGATCCGGCGTCGCCTCCGACCACGCCTGGATCGAGCGCTTGAGCTGCGCGACCTTCTTGATGAGGGTGTTGAAGCGCTGCTGGTGCTTGCCCGGAGAGGCCTGGCCAGGACGCGAAGCGATCTGCAGGCTCTGCGGGTGGGAATGGGCCACGGTGTGAAAGGGCTACAACGGCTTCGGGGGGCCCGGCAACGCGAAATTGTGGGGGGATCGGCCCGGCCATCGGGGCACGCGGCGCGGCTTCGCCTACACGAATGGCGAGGTGCCGGGTGGGCGGGCTTCAGGCGCGGGCGCGGGACGCGCGCTGCCACAGCACGAAGACCGGGACGCCGAGCGCGATGATGATCGAGCCCATGACGGCATTGAACGTGTCGGTGAAGAACGTGTTGACCACGATGCCGATACCCGCGACGATGAACACGACCGGCACGACTGGATACAGCGGCGTCTTGTGGGGCCGGGGCGCATCGGGGCGCGTCTTGCGAAACACGATCAGCGCCACCGCGGCGAGCGCGAAGAAGATCCAGTCGGCGTACACCGCATAGCCGACGAGCTGGCCGTAGGTATTCGACAGCACGAAGACCACGGCGAGCACGCCCTGGGTGGCGATCGCCACGATCGGGACGTGGGTGCGCGGTGACACCCGGGCGACGCTTGCGAAGAACAGGCCGTCCTTCGCCATCGCGTAATACACGCGCGGGGCGGTCATGAGGGCGAGGTTCAGGAACCCGAACGTCGAGACGATGACCAGGATGCTGAGCACGTCGGCGCCGGTCTTGCCGGCGATCTCGGTCGCGAGGGCGGCGGCCGGGGTCTTGGTCGCGGCGAGGCCCGGCGCGGTGAGCACGTGGACGTAGGCGATGTTCGCCGCGACGTAGACGGTGATGACGATCGCCACGCCGATCAGGATCGCGCGCGGCAGGTTGCGCTCCGGATCGCGCATCTCCTCGACCACGAAGTTGGAGTTCTGCCAGCCGCCGTAGGCGAACATGGTCGGAACCAGGCCCGCGAAGAACGCCGAGAGCAGGCCGCCGCCGTGGAGCCGTGGCGGGATCAGCGGGCCCATCGTGATGCCGTGGCGATCGGCGAGCGTGAACGCGCCGATGATGAGCACGGCGATCGCCAGCGTCTTGCCGATCGTGATGAGGTTGATCAGCACCGCGCCGGGCTTGATGCCCGAGGAGTGGAACACGACGAGCGCGATCAGGATCGCGATCGCGAGCGGGGTGGTGGCGGACTCGGGGAGGCCGGCGAGTCGACCGATGTAGTCGCCGCAGGTGACCGCGACCGCCGCGGTGGCTCCGGACTGGATGATCAAGAGCAGCGACCAGCCGTGCAGAAACCCGATCAGCGGATGAAATGCCTCGCGAAAGAACGCGTATTGCCCGCCGACGCGCGGCAGCACGGTGCTGAGCTCGGCGAACACGAACGCGCCGCACAGCGCGATCACGCCGCCCGCGATCCACACCGCCAGGATGAGGAACGGTGTGTCGACCTGCCGGGCGACCAGATAGGGATTGGTGAAGATCCCCGACCCGATGATGCCGCTGACGACGATCATCGTCGCGTCGAGCGGGCCGAGCTTGCGCGCGAGCGGCACGGCTCACAGTACCGAGATATTCGGTGAAACGCCTACGAGAACGGCGGCGGTTTTGTCGGGTTCGCCCGCCAGATCCATGTCGCACAGGGTCAATGCAGTGCGGCGGCCCGGCGGTGCCGGCTTCTGTCGGCACGCGCAGCGCTGTGGTCGTGCGCGGGAGTGAACCGGCTGATCGTCTGCCCTGGCCGTCGCTGGTCGTCGCTGGTCGTCGTGGGCTGGCATGTGATGGGGCGTTGTGACCGGCGGGCGCCGAAACATCTCGTCACATGACCGAGATGTTGTGGAAGCGAGCATGGCCGAACGTGGCGATGTGCTCCTCGAAGATCGCATCCGCTGCTCCGCGAGCCCGACCATCGGGTGGCGGCGCGCGGCGGCGCGCGGCGTGGCCGCCGCGACGCGATCTTCGGTGCCGTTCGTGACCATTCGTTTCGAGCCGCAACTCGAGCGCTGGTCGCGCGGTCTTCGAATCGAAGGTCAACGCGTCGCCGAACGCTCTTCACAGCGGTCCTCGACATTCGCCCCCCCCCTCGAGTCTCGGGCGGCGGCGCGTTGGCACTTCACCATCGTGGCACTTCCTGGAGGAATCATGATCCGTGCGTTCTTGTTTGCTGCGTCGGTCCTCGCGTGTACGTCGTCCACCTCGACGGGCATCTCCGCCTCGGACCTCACGTGTCCAACGGACTCGGCGCTCACGTACGACAGCTTCGGATCGGAGTTCCTCTCGGAGCATTGCCTGTCGTGCCACGCGTCGAAGCAGACGCCGAACCTGGCCACACAGGCGGCGGTGAAGACCTACAAGTCGAAGATCATCAGCCAGGCGGTCACCAGCTCGGCCATGCCGCCGGACGGCTCGGTCACCCTCGAGGAGCGCGAGTTGCTCGGCGAGTGGCTCACCTGCGGAGCACCGTGATGGCGTCGAGCCGCAAGGCGCGTCCATGGGGGCGCGCGATCACGCGTTCGCTGTGCTCGGCCTGCTGGGAACGGGCGCGCTCTACACCGTAGATCTACACGGAGTCCGCATTCGCCGCGGCGGACTCCGACTCGTCGACTGTATCTCGCGGCGTCGTCGGGAGTCTTGACCATGAAACTCGCTGTATGCTCGCTGTTTGTCCTTGCTCTTCCGTTCGCCATCGCGCGGGCGGACCAACCGCAACCGCCGCCGCACAAGCCGCCGCCGGCCGCATTCGAGGCGTGTGCCAAGCTGGCCGCCGGGGCTACCTGCTCGGTGACGATGCACGACCACACGATCACCGGCGTGTGTGCGACCGCACCGGATGTCACGGGGCTGTTTTGCCGGCCGGATCATCCACCGGGGCCGCCAGGGCCGCCGCCTGAAGCGGTGGAGGCGTGCAGTGGCCGCAACACGGGCGACGCCTGCACGGTCACGCACGGAGACCATTCGTTCGCCGGCAGCTGCGACCGTGGGCCCGGCGACGGCCCGCTGGCGTGCCGACCGAGCCAGCCGCCCCCGCGCTGACGCTGCACAAGGACGCGTTGACCTGTGGTTAACGGTCCTTGTTCCGCCTCGATCCAGAGGGGACGGATTTCCCGTCGAGTGGCGACCAGGCCCGGCCGAGCCGGCCCAGTCACCCCACCGCGCATCGCGTCGCGCGGATCCTGGCCATCAACCCAGGCAACGATGTTGAGACGCGGGGCCACCGGACGGCGCGCCGCGGCGATGTCGGGCGGAGGCCGACCGAGACCGCTCGTGTGGCTCGCGGAGGCAAGCGGCGCCAGGCCATCGGCCGCCCAGGCTCGCGCCAGGATCACGCTGGATGTCCGTGTCGCGCCGGTCGCAGCTCGCGACGCGGGCGATGATTCGGGCTACGTTGGCGCATGACTTCCTCGTCGCAGCGCAACCTGCTCGGGCTTCCGCTGGACCCGTGCTCGACAAGACCGCTGACCGGGTTCTTCCGCACCGGTTGCTGCGAGACCGACGCGACAGACGCCGGTCGCCATGTCGTGTGTGCAGAGATGACCGCGGAGTTTCTCGCGTTCTCGGCGCGGCGCGGCAACGATCTGTCGACGCCGCAGCCGGGCTTTGCGGGCCTTCGCCCCGGGGATCGCTGGTGCCTGTGCGCGGCCCGCTGGCAGGAGGCGTTCGACGCCGGCGTGGCACCGCCGGTGGTGCTCGCGGCGACTCATGAGGCGGCGGCCGAGGTCGTCGATCGCGGCGCGCTGCTCGCCCACGCGGTCGACGCGCACGCGCTGAACTGACGATTCTCCGTCCAGCACCCCGAGCCTGCCCATCGGGATCCGCTCCGACTTCAATCCGCTGGCGGCGTTCTCCCCGTCGGTCCACACCGATGCCGCCGGCAAGGCGACCATCGCGGACCACGAACGCGGCGCGGACCGACGGCGGGGGCTCCAGGTCTCGGTGCCAGCGAACGATCAGCGCGTACGCGCTGTACACCCGCAAGCAGCTCGGCGATGTCGATCTCGCGAAGGCCAGGCAGCTGATCGCCAGCGCGGGTGACGTCGACCAGCTGCCGCTCGAGGCCAGCGGCTGGCTGCTCGGGGCGCTCGCGCGGAATCCGAACGTCCGGACCTACGAGCACGCGACCCCGGACTTCGTGGCGCGGGTGTGGCTCGGCAACGACTACGCGGGCGCCCGACCCGGGCCGAGGAGATGTACATGTCCGAGACGTTTGGCCGCAGTGCCAGCGACCGCGTCGTGATCGAGTGACCGCGCACACCGGGCGTAGTAGGGTGCCCGCGTGCAGCCCCTCGTGTTCATCGACGGAAGTGACCTGCGCGCCGCTGAGATCCGGCAGATCGTGGCGGGCGTCGAGCTCACGGTCGAGGCGCTACAGACCGGGTTCTCGACCAGCGCGCCCGAGCCCGGCCAGCGCGCGCGCGACAAGGTGCTGGCGCATCCGGTGACCACCGGGTGCTTCGCGGAGGCGGTCGATCTGACGACGATGGAGGGCAAGAGCCTGCGGCTCGAGCTCGACTCGGAGAACGAGAACCGGTTCTGCAAGTGGTGGCGCGAGACGCCGTCGAAGATGCAGCTGGTGGTCGCGCTGCGCCGGGCCCCTGGCGCCGAGATCGAGCTGTTCACCGGCATGTGCGAGGGCCGGATCGCCGACAAGCCGGCCGGACCTCACGTGCTTGGGTGGGACCGGCTGTTCGTGCCGGCGGGCGAAGATCTGACGCTGGCGCAGCTGGTCCAGGCAGGGGAGTTGAGCGTGCTGCGCCGTGAGGTGTATTCCGCCGTCGGCGTCGCGCTGGCTGCCGCGCCGGAGCCGGGCGCGCTGTAGCGGTCACGGGGCGCGGCGGAGACCGAGCGCTCGAACCACCGCGGCGCTGTCCGGAGAGCCGTCGGCGGCCAGGCATCGCGCGGCGGCGCGCGCGGCCTGTGCATCGGCCCTGGGCGCGGCGACCAGGGCGCGGATCCGGGCGAGGCCCGCGGAGCCAAGCGCGTCGAGGACGGGGCGCGCGGTTGCCGGCAGGGTCGCCGCGCACAGCGACTGGGCCGCGTCGAGCGCGGTCTCGGGATCCAGGTCGCGGACCACAGCGCCCGCGAGCGCCGCATGGCTCGCCGGCGCCGCGGGCAACGGGACGATCGTCGCGGCGGCGCGGCGAAACGCCGGATCGGGATCGCGGAGCGCGGCGGCGAGATCGACGCCCAGGCCGGTGGGATCGAGCGCGGCCGCGGTCTCGAGCGCGAGGAGCCGGAGCTCGATCCAGCGGTCGCCGCGCATCGCGAGCGCCGCCCAGGCCGCGCGCCACGCAACGAGGTCGTCCTGGGCGATATCGTCGGGCCGGTCGTGGTTGGCGAGCTCGCGGGCGATCGCGCGGGCGGCGCCGGCAGCGGGGATCGCGGTGCGGCGATCGGGGCCGCCCGCGACCTCGGCGAGCGCGTCGAGCAGCTCGGCGCGATCCTCGACGATCGGCGCGGCGGCGATCGCCGCGAGCCGGCCGACCGGATCGGGCGCATGGAGCGCGCGTTCGACGACCGCCGGTCCGGCGACCGCCCCCTGGCGCGCGGCCTCGTCGATGTCTCCGCGTTCGAACGCCGCGCGCATCGCTGCCAGCCCGCTCGCAGCCAGGACGATCACATGTAACCAGTTCATCTTGGCGTCGGCGATCCGGGACTTGGCGGCTTCGGGGCTTGGGGCCCCCAGCGGTAATCTTCGCTCACTTGTGTAAATACTGGCGAAATCGCAGCGCAAAAATTGACAAGGTGATGATGCGTTCAGTACGGTGAGGGCGTTCAGTACAATGGAAAAAAGGTGCCGCCCATGGCCGACGCGCTGACTCAGCGACAGCGGGATATTTTGGACTTCATCTCTGCGTCGATCGTCGAGCGGGGATTTCCTCCGACGCTCCGCGAGATCGGCGAGCACTTCAGCATTCGCTCGACGAACGGGGTGAATGATCACCTGAAGGCGCTGGAGAAGAAGGGTCACCTTCGGCGGGAGGATCTCAAGTCGCGTGCGATGCGCCCCGTGCTGCCGGACGGCAGCGGCGAGGTGGTCCCGCTGCGGCGGGGCCCGGTGGGCACCGGTGTGATGGAAGTCGTAGCCGCGGAGGATCTTGCGGAGATCCCGATCCTGGGCCGGGTCGCCGCGGGCCAGCCGATCCTCGCGGTCGAGCACGCGACCGACACGGTGCGGATCGACCGCGTCCTGGTCGGCGGCCACAAGGATGTGTTCGGCCTGCGGATCGTCGGTGAGTCGATGATCGAGGATGGCATCCTCGACGGCGATTATGTGTTCGTGAAGAAGACGCCGGGTGCGTCTCCGGGGGACATCGTGGTCGCCATGATCGAGGGGGAAGCCACCGTGAAGCGGTACTACCCCGAGGGCGACAGCATCCGGTTTCAGCCTGCAAACTCGAACATGCGGCCGATCATCGTGCGCAGAGCCGAGTTCAAGAGCGTGGACATCATCGGCATCGTCGTCGGCGTCTACCGCAAGCTCTGACGATCGTTCGCTGATTTCGCGCCGCGGGATCGCGAGATCGCGGGCTGATTCGGACAACCGTTTGGGGTTTCGTGTGTCAAAATGAGACCCGCGGTGGCCGTTCGTTCGCGTCGATATCGGAGCTCCGGCCTGCTTTTGATAGCGGTCGCGTGCGCGGTCACGGCGCAGGCCGCGATGCTGGTGGTCTACGCGGTCACGCGTCCGATCCCCAAGCCGATGCTCTCGATCCGGCTCGACGACGCGGCGAGCAGCTGGGAGTTCGACTCGGTCACCCGGGACAGCCCGAGCGCGGCGCTCAAGGTCAACGGCGCCAAAGGCTTCAAGGTCGCGCTCACCACGCCCGTGGGTGAGCTGATCGGCGCGATCCCGCAGCGCTTCGAGCTCCCCGACCGCAACGGCGATGTCCGGGTCACCGTCACGGCCCCCGACGGTACGCAGTGGACGCGGCAGCTCCACGTCAAGGCCAAGGAAGAGACCGAGATCTCGGTGGATTTCACGCCGAGCCGAGGCCAGATCCTGGTCACGCGGGTCGGCGACAACGCGCCGCTGGTGCGGTGTAGCCAGGCGCGCTGTGGGATGGAGCTCGAGCCGGGCACCAAGGTGAAGCTCACCGCGGTCCTCGGAGAGGGCGCTACGTTTGCCGGCTACCACCAGTGGCCGATGCGGACGCCGCCCGAGCTGGTCGGGATCCTGGGCGATCCGCTCGCCGAGTGCAGCGCGGGCGACGCGCTCACCGCGGCGACCCGGGGCAACGTGTTCGATTGCACGATCACGGTCACGGCCGACACCGACGTGAAGGCCGAGTTCGGGCTGCAACCCGAGCAGGTCGATGTTGCGCTCGAGGCCCCCAAGGTGGAGGAGCTCATCAAGCCGCTCGCGCCGAAGCTGCCGCCCAAGCCGATCGAGGCCGAGAAGCTCGAGGATCAGCCGATGGTGGTCGCGATCAAGCCACCGCCCAAGCAGGCGCCGCCACCGCCTACGCTCAAGCCGCCACCACCACCGCCGCCAGAGCAGAAGAAGCCGCCGGCGCCGCCGCAGCCGCCACCACCCAACATGGTGATGGTCGAGGTCAAGGACGACAAGCACGTCGTCGACAAGTCGCCCGACGACGCCAAGCAGCTCTCGGACAAGAACCGCGACGTCGCCGAGGAGACCCGCGCGAAGCAGACCAACCTCGACAAGGAGTCCGAGGGCCAGCAGACCGCGTCGCGCGAGAGCGACGATCACACGAGCCCCGACATCGGCGGTCCCGAGGACAAGATCCGCCAGCTCGAGGAGGCCAAGGCGACGACGGACCAGCACGTCCGCGAGACCGACCACTCGGGCAAGGACGAGACGGCCAAGGGCGCGATCAAGGGCGAAGGCGGCGACAACGGCGACGATGGCAGCGGCCCTAAGGACCCCGGCGTGCTCGCGATGCGTGGGATCGGTGGCCGCGGCAAGATCACCGACAACACCAAGGACGGCAAGCGGCTCGGCAAGCGCGGCACCCCCGGGCTCAACACGCCGCTGTCGTTCCAGGACTACGAGCGGATCATGGGCAAGGAGCGGATCGACGAGGAGCGCCAGGTCGCGGCGCGCAAGATGTCGAGCAAGAAGGGCCGCTGGGAGCGCAAGCTCGACGCGGTCAAGAGCTCGCTCGAGAACTTCGTGCCCGACATCCGGCCCGGGAACCAGACCGCGCTCAAGACGCGCGCCCATCCGTACGCGGTGTACCTCGCGCGGATGCACCGCCGGATCCACGAGCTCTGGGGGTTTGGCTTCCTCGAGCACCTCGACAACAAGGGCGCGAACGACCCGCTCAACGATCCCAACCTCTGGGTGAACCTCGAGATCTCGGTCAACCCGGACGGGACGCTGCACAAGGTGACGATCGCCAAGACCTCGGGCAAGACCGAGTTCGATGTCGCTGCGGTCGACACCGTGATCTCCGCCGGGCCGTACGAATCGACGCCCGAGGCGATCCGCTCCGTGGATGGACGGATCTACCTGCGCTGGGGTTTCTATCGCAACTGGCGGCAGTGTGGCACGTTCAATGCTGAGCCGTTCATCCTCACCGAGGTCGCCGACGATGGTGGCGCGGGCGCGCTCGACGACGGTGCGATGGTGAAGAATATCGCCAAGGTGCCCGGTAGCAAGCGCAAGGACCGGCCGGCGGCGGGCACCAAGACGGTCACGCCGGACGATGGCCTCGCGCAGCAGAAGGTCTCACCGGACTCGTCGGTCACCGACAAGCAGGCGCTGTGGGCTGCCAACCAGTGGGTCTCGGCGTTCGCCACGGCATCGGTCGACAAGCTCGTGAGCTATTCGACGGTGCCGTTCTACGCCGGAGGCAAGGTCGTCGCCCAGAACACCGCCGAGCTCAAGGATATGTTCTCGGGGCTGGTCGTGGAGTCCGGACCGATGAAGGACTGGAAGCTGCTGACGCCCAGCGAGTACACCAACGGTGGCGGCGCCCTGGCCGAGGGCAATCTCGTGTTGCAGGTGCGGACGGCGAAAGAATCATTCGCCGTGGTGCTGACCCGCACCCCGTCGGGAGAGTATCGCGCCACGCAGCTCGCGCGCTGAGCACGCGACGTTCGATCGCCGAAAAGATACCACTACAAAGGCGAGATAATCGCCATCGTAGCGGCCGGCCGTTGCTTGGGGCGATCGCCACGGCGAGCGAGGCGCTTCGCCCCGAACTACCGGAACCTGCTCTTTCGGCAGGCGAGCGTTGGCTAACTCACCAAAGTTTCAGCGCGCGCCTGCGATTGATGCTGTCAGCTGCTCAATACCTTCAGCACCCTGGCAGCAAACAGACCTTTGGGGCCATGCTGCTCCTCGTACTCGACGGTCTGCCCCTGGTTCAGGGTGCGAAACCCATCTCCGGAGATCGACGAGTAGTGAACGAACACGTCTTTGCCATCATCAGCCCGGCTGATGAAGCCGTAGCCCTTGGCATCGTTAAACCACTTCACGGTACCGAGCGCCATTGTACTGCCTCCTCACACTAACTCGATGTGGAGCCCACCTCGGGCACCAGCTCATCTCAGTTGAAACACTTTGGTTGTCGTCGGCTCAACCAAAATTTCTTGGAAAGCGTCGGCGCCGTGCAAACTTTCATTGACACGGAAAACCGAAAATCGTCTCAGCCCAAAACTCCGCTCGGCCAGAACGCGCCCGTGTTTTCCTCGACGGAACAGGGTGTTCAGGCTCACAGCCGATACGGCCACAACGGTGCGATCGCGTGCGCGTTATTCGTAGTCGGCGTAGTCGGCGTAGTCGGCGTAGTCGGCGTAGTCGGCGTAGTCGGCGTAGTCGGCGTAGTCGGCGTAGTCGGCGTAGTCGGCGTAGTCGGCGTAGACGGCGTAGTCGGCGTAGTCGGCGTAGTCGGCGTAGTCGGCGTAGTCGGCGCAGTCGGCGCAGTCGGCGCAGTCGGCGCAGTCGGCGCAGTCGGCGCAGTCGGCGCAGTCGGCGCAGTCGGCGCAGTCGGCGCAGTCGGCGCAGTCGGCGCAGTCGGCGCAGTCGGCGCAGTCGGCGCAGTCGGCGTCACCTGACTTGCGACGAATCCTCAGACGTCAAGGTCCACGTCCGCGACTTGCGATGAATCCTCACAGCCGGCGCTAGCCGCGCCAGGCGCTCGGCTGCAGCGCACCCGGGTTCCCGGTGGCTCGCGCAGGCGCTTCCACGACGCACGTAGGCGGCTGCCGCGCCGGCGCGCCGCTACGTCAGCCGGAGACTTCGATCCGTCCGGCGGTGTGGACCGCGGTGCCCGGGGCGAGCTCGTGGGTGGCAAGCACGGCGACGTCGGGGAGCTCGGACTCGAGCAGCGCGCGCAGGTGGCGGCGGACGTCGCCGCTGGTCAAGATGACGGCGGGGCGGGTCCCGAGCTGGGCCTTGGCCGCGGCGACGATGTCCTGCGCGATCGCGGGCTCGAGCGCGAGCGCGGCGGTGCCGTCGCGGCGTTCGATCGAGGACCGCACCGCGTCCTCGATCATCGCGTCGACGGTGTAGACCATCAGCTGGCCCCGCGGCGCCCAGCGGGCGCTGATCTGGCGGCGCAGCTGGCCGCGCAGGTGCTCGGTGAGCGCCGCGGCGTCCTTGCCGGCGAACCCGCCGGGCGGCGCGGGAGCGAGCGCGATGGCGTCGAGGATCGCGGCGAGATCGTCGAGTGGGACTTGCTCGCGGGCGAGGCCGCGCAAGACCTCGGCGAGCACCGGCAGGGCGACGATGCGCGGGACGACCTCGCGGACCAGCAGCGGCGCGTGGACCGCCGCGCGCTCGACCAGCAGCGCGACGCGGTCGACCGTGATGAGCTCGGCGGCCAGCGGTGTCAGCGCGGCCGGCAGCTTCGCGAGCAGGTCGTCGAACCCGGTGACGGCAAGCCATGCGACGGGCGTCCCGTCGATCGCGAGCGCGGCCTCGCCGGCCAGCGCCGGATCGAGCTCGATCGCGAGCGGCGGCAACGGGGCGCCGGTGCGGGCCGCGAGGCTCGCGCGAATCGCCGCGAGCGCCGCGTGATGTGGGGCGGTGCGCACCGCCAGCTCGGCGTGGAGCGCGGGCGCGAGGCGCAGGGCGAGCCGTGCGCCCCGGGTGGCCCCGGCACCGGGCTCGTCGAGCGTGGGCTCGGGGCGGGGGCGGGCGCGCGCGGCGAGCACGGCGCCGCCACCGGCGAGCGCCCCGAGCACCACGAACGGCGCGAACGGCAAGCCGGGGACCAGACCGAGGCCGGTGAGCAGGATGGCTACGCCGGCGAGGGCGCGGGGCTGACCGCCGAGCTGGACCCCGAGCTCGTCGCCGATCGAGCGATCCCCGGTCGAGGCGACGCGGGTGACCAAGAGGCCGCTCGCGACCGCGACGATCAGCGCCGGGATCTGCGCGACCAGGCCCTCGCCGACCGAGAGCAGCGAGTAGGTGTGGATCGCCTGGTCCGCCGACAGCCCGCGCTGGCCGATGCCGATCACCAGGCCACCGATGAGGTTGATCACCACGATGACGATCGCGGCGATCGCGTCGCCCTTGACGAACCGCATCGCGCCGTCCATCGCGCCGTAGAGCTGCGACTCGCGCTCGAGATCGGTGCGCCGGCGGCGCGCCGCCTCGGCGTCGATCGCCCCCGACCGCAGCTCGCCGTCGATCGCCATCTGCTTGCCCGGCATGGCGTCGAGCGCGAACCGCGCGGCGACCTCGGCCACGCGCTCGGCGCCGCGCGCGACCACGACGAGCTGGACCACGGTGATCACCGCGAACACGACGAGCCCGACCACGAGGCTCTGGGCGACCACCGAGCCGCCGAACGCGCGCACGACCTCGCCGGCGTCGGCGTCGGCGAGGATGAGCCGGGTCACCGAGACCTCGAGGCCGACGCGGAACAGCGTGGTCACCACCAGCAGCGTCGGGAACGACGCGAACTGGAGCGGCCGCGGCGTGAACAGCGCGGCCATCAGCAGCGCGACCGAGATCCCGATGTTGAGCGCGAGCAGCAGGTCGAGCAGCGCCCGCGGCAGCGGCACGATCAGCATCGCGACCACCGCGATCACGAGCACCGCGATCGCGAGCTCGCCCAGCCGCGGCAGCGCCACCAGGGTTCGGCGGGGCCTCACGCGGGCTCGATCTCCTCCAGCTCGCTGGGATCGAGCTCGACCGCGTCGCCCGCGACGTCATCGGCGGGGCCTCCCAGGTGGCGCACCAGCGACAGGTGGATCTGGCTGCGGATCATCCGCAACACGCTGTCGAGCTCGCTGGCCGGCAGCTTGAGCCGGGCGCGCAGCGTGTCGAGGGTCGAGCGGACCAGCAGCTCCTTGGCCTTCTCGAGCCAGCGGAACGCGGTGACCCGGTGGACCCGGTAGATCGCGCCGATCTCGTCGATGTTGAGGCCGTCGACGTGGTGATAGCGCAGCAGGGTTTGTTCGCGGGCCCCGAGCTGGCGCAGCGCGTCGCCGAACGCGGTCTTGAACTCGGCGGAGTACGTCCGCTTCATGTACTCGATCTCGGGGTCGTCGGCGGCGATCGCGTGCTGCGCGATCAGCTGGTCGTCGTCGACCAGGACCTCGCGCTTGCCCTTGCGCAGCTCGTTCAGGCAGGTCCGTACCGCGACCGACCGCACCCACCGCCGGAGGTCGCCGCGGCCGCCGTACTCGGCGATCTTGCCGGGGCTGGTCGGCTGGCCGGCCGTGCCGCCGCCGACGAACAGCCGCTGGCGGACCAGCTGCTTGACGTCCTGCAGCCGGGGCGGCCCTACCCGCATGCGGGCGAGCGCGATGTCGACCTCACGCATGTACTCGCGCTCGAACGCGGCGACCGCGCCGGGCGCGCTGGTGGCGCACGCACACGCCAGGTAAAGATCGGCAGGCCGCAGCCCATCGAGCGCCGCCTCCGCCAGGTCGAGCGTCGCCTGGCGGGCGATGAACTCGACCACGGCGGTCGCCGCGATCGCCAGCTCGGGCCAGGCGGCGCGGCCTTCGGCGACGATCGTCCACAGCCGGCGGTCGAGGTCGGTGATCGACGCGAGCGGCGGCCGGAGCGCCGGCGGCGCGGCATCGAGGAACGGGCGCACCAGGCTCGGCGAAGTCACCGGGACCGATTAGGCCATTGCCGGCAGCGATTGGTCAAACGATCTACCTTGGGCTAGGATTTCTCACAGGACTCGTCGGAATGGAGCCGAACCGCAAGGTCCGCAAGCAGGGCCTCGAGCACTTCATCAAGTTCGTGCGCGAGCTGCCTTCGCCGTCACCCCAGGCGATGTTCCAGGCGCTCGAGGACCAAGGCTACCGCGGCCAGAAGATGGCGCGCCGCGCGCTGTGCCTCATGGCGTACCGCCACATCAAGCGGATCAAGCGGATCTACGTCGACGGGGTCGACCGCGCCGAGCTGCCGCGCAAGTCGAACTTCCTGTGCGTCGGCCCGACCGGATCGGGCAAGACGTTCCTGGTCGAGACCTTGTTCGGCAAGCTCCTCAAGCTGCCGACGGCGCTGGTCGACATCACGACCTACTCGGAGACCGGCTACGTCGGGCAGGATCCGTCGACGATCCTGACCCGGCTTTTGCACACCGCCGACGAGAACCCGATGCTCGCCTCGATCGGCATCGTGTGCCTCGACGAGTTCGACAAGATCGCGTCGGGCCAGAACAACGCGATCTTCGCCGGCGCCGGGACGACCAAGGACGTCACCGGCATGGGCGTGCAGCGCGAGCTGCTCAAGATGCTCGAGGCGAGCGAGGTGGTCGTGCCGCTCGACCTGACGCACAGCTCGTACGCCGACCACGTCGTGATGTCGACCGCCGACATCGCGTTCATCGCCGCCGGCGCGTTCTCGGGATTCCAGCAGATCGCTCACCGCCGCGCGATGCGCGACCAGATCGGGTTCGGCCGCGACCAGGCACAATCCGGGGGCGACCCCGAGGCGATCGCGGTCGACTTCTCCGCCGAGCAAGTCGAGAACGTGGCGAACTTTCAGGCCTACGGGTTCCTGCCTGAGCTGGTCGCCCGGTTCACCCGCGTCGTGCCGTTCAGCGCGCTCGACGCCGCGACGCTCAAGGACATCCTGCGCACCGACGTGGTGCTCCGCATGACCCGCGAGTTCAAGCTCGAGGGCTTCGATCTCGCGATCGATGAGGCCGTGCTCGACCACATCGTCGAAGACGCGCTCCACCGCGAGACCGGCGCGCGCGGGCTCGCCTCGACGCTGACCCGCCACCTCGAGGATGTCGCGTTCGGTGCGTTCGGGATCGATCAGGGCGGCGCGGTCCAGGTGCAGATCGTCGATGGCGACCTCGCGGTCGTGATCACGTAGCCGGCCCTGGGTTTCGAGCCGGCGAGCCGCGATCGGATCCGGACCACGCGAGGCGTGTCAAAAAAATGGCCCCGCGGCCGGGGCCGGCGTTCAATCCGGCCATTCGCGAGCTCCCTGCAATAGGCGGCGGTTGTGCCGCGTTGCTTGGTCGACGCGTTCGTTACGTGGTAACTCCGCCGGTGCTCTATGGATAAAATCGTCGTCGAGGGTGGTGCCCGCTTGGTCGGCAAGATCCCGATCAGTGGCGCCAAGAACGCAGCGCTGCCGCTGCTCGCTGCCGCGCTGCTGCCGACCGGCGCATCGACCTACAAGAACGTGCCGCAGCTCGCGGACGTCCGCACGATGGCCAAGCTGCTGCGCGTGCTCGGCTGGGAGGTGGAGGGCGACAAGACCGAGATCACGATCGCGCCGCCGACCGGTAAGGCCAAGCCCAAGCTCGAGGCGCCGTACGACCTGGTGAAGACCATGCGCGCGAGCGTGCTCGTGCTCGGGCCGCTCGTCGCGCGCTACGGCCGCGGTCGTGTGTCGTTGCCCGGGGGCTGCGCGATCGGCGCCCGGCCGATCGACCAGCACCTCAAGGGCCTGCAGGCGATGGGGGCCAAGGTCACGCTCGACCACGGCTACGTCGATGTCGAGTGCAAGCGGCTCAAGGGCGCGACGATCGTGCTCGACGTCCCGACCGTGACCGGCTGCGAAAATCTGCTGATGGCCGCTGCGCTGGCCAAGGGTCGCAGCGTGATCGAGAACGCGGCGCGCGAGCCCGAGGTCGAGGAGCTCGCGCTCGTGCTCAACAAGATGGGCGCCAAGATCCAGGGCGCCGGGACGTCGATCATCACGATCGAGGGGGTCGACGAGCTGCAGCCGATCGAGCACGCGATCATCCCCGACCGGATCGAGGCCGGCACGTTCGCGGTCGCGGCGGCGATGACCCGCGGCGACGTCCTGCTCGAGGGCGCGCGGCCCGAGCACCTCGACGCGGTGATCGCGAAGCTGCGCGCGGCCGGCGTCCAGGTCTCGGCGGAGGCCGGCGGCCTGCGCGTCCGCGGGACCGGGGAGCTCACCGCGGTCGACATCGTGACCCAGCCGCACCCCGGGTTTCCGACCGACATGCAGGCGCAGTTCATGGTGATGGCGTGCGTCGCCAAGGGCCAGTCGGTCATCAAGGAGATGATCTTCGAAAACCGCTACATGCACGTCCCGGAGCTGGGGCGAATGGGCGCGGATATCCAGATCGACGGCCGCGTGGCGGTGGTCCGCGGCGGGTCCAAGCTGACCGGGGCGCAGGTCATGGCGACCGACCTCCGCGCCTCGGCGAGCCTGATCATCGCGGGCCTGGTCGCTGCCGGCAAGACCGAGGTCCTGCGAGTATACCATCTGGATCGCGGCTACGAGTCGATCGAGAAGAAGCTGCGCGCCGTTGGTGCGAAGATCAAGCGCGCCAAGCAGTAAGCTCGGGTCACGCAGCCTCCGTCGACGACCGCCGATGGCCCCCCGTGCCCCGTGCCCGTGCCCCGTGAAGGAAGTAACCAAGGTCCCATGACCCGTCCGATCATCCTCGCCCTGCCCAAGGGCCGAATCCTCGAGGAGTCCGCCCAGGTGTTCGCGCGCGCGGGCTACGACCTGTCGCCGGTGATGGGCGATTCGCGCCGGCTGGTCCACGACTGCGGCCCGCTGCGCGTGCTCGTGCTGCGCAACTCCGACGTCGTGACGTTTGTCGCGCACGGCGCCGCGGACGTCGGGGTGGTCGGTAGCGACGTGCTCGACGAGGAGGGCCGCGACCTGTTCGAGCCGCTCGACCTGGGCATCGGGCGCTGTCGGATGATCGTCGCCGAGCCGGCCGAGCCGGTCCCGCTACCGGGCGCCGGGCGCAGCCTGTGGGACGACATCAGCGACCGTGCGCAGGCCCACCTACGCGTCGCCACCAAGTACCCGCGCACCACCCGGGCCTACCTTCAGCGCAAGGGCATCACCGCGGAGGTCATCAAGCTGTCCGGGGCGATCGAGCTCGGGCCGCTGACCGGCTTGTGCGATCGGATCGTCGATATCACCCAGAGCGGCGAGACCCTGCGCCAGAACGGCCTCGTCGAGATCGACACCGTCGCCGAGGTCTCCTCGCGGCTGGTGGTCAACCCCGCGCGGCTCAAGCTGGACGGCGACCGGCTCGGGGCGCTGATCGACGCGCTCGAACACGCGGTTCGCTGACACGGCGGGCGCGTCGGGCGCATTCCCCGTGTACAATACTCCGAGGTGTCGTCCGATCTACGACCGTTCGTCGCCGAAGAGATCCGGCTACATCCGCGCGTCGCCTACCAGGGCCTACTCGCGGAAGAGGGAGCTGCGACCCGCGTGGCCGCGGCGCTGCCCGCGCTGCAGCGGTTCCGCCACGAGTATGCCGGCGCGATCTCGATCGTCGACTGGGACCACCGGCTGCCGTCACAGAACCTGGTGCTCCGGATCTACGGCTACTACGGCGAGGACACCCTCGACGCCGGCTACGAGGCGTTTGACGATCGGCTGGACCAGATCGCCGAGCGCGACAAGTATCCGGAGTTCGACGTCCCCGACTTCGACGGGCTCGCGGCCGATGAGGCCTACGAGATCGAGCTGTCGCCCACCGGCCAGATCGGGCGCTGCCGGCTGACGTCTGCGTGGCGCCGGACCGTGGCCGCGCGCGACGCCACCACCGCGGTGAGCCTGGTGCAGGGTTGCGAGGAGTACCAGAAGCTGATCGCGTCGTCGCCATCGCGGCCGACCTACCTCGGCGACCTCGAGGCGGTGTCGTGGACGCCGCCGTGTGAGACCGAGCACGAGCGCTGGACGCTCGACGTCTGGTACCTGCTGGCGTTCGACGGTCGGATCGGCTCGGGCCGGAGCTTTCTGGCCGACCTCGACAGCAAGCAGATCGTCTCGGTGCGCGACTTCTCGGTCCGCACCGGCTGACGCGCCGCTCGCACCGCCGCCAGGTGCCGCTAGGTGGGGATGGTGCTCGCGCGCACGGCCTGGACCACCGGCTCGGCCATCGCGGGCTCGGCCGGCGTCCGGCCCAGGGTCCGACCCAGCTCCTCGGCCAGCACTCGACGGACCGCGCTCAGGTCGGCCGCGTCGGCCGCGCCGAGCTGTTCGGCCATCGATGTCATCACCGAGGATTCGAAGCCGCACGGGTTGATCCGCCGGAAGTACGCGAGGTCGGCCGAGACATTGAGCGCCAGGCCGTGGAACGTCACCCACTTGCGGCAGGCGATGCCGATCGAGCACAGCTTGCGCCGCGTCCCCTCGGGCGTCGTCGTCCACGCGCCGGTCTTGCCGGGCTCGCGATCGGCCGTGAGGCCGAACCGCGCGCACGTCGCGATCGCCGCCTCCTCGAGGTTACGCAGGTAGCGATGCAGGTCGCGCTCGCCGTCGTGCAGCAGCACGATCGGATACGCCACGATCTGGCCGGGGCCGTGATAGGTCACGTCGCCGCCGCGCTCGATGCCGATCACCTCGACGTCGCCTGGCATCAGGACGTTCGCCTCCGCTTCGCGGCGGCGGCCGAGCGTGAAGACGTGCGGGTGCTCGACCAGCAGCAGCGTATCGCGGACCTCGTTCTTCTGACGCTGATCCACCAGGGCGAGCTGGCGCGCCCAGGTATCGCGGAATGCCTCGGCGCCGAGATCGACCACGTTCCAGTCACGCATCGATCCGCAGGTACCACGGAAGCCCGGCGACGACGACCACGGTTCCGACGTCGGATGCGGCGCTGCCGCCCTGGCCGCAGGACGGCGCGCTCGACTGACCGCCGGGAGCGCCGCGCTGCCGCGCTGCGGCGCTGTTTCTGTGATGCGGCTTACTCTGCGAGATCTTCACGCGCGGCGTGGATCGACAGGGCTTTAAGGCGTGCCGCGCCGGGCGCCGGGACCAGGTCGAGAGCGAGCTCCGCCGCGCGGGCGTTTTCCCGTTCAGCGACCTGCAGCGTACGTCGATCGCGTTGCCGAATACCGGCAAGGCCTGGTGGTGATCACAGCGTGACGCCGCTCTGGCCCTCGAACGTGGCCAGATCGAAGTAGTCGCGCCACAGCCGGATCTTGCCTTTGGTCAGGTACAGCACGCCGGCGACCGGTAGCTTCACGACCTTGCCATTGCCGATGGTGAACCGATCGAGTCGCTCGGTGTGCACGATGCCGCCCTTGGCCGCGATCGAGACGGTCTCGATGTTGACCTTGGCGAACAGCTGCAAGAACGCCTGCACAGTGGACCGGATGGCGTCCATGCCCACGATCGGGTCCACGGGGATATTGTGATAAGTCGCGTCCGGGGTGAAGAAGCTCATGATGAGGTCTTCACACTTGGCGTTCCAGGCGTCCCAGAATGCGAGAATGGTGCGCTCGTCGGTGCGCTCCTGCGTCTCGGTATCGTCGGTGGCCGCGCGCGCGGCGGGCAGGGCAGCTAGCGTGACACCGGCGATCGCGGCGCTGCGGAGAAAGCTCCGGCGCGTGGCCACAGACTTATCGTTGCCGGGTGAACGAGTATTCGTTGCCATTGCAAAGCTCCATTGGAAGTAGATTTGTCACGCGCTGCCGAGCGCTTTGACTCGCGACGTCGAAGACACGGCAGTGGCAGCGCTCGTCGGCGGTCGACGACGAATGCCGACCTACTTGCGCGTTACTGAGGACGAATCGCCCACGCGGGGCGAAAGTTGAGGGGAAAGGGCAGATACCGTCACATCTGCGTGCACACTAGCTTTGATCTAACGACAAATCCCACGCTGCGTTGGGAATCACTGATCGTTAGTGACGATCGCACGGGTCGAGAGAGGTATCTCGCGATCATTTCCTGATCACCTGTACTGGAGGAGTTATTGCGACGGCAGGCTCGGGGCACGCTTGGCGCTCGCCGTCGGTCCCCACGACTCCACGTCGAGCGGACGTCCGACTGCCTGCACGATCGCTGCCGAGACCGAATCGACGATCCTCACGACCGGCCGTGCGGCGATCGCGGTCGCGTTATCGACTCGATCGACTCGATCGACTCGATCGACTCCGGGGGCGCAATGCCACGCATCGACAATGGCGCGCCCGGACATCGACTCGATACGATCGAGACACGTGATCGCGAGCCGGTCGATCGGGCCGGCGAAGCCCAGCGCGTGGCGGGCGAGCACGGCGTCGAACCAGCCGACGCGAAACCGGCCGGCGGGGCCGTCGTCGCGGTTGTGCGGCTCGGGCAGGCGCGCGGCGAGCGCCGCGTTCTCCGAGGGGAACGGGCCTTCGCCATGCCGGGTGTGATAGGCCCGCAAGACGCCCCAGACCTCGAGCGCACCCGTGAGGCCGAGCTTGCGGGCGGCGTGCTCCGCGGCGGTCCGCGTGATCCGGCTCGGGGTGACGTGCGGGAAGAACCCATGATCGCGGTCGAGCAGGGCGCCTTGCGCGCTCTCGAGGATCACGTGATCGGCGCGCGGCACGCGGTCGGTGATCGCCCGTGGGCGGTGCGCGGCCTCGAGGAAGCTGTCGAGCAAGTCGCGATCGCCGCCGCGCGCGATCAGGTCGCGTGCCTGGTCGCGCGCCTCGTGATCCGGTCGGTCGTCGGCCAGCGCGGTCGCGGTCGCGAGCAACGCGGCGCGCAGCTCGTGGAGGCGACCCGCGAACCCGTGCGCCTGGTCGCCGGCGAGCTCACCCGCGACCAGGTGGGCGCCGAGCTTGGCTTCGGCGACGCCGCGCCCGGTCGAGCCGTGGCGACCCGCGCCGCGCAGCGCCTCGCGGACGCGACCGACGATGGCGTGCCACGGCGTGACCAGCACGCATCGCGGATCGATCGTCGTGCGCGCGAGGACGTCGTCGCCGAACACCTGGGCCTCGACCTGGAGCGCGTAGAGGTCGACCGCCATCTCGGGGCCGAGGTGGGTGCGCGCGCCGGGGACGAACGACGCGCTGCCGAGCTGCGCGAAGCAATGGGTCCGGCCATCGTCGGTGACGACGTGGTGTGCGGCCTGCGGGCCACCGTTCCAGCGGACGACCAGCGGCGGGCCAGACCCGCGGCGCGCGCGGCGCGCTAGCCAGTCGACGATCGTGCCCTTGCCCTCGTCGCCAAACCCGAGGCCGAGGACGACCTGGAGGGTCACGCGGTGGTGCCACAGCCGCTGCAGAACCGGGCGTCGGGCTTGATCGCCGCACCGCACGACGCGCACGCGCGTGCCGCCGGTCCCGCCGCCGCCGCGGCGCCGGGCGCGCCCACGGAGACCACCGGGGCTGCGATCACCGGAGCGGCCTCGGCACGCGACTTCGCGACGTCGGCCATCGCGGCCATCGCCTGGCCGTAGATCCCGCGCGCCTCGTCCGCATGGCGGCGCTCGATGTCGGCGCGTGCGGCGAGCACCCCGGCCCACGCCGCGCCGCCGCCCGCCGACCGGGCGAGCTCGCCGGCCTGCATCGCGATCATCTCGTCGGGGCTCAGCCCGCGGAGCCCGGCGCGCTTCTCGAGCTCGTGGGCGTGGTCCTGCGCGGCGGTGTCGCGATCGATCTGCGCCATGGCGCGCAGCTTGTCGACCTGCTGCTGCTCGCCGATCGCGGCCAGCTCGAGCTCGAGGCGCTTGCGGCGCTCGATGTCGGCGAGGTCGAGCTCGCGGCGGGCGCGCAGCTCGGCGAGCTCGGCGTCGACCACGGTGCGGCGCAGCTCGGTGGCGTGCGCGGCGTCGCGGCGCTGGCGCTCGTGGTCGATCGTGTCGCGCGCGGTGGTGGCCGCGGCGTTCCGCCCCAGGCTGGTGAGATCGAGCGCGGCCTGGCGCGCGGCGAGGCCGTCGCGGCGCTCGCGATCTGCGGTGGCGGCGTCATCCTGGGCGAACGCCTGGTCTCGGCGCTGGTGCTGCTCGCGCAGCACGCGGGTCAGCGTCAGCTGCTCGAGATCGAGCTCGGTGTCGCGGTGCTCGAGCCACGCCAGGCCGAGCCGGACGTCCTCGGCGGCGCGCTCGAGGTCGGCGCGGGCAGCGAGCAGCCACGGGCCGGTCTTGGTGCGCGCGTCGACGGCGGCGAGCGCGACGAGCGTCATGCCGAGACCGTGGAGCGCCTCGGTCACCGCCGGGCCGATCGCCTGCTCGAGCGCGGCGAACCCGCCGGGCGCGATCAGCGCGGGGAAGCCGACGGTCCGCAGGTGAGCGGCGGCGGCGGATACCACCGCCGGGGCGACGCGCGCGGGCGAGAAGTCGTCGTGCTGGCCCTGGACGCGAACGACCAGGTCGAGCTCGACCTGCTGGCCGTCGCTGGTGAACAGCGCAGATGCCGCGTCGACCGGGGCTGTGCCGACCGTGCCGACCGGCTGGGGGGCGCCGCACTTGTCGCAGAATCGCAGCGCGACCGGCAGCTCGGCGCGGCACGCCCCGCACGGCCGCAGCGCCGGGGCGGTGCCTGTCCCGAGGTGCAGGCTGAGGCTGGCGACCGCGGTGAGCGGCGCGACCGTGGCATCGGCGGTGAGCCCGTAGCGCCGGCCGATCGCGCCGGTGACCTGGCGCCGGATCTCGGCCTCGGCGTCGGGGTACGACAGGTCGCCCGACGCGGCGGCGCGCTCGAGCACGTCCTGGGCGATCCGCGCGACGTCGGGGCGCAGCAGGTTGTAGAGCTCGCCGGTCGAGACGCTCGGCCGCTCGCCGACCACGTTGGCGATGAACGACGCGAGCGCCTCGCGGTCGCCTTTCGGCAGCTGGAACGTGACGAGGATCTGGGTCTTGACGGTGTGGCCCGACGCGGTCGCGCGGGTCTGCACGACGAACGGCACCGGGAACGGCCGCTGATCGACGAGGTAGAACGCGGTGCGCTCGCGCTGCACGAAGAAGCTGGCGATCCGCTGGAACAGCGAGGTCGACGTCCGCTCGCCGGGCGGCAGCACGCGCTCGACGACGCCATCGACCAGCACGACGCCGACGGTGCCGGCCGGGACCCGCACGGTCCGGGTGCCGAGGAACCGGCGGGCGTCCTCCGGATCGACCCGGCGGATCAGCTCGTCGCCGCCGCGCTGCCACACGCCGTCGACGACCGCGCCCGGGTCGGCTGCGATGCCCCAGCCGGCGCGCTCGAGCGATCCGCCGCACCGGGTGCAAAATGTCCGGCCGAGTGGAGTGTTCGCGCGCCCGTTCCCTTCGCGAGCGCTCTCCGCTTCGCGGCTCGGCGCCGAAGACCCGTTTGAGGATCCGCCCAACGAGTTCATCGTGTTGCAGTTCGGGCACTGGATCTGGGGAGCGAGGCTCGCGCCGCACGCGGCGCAGAAGCTGGAGCCGTCGTCGTTCGCCGCGCCGCAATGCGCACAAGGGCTGGTCATGATGTCCTCGGCAATGAGATGCATCGAAGCTAGCACTTGCTGCCGACTTCGTGTACATTTCACACGTGGCGGCCTGTGTCCGGTGCAGCGCGACCTTGCGGGATGCCGCGGTGTTCTGCGGCGCGTGCGGGGAGCGTCAGCCGCTCACGGTCGAGACGCCGGAGGCCGTGGCGCGCTACCGCGACGTGCTCTCCAGGTTTCTCGCAGACGGCGCGCTCGACGCGGCGAAGCAGCAGCAGCTCGAGGCGCTGCGCGTGCGGCTCGGGGTGAGCCTGGCGACCCACGCGGCGCAGTTCGGCCAGCTCGAGCCGGCGAGCCCACCACCGCCGTCGATCCGGCTCGCGATCGACGTCGCGACGCTCAAGCACCTCGCGGTCGGCGAGCGTGGGCTGGTGCGCTGGCGGGTCGAGAATGAGGGCGTCGTGGCGCTCGAGTCGCTGACGCTCGAGTCGACCCTGTCGGGCGCCGCGCTGGCGTCGGTCGAGGCCGCGACCTTGTTCCCCGGCCGCGCGACCGTGCTGTCGGTCGCCGTGATGCCGCCGGTCGCGGGGTTCCACGAGCTCGCCGGCGAGCTGCGGATCCGCGATCTGATGGGGGAGGACAGCCGCTATCGGTTCGCCGAGATCCACGTGCGCGCTGGCGGCGATGGCCCGCAGGTCAACGTCGTCCACATCGATCAGTCGGCGGCGCGCGTGGTCGACAACTCGCGCTCGACGTTCGGGATCGCAGAGACCGGCGGCGTGGTCGGCGAGGGTGACTGGCAGCCGGTGCCGCTGATCACCGTGCGCGATCACCGCCAGCGCGCGGCCACCACCAATGCCAGGCGCGTCGAGTTTGCGATCACGACCGCCGTGGCGACGTACCAGGTGACCACGACGCTCGCGCGCGGCGATATCGCGACGGTGTACGGCGGACACACGCGCGGTACGCACCAGCCGGTCGCGGTCAAGCTCGTCGATCAATCGAGCGACAATGACCTGCTTCAGCACGAGGTCCGCGTGATCGGGCTCTTGCTGGCGGAGCCCAGCAAGACCGCGATCCACGTCATGCCGCCGCTCGATCAGCTGCGCACCGCCGACGGCCGGCTCGGTACGGTGTTCGCGCACATCGATGGCTTCGACCTCACGCAGGTCCGCGATCGCTGCCGCCGCCGCGGTGAGGCCGGGCTCGCGCCCAAGCACGTGGTCTGGGTGCTCCGCCGCGCGCTCGCGGTGCTCGGCTGGGCGCACAGCCAGGGCATCCTGCACGGCAATGTCGACCCGGCACATATCCTGGTACGGCCGCACGATCACATGCTGTGGCTGGTCGACTGGTGCTGGGCCGTGGTGAATCCGGCGATCACCGGCCAGGGCTTCAAGGCGCACAACGAGATCTACAGTCCGCCTGAAGTCGGCGAGCGCGGCCGCCCGACACCTGCGTCCGATCTCTACGCGCTCGGTAAGTGTGCGATCCACGCCGTCGGTGGCGATCCGGCGACCAAGACGTTGCCTGAGATGGATCCCAGGCTCGCGCGATTCCTGCGCTACCTGTGCGTCGAATCGCAGGGCGGACGGGCGCAGGACGCGTGGGAGCTGTATCAACAACTCGAGAGGATCCGCGAGCAGATCTGGGGCCCGCACGAGTTCGTGCCGCTCGAGCTGTGATCTGACGCGGGCAACGCAAGCGAAAGGACCAAGCCATGGGTGGAGGCCGCTACAGTATCGACATCGCGCGTTCGTACCGGTCGTCGAACAACGCCGCGTTCCAGCGGCCGACCTCGGCGGTCGCGCGCGAGGTCCACGAGGCGCTGAACCCGTACGGCAAGCGCCGCGAGGTCAACAACGTCACGCCGATCATCGTCGCGCTCGATGTGACGCGGTCGCGCGGCGACGACACCAAGCTGATGTACGAGAAGCTGCCGCAGCTGATGGGCCAGATCGAGCTCAAGGGGTACATCGAGAATCCGGGGATCAGCTTCGCGGCGATCGGCGACGCGACCAGCGATCACGCGCCGCTCCAGGTCGGCCAGTTCGAGGGCGACAACCGGCTCGATCAGGTGCTCGAGCGGATCTGGATCGAGGAGGGCGGCGGTGGCACCGGCCAGGAGAGCTACGAGCTCGCGGCGTACTTCTATAGCCGGACCAACTGCGTGCGGCTGGCGGCCGGCACCGGCAAGAAGGGCTACTGCTTCTTCGTCGGCGACGAAGGGTTCTACCCCACGGTCGACAAGGCCGTGGTGCACCGGCTGATCGGCGACGAGCTGCCGGCGGACCTGCCATCGGCCGAGGCATTTCGCCGGCTGCAGGACAAGTTCCACGCGTTCCTGCTGTATCCGCAGAAGACGATGGAGGAGCGCAAGGCCAACATCGACGCCGAGATCAAGGACCGCGTCACCCGCGCGGGCGGCCTCTACGACGGCGTCGATCTGCGCGCGTCGCTCTTGTGGAACAACCGCAACGATCTCGACCTCCACGTCATCACGCCGGCCGGCGAGCACATCTACTACGGCGACAAGCAGGCGTCGTGCGGCGGCTGGCTCGACGTCGATATGAACCCGCGCGGCGAGACCACCAAGCCGGTCGAGAACGTGCGGTGGGCCAAGGGTGCGGCGCGGCCGGGCCGCTACAAGATCTTTGTCCGCAACTACGGATTCCACGAACCCGAGCGCGCACCGACTCCGTTCAAGGTCGAGCTCGAGGTCGGCGGGACGATCAAGCACGTCGAGGGCGTGATGTCGCCGCACGGCCAGACCGGCGAGGCCAGCGACATCGTGGTCGGCGAGCTCGACTTCGATCCTCGGGCGCGTACACCCAGCGACGCGCCCGAACCCGACAAGTACCAGAACTACGCCGACGACGTGATCCTGGCGCAGTGGGCCACGGTGATCCCGAAAGACCACATCATCCGGGTCGGGGATCCGACGTCGATCATCGATGTGCTCCTCGGGGCGCTCGCGATCGCCGACGGCAGGGTCGACCTCGACACCTACCTGAAGGACATGCGCGAGCTCGGCGCAGCCGCCGATCGCGTGGCCGGGGTGGAGGCGGCGCTCGCCGGGTTGCCGTGCGCGAAGAACGTCGCGACGGCGTCGATCGAGGGCGACGTGCCGCCGACGCCGGAGCCCGGCGGGAAGAAGCGCACGGTCCGGCTCTGATGGGGACGGTGTCTCTTTTGCCTCGTTTATCGAGAACGAGACGAAAGAGACACCGTCCCCATCAGGGCTTGGGTCTCGGCGGCGAGCGCGCGGGTCAGCTCGCCGGCGGGCAAGTCGCGGTCGCGGCGGCCCAGGCGCGCTGCCTGACCAGACCACAGCGAGCCGAAGTCGCCGGAGCCGGTGGCCTCGGCCGCGGCCTTGAGGGGCGCGAGGGCCTGGCCGGCGAGCGGGAACGCCGGTGCGTCGGGAGTGAGCGGCCCCAGCTCGCGCATCGCGCGGTTGAGCTGGCCGCGCGCCGGCCGGCCGGTGAAGATGTTGGTGAGCGCGGTGGTGTTGTCCTTGGCCTGGCGCAAGGCGGCGCGATGGGGCGCCGCTACCCGGGCCTCGGGGCAGAACAAGTAGGCCGTGCCGATCTGGACGGCCGCGGCGCCGAGCGCGAAGGCAGCGACGATGCCGCGCGCGTCGGCGATCCCGCCGGTGGCGATCACCGGCACCTTGACCGCGTCGACGACCTGGGGGACGAGCGCGATCGTGCCGGCCTGGCTGGCGGCCTCGATCAGGGGATCGCTGCCGAGGAAGATGCCGCGATGGCCGCCGGCCTCGGCGCCCTGGGCGATGATGGCGTCACAGCCGTGGGCCTCGAGCCAGCGCGCTTCGTCGACGGTGGTCGCCGACGAGATGATCACGGCGCCGGTCGCCCGCACGCGCGCGAGCAGCGAGGCCTCGGGCAGGCCGAAGTGAAAGCTGACGATCTCGGGGGTAAACTCCTCGACGAGGCGGCACAGCGCGTCGTCGAACGGCGCGCGGGCCGACCGCGCGGTCAGATCCGCCGGGGGGGCGACGCCGAGCTCGGCGAAGTACGGGCCCAGCCGCTGCCGCCACGCTGCCTCGCGCGCCGGGTCGATCACGGGCGGCACGTGGCAGAAGAAGTTGACGTTGATCGGCTTGCGGGTGTGGCGGCGAATCGTCTCGAGCTCGCTGCGGGTTTGCTCGGGGCTGAGGTTCGCAGTCGGCAGCGAGCCCAGCCCGCCGGCCTCCGCGACGGCGATCACCATGTCGGCGAACACCGGACCGGCCATGGGCGCCTGGATGATCGGCAGCTCGATGTGAAACAGGTCCAGGATCCGGCGATCGGGCCACATGTGGATCAGCGGTTCATGACGTGGATGGCTTCGCCCATGGCGACCGCGGCGGCCTCCATCATCGCCTCCGACAGGGTCGGGTGCGGGTGGATCGTCAGCCGCAGGTCGTCGGCCACCGCGCCCATCTCGATCGCGAGGGTCGCCTCGGAGATCATGTCGCTGCCGCCGTTGCCGGCGATGTGGACGCCGAGCAGCTCGCCGGTCTTGGCATCGGCGATCACCTTGACGAAGCCGTCGGTGTCGTTGACCGACAGCGCGCGGCCGAGCACGGCGAACGGAAACTTGCCGACCTTGAGCTCGGTGTGGCCCTTGGCCTTGGCCTCGTCCTCGGTGAGCCCGGTCGACGAGATCTCGGGATCGGTGAACACCACGGCCGGGATGGTGCGGACGTCGAACGCCGCCTTGTGGCCGGCGATCACCTCGGCGACGATCTCGCCTTCCTTGGTCGCCTTGTGCGCGAGCATCATGCCGCCGATCAGATCGCCGATCGCGTAGATCCCCGGGACGTTGGTGCGCAGCTGATCATCGGCGATCACGAACCCGCCCTTGGCGAGGGCGACGCCGACCTGGTCGAGGCCGAGGTTCTCGCTGTTGGGCCGCCGTCCGATCGAGAGCAGGATCTTGTCGGCGTCGATCGTCGCGGTCTTTGTACTCTGGGTACTCTGGGTACCCTGGGTACCCTGGCCATCCTTGAGCTCGACGGTGAGCACCGCGCGATCGCCCTTGTCCTCCCAGCTCTTGGCCTTGGTGTCGAGCAACACCTCGACGCCCATCTTCTTCAGCTTGCGCTCGACGACGGCGACGCAGTCCTTGTCCATCGTGCCGAGCAGCCGCGGCAGCGCCTCGACGACGGTCACCTTGCTGCCGAACTTCGCGTAGCACATGCCGAGCTCGAGGCCGATGTAGCCGCCGCCGATCACGATCAGGCGCGGCGGCACGGCGGCGAGCGCGAGCGCGCCGGTTGAATCGATGATCCGGTTCTGGTCGATCTGGAACCCCGGGATCTCGATCGGTCGCGAGCCGGTCGCGAGCACGACGTTCTTGGCGATGATCGTCTGCTCACCGGTATTGGTCTTGATCGTGATCCGGTGACCGTCGGGGCCGGGCTTGCCGAGGGTCGCGCTGCCCTCGAAGATCTCGACGTGGTTGCCCTTGAGCAGCGTGCGCACGCCGCTGGTGAGCTTTCCGACCACGCCGGCCTTCCAGCTCTGCAACTTGGCCATGTCGAGCACCGGCTTGCCGGTGACCGTGATGCCGATGTCGCCCGAGTGGCCGAGCTTGTCGAACGTCTTGGCGGCGTGGATCACCGCCTTGGACGGGATGCAGCCGACGTTGAGGCACACGCCGCCGATGTATTCGCGCTCGATGATGGCGGTCTTCACCTTGAGCTGGCCGAGCCGGATCGCGGCGGGATACCCACCGGGACCGGCTCCGATCACGACGGCGTCGAAACGTTGCTCGGACATGGCCGCGTCATAGCATGGTCGGCGAGCACCGGGCAGCGCGCCGGGTCGGCCGAAACGGCCTGGCCCAGATCACCTGGCGTGGCCGCCAGCCGCAGCGCGGCGCCCGGTCACGCGGCGACGGTTGCCTGGCGCTGGGTCGGCCCGCTGATCGGGATGCGGATGATGAACGTGGTGCCCTGATCGGTGACCGAGTCGAACGACAGCGAGCCGCCGTGGTGATCGACGACGATCGCGCGCGCGATCGCCAGGCCCTGGCCGGTGCCGTGGCCGACCGCCTTGGTCGTGAAGAACGGATCGAAGATCCGCGGCTGGATCTCGGGCGGGATGCCGCCGCCGGTGTCGGCGATCGAGACCACGACGTGGTCGCCGTCGACCGCGGACATCACGCTCAGCTTGCCACGGACCCGGCCCTCCATGGCGTGGGCGGCGTTGACGATCAGGTTGAGGAACACCTGGCCGAGCTCGGCGACGAAGCAGGTCACCGGCGGCAGCGGGGTGAGCTGCTTGTCGAGCTCGGCGACCCCGCGGTACGAGTTCGCGCTGATCTCGAGCGCGCTCTCGAGTGCCCGGTTGATGTCGGCGACTCGCGGGTCGCGCGTTCCGGGGTGCGCGAGCTCCTTCATCGCCCGCACGATCGAGGTGATCCGCCGGATCCCACCGCCGATCGCTTCGAGCGCACCGGGCAGCTCGCGCGCCATGTAGGGGATGTCGACCGAGTCGAACGCGCCGCGTGCGTCGCTCGCGAGCGTGGCCTCGTTGCCCTCGGCGAAGCAGGTCGCGAGCCGGCCGACCAGCGACAGCAGATCGACGGTCGCGTCGTTGACGAACTCGAGGTGATCGCCGACGTACTGCAGCGGATTGTTGATCTCGTGAGCGATCCCGGCGGCGAGCTGGCCGATCGCCTCGAGCCGCTGCGACACCCGCACCTCGGTCTCGACCCGATCGCGCCACGCGAGCTGCTCGGCCAGGCGCGCGTTGGCGGCCTCGAGCTGGGCGGTGCGCGCGAACACCGCGGCCTCGAGCTCGCCCAGCCGCACGCGCACCGCGCGCTGCAGCTGCCACTTGCTGGTCAGCGTGTGCGCCGCCTGCGCGAGCTCGACGCGCGCGAACGGCTTCTGCACGACGAGGATCGCGTCGGTGTCGCCGAACCGCGCCTCGAGCTCGCGGTGGCCGAGCTCCGCGCCGGTGCAGAACACCGCCTGGGTGTCCGGTGCGACCTTCCAGATCCGCTCGAGCGTCTCGAGACCGCCCCACCCGGGCATCGTGACGTCGAGGATGACCAGCGGAAACTCGGCCTGCTGCGCCAGGGCGGCCTCGACCTCGACGAGCGCGCTCGGCCCGTCGTACGCCGAGCGCAGCTGGAACATGTCGAGCATGTGGGCGACGATGCGGTGGATCGACGGCTCGTCGTCCACGAACAAGATGCGGCGGGCGGGGGCGCTCAGCATGGCACCGCGATCCGGAACTCACCGGCGAACATGCCCGGCGGGAAGTTCTTGATCCGCTCGATGAAGCTGGCGGTCACCTCGTAGCCGCGCGCGACCAGCAGCGTCCCGGTGGACAGCCGGACATCCTCTGCGAGCACCATGCCGGTGCGCAGTCCGACCGCATTGACCGGCTTGACGATGAACGTCGGGGGGCCTTCGCGATGCATCTGCTCGGCGGCATCGAGCACCTCGGGATCGTAGCGGTCCCGCGCGATCAAGAGGTCGAGCGGCGAGACCGAGCGATCGAGGCGGTCGCGGTCGACCGCCTCGATGTCGATCGCGAGCCGCAGGAGGTGGGCGCCCAGCTCGATCAGCTGGGTGGCCGAGTCGACGTTGGTCTGGCGGCGCGGCGGCTTGATGTGGAGCGCCAGCATCGCGCGCACGCTCTCGAGCCGCGGGATGTTGGCGAGCAGCTGCTCGGTCATCGCCGGCGCGCGCGCGACCATGTGCCGCTCATCCTCGGTGAGCGGGAGCCGGTTCTCGAGCTTCTCGCACAGCTCGTGCGGCAACACGATGTAGCCAAGCTGCGACGACAGCGCCGCGATCTCGAGCTGCCAGGAGTCGAGGATGCCGAGCAGGCGCGCGAGCTGGAGGACCCGGGTCCTGATCTGGTTCGCGCGGCCGAACGCCGCCGGGCTCGTGATCGCCAGGATGTCGAACAGCATCTTCACGCTGCCGCGCAGGGTCTGCTCGAGCAGCACGCGCTCCCCGGTGATCAGCCGGTGGTGGGCGACCGCGGTATCGATCGCGCCGCGCAGGGTGTCGCGCGGGCATGGCTTGGTCAGGAACCGGAAGATCTGACCGTGGTTGACCGCCTTGATCGTGGCGTCGAGATCCGAGTACCCGGTGAGCAAGATGCGAACCGCGTCGGGCGCGTTCTCGCGTGCGTGGGCGAGGAACGTCGCGCCGTCCATCTTCGGCATCCGCATGTCGGACACGACGACCGCGAAGTCGCTCTCGGCCTGCAAGCGCTCGAGCCCGGCCGCGCCGCTCGTCGCGATCACGACGTCGAACGACCGGCGGAGGTTGATCGCCAGCGCCTCGACCACGGCGGGCTCGTCGTCGACAAACAACAGCCGGGGGCGCGGCATCATGGCCGCCGTCACGGTCGCGGCTGATATCGTCATGACAGGTCGATCTCCGGGGTCGCCAGCCAGCCGGCGACCAGGTGGGCGCAGCCGGCGCGCTCGATGGATTCCAGGTTGAGCTGCGGGCCGCCGTGGGGCTGGTGCACGATCGCGTCGGCCACGTGGACGATGCTCGCGAGCAGCCGGCTCGGCTCGGGCGCGCTGCCGGGGTCGTGATGAAACTGCACGACGTCGACGATCGCCGTCGGCAGGCCCCAGATCGCGAGCAGGCGCGCGCCGACATCGGCGTGGGTGACGCCGAACAGGTCGAGCTCGACCTCGCTCGGCGGCTCGCCCTGGCTGACCCGCTCGTTGAGGGTCTGGAACGCATCGCCGCGGTAGATCGCGAGCACGACCCGCCCGACCTCGTGGAGCAGCGTGCTGGTGAACGCCTCGTCGCGGATCGCGGGGGCGGCGAACGACCGCGCCAGCCACGCCGCCCGCATCGACTCGCGCTGCAGTTGCTCGAGCGAGAACTCGCAGGCTTCGTCGACCTGCTGGGACGCGAACACCGAGGCGGTGAGCGCGATGTAGCGCAGCCGATCGGTGCCGAGCAGCGCCACCGCTTGCTGGATCGACGTCGTCACCTGGCCGGTGCCGAAGTACGCCGAGTTGACGAGCTGGAGCAGCTTGGCCGCGAGCCCCGGATCGCGGGTCACGATCTTCGCGACGTCGGCGACGGTCGCGGTCGGGGATTCCATGAGCCGCGACAGGTCGTAGTAGATGTCGGGCGGGGTCGGTAGCTTGTCGACGCCGCCGACGATCCGGTGGATCTTGGCGTCGCGCGAGGTGTCCTTGCCGTCGAGGCTACGCTCGATCGCGCCGCGCAGCGTGTTGGCGTCGCACGGCTTGCTCAGCAGCTGGTGGAGCGCGGGTAGCGCGCGCACGATCGCCTCTCGATCGGCGTGGCCGGACAGCATGATCCGCACGGTCGCGGGGCACTCGTCCTTGATGAGGTTCAGCAGCACGGCGCCATCGATGCCCGGCATCCGCATGTCGGACACCACGATGTCGAACGGCGCCTTGCGGATCTCGTCGAGCGCGAGCTGGCCACCGAGCGCGAACACCATCTCCCACCGCTTGCGGTCCTTGTAGAGCAGGTTCTGGAGGCCGGCGAGGATGGCAGGTTCGTCATCGACAAACAGGATGCGCTTCTTCAAGATCGTCATGCTCACTCCGCGAGCCCGCAGGCCGGGGCCTCGCTCCACAGCGGATCGAATCGGCCATGTCCCTCATAGATTGACCTCCACGCACGGCGCCGGGGCGGAGGTCACATCGGAGGTGCGGCGATCGGGTGCGGCGATCGCGGCCCGCTGCGATGATCTCGGAGCTCGGCGGCGCCGAGCCCACGAACCGCTCGCACGGCACGGTCTTGCCCGCCGCTGGGCGCGGCAGGCCTACAGGATCCCCGTGCGGCCGTGCGGGTCGGCTTTCGATCGGTCTGTCGCCGTACGCTGCGACAACCAGTACGGAATCGTCGCTCGACGACTCGCGACGTCCGACACTTGTTCAGTGCTTGTGCGGCGAGCGGGTGCGCGGCTGGGCGGCGAGCTCGGCGAGCTGCTCGCGCAGGAGCCAGGTCGGCCGCTCGTAGACATCGTCGATCAGCGTCTCGAGCGCCGGCGGGGCGACCCGCTCCTGCCGCGCGATCGCGTCGCGGACCTCGGCGTCGAGCTCGTGGGCGATCGTGTCGCGCTCTCCGGCGGCGAGCCAGCCGCGCCCCGAGAGGAAGCTCTCGAACCGGCGGATCGGATCGCGCTCGCCCTTCCAGATCTCGGTGACCGATTCGTCGCGATAGCGCGACGGATCGTCGGACGACGAGTGCGCGCTCACCCGGTAGGTCAACAGCTCCACGAAGGTCGGGCCATCACCGCGGCGCGCCTTCTCGGCGGCGTAGCGCACCGCGCGGTAGACGGCGAGCACGTCGTTGCCGTCGGCGCGCAGCGACTCCAGCCCGTAGGCCCGGCCCTTGACCGCGATCGACGTCGATGCGGTCTGGGCGCTGCCCGGCGTCGAGATCGCCCACTGGTTGTTCTGGCAGATCAGCACGCACGGCGCCTTCATCACGCCGGCGAAGTTGAGCGCGACGTGGAAGTCGACCGCGCTGGTGCCGCCGTCGCCCATGAACCCGAAGCACACCTCGCCGCGGTGCCCCGTGATCTTCATCGCCATCGCGATGCCGACCGCGTGCGGGATCTGGGTCGACACGCAGGACGACATCACGACGTAGTGATGCGCCTGATCGCAGGGATGACACGGCATCTGGCGACCCTTCGACGGGTCCTGCGCGTTGCCGAAGATCTGCGCGAGATACGAGTCGAGCGTCATGCCGCGGAACAGGCCGACGCCGGCCTCGCGGAGCGCCGGCACGATCCAGTCGTGGGGCGCGCTCGCGGCCGCCGACCCGACGACGGCCGCCTCCTGGCCGGTGGCCTCGCCGTAGAACCCGATCCGGCCCTGGCGCTGGAGCGCCATCATGCGGGCATCGGTCACCCGGATCCGCAGCATGCCGTGGAACAGCCGGCGCGCGAGTGCCCGATCGAGCCAGTCGAGCCCCGCGTCGTCGACCGGCGTACCGTCTTCGCGCAGGAGCTGGAACAGCCCGTACGCCTTCGCGTCGTCGTCGCCGCTGAAGTACGCCTCTACCCCATCGTTCATCGAGCCGGCCGAAGCCACGTGAGCCATGGCGCCAATCTAGCCGCGCCACCGTCGAGGAGCCAGCGCGCCAGACCGATCCTGCGGGTAGAACGCTGCGTTAAGACGCTGCAGGTGACTGCCTAGATCATCTCCATGAACATCGTGGTCGGATCCTCGAGCAGCGTCTTGACGTCCTGGAGAAACATCGCGCCGTCCCAGCCGTCGGCGAGCCGGTGATCGACGGAGATCGACAGGTTCATCAGGTGGCGCGCGACGATCTGACCGCCGCGCACCGCAGGGCGCTCCTCGATCTTGTGCACCCCGATGATCGCGACCTCCGGGAAGTTGATGATCGGCGTGGCGAGCACCCCGCCGAGCTTGCCGAGCGAGCTGATCGTGAACGTCGAGCCGGTGAGGTCGTCGCGGGTCGCGGTGCCGGTACGCACGGCCTCGCCGAGCCGATCGATCTCGCGCGCCAGGTCGAGGATCGAGCGGCGGTCCGCATCGCGTACCACGGAGACCGCGAGCCCGTGCGGGCTCTGGGCGGCGATCCCGATGTGGTAGTACTTCTTGCGCACGATCTCCTGGGTCGCTTCGTCGAGGCTGGCGTTGAGCTGCGGCCACTTCTTGAGCCCCGACACCACCGCCTTCACGATGAACGGCAGGTAGGTCAGCTTGGCGCCGCGCTCGGTCGCCCGCGACTTGGCGCGCTCGCGGACCAAGACCAGCTCGGTCATGTCGACTTCTTCGACGTACGTGAAGTGTGCGGCCGTGTGGACCGAGCGCGCCATCGACTCCGCGATCTTCTTGCGCATGCCGCGAAGCGGCACGCGCTCCTCGTTGCCCGTGCTGGCGATCGCGATCGGCGCGTAGGCCGTCGGGGGCCTGGCGGCCGGGGCGGCGCCGGTGGGCGCAGGTGCCGGCGCGCCGCCGTTGGCCGAGCTCGCAGGGCTGCCGCCGTTCGATCGATGGCCGCGGACGTCGTCGGTCGTGACCCGGCCGTGCTTGCCGGTCGGGTGGACGCGGTCGAGCTCGACGCCGAGCTGGCGCGCCAGCCGTCGCGTCGCGGGCGTCGCGAGCACGCGAGGCCGCGACGCCGTCGCGTCGACGACCTGGATCGCGACCGCGGCGCCCGCGGCCGATCCGGAGACCGGGGCGGCCGCGACCGGGGCGGCGGGCGCCGCGGCGGGCCGGACCTCAGGCTTGACCACGGCCGCCGCGCCATCGTCGTCGATCACGACCAGGATCTGCCCGACCGGGCAGATCTGGCCATCCTGGTAGTTGATCTTCGCGATCGTCCCGGCGCGCGGCGACGGCAGCTCGACGGTCGCCTTGTCGGTCATCACCTCGACGATCGGCTGGTCGAGCTTGACCCGGTCGCCCTCCTTGACCCGCCACGCCACGATCTCGCCTTCGACCACGCCTTCGCCGATGTCCGGCATGTAGAAGTTGAAGGCCATATCACCACTCCAGCGTCTGGCGGATCGCGCCCAGGACGCGATCGGCGTTGGGCAGGTACTCGTGCTCGAGGCTGTACGGGAACGGCGTATCGAACCCCGTGACACGCAGGATCGGCGCCTCGAGGTGCTCCATCGCGCGCTCCTGGATCGCCGCGATCAGCTCGGCGCCAAACCCACAGGTGCGCGGCGCCTCGTGGACGATCACGACGCGGCCCGTCTTCTGGGTGCTCGCGATCAGCGTGTCGATGTCGAACGGCATCAGCGTGCGCAGGTCGATCACCTCGACCGAGATCCCGGCCTGCTCGGCCTGCTTGGCAGCGTCCTCCGCGATCGACACCATGCCGCTCCACGCCAGCAGCGTGACCTGGGTGCCCTCGCGGACCACCGACGCCTTGCCGATCTCGATCGTGTATTCGCCCTCGGGGACGTCGCCCTTGCTCGCGCGGTAGATCCGCTTGGGCTCCATGAACAGCACCGGGTCGTTCTGCTGCATGCAGGACAGCAGCAGGCCCTTGGCGTCGTACGGATTGCTCGGCGCGACCACCTTCAGACCGGGCGTGTGGATGAACAGCGCCTCGGGGGACTGCGAGTGGTAGTGGCCGCCGCGGATGCCGCCGCCGACCGGCGTGCGGATCACGACGGGGCACGGGTACTGACCGCCGGAGCGATAGCGAAACTTCGCCAGCTCGTTCACGATCTGATCGAACGCCGGATAGATGAAGTCGCTGAACTGGATCTCCGGCACCGGCCGCAGGCCGTACAGCGCCATCCCGATCGCGGTGCCGATGATCCCGGACTCGGCGAGCGGCGTGTCGATCACGCGGTCGCTGCCGAACTCGTCGTAGAGCCCGCTGGTCGCGCGAAACACGCCGCCGAACTTGCCGACGTCCTCGCCGAGGATCACCACCCGCGGGTCCGCGCGCATCTGGGTCTGCAGCGCGTTACGAACGGCTTCGATAATATTCATCGTGGGCATCGCTGGCCTTCGTCGCTAACCGTGGTGGTGCGGGTTCTTGGAGCGGTTTTGCGCCAGCAGGTACGCGCGCTGCTCGCGCAGGTTCCACGCTGGCTCCTCGTAGACGTCGTCGAACATCGTCTCGATCGCCGGGGCATGCTTCTTGTCGGACGCCGCCAGCGCGTCGGTGATCTCCTGGTTGTACTTCTCCCACAGCTCGGTCTCCCACGCCTCGGTCCACATCCCGCGGTGCTTGAGGTAGTTGCGGAGCCGGTTCAACGGATCCTTCTTCTCCCAGATCTCGGGCTCCTTGGGATCGCGGTACACCGACGGATCGTCCGAGCTCGAGTGGCCCTGGACGCGGTACGTCAGCGCCTCGATCAGCGTGGGGCCCTCGCCGGCGCGCGCCCGCGCGATCGCCTCGCTGGCGACCTGCCACACCGCGAGCAGGTCGTTGCCGTCGACGCGGATCCCGGGCATGCCGTAGCCGACCGCCTTGGCCGCGAACGACTTCGCGGCGGTCTGCGTCGAGCTCGGCACGCTGATCGCCCAGCCGTTGTTGCGGCAGATGAACACGCACGGCGCCTTCCACACGCCCGCGAAGTTCATGCCGACATGGAACTCGCCGGTCGACGACGTGCCCTCGCCGAAGTACACCATCGACACGTCGTCCTTGCCCATGACCTTGGCGGCGTAGGCCGCGCCCACCGCCTGCGGGATCTGGGTGCCGACCGGCGAGCTGATCGAGACCATGTGGAGCCACTTCGCCGAGTGGTGCACCGGCATCTGGCGGCCCTTGACCGGATCGTCGTGGTTGCCGAACAGCTGGTCGATGAACTGCTGGATCGTGTAGCCGCGCCAGAACCACGCGCCCTGCTCGCGATAACTCGGAAAGATCCAGTCGGCATCGCGCAGCGGCGCCACCGCGAAGTGGCTGGCTTCCTCGCCGATCGACTTCATATAGAAGCCGAGCCGGCCCTGGCGCTGCAACCGCATCATCCGATCGTCCATGATGCGGGTCAGCATCATGACGTCGAAGATCTTGGTGAGCGTCGCGTCGGGGATGTTCGGAACGCGCGCGCCGGGCAGCGGCTTCCCATCGTCATCGAGGACGCGACGGAGATCGTCTTTTTCACTCGCTGGTAGTGCGACCATGGCTCCTCCCAAGGAGAGCGTTGAGCCGGTTCGGTTTACGTGCGCGCTGGTAACGTGTCAAGCAGCCCAGGCTCGGTTCCTCGATCGCGTTTCCGCCGATTCTCGCCGGATCGGTGGTTCGTGCGCTGACTCGCGTTGCGTTGACGCAGCGCATGCGGGAATAGTTCCCTCGTGATCTGGTTTTTGCTCGTGCTCCTCACCGTGATCGGCGGCGCCACCGCGGTCGGTCTCGCGGTCAACGAGCGCCGCAAGAGCTTGCCGGGCGGCGGTGGAACGGCCGCGCTGCCGTCGGGCGACAAGCTGGGCGACAAGCTGATCGAGCGCACGGTGCGCGATCTGCGCGTCGATGACGTGCTCACGATCGACGGCAAGGACTTCCTGGTCGAGGGCCTCATCAACTATGACGAAGACGGCCACCGCTGGCTCGGCGGGCGGATCGCCGACGGCGCGGACGTCCGGTGGCTCGTCATCGGCATCGAGCGCGCCGGCTCGAGCGCCCTGCGCCTGCTCGCGCAGGACGAAGCCACGCAGATCTCCGGCTATCCGCCCGAGGTCCTCGTGATCGGCGAGCTGCGCTACGCGCTCGACAAGCGCGGCGCCGCGACCTGCGCGCTGCACGGCGATCTCGGCTCACTGGGTGCGCTCAAGCGAGATCGTCCGGACGGTCACGTCGAGCGCGCCCGCTGGTGGCTGTATTCGGCGCCCGGCGATGACACGCTGCTGCTCGAGCAGTGGGGCTCGGATTATCGCGTGCTGCGCGGCAAGAAGATCGGCGACAGCACGATCGAGTTGATCCCCGGTAGCTGACCCTCACGCGGAAAACGCGGGTCCTGCACCGCGCGCGCAGGCGTCAGCGCGGGAGGTCGAAGGTGAAGGTCGTGCCGGCGCCGACGCTCGAGGTCGCGGTGAGCGTGCCGCCGTAGCTCTCGACGATGCCGCGGGCGACCGGGAGGCCGAGGCCGGTGCCGCGATCCTCGGGCTTGGTGGTGAAGAACGGCTGGAAGATCTTGGTGAGGTCGTCGGGCGAGATCCCGCTGCCGGTGTCGCGGACCTCGCAGACCACGCGCTTGCCATCGGCGCTGGGGTGGACGTCGACCGTGATCGTGCCGTGGTGCTCGCCGATCGCGTCGACCGCGTTGACCACCAGGTTGACCAGGATCTGCTCGATGCGAGTGCGGTTGACGGTGACGATGAGCGGGTTCGGGCCGATCTCGGTGACGACGGCGAGCCGGCGGAGCTTGCCGGCGCCGCGCAGCATCGCGATGACGTCCTTGATGACCGTGTTGAGATCGATCGGACCGACGTGGTCGGGGCCTGGCCGGGCGAGCTGCATGAGGCGCTTGCCGTGCTCGGTGATGTGCTCGGCGACGCGCTCGAGATCGGGGAGCAGGGTGCGCGCCAGGGCGGTGACGTCCTCGTGGGCGGCGAGGGCGGCGAGCAACTCGTCGACCGCCGCGACCTGGATCTGGGCGATGTTGCGGAGCTCGTGGCCGACGCCGCCGGCGAGCGTGCCCAGGGTGGCGCGGCGCTCGGCGAGCAGCAGCGACTTGCGGGTCTGCTCGAGCTGCTCTTCGATCGAGGCCTTGGCGGCGCGCAGATCGTCCTCGGCTTTGCGCCGCCGCGTGATCTCGGATTCCTTGGCGCTGAGCAGCTCGCGGATGTCGCGGATGTCACGCGCGACCAGGACGATGCCTTGTAGGACGCCATCTGACATGACCGGCGAGCCCGTGACGGAGACCGGGATGGGGGCGCCGGTCTTGGGGACGAGCCACGATTCTTCACGGCGCAGCACCGCGCCCTCTTCGATCCGGCGGCGGACGACCGTGCGCAGCCCCGAGGTCTCGTCGGCCAGCAGGCGCGCGATCGGCTGGCCGCGCAACTCGTCGACGGCGTAGCCCGTCAACGCCGCGGCCGCCGTGTTGGCCAGCGTAATGCAGCCTTCAACGTCGACGACCAACACAGCATCGACCATCGCCTCGATGACGTTCGCAAACACCTACGGCACGGACAGTATCATGTCTGGCTTGTCGGCCAGAGTGTCGGGCGGGCACGGTGGGCAAGGCTTGGCGTAGATCCCGCCTGGCCAGCGTGGCTCGCGGGCGTGTGGTTGCGCCTGCGCCGTGCCGGGTGTCGATTGCAGCGCGGGCCGCTCGGCGCGACCGGTCGGGGGCGGCGTAGACTGGTGGCGTGGCCCGCTGCCCGACGTGTCACCGCCGTCTGCTGGCCGGACGGGCGTGCCCGACCGATGGCGGTAGCGTCGCTCCCGAGGTTCGCCACGAGAGCGGGGCGACGCCGGTGTGGCTGGACGCGGTGGGCGCACGGATCGGCAGCGGTGGGTTTGCGTCGGTGTGGGAGATCCCCGGTGGGGTCCTCAAGGTCGCGCACGCCGACCACGAGCTGGCGCGGGCGCGGATGGCGCGCGAGGCCGAGGCGCTGGCCGCGATCGGCGCGCCCGCGGTGCCGCGGCTCGACGGCCAGGGCGTGCTCGAGGACGGCCGCGCGTGGATCGCGATGGAGCGGATCGCCGGACACAGCCTCGCGGAGCTGTTGACCCAGCCGTTGCGGGTCGAGCTCGCGCTCGTGATCGCGGTCCGGGTGCTGGACGCGCTGGCCGCCGTGCACGCGGCCGGGTTCGTGCATCGCGATCTCAAGCCCGATAACATCGTCCGCCGCCCCGACCATTCGATCGCCATCCTGGATCTCGGCCTGGCGCGCAAGCGGCCGCTCGATCCGGATGACCCGACGCGCGCGGGGGTCCAGGTCGGCTCGCTGGAGTACATGGCTCCGGAGCAGATGCTCGACGCCGCGTCGGTTGACGAGCGCGCCGATCTGTACGCGTTCGGCTGTGTGCTCTACGAGCTGTGCGCGGGGCGGCCGCCGTTCCTGGGCGATGCGTCGGCGCTCGAGCGCGCGCATGCCGCGCTGCGTCCACCGCCGCTGAGCGCGTTCGCGCCGGTGCCCGCGGCGATCGAAGCGGTGTGCCACGATTGCCTCGCGAAGCTGCGGGATCGCCGGCCGGCCAGCGTCGCCGAGGTCCGCGAGCGGATCGCGCGGGTCACCACCATGGACGACGACCTGTCGCTGGCCCGGATGCACTCGGTGTCGATGGTCAGCGAGGGCAAGCAGCCGGTGGTGCTGCTGTGGGCCGAGCTGCCGCGCGTCGATCGCGCGCTGCTGGCGGCGCTCGCCGCGCGCAAGCTCACCGTGCTGTCGCAGCGCGGGCGCCGCGTGCTGGGTGGCGTGGTCGGCGCCGAGCACGCCGACCCGGCGGGCGCCGCGATCGCCGCCGCGCGCGACCTCGCCGCCGCGGGAGCGCACGTCGCGCTGCACCTCGAGCTGTTGCATGTGAAGCCGCAGCTGACCGGCGCCGCGATCGATCGGCCGGAGCAATGGCTGCCGGCGGCGCCATGGGGCGGGGTCGTGTTGACCCGCGCGCTCGCGGCGGTGACCCAGGCGCCGACCCGGCCGAGCGAGCTCGGCCCCGGCTTTGTCACGCTCAGCGAAGCCGGCGCCGCCACCGAGCTGTTCGGGCGCGACGCGCTGATCGCCGAGCTGGCCGCGGATGCCGCGGCGGCGTTCGGGGGCGCAGGTCCTGGGTTTGCGCTGGTGGTCGGCGACCACGGGATCGGCAAGACCGCGGTGGCAGCGGCGCTGGTGCCACGGCTGCGCGAGCTCGGCGCCCGCGTTCATCTCGGGTCGATCCCGGCACCGGGGAGCGGCCGGTCGAGCCACAGCGAGCTGGCCGATCTCATCGACGTCCCGGATGGGCCGCTGGTGCGGGTCGTCGGCGACGCGCTGCGGGCCCAGGCGCACGATCGCCCGCTCGCGGTGATCCTCGACGACATCCAGCTCGCCGACCACGAGCTGCTCGACGCACTCGAATACGCGACGCTCGGTGGCGAGCCGGTCGCGCTGTGGATCCTGGTGCTCGGCACCCCGCGGATCGAGCAGCGCCGCCCCGGAGTCGGCAACCGCGCCGAGCGCTATCGCCGCGACGTGCTCGCGCCGCTGGACGAGGACGCGGCGGTCGCGCTGACCGCGACGCTGCTCAAGCCCGCCGCGTATCCACCGCTGCGCGCGCTGCGCCGGATCGTGGCGATCGCGCACGGTCATCCGCTGCACCTGGTCTCGCTGGCGCGCGAGATCCACGATCGCGGCGCGATCCGGCCGCGCCCCAACGGCGAGCACCTGCTCGACACCACCGCGCTCGACGCGCTGCCGTCGATCGCGCTCGCGCCGTGGCTCGCCGCCCGGCAGCTCGCCGGCCACAGCGCCGAGCTGGTCGCGCTCGCCCGGGTGTGCGCCGTCCTGGGCGACGGCTTCGAGCACGCCGAGATCGCCGCGGTGGTCGAGCGGGTCGAGCGCCGCGGCGGCGCCACGACGACGATCGACGTCGACATCGGGATCGCCGAGCTCGTCGCGGCGACCTTGCTGGTCGCCACCGGGACCGGGTTTTCGTTTCGCCAGGCGCTGCTGCGCGACGGGGTCTACGCGACGACCAACGAGCACGAGCGCCGCATGCTGCACGAGGCCGGGCTCGAGCTGTGGTTGTCGCGCGACCGCGAGGATCCCGTGGTCGCCGAGCGCGTCGCCCGCCACGCCGAGGCGGTCGGCGAGCGCCGGATCGCGGCCCAGCGGTTCGCGACGCTCGGCGCGCACGCGCACCGCACCCACCGCCCGCTCGACGCCGATCAAGCCTGGCAGGGCGCGGTGCGCAACCTCGACGACCGCGATCTCGATCGCGGCCGCGCGCTGCTCGGCCGTGCGCGGGCCCGCTATCGCCTGCAGCGCGTCCACGACGCGCTCGCCGATCTCGACGAGGCGCTGGCGATCGCGGTCGAGCTCGGCGACGCGCGGCTCGAGATCGAGGCGCTGCTCGAGCGCGCGACCGCGCTCGACTGGGGCGACGATTTCGCCCGATCCGCCGCGGTCACCGAGCGCGCGAGGGCGCGCTACCGCGAGACCCCGTTCGCCGATCTGCGGTCCGAGATCGCGCTGGCCCACGCGCGCACGGTGTATCGCCAGGCGCGCTACGCCGACGCGGTGCCGCTGCTCGACGAGGTCGTCGCGCATGCCCGTGAGGACCACCACCCCGAGACCGAGACGATCGCCCTGCTGGTGCTCGGCCACGTGATCGCGGAGGTCAAGCAGCTCGATCGCGCCGAGGTCGTGTTCCGCGAGCTGTTCGCGATCTGCGAGCGCCACGACGATCGGTTCCACCTCGCCGCGGCGTATGCGAACCGCATGATCCTGTGGACGGTGTGCGGCGACGTCGAGCGCGTGGAGGCCGATCTGCGCATGGCCATCCAGCTGTCGCGCGAGACCGGCCAGGTCACGATCGAGCACGGCGTGACCCACAACCTCGCCGAGCAGCGGCTGTGGCAGGGTGCGCTCGACGAGGCGGCCAACCTGGCGCGCCGCGGGCTCGCGCTCCAGCGCGGTCACGGGGAAGGCTCGACCTGGCCCGACGAGCTGCTGCTCGCGCGCGTCCTGGCGGCGCGCGGCGCGGGCGGCGAGACCGCCGCGCTGCTCGCCGAGATCTCGAAGCACGACATCGGCGACGACAACCGCATCATCGTCGGCGTCCTCGAGTGCTGCCTCGCGGCGGGCGTGCCGGCGCCGTGGACCGCGTGGCTCGCGCGGGCCGACACCGTGCTCAGCGAGGATGTCCGGCTCGAGCTCGCGTTGCTCGCCCACCTGCACCATGCGCTCCCGGCCGAGCAGCTCGCCCAGGTCCGCGCGCTCGCCCTGCGCCACCCGGTGTGGTCGCGGCGACAAGCGTTCTGACGGCTGTCTGGCAGCGTCTGGCGCTGTCTGGCCAAAAGCCCGCCGCTGCGTACCTGAACTGCATCTCGCGCGGAGACCGCGGCGCGACGCGGAACGCACCGTCTTGTCGGCCATGAACGCCGCGTTCATGGCGGCAGCACGGCGCTTCGCGGCACACCAATGGCCGCAATCTCGTGAGACGGGCCACCTGACCCGATGGTAAGAGTGATTGTTGGACAGCGCCGAGCCTCTGGAGGTCCCGGGTTACCAGCTCGATCGCCTGATCGGCGAGGGCGGGTTTGGCCAGGTGTGGCGTGCGCGGCGTGCGCTCGATGGCGAGGCCATCGCTATCAAGGTCTTGCACCTCGAGCTGGTCCGTTCGGTCGACGCCCTCACCCGGTTTCAACGCGAGCTCGATGCGATCGAGCGACTCGATCATCCTAATGTGGTGCGCGGGCTCGGTCACGGCACGCTGGCCGATGGCCGGCCGTACCTGTTACTCGAGTACATCGAGGGGCCCAGCCTGCGCGAGGTGTTGCACGAGCGCGGGGCGCTGCCGCCTGCGGAGATGCTGGCGATCTTCGAACCGCTCTGCGATGCGCTTCACGTGGCGCACGACGCGGGCCTGGTGCACCGCGACGTCAAGGCGTCGAATGTGATCCTTGCCCGCCGTAACGCAATCATCAGACCTGTCCTACTCGACTTCGGTCTCGTGAAGCTGGTAGACCAAGTGGGGCCAGGTCTCACCTCCTCGCGCAGTATGCTCGGCACTCCAGCGGCGATGGCACCCGAGCAGATGCGTGGTCAATCCGTCGATCCGCGTACTGACATCTATGCACTCGGACTGCTCGCGTTTCACATGCTGACAGGACAGCCCGCGTTCGGTGGTGCCCCCGGCGTCGTGCAGAGTTATCTTCAGGTTCATGGGCCGCGGCCGCGCCCATCCTCCAAGGTGGACATCGATCCCGCGATCGATGAGCCGGTAGCGCGTGCGCTCGCGCCCGAGCCAGCCGCGCGGTTCGCCACCGCCCGCGCGTTCAGCGAGGCGATGCGCGCGGTGATTCTCGGTGGGGCGGGCGACGAGGTCGACGTCATGGTGCTGTACGTCGAGGGCCACCCGTCGGATGTCCTGACAGCTACCGAGCTCGCCCGGTCCCTCGGGATGACGGTCGCGTTGACCGCTCCGGACAGCACGCTCGCGGTCGCGCCGCGTGACCGAGTTGACATCACCGCGCTGCGCGGCCGGATCTCAGGATTCTCCGCACAAACGCGTGTCGCGATCGGTACCAGTCGTGCCACGATCAGCGGACACCTCGTCGATGGTCCAGCACTCGATGTCGAAGGCTGGGCTCCCTATCCATTGTCCGCAGCGTTGTGGGTCGCTGACGGTCTCTGACGGTTCACTCCCTACCCGCCCAGCGGGGACCTCACTCAACCCAGGCTTGCAGGCTGATCGCCATAAGCAGATCCTGCGCCTACACGGAGGATGTCGATGCGCCAGGTTTTTTATTTGCCTATTTTGACGTTGGTGGCTGCGGCCTGTACCGATGTCCCCGATGCCGCGCCCGACGAGAGCGTCGCGAGCGAAGCAATCGTGACGACGAACCGGATCGGGTTCAATCGGATCGGGTTCAACCGGATCGGACTCAACCGGATCGGGCTCAACCGGATCGGCCTCGACCGGATCGGCCAGAGTCGGATGACCAACTCGCGGATGATGATCAATGCGAGCGCCGCAGGGCAGCTGCTGGCCACCGAGGACGGCCGCGAGGTGTTCTCGCTGGCGGTGAGCTGCGCGATCCCCGCGGACATCACGCTGCTCGCGAAGGTCAATGGCACCCTGCTCGAGTTCCCCGGCGAGATCGGGCTCGCGCCGCAGTGGCTCGGCGCGCCGCTCGATCGCAGCGGTCAGGGCTGGGTCAGCGCCTGCATGCTCGCGCGGGTCAACGCCCACGAGGTCGCGCTCCCGGTGTCGATGCGCGGCCCGCGGTTCGCGCTGTTCGTCGACAACGACGAGCGCGACGCGTTCACGCTCGAGGAAGGCGCGTTCTTCGGCAACGTGTTCGGCCCGATCAGCGAGCCGATCCAGGCGTTCGCGTGCCGCGGCCGGGATCAAGCCCGCGGCGAGGTCGGCGGGCTGGTCGATCGCGACTGCACCGAGCCCGATCCCGCGAACCCGGGACTCACCCAGTGCGGAATGACCTTCGCCGGCGATTGCGGTGGTTTTGCGGTTCGTCACAGCTGCGAGTTCTTTGCTGCGCTGTCGACGTTCTATCTCGAGTGCCACAGCACACCTTTCAGTTTGTTTCCGCGTCCGGGCGACCGCGTTTTTCATGAAGTGATCACGACATTCGTGACACCATAATTGGGATGCGTTCCCTTCTTCTTGTCCTGACTGTCGGCTGTACAACGTTAGAAACCGGCGCCGCGGAGCCGCCGATCGGCGATGAGACCGCCGCGCTGATCGCGGCGTGCCCGGTCGGCCAATGGTGCATCGAGACCGCGCCGATCACGACCGCGCCGCTGCTCCACAGCGTCTGGGCGGTCAGCGCCTCGGACGTGTTCGCGGTCGGCGATGGCGGCACGATCCTGCGTCGCACCGGCGGTGACTGGACCGTCATGGCGAGCGGGACGACCCAGAACCTGCGCGGCGTGTGGGCGGCGAGCTCGTCGGATGTCTGGGCGGTCGGCGTCAACGCGACGGTGCTGCGGTTCAACGGCACCGCATGGTCGGCCGTGACCGGCGCCGCGACCTCCGATGTCGATGCGGTGTGGGGCTCGAGCTCGACCGACGTATGGCTCGCCGGCGCGGGCACGGTCCGGCACTGGAACGGCACGAGCTTCACGTCGTCGAGCTTCGGCGGCACGCTGCTCTCGGTGACCGGCACCGGTCCGCGCGATGTCTGGGTGACCGGCGAGAACACGAACCTGCACCACTTCACCGGCAGCAGCTGGACGACGGTGAATCCCGGCGCGGGCACCAGCTCGTTCTTCGCCGTGCTCGCGCTCGGCACCAGTGATGTCTGGGCGGCGACGTTCACTCCCGGCAAGGAGACGATGCACTTCACCGGCAGCCAGTGGGTCGCGCAGAAGACCAGCGGCGGGATCTTCGAAGGGATGTCCGGGCTCAGCTCCTCGGACGTGTGGGCCGCGGGCGGTAGCCGCACGGGTCACTGGAACGGCTCGGCGTGGACCATCGAGCAGCCGTTCGGCAGCGTCTCGATGTGGTCGGTCACCACCACCGCCGGCAACGTGTGGCTGGTCGGCGATGCCGGGCTGATCGCGCACCGCACGTTCTAATAAAGCCGCCGGCGCGCGGGGCTACGGGCGGCGCACCGGCTCGGCGTAGAACACGGTGATCGCCACACAGTGGAACGCGGCGTCACTCGATTGTGTGACGATCATCTCGGTGACCTTCAGATGGCTATTGGCCGCGATCCAGTCCGTCACGCGGTCGCCGAGCCGGTCGCGATCGGCGAACATCGTCGCCGAGAATACCTTCACGCCGTTGAAGCTCGGGCGGCCACCGCGGGACTGCTCTTCACCTGGTGTCATTGCCGCGACGCTAGCACGTTGCGGTCAGGCGCCGCGCACGATCGGCGCCAGCTCGTTGCACCGCAGCCAGAACGTGCCGAGCGTCTTGGCCGTCTCGGTGAACTCCATGAAGTCGACGGGCTTGCGGATGTAGGCGTTGGCGCCGAGCGAGTAGCTGCGGAGCAGATCTTGATCCTCGCGTGACGCCGTCAACACCACGACCGGGAGCAGCTTGGTCTCGACGCCGGCGCGGATCTGGCGCAGGACCTCGAGCCCGTTTACCCGCGGCAGCTGGAGGTCGAGCAGGATCAGCGCGGGGCTCGCCGTCGGATCGCGGCCGGCGTGCTTGCCGCTGGCGAACACGTAGTCGAGCGCATCGGCGCCGTCGCGCGCGACCACGATGGTGCACGGCACGCCGGATTTCTTGAACGCGAGCAACGCGAGCTTCTCGTCGCTGGCGTTGTCTTCGACCAGCAGGATCAACTTGGTCATGGCGGGGCTCCGTTGGGGCGGCGGTGGAACATGAAGTAGAAGGTGGCGCCGTCGTTGATCCGGCCGGTCGCCCAGATCTCTCCGCCGTGGCGCTGGAGGATGCTGTGCACGCTCGCGAGGCCGATCCCGGTGCCGGGGAACTCGGTGACCGTATGGAGGCGCTGGAACGGCACGAACAGCTTGTTCGCGAACGCCATGTCGAACCCCGCGCCGTTGTCGCGGATGAAGAACGCGCGCGCGTCGCCATCGCCGCCGTGGCCGAGCTGCGTGATCCCGATCTCGATCTGCGGCTGCGGCGTCTTGGAGGTGAACTTCCACGCGTTGTCCAGCAGGCTATCGAGCATCGTGCGCAGGAGCTGCGGATCGGCGTCGGCGCACAGGCCATCGGCCACGATGATCTCCACCGTGCGCTGGGGGTCGGAGGCCGCGAGCCGGGCGGCCGAGGCGCGCGCGACCGCGGTGAGATCGACCCGCTCGCGCTTGATCTCGATCCGCGCCATCCGCGACAGCGACAGCAGCGCGTCGATCAGGCCCCCCATGCGGCGCGCGTTCGACAGGATCTCGCCGAGCCAGTCGTTGGCCTCGGGCCCGAGCTTGTCGTGGTAGTGGTCCAGCAGGAGCTGGGCGAAGCCGCTCATGCCGCGCAGCGGGGCGCGCAGGTCGTGGGCGACCGAGTAGCTGAACGCCTCGAGCTCGCGGTTGGCCAGCTTCAACGCCTTCTCGGTGGCGCGCCGCGCGGTGATATCGCGGATCGCGGCGGACACCAGCACGCCGTCCTCGGTGACCAGCGGGGACAGGCTGATCTCGATCGGAAACGCGGTGCGGTCCTTCTTGAGGCCGTGGAGATCGAGCTGCGAGCCCATGACGCGGATCACCGGGCGCGCGAAGTAGCTCCGGCGATGCACCGGGTGGAGCCCGCGGAATGGCTCGGGGATCAGGATCTCGACCGGGTGGCCGAGCAGCTCCTGCCGGGTGTAGCCGAACAGCGTCTCGGTCTGGGCATTGACGAGCACGATCCGGCCGTCGGCATCGACGATCACGATCGCGTCGGGAGCGGATTCGAGCAGGCCGCGGAACTTCTCTTCGGCGGCGCGCGCCGCGCGCAGCCGGGCCTGGGCCGACACGTCGGCGTCGGTGACCGCGATGAACCGGAGCGCGCCGTCGGCGCCGCGGATCGCCCGCATCGTGACGTCGATGTTGACGGGGCTCCCCCCCGCGCGCAGGCACACGGTCTCGAGCACGGCGGTGCCATGGTCGATCGCCGCCGCCAGCGTGGCGCGCGCCTCGTCGCGGCGATCCGGCGGCATGATCAGATCTTCGAGTAGCTGGCCGAGCGCGGCGTCCTTCGCGTGCCGGAAGCTCTGCTCGGCGCCCCGGCTCCAGAACAAGATGGTCCCCTCCGGCGAGAGCGCGATCAGCGCGTCGGACGACTCCTCGACCAGAACATCGGCGAACGAACCTTCGCTGTTTGCCGACCCACGCTGGTGGATCATCGAACCTCACGTTGTGCGCCACGGTCTGGGAATCGCTGACCTCGGGCTTCCCGCTGTGGCAAGCGTTGGCACGAAGTGCCTTATCTTCTCAGACCCGCGAGGAGTTACCATCTGCGCGGCGGTTCGTGAGACCCGGATCACCCGACGGGGCCGCGCGGTCGCTCCTCCACGGAAAATTGCACCGCAAGGCCGGCGGGAGCGCAGTCGCTGATCGGCCCGCAGCATCAGCCACGGCGGAATTCCGGAGATTGGCTATCCCGGGTCTGGTGGGCGCAGCCGCCGATGCGTGCGTGTGATCCCCGTGCGCGGAATCAGAACGCGTACCCTCTAGCAGCCTGTATTGGAGGCTATTGGTGCCCTCTGATGGATGGAATTGAAGCTTCGATCTCAGTTTGGAGTCGAAGCTAAGTTCTCCTATTTTCACGCAATACGGCGGCCTCGAACCTTTGCTGTAGTGCTGCTGGATGGTATAGCTCGATCCCGAGGATAGAGGCAGTGCTCATGCGGTTGGGTGACGTTCGAAACCTTGGCACAGCGAGCCAGACGCGATGATTGGCACGCAGGTCGGCCCATTCACGATCGTGTGTCCGCTCGGCGAAGGCGGCATGGCATCCGTGTATCTCGCAGAGCACGCGGTGCTGAAGACCCGGCGAGCGGTGAAGTTCCTGTCGCCGCAGCTGACCCAGAATCCGCTGCAGGTGCGTCGCTTCGTCAACGAAGCTCGTGCTGCGGCCCAGCTCCATCATCGCAACCTGATCCAGGTCCACGATGTCGGCCCGTTGCCGAGCGGCGCGTGGTTCATGGTGCTCGACTATCTCGATGGCCACACCCTGGGGCGATTCATGGCGCAGCACGCCGGCCCGCTGCCGCCACCGCTGATCGTCCACATCGTAGCCGAGATCGCCAATGGGCTGTCGGTCGCGCATCGCCACCGGATCGTCCATCGCGATCTCAAGCCCGAGAACGTCTTTCTGATCGCCCGCGAGGGCGATCCGCATCATGCGGTGGTGCTCGACTTCGGCGTCGCGCAGCTCGGTGACGAGCCGGTCGCGGGGCTCGGGACGCGAAACGGCATGGTGATCGGCACCCCGGCGTACATGTCGCCCGAGCAGCTGCGCGGCACCCAGGTCAGTGCGGCGGCGGATATCTTCGCGCTCGGCGTCATTGCGTATCAGATGAGCACGGGCGGCTGGTTCCCTTATCAGCAGGGCGAGTCGCGCCAGGCCTACTGCGAGCTCGCCGCGACCGAGCTGTATCACCGCCAGATGACGCGACCGCCGGTGGATCCGCGGGACCGATGGCCGGAGCTCGGCGCCGCGTGGGTCGACGCCGTGCTCGCCGCGGTGAACCCGGATCCCGCGCAGCGGCCCGCGACCGCGGGGGCGTTCGCGCTCCGGCTCGCCGAGGCGGTGCAGCCGATCGGCGCGCGGCCCGGCGGGCTTGCGATCGTGCGGACCTACGCGCGCGAGCTCCTCGATCCCGGCGCCGGGCTCGAGGTGATCCCGCCGTCGCTGTCCGCGGTGTCGCGGTCCGGGGCGTTGCGGTGGTCCGGGGCGCCCGGGTCGCTTGCGGTGCCGTCGTCGCCGCCGGTCGCCCGCGCCAGCGCCGCCGCTTCGCGCTATCAGCTGGGCGACAAGCTCGGTGCCGGCGGCATGGCGGAGGTGTTCGCCGGCACGATGGTCGGCGTCGAGGGGTTCGCGCGCCGGGTCGCGATCAAGCGCGTGCTGTCCGGGCTGTCGCAGGTCCCGGCGTTCGCGACGATGTTTGTCGCCGAGGCGCAGATCGCGTCGCGGCTCGCGCACCCCAACATCGTCTCGGTGCTCGACTTCAGCCGCGATCCCGAGGGTCGACTGTTCCTGGTCATGGAGTACGTCGACGGCAAGGATCTCGCGAGTGTGCTCGACGCCGGTCCGATCCCGCCGTCGCTCGCGATCTTCATCGTCGTGGAGATGCTGCGCGGCCTGGGCTATGCGCACGATCTGCCCGATGCGGCCGCGCCGAGCGGGCCGGCCGGATCGATGCCGCCGGGTGGGACGCGCGGCGTGATCCACCGCGACGTGTCGCCGCAAAACCTGTTGCTCAGCCACGAGGGCGCCGTCAAGGTCTCCGACTTCGGCCTGGCGAAGGCGCGCGCGGCGAGCGGCGGCGTGCGGTCGGAGACCGTGCGCGGCAAGCCGGGCTACATGTCGCCCGAGCAATGCGCCGGCGAGCCGCTGGACGGCCGCACCGATCTGTACTCGGTCGGCGTGATGCTGTGGGAGATGCTCGCGCACCGCCCGCTGTTCGCCGGCACCTCGAAGGAGATCCTGGCGCAGGTGATGTTCAAGGACGTCGCCATGCCGAGCAGCGTTCGCAGCTGCGTGCCGGCGGATCTCGAGGCGATCGCGATGAAGCTGCTCGCCCGCGATCGCGACGCGCGCTATCCGACGGCGGAAGCGGCGATCGAAGCGCTGCTGCGCTGCGCCGACGCTCCGCGCGACGGACGGGGTGAGCTGGCGACCCTGCTGGCCGAGCGGTTTCCGCGCGCGGCCGGGTCGCGATCGCTGCGCACGAGCCGGCCGGTCCCCGCGGGCCCGCGGCGCGCCGAGCAGATCACCGTGCCGGCGCCGCCGAGCGCGGTCGCGAGCGCCGCGAGCCAGGCCACCGCACCGCCCCGGCCGCGCGGGATGTTCGCCGCGACGGTCTCGGGGGTGGTGCTCGGATGCCTCGCGGCGGCGGTGGTGATCGCGCGGGGGTCGGTGGCGCGCTCGGGGACCACCGACCGCGCGGCGCCGGCCGTCGCGCCCCGGGCGCCCGAACCGCGGGTCGTTGGGCCCCGGGCGCCCGAACCGCGGGTCGTTGCGCCGCCGATCGCCGGCGCGTCGATCGTCGCGTCGATCGGCGCGGGGGCCGGCGCGCCGAGCGGCGTGAGAACCGGCGCCCCGAGCGCGGTGGCGGTCTACCCCGGCCGCGCCGCGATCGAACCGCCGGTGTCCGGCGCGCGGACCGGCGAGCCCGCGCGACCCAGGCCGGCGCCGGGGCCGCGCCGCGAGCGCGTGGCGCGCACGGGCGAGCTCGCGATCATCGTGAAGCCGTGGGCGATGATCTGGCTCAACGGCAAGCCGAGCGGGCAGACGCCGTTTCGCGGGCCGGTGCCTGCGGGCCGGTATCGCATCCGGATCGCCAACGACGATGTCGGTCACGACGAGATCACGGTCGTCACGGTCGAGCCTGACCGGACGGCGACCGTCGAGAGGAGCTGGTGACGTGAGGTCGGCGCTCGCATCGCGAGGCCGCGGTGCCGCGCGCAGGAGCCACGTGGTGATCGCGCTGTGCGCCACCGGGTTCGCGCGACTGCCGCGCGCGCAGGCCGATGAACCCGATCGCGGCGCCGCCGGCTCGGTGGTGATCGGCGGTGGTGCCGAGGACCACGACCGCGTCGTCGTGGGCGCCGCCGTCGCGGTGGCCGCGCGGGAAGCGGGCTGGTCGCTGCCGAGCGAGCCGGTGACCAAGCAGGACGCGGATCGACTGCTCGACTGCGGCGATCCGGACAAGCCGTGGTCGTGCGTTCCGGCCTCGATCGGTGGTCGCGGGATTCGCCGGATCTTCGCGTTCGTCGTCGACAACACGCCGTCCGATAACGGCGCACCGATGGTGGTGCTGACCGCCCGGCTGATCGTGACGGCGCCGCAGGCGCTCGTGGTCCGCCAGCGGTTCTGCGAGCACTGCGCCGACGACCGGCTGGCCGAGGCGTCGATCGATCTGGCCCGCCAGCTGCTGCAGGATCTCGCGGTGCGCCGCGGTCGCACGGTCCTCGAGGTCGAATCGCGGCCGCCAGGCGCGCGGATCACGCTCGACGGCCAGCCGATCGGCGCGACCAACGCGGCGTTCCACACGTTCCCCGGCGCGCACGTCGTGGTCGTCGAGAAGCGCGGCTATCGCGCCGCGACCCGCAGCGTGATAGCCGAGGACGGCAAGACCGCGGTCCTCGCCGTCGTGCTGGTGCCGTCGGGCGCCGCGACGCCCGCGGCGGGGCGGTCGCGCGTGATCGCCGGGGCGCTGGTGGGCAGCGGTGCCCTGGCGGTCGCGGCTGCCGGCTTCCTGCTCGAGCTCGGCACGCGCGGTGGAGCCGAGCACCCCGACGACAAGTATCGCTACGCCGGCGCCACACCGGCCGGCGCGCTGCTCGGGATCTCCGGCGTCGCGGTGCTCACCGCCGGGATCTATCAATGGTGGCGGGCGCCGGCCCCGTCCATGCCGGTGGTCGGGATCGGCGCGAGCGGCGGGCTCGTCGCGGGATGGGCCGTCGCGTTTTGAACCCCGGGTCTTGCGCTGGAGGCAGCATGTCATCACCGAGTCCGCTGGTTATTCTTGCCCTGGTTTCATCGGCGATGCTGTCGTGCAAGGAACGCAATCCGGCGTACTGCGACGGGCACCCGGACGACATCGATTGTCGTGGCGATAGCGGGATCGGCACGCCTGCGTGCACGAGCAACACACAATGTACACATCCGACACCTGTGTGTGATATGACGCGTACAATGTGTGTCCAGTGCACCGCCGCCCAATCGAGCGCCTGTAGTGACGCGTCGCCCGTCTGTGGCGCCGAGGACGCCTGTCGAGGTTGCGCCGCCGATGCCGAGTGCGCGTCGATGACATGCCTGCCGGATGGCTCGTGCGCGGTGCCGGGTAGCGTGCTCTATGCAGCCCCGGCACCTGCCGGTGGCGTGACGGCGAACTGCACACCCACCGCGATGTGTACCGTGGCGCGCGCCGTCGAGCTGGTCGATGGGACGCGGTCGACGATCCGGCTCGATGCCGGTCGCTACGACGTCATCGGGTCGCTCGCGCTCGGGACCAGCATGCGGCTCGTCGGGCGCGATGCGGTGATCGATCGCGACGCGGGTGGCACCGGCGCCACGCTGATCGTCGCCGATGGCGCGACCCTCGCGCTCGACTACCTCACGGTCGAAGGCGGCGATGGCGATACCACGGGCTTCGGGATTGGCTGCACTGCGGCGACGGTGATCGGCCGCGAGATCGGGGTCGCGGGCAACGCCGCCGCCGGGATCAACAGCGTGGGGTGCAGCGTGATCCTCGATCGCGCGCGGATCGCGATGAACCAGGGCCCCGGGCTCGCGGCATCGGGCGGCAGCTTGGTGATGACGCGCTCGCTGGTGATGGCGAACCAGGGCGGCGGCCTCGTGGTCACCGCGGTGCCGTTCGATCTGCAGAACAACGTCATCGTGAAGAACGGCAATCCCACCAGCGCGTTCGGTGGCGTGCTGATCTCGCAGATCATCACCCGTGGAACCCACGTCTTCGACTTCAACACCGTCGCGCAGAATCAGGCGACCGAGGGCAGCACGCCGGGCGTGATCTGCAGCGTCGTCACCACGCCGCTGACCTTTGGTAACGACATCGTATTCGGCAATACGTCCGGCACGCAGGTCGAAGGTGGCAATTGCGCGTGGACCTACTCGGATATCGGGCCTGTGCCGGTGGTCGGCACAGGCAATCTCACCAGCGATCCACAGTTCATAGCTCCTGCACAAAACAACTTTCACCTCCAGGGCACGTCACCGCTGCGGGACGTCGCCGATCCTGCCGCAACGCTGGGGCAGGACATCGACGACGATACCCGGCCGCAGGGCAGCGGCCGCGACGTGGGAGCCGACGAGATCAAGTGATGCAACAACGACTCATCCGGCACAAAGTCGGCGCGGGCATGCTCGCGCTCGCAGGGGCGGTCACACCGGTCGCCGCACAGGGGGCTCCGGCACCCGAGTCCGCGGAGGCCGCCGAAGCGGCCAGCGCACGGGGGGCCCCGAGCGCGCGGGACGTGCGGACCGCGACGAGCGGTCGGCCGGCGCGGCCGATCATCGTCCTCGAATCGTATGTCGGGCAGCGGCCCGACGACGCCGGGGCGATCATGCGCCCGCTGCTCGACGAGCTCGACGCGCGCGGGTTCGTGGCACGCCCGCGGTCGATCCTCGAGCGAGTCGGGGGCCGGGCGCCCCGCCCCGGGGCACTCGATCCAGATCGCACCGCTGCCGAGATCACCCAGCCTGCCGACACCGGCTTCGCGGCGTACACGCGCGGCCGGTTCGTCGAGGCCGAGGCCGTGCTGACGCTGGCGATCGATCAGATCCACCGCAACCCCGCGCTGCTCGTGCTCGACACCAACAACCTGCACGCGACCTTCCAGGTCCTCGTCGCGCTCGCGCTCAGCCAGGCGAAGCGCGGCGATACCGGCGGCAGCGTCGCCACGATGGTCGAGCTGATCCGCACGTTCCGCAGTCAGCCGATCACGCGCACCGACTACGGGCCCGACGCCGAGCAGTTCTATCGCGCGGTCTGGAAGCAGGTCCAGGCGATGGGCCGCGGCCAGCTGTCGATCACCGTCGAGAACGATCAGGCGGTGATCTTCGTCGACGGCCAGATCCACGGGCTGGGCAAGGCCGCCCTGGCCGACCTGATTCCCGGCGTCTACCGCGTGTTCGTCCAGGTCCCCGGGACCGCGGGGCGGCAGTACGAGCTCGAGGTCAACGCGAACGAGCTGGCCGAGCTCCACGTCGACTGGGAGCTCGATGCGTCGCTGTGGATGACCGATTCGTGGATCGGGTTTGTGTTCGCCACCGAGGCCGAGCGGGCTAAACAGGCCGTGTTCGCCGGCAAGCTCGCCCGGCGCTGGGGCCAGCTCATCGCGGTGGTGGCCCTGGTGCAGCAGCACGGCAAGGCCGGCGTGACCGTGAGCCTGTACGACACCGCGGGCAACGCCGTGCGCAGCGCGATGGTCGCGCTTCCCGGCGCGCTCGACGGCATCGACGAGCGCAAGCTGCGGTCGCTCGCGAGGTTCCTCGCCGACGGCACGCCGGGTGACGGCGTGAGCGTGGTCCGCGACCGCCCGGCTCGCACGGCTCGGTCCGCGGCGGCGGGCGGTTCCGGCGGTTCCGGGCGCTCGCGGCTGGTGCCGAGCCTGCTCCTCGGCGTCGGCGTCGCGGCGTTCGTCGCGGGAGGCGTGCTGTACGTGATCGACCAGGATCCAAGTCCGGGCGCGCCGAGCGTGTATCGCGATACGGCGCCGGCCGGGCTCGCGGTGGGCGCGGCCGGGCTCGCCGCGGCCGGTATGGGGCTCTGGCTGTGGGGGACGCGCAGCGGTCGATCCTCGGCGCCGATCCTCGCGATCGGGTGCTGCGGTGGCTTCGTCGGATGGGCAGGTGAGCTGTGATGTTGACGGGAGCTTCGACCAAGACCGACGTCGCGGTGAACGAGTGGGCGATCGATGACGGAGTCGTGCGCCTGCGCGAGTGGGGCACCGACAGGATCTGGGTCCTGCCGCCGCCGCCGGCCGACGAGTGCACGATCGGCGCGGCGGAGACCTGCGCGGTCCAGCTCGACGATCCGTCCGGCCGCGTGTCGCGCGTGCACGCCCGCCTGGGCCGCGAGCACGCCAAGTGGCTGCTCCGCGATCTCGGTAGCAAGAACGGCGTACGGCTCGACGGTGCCCGCCGCACGGAGGTCGTGCTCGAGCCCGGCGTGGAGATCGGGATCGGCGGGATCACGCTGATCGCCGAGAGCCCCCGCTCGATCGCGCTCCGCGAGTTCCTCGCGCGGTTGCTCGGTTGGCGCAGCGATCGCACCGAGGTCGTCGACCACGCGCTGCGATCGATCCGGATGGCGGCGACGCGGCGGTTCGCCCTCGTGCTGTGCGGCGAAGGCGACCTGGTGCCGATGGCGCGCTCGATTCACCGCCACGCGCTCGGCGATGAGCGGCCGTTTGTCGTGTGCGACCCGCGACGCCGCCAGGGCAAGGCAACCGTCCGATCGGCCGAGAACTACGAGACCGGCTTGCGCGCGCTCGCGGCGGCTACGGGTGGGTCGCTGTGCGTTCGCGGCCGGCGGTTACCGCGAGACTTCACGGAGGTAGTCGTTGCCCTCCGCGATCCGGGCTCGCGGGTCGAGCTCGTGGTCTGCGCCCATGGCCCCCAGGACTGCGAGCCATTCCTCGCGGCGCCGATCGTGGTGCCCCCGCTGGCCAGTCGCGCGGCCGAGCTCGACCGGATCATCACCGAATATGCCGAGGATGCGCTCGCTCAGCTCGCGCCGATCGGCGGCTCGCGCACCGGGTTCTTGGCGGTCGATCGCGAGTGGGTCCGGACCCACTCGGCGTCGTCGCTGCCCGACATCGAGAAAGCGACCTTGCGGCTGGCGGCGATCCGGGAGTCGCGCAACCTGAGCAACGCAGCTGCGCGCCTGGGCATGGCCCCGGTGTCACTGTCTCGCTGGATCGGCCGGCGCAGCCTGCCGATGGAAGTGGTTCCCTAGTGGTGTTTCCGCCTGACGCTTTGCGGGTCCCCGCCGGCTGCGCACCCGGCAGGTCGCTTCGCCCTGGTTCTACTGGTGGTGTTGTATACCGTCCCCTGTGGCTGCGACCTGCCTGCGACGGTCCATGGCGTGGGTCTGGATGAGCTTTGTGGCCGATTCGGCAGCGTTGCGATCGCTCTGGGAGTAGGCTGGGCAAAATGGCGCGCGATGTCTCAGCCGGCCTCGTTGTTCGACCGGACCTTACGTTCAATGGTGTGAAGGTGTTTTCGGCCACGATGTTCGCGCCTCGCGAGCAACTCGGTGAAACCGTGACGGCGTGGATGGCGGCAAATCCGCAGCTGACGGTCACGGAGTTTGTCGTGACCCAGTCGAGCGACAGCCAGTTTCACTGCATCGCGATCACGGTGTTTTACTGGGAACGCGTCGCGCGGCGCTGACCGCACCGCAAGCTCTCGGTGAGACGCAGGGCTGGCGCGGCCCCGGCGTCGCATCGCGCTGGCTCGCCGGGGCGCGTTGATCTATCGTTTCGTCATGGGCGTAGAGGGCTGCCTTTGCGCGCGTTGATCGTCGAGGACTACGAGTCCGACGCCAAGCTGCTGACGCGAGAGCTTCGCCGCGGCGGCCGAGACGTCGAGATCCAGATCGTCACCACGATCGCCGCGACCCGGACGGCGCTCGCGGCGAGCACGTGGGACGTCATCTTCACCGACTGGAAGCTTCCCGGGTTCGGCGCACTCGAGATCTTGGGCGTGGTTCGCGAGCTCGGCATCGAGACCCCGGTGATCGTGGTGTCGGGCTCGGTGACCGACACCCACGCCGTGCTGGCGATGCGAGCGGGCGCACGCGACTTCGTGCTCAAGGATCAGATGTCGCTGATCGGGCCGGCGGTGGAGCGCGAGCTCCGCGAGGTCGAGTTGCGGGCGGCGCGGCTGCGCGCCGCCGAACCGCGGCGGGATCCCGCCGACGCGGTCGACGCCGAGCGACGCGAGGCGCACGTCCGGCACCTCGAGATCATGGACGCGCTCGGCCGGCTATCCGGCGCGATGGCCCACGACTTCAACAACATCCTGTGCGTGATCCTCAGCTACAGCGACACGCTGCTCGCGCTGCTCGAGCCTGGCGAGCTCCACGACGACGTCGAGCAGATCCACAACGCGGCCAACCGCGGCGCGGCGCTCACCCGGCAGCTGCTGACGTTCAACCGGCTGCAGATCGTCGAGCCGCGCGAGCTCGATCTGAACGACGTGGTGATCGGCATGGCCAGCGTGCTGCAGCCGATGATCCATTCGACGATCGCGCTGGTGTCGCACCCGGAGCCGGCGCTGGGGCAGGTCCGGGCGGATCAAGGCAGCATCGAGCAGGCGATCCAGAACCTCGTGGCCAACGCGTGCGAGGCGATGCCGGCCGGCGGCACCCTCACGCTCGACACCGAGAACGTCGTCGTCGAGCCCGAGGGGGCAGCCGCGCATTCGCCGCACGCCCCGCTCGGCGTCCCGGCGGGGCGCTACGTCCGGCTCACGGTCAGCGATACCGGACCGGGGATGGACGAGACGACGCAGGCCCGCATGTTCGAGCCGTTCTTCACGACCAAGCCGCGCGGACGCGGGACCGGGCTCGGGCTGGCGACGGTCTACGGAATCGTCCAGCAGGGCGGCGGATATCTCTGGGTCGAGAGCGCGCCGGGACGTGGCACGGCGGTCCAGGTCTACCTGCCGCGGATCGACGCAGCCGTGGCGTCGCGGGTCGTCAACGGCGTGCCGCAAACCGCACCACGCGTGCCCCACGGCGGGACGGTGCCGCGCCCGTAACTGCGCGATCGAATGGCGCTCGGACGCGCGCCGCAGATCTCCTCGCCGGCGGCTTCGTGAGAGCAACCCTACGTCGGTTTCCAGACATTGATCGCGGGTAGCTGCGATATTCGGTCACCAGATGGAGGCCTTCGATCTCCTCGCGGGGCTCACCGCGCGGCTCGCCTCGGCGGCTCGCCTCGATGACGTCGTCAATGCGGCGCTGTACGAGATCGTGCAGCTCGGGTTCGGCGCGGTGTGGCTCGCGGTGCTCGATCCGCAGACCGGGGCGCTGACCACGCTCAAGCGCGTGATCGACGGCGTCGACGTGACCCACGACGCGTCGCGCGCCGGCGAGCTCGACATGCGCGAGTCGATCGACCGCGGATTTCGCGAGCGCCGGATGATCAACGTCACCGATCCGGACGCGCCGGGCATCGGCGACCCCGCGGGTGCGCCGGTCCCGGCGGGGGGCCCCGGGTTGCCGCGCGCCGCCTCCGAGACCACGCGCAACCCGCCGTTCGCGTGCGGCCCGCTGCTGGGCAGCCGCGGCGAGCCGGTGGGCGCGCTCGGGCTGTCGTCGTACCTCGGCCACCAGCCGATCCCCGACGCGCTGCTGGCCCACGGCCTGGTCCGCGCGTTCATCGACCACCTGGGCATCGCGCTCGAGCGCGCGCTGTACCTGGCCGGGCTCGACGACAGCCTGCGCAAGGCCCAGGCGATGGTCGCCGACGACGCGCGGGCCAAGGCGGTCGGCGAGCTCGCCGCCGGGGTCGCGCACGACCTCAACAACCTGTCCGGGATCGCACTGCTCGCGGTTGGCGTCGGCCAGCGGTCGCCGGCCGATGCGGCCCGCGTGCTGCCCCGGATCGAGCGCGCGAATCGTGCGATCGGCGATCTGGTGGCGCGCCTGCAGCGCGTCGCGCGGCCGCAGTCGGCCGAGCCCGAGGTCGCCAAGCTGCACGAGATCGTCGAGGACATCTTGATCATGATGAGGCCGATCCTGCGCGAGCAGCTGATCGACATCGATGTCGAGATCGCCGCCGTGCCGCCGGTGCGGTGCGACGCCGTGCTGATCCACCGGGTCGTGCTGAACCTCCTGCTCAACGCGCAGGACGCGCTCGCGGCGATGCCGTCGGATCGTCGCCGGCTCCAGCTCCGCGTGCGGCAGGACCACGACACGGTGCGCCTGGTCGTCGCCGACAGCGGCCCCGGCATCGCGCCGGCCATGCTCGCCCGGCTGTTCCAGCCGTTTGCCACCACCAAGGGCAGCGGGCACCTGGGGCTGGGTCTGGCGGCGGCGCACGCGTCGCTCCAGCCGTTCGGCGCGCAGATCGAGGCCCACAACGCCCCCGGTAGCGGTGCGGTGTTCGAGGTCACGCTGGTCGCGGCCCCGGCGAGCACCCCGGTGAGCTCGCCGCAGCCCCGGCCGCCCGCGGCCGCCAGCGAGCCGCGCCGGCGCGACAAGATCCTCGCTGTCGACGATGATCCCGACGTCGTCTACATCATCCGCGCCTATCTCGAGCCGCTCGGCTACGAGGTCTCCACCGCCACCGGCCCGGCGCAGGCGCTCGAGGCGGTCAGCGCGCACGGCTTCGATCTCGTGCTGTGCGACATCGGGATGCCGGGGCAGAGCGGGCTCGAGATGCCGCGCGAGATGCGGCAGCGCGGCTACCGCGGCAAGCTCGTCCTCATGACCGGCTGGGACAGCCACGCGCTCAGCACCGATCCGCGGATCGCCGAGTGCGACACGCTGCTCAAGAAGCCGTTCCTCGGGACCGAGCTCATCGACGCGATCGGCTCGCTGCTGGCGTCGTGACCCGCGGGCTGCGTGCTAGCTTTACGGACGTGAGTATCACCAAGCGCATCCTCGAGGGCGCCCAGTCGGGGCTCTCGAGGCTCACGTCGCTCGTGATCGTCGACGACGAGCCGCTGAGCCACGTCGAGACCGCCGCCCTGCAGGCGGAGCTGACCGCGCGCAAGGCGGCGCGCGACAGGGCGCCGCGTAGCCTCGCCGACAACCCGCTGGCCAAGCTGGCGACGTCGGAGCCCTCGGCGCGCGCGGCGCGCGACAAGGCGGCGCGCGAGCGTGCGGCCCGGGTCCACCGCGAGCGCGACGAGCGCGAGGCGCGCCAGCGCGCGGCGGCCGACGAAGCGTTTCGTCGGATGAAGGATCAAGCCGCGCGCACCGGGTCGTCGAGCTGGGCGTCGTCGGCCGGCGGCTCGACGGGGAGCTCGTCCGGATCCGCGGGCCGATCGTCCGGCTCGACGGGGAGCTCGCGGCCGCCGCGCCCGGGCAGCACCGAGGCGCAGCTCCTCGAGTGGTACCGCGTGCTCGATCTCCAGGTCGGGGCCGACATGGCACAGATCAAGACCTCGTATCGCCAGATGATGCGCAAGTATCACCCCGACATGCACGCCGCCAGCCCGCAGAAGCAGAAGGCCGCGACCGAGCTGTCGATGCGGGTGACGACGGCCTACAACGGCCTGGTCACGCACTTCGAGAAGAAGTAGCCGGGTGGTGCGCGGGTCCTCGTTGCGCATGACCCGGGTGTTCGGCGGTGCCGCCGGTCGCGATCGCGCGGTCTGCGCCGTGATCGCGCTGCTCGCGATCGCGATCGCCTGGGCGTTCGCGTTCACCGTGCTGCGCCACGCCCCGCAGATGGGCCTGCCGCTCGACGACAGTTACATCTATCTGACCTACGCCAAGCAGATCGGGCGCGGCCAGCCGTTCACCTACTTCCCGGGCGGCGGTTACACGCCCGGCGCGACCAGCGTGGTGTGGCCGATCGTCCTGGCGCCGTTCTGGGCGCTCGGGGCGCGGGGGAACGCGCTCGTGTGGGCGTCGTACGTGGTGTCGGCCGCGCTGTACCTCGCGACCGCGCTCGGCGTGCACCGCATCGTGCACCAGCTCGCCGGCCGCGCCGCCGGCGTGCTGGCGCCGGTGGTCCTGCTCGCGATCGCGCCGTTCGCATGGACTGCGCTGTCGGGCATGGAGGTCGCGCTCGCCAGCGCGCTGCTCGTGACGATGATCCGGCTGCTGCTCGCGGCGCCGAGCACCGGGGCGCCGGCGAGGGCCCTCGCGGTGTGCCTCGCCGCGCTGTCGCTATCTCGCCCCGAGGCGACGCTGCTGGTCGTTGCGGTCGTCGGGGTCGCCGCGATCCAGCGGCTGCGCCAGCGCGACGTGCGGGCCGCCACCAGGTGGCTGGTGCCGCTCGCCGCGCCCGCGATCTGGATGCTCACCAACAAGCTCGTGGCCGGGAACTGGTTCCCGAACACCGGCGTCGCGAAGAGCCACTTCTACTTGCCCGGGTTCGACTGGACCTACTGGCGCACCGCGGTCGTGACGCTGACCGGCCGCCTGCTGCGCGGGCTGTTCTGGGACGCCGCCAGCCCGCTGGTATGGCCGCGGCTGTTCGCTGTGCTGTGGCTCGCCGGGGCGGTCCGCGTGATCCTGTGGGCCCGCCGCGAGCGCCGGCTGCTCGCGGGTGTGGTCATCGTCGCGTCACCGTTCGTGCTGATGCTCGCGGTGATCGCGTCGTCGGGCCTGTGGGCGTTCCAGAACTATCGCTACATCGCCCCGGCGTTTCCGCTGCTGGTGGTCAGCGCCGGCTGTGCGTTCGGGCCGCTCGCGGCGCTCCGGAGCCGGCGGCCCTGGGCGCGCCTGGCGGTCGCGGTGACAGCGGCTGTCGTCGCTGCGGCGTTCGCGATCGGCGGCGTGCCTCGCCTGCGCGCGGATGCCCTGCTGTTCGCGCAGGGTGCGATGGACGCCAACACCCAGGGCGTCGCGATCGGCGACTACCTCCATCGCAAGCTGCCCGATGCCTACGTGATGTTCCACGACGCGGGCGCGATCGCCTACTACGGCGACGGTCGGGTCTACGACATGCTGGGCCTGGTCACCAATCACCAGGCCGGGATCGCGAACCACGGCCCTGGCGCGCGGTTCGAGTTCCTCGAGAGCTTGCCGCCCGACCAGCGCCCGACCCACTTCGCGTACTACCCGGGCTGGATGGGCCAGGCCGAGTTCTACGGCGACGTGCTGTTCCATACCCGGCTGCGTCCCGCCATCGAGCCCCGCCGCGTGGCCGGCGACGCCGACATGCAGGTCATCGTGGCGAGCTGGGATCACGTCGGCACCGGCGAGCGGCCGATCAACGACCACACCGGCTGGTCGATCGTCGATCGGATCGACATCGCCGACCTGGCCAGCGAGGCGGCGCATCACTGGTCCGGCGCGCTCGGCCGCCGCAGCCTGGGCGATCCCACGGCGCGGTGGTCGCTGGTCGGGCGCGAGGCCGGCGTCCACGGCCTGATCCTCGACGGCGGCCGCACGATCCGCGGCGGCAGCGAGCGGTTCACCATCACCGCCGATCCGGCCCGTCCGGTGCGCCTCGTGATCCGCACCGGTGGCGCCCGGTCCTATCCATTTCACGACGCGATCGACCACGCGGTCCCGCTGCGTCTGCTCGACGACGACGATCGCCAGGTCGCGACCGCCACCCTGCCGGCGCCCACCGCCGCGGGTGGCTTCGCCGAGGTCGGCTTCGCGCTGCCCGCGGGTGCGCCGCGGGTGCTGCACACCGAAGCGTCGTCGCCGTACCGCGTGTTCCACTGGTTCGTGCTCCAGCCGGAGTGACGGCGGTGGTGGTGTTTTGCCTCGTTCCGGAGTGACCGACCCGCGTGATTACCAATGCTTGACGGGGACGGTGTCTGTTTTGTCTCGTTCCGGAGGGGCGGAGCGCGAACGCGACCAGCGACCTTGTCGAAACGAGGAGGCCTCTACGTTGGTCGGGAGCATCGTCCGTCAGGCCGTCAGCTGATCCGGACCAGCTGCCAGCGCTGCGGGGCGCCGCCGTTGGCGGTCCACTGGATCACGCCGGCGCCGTCGCTCGTGGTGTTGCCGTTGTCGAGCGCCTTGCCGCTGCGCCGGGAGATCAGCTTGAAGAACCCGCTGCCGACGTCGGTGATCGACCACTGCTGGGGCGTTCCACCGTTATCGGTCCACTGGATGACCGCGGCACCGTCGGTGGCGGTGTTCCCGTTGTCGAGGGCCTTGCCGCTGCGCTGGGAGATCAGCTTGAAGAACCCGCCGCCGACGTCAGTGATGGTCCACTGCTGAGGCGTGCCACCGTTGGCGGTCCGCTGGGACACCGCCGCACCCTCGGTGGTGGTGTTGCCGTCATCGAGTGCCTTGCTGCTGAGCTGATTGACCAGCTCGTAGACGCCACCCGAGACGATGCCTGTCGAGCTCCCGGCGCCGGCGGTGGGAACTCCGGGCACCTCGACCACGACGACCGCGTCGATGGCATCGGGTGAGGCGCTCGGCACGCTGATGTTGATGACGCCGCCGCTGACCGTGAAGGCCAGGGAGGTGGCGGGATGGTTCAGCAGGTAGATCCGGTTGATCGGATTCTGCAATCCGGGGATCTGCAGCGTGCCTCCGGTCGGCCAGTTGAACACGTGCGCGTAGAGCTTGCCGGACTTCTTGGTATAGAACCCCCACGGCGGTTCGCTGCTGAACGGGCTGGGCGTCGTGTCGTAGATGCTGTCGCTGTAGGTGCTCATCCAGACGCCGAAGGCGTTGAGGATGCTGATCGATCCAGCGGTCACCGTGCCGTCGCCTTTCGGCCCGATGTTGAGCAGGTAGTTGCCATCGCGGGACACCACCCGGACCATCTCCTGGATGAGCGTCGCGGGTGACTTGTACGAGCTCTCCAGGCTCGCGTTGAACCCCCACGCACCATTCATGGTCGTGTTGGTCTCCCATGGGCGGCTCAGCGGCGCGGCCGGAACGAACTGCTCCGGCGAGGTGTAGTCGCCCAGGCCCAGGTCGCGCTTGACCCGTTCGTTGACGATCAGGCTTGGCTTGATCCCGATCAGCCAATCGTACAGGCTCGCGCCGTCGGACCCGATCCACCAGTCGTCGAGCGTCGGCGAGCTGTGATTGGCGCACCAGTCTCCATCGAACCACAAGATCGCAGGATCGTAGCGGGTCAGCAGCTCCTGCAGCTGCGCCTTCATGTCATTGATGTAGTTGGTGCGCGCGGTCATCGACGCCATCGAAGAGAACGTCGTATCAGTGTTCCGGATGATCTGTGACGGATGGTTCCAGTCCAGGATCGAGTAGTACAGTCCGAATCTGAGACCCTGGCGGTCGCACTCGGCCTTCAACGCGCCCAGCACGTCGACCTTGTACGGCGTGTAGGACGGCAGCGTGTACAGCTTCGAGCCGGTGGTGTCGGTGAAGCTCGCGACCCGGGAGTCCCACATCGCGAAACCCTCGTGGTGCTTGGCCGTGATGACGAGGTACTTCATGCCCGCGTTCTTGGCGAGCCCGACGATGGTGGCGGCGTTGAACCCGGTCGGGTTGAACCTCGCCGAGACCTGGCTCTGGTAATTTGCCTTGGCCCAGCCCTCGACGGCGAATGCCCATTCGCCGTGGCCCAGGAACGAGTACGACCCGAAGTGGATGAACATCCCGAACCGGGCCGCGTACCACCAGTCCATCTTTGGCGCCACGGTATATGCCGCGGCCTCGGTGGCGAACATCGCAGTCGGCACACCCAGGGCCGCGGCCCCGGCCGCACTCGCACCGAGCTTCAGAACCTGTCGACGATTGAAAATGATCATGGATGGCTCCTGGCAGGAATCGACGAGATCGCCACATCAGAATCGACGGCAGGCTAGGGCGTATCGCGCGGCGGATCAACCCATACATCACAGCTGGCATTTTAGACTGGTTGTTAAACACACTCCCGGCATGGGCCCGCACGGGGTGACAAATCGACAACATCAACGCCCGTCCTCCAATCAGCGCAGGCCGTCGAGCACCGCGCCGAGCCCGAGCGCCCACCGGCGATCGACCGAGGCCCGCGACGTGCCGAGCCGGGAGGCGATCTCGGCGGCTGCCAGGCCCTGAGTCAGCGCGACCAGCACGTGGGCGATGTCGACCGGATCGCCGGCGAGCTGCCCCGCCGCGATGCAGCGCCTCACGGCCTCGACGATCAGCTCACGGACCGCGCGGCCCGCTTCGAGCTCGGCGGGTCCCGGATCGAAGTCGGCGAACGGCCGCGAGAACATGACGTGGGACAGCACCGGGTGGTCCCGCACGAACGCGCGGTAGCCGGTGAAGATCGCGAGCAGGGCGGCGCGCGGATCGCCGGCCTTGCGGGGGCGATCGCTGGCCTTGTGGGGCCGCTCACCGATCGGCTCGAGGTAACGCCGCAGCACCCGAAACCCTTCGAAGAACACGCCGCGGACCAGGCCGGCCTTGTCGCCGAACAGTTCGTAGACCGCCGGCGTCGACGTCCTGGCGCCACGCGCGACGTTGCGCGTCGTGAACTTGGCGAGCCCGTCCTTGGCCAGCAGCTCGACCGCGACTTGCAAGACATGGTCGCGCAGCGCCTCGGTTCGTTGCTTCGGCCTGGGCATCGCTACGTGGCGGACGTCAGGGGCGCGCGCGGAATTCGGCGTCGTCGGCCTCGATCGCTGCGTGCAGCGTCTCGAGCAGCTGGTGCCGCATCCGGCGCTTGGACTCGGTGTGCGCCTTGCGGTCGAGCCCGCCCAGCATCGTGGCGACGGTGTGCGCGGTGGCCGCGAGCTCGGCGGCGGGCACCGCGCGATCCAGGAAGCCGGCGGCGACCGCGTCGTCCGGCGAGAACGGCTCGGCGAGCGCGATCGCGCGGGTCAGGTGCGCGGGGGTGAGGCGCTGGCGGCAGATCTCGATCGCGGCCCACGGCAACGTCATGCCGATCGCGACCTCGTTGGCGGTGATCTTGTACGCACCGGTGGTGCCGATTCGATAGTCCCCCGACAGCACGATGAACACGCCCATCGCGATCGCGTGGCCGGTGCACGCGATGACCACCGGCGCCGGGAACGCCAGCAGCCGCTCGGAGAGCTCGAACCCGGCGCGCAGCAGCGCCGCCGCGGCGGGCCCGCCGGCCTTGAGCACCGTCAGGTCGAACCCGGCGGAGAACACCCCGGGCCGGCCGGTGAGCACGACCACGGCTCGATCCACCTCGGCCTGATCGAGCGCGCGGTTGAGCTGAGCAAACTTGGCCAGCGACAGCGCGTTGACCTTGCCGTCGTCCATCGCGAGGGTGGCAACCGAACCGTCGAGCCGGTAGGTGACGTGAGCGTCCATCGCAGTCCTCCACGGGCGAGCTCGCCCGCCCCTCAGTCTATTCGTACCAGCGTTACGAAACAAGGTCCCGATTCGGCGCGCGCTGCGGTCGTGCGCGGGGCGCGCCGCCGCGGCGCCGGGGTCATGTTTTCGTTGGGCCGGGGTCGTGGTCGTCGGCCTCGACCAGGGTCGCCAACCGGGCGAGCGCGTCGTCCCAGCGTTTGGACACCAGATCGAGATAGTGCCGCGCGGTCTCGAGCGGCGCGGGCTCGAGCGCCCACAGCCGTTCGCGGCCGCGGCGCACGTCGCGCACGAGGCCGGCGTCGGCGAGCACCGAGAGATGCTTGGTGATCGCCTGCCGGGTCATGTCCTCGCCGGCGGTCAGCCGGACGATCGAGAGCGGTCCGGTGGCCGACAGCTTGGCGACGATCCGGAGCCGGGTGTCGTCGCCGAGCGCGGCGAAGATCGGCGCGCCGGCCCGCGCGGCGGCGGCGAGGCTACGCGTGGACATGGCGCGCGATGTTGTCCAGCTGCTGGGCCCACCCATGGCTGTTCATCTCGAACGCCTTGGCGCGGCGGGCGAGCGGGATGTTGTCGAACCCCGACTCGGTCACCGTCAGCAGCGTGCCCTCGGGTGCAGGCGCGAGCGCGAGCTCGACCAGCGTGGTCGGCTCGCCCGAGTAATCGACCGCGGCGTCGATCGCGAACGGATGCCAGCGGAATGCCAGCAGCCGCTCGGGCTCCATGCGCTCGATGTGGAACGTGATCGTCACCTCCTGGCCGCGGAACGTCACCGCGCCACGGACGGCGTTGCCGGGCGCGAAGTCGCCGGTCAGCTGGGCGCCGAACCAGGCACCGAACTCCTGGGTGGTCGACAGCGCGCGCCAGACCCGTGCGGGCGCCGCGCGCAGCGTGATCTGCTTCTGGATCCGATCGGTCGTCGATGGTGTCGTCATGAGCAACCTCCTGGTTGCAGATTACCCGAGCGCGCCCGACGTGCAACCGAAAAGTTGCCTTTCATTCGATCAGGCTGGTGGCGAACCCCCTTGTTCGTATCGCGCCGGTTCGCGGGCACGATCGGCGCGTTGCGATGCATCGCCTCGCCCCGCGTCAGGTAAGTCCGACGAGGCGACGTTTGCGAACGCATCGACCGCGGCGATCGCGAGCGGCGTCCGCGCGGCATCGCGCTGGCGGTCGGCGGCCGTCAGCAGGGTCGCCGCGACCGGCCCCGAATCGGTGCTCGCCGCCGGCGACGGAAACGCCCCCGACGAGCGAGGCGCCCCGGAGCTACAGCCAAGGACGAACATGATCCAAGCAACGCGCATCACCGGCCGGCTCTGGTTGGCTGATGTCAGCGCTTCAGCGCGCCCCTGAGCGCCTCGAGATCGCGTGCGACCCACGCGGCGTCCTGCGCGAACTTGTCGTCGGAGACGCCCGGTAGCTGAAACAGCGAAAACACGACCTCGCTGCCGGTGCCGTTCGGGACCACGCGCATGGGGTTGTGGATGGTGTCTCCTGAGGGCAACGTGACGTCATGATCGATTACACCGAGCGCGTTGTTTGACGCGAACGCAATGGTGATCCGGCCCATCGGCGAATCGGCCGTCCACACACCATTGACCTGACGAATCGTGCCCGCGAGGCCACTGGCCCACAACGGCAGGTTCCGCGGATCCGACGCGAACGCATAGACCTCATCGGGGCTGCGATCGATCGAAACGCTGACGTGTCGGACTTGCCACAAGGTCACGTCATGGCTCCTCGCATGGGAGGTTGATCGAGCAGGCGCTTGCGGGTTGGGACGTCAGCCACCGGGCGGCGGCTACAACCGACGCGCGGCGCTAGCCTGGATTTCCACGGGCCGGAATTCGTGTCCGTGGAAATCCAGGCTAGCGGGTTGATTCCGCATGTTGCACACCACGACGGGCGGATCCATCCAGGCTCGCGAAACACGGAGGTCATGCCCAGATCATAGCGCAGGCCGCGCGGCGTCCCCAAACGCGGCAACGGCCGGGTCGCCCCGGCCGTTGCGTCGTCGCTAGTGGTGTTGCGCGCGAGTCGTTTACAGCGAGCCGAGGAAGGCGACGAGGTCCGACTTCTCGCGATAGGTGAGCTTGATGTTGAACCGGGTGTCGTAGAAGTCGACCACCTCGCCGAGGTCCTTGGCGAAGCCGTTGTGGAAGTACGAAAGGGGCGATCGAAAACCCGTTTGTTGTCGACGCACTGCAACCCTTTCAAGTGCTTCCGCGAGGTCGAATACCGCTGAGTCCCGCTCGGTACCGTTGAGTCCCGCCGCGTCTGGCAAAGGCAATGGCAAAACTCGAGGCCTCGGCCGAGGTCGGCGAGTCGGCGCCGACGCGTCGTGGCGGCCGAAGTCGCACCCGGTCGGCGAACTGGCGCTGGGGGCGCCGCGCGGCCGAGGTCGAGCGCCAGGCGGTGAGCTGGCGCCGGAGATCGCCGAGTTGGCCGATGTCGGCGAGCGGGGATCGGCGATCGCCGCGACGGCCGAGGTCGAGCACCAGGTTCCGCGCGCTACCGGCCTGTGTGCCGCTGACCGCGGCGGACGAGGTCGCAAGCGGGCCGCCGGTGCTCGCCGCTGCGGACGCGGCGTCAACACGCTGGCGCCGGGCGCCGGTTGCTCGCCGTCTGTTGCCGCACGGAGCCGGTGCCGGCGCTCGCCCGCACCGACCGAGGTCGGCGAGCTGTCGCCAGTGCTGGCCGCGGCGGACGAGGTCGGCACCGTCGCTCGCCGTGGCGGCGGGCTTCGGGCCGGTGCTCGCCGCGGCCCGTGGTGCTCGATCGTAGTAGCACCGCGCGATCTGAACGTGCTGGCGCTCGCAGTCGGCCCTTCCCGGGCCCGACGTTCGGCGATCAGATGTCAAGAGGCCGGCCGCCGGATCGGTAGCGCTCGCGGTCGCGAGTGCTAGTCAGCACTGGTCAGCACTAAGCTCCTTGGCAAAGGCCGTCCTCCTCTGTATGAGCGTTTCGATTTCCGCCTTCGCATCTGCGGTCAAGACGCTGCCACCACCGTCGAGCAGAGGTCTTGTCATGTCCGCCGAATCAACTTCTCTCGCAACACGGAGGATTCGGACCTCCGCCGTCGCCGGGTCAAGTGCAAAGCACGACGCGAGTAACTTTGCGAGTTCTTGCCACAACGGACCCCTCTGGCTCGGCTCCCAAAATAGACGCGATAGAGACCGATCCGCTATCGAAATTATCGAAGCGACGAGAGAGATCGGCACGTTACCTGTCTCTCGATGATAGCACATAACGCCAGCACAAGCCGCCACCAGAAGCCAAACTGCCTTTTCGCAATCTTCATCAGAGGGTTCATGCGCGAATGGCACATCGACGCGAAGTAGCTTGATCGCGATCACCTCCCACCAATTATCGCTCGGTGCATCACGGATATTTCGCGCACAGGAGTCTAAGAATAAGATATCACACTGCGTGGCAACTGAGACCCGTCCTCTACGAGCTATGAAACGCGCAACGGCACGTTGGAACGCTTGAGTGCACGCCGCCCTGAGCCCATCGTCTACGAGACGTGCCACGAACGGCAATACTGCTGCGCTTGCTGGGTTGGAGTGCTCGTGCAAGACAAGTTCTTCGTCCGACGGCAGATAGCCTGCCTTAGCTGTTACATTCGCGGCGATATTAACCAGTTGGGCCATGTGCGAGTTGTCGTGTCGCGATTCGAGGCGAGGGGCAATCGAGACAATCTGCCACCATACAGCCGCAGCGTTAGTGCCGCCTGTATCGGCGTGTTTTCTTATTGCGCCTTCGATGCGCTGCAGTCGACCCAGGTCAGCATCAGTTCCTCGCCAATTCTCTGTGGCATGGCGAAGCCAGATCTGCACACCCAGCGCGAACATGATTGGAGCGGATGGCACAGCCAACCAGTGCTCGCCCACCTGATCGCTCCAATCTATGTATAGAAACGCGAGTACAGATGCTACGCTATTGCGGTCTCGCGTCGTTAGGCAATCCACAAGCGCTCTCATATCCAATCTCAGAAGTCTATGCGCAGCACTAAGAGCCGCATTCGAAATTGTGGCGCGACCTTTTCGCAGGTCATCCCAAAATACGAGCTCTCGCCCGCTTGCGATCTCCGGCACTGTGTTGCATTGCAATTCGGCGGCCAGTATCGAGACCTCTGCGAGCGTCACAGTTGCTCCTTAGCATGGCTCCACGCGCGGTCAAATTCCAACTCTATTAGTTGCGGATATGGGAATTCGACTATCGTGCTCATCACTCCACCAATCTGATTAAATGAGCAGCCAAGCTGCCAGCACCTATCGCGAGTGATGATGAATCGATCGTGAAACATGCCTGCACCGACACGACAGTCCAGTTTGAGTAAGCCAGTTGCATCAGGCTGAGGGCGTCGCAATGCGTCAAGGACCTTTTTGAGCTGGACCTTTTTCAATTCTCGGAGAGACGTGGGCCGCGCTTCGCCTGCTGGCGACGCTGCAACCTGCCCAGCGTCGGTGCTCAGTACCTTTGGCAGTTCTTCATTGGGAGCGGGTTCTGCGGAGGTGAGGACATCAACTTCAGTGGACGAATCGAAGACGAAGGGCAAGAATTCCGCCGCATCTCGGGCTCCGAAATAGGGATCCCAGATCTTGACATAATCAACAATACAAGAATTCAAAATGGCCCTGATGTCAGAGACTGCCTTTGTTCGCTCCCCTGCTTTTCCGCGATAGACATATAGTCGGTTGCTTTCGCGCAGTTCTTCTCGGCGTTGGCGTGCCCTCGCCTCTGCCAACTTCAGTTCCCACGGCTCGTGGCCGCCGGCTTGGGAGTGCATCGTCGTTCCCCACCAGGTCTGCACTCGAATCGGCGGACCACCATCCTGAAACGTGAAGGTCAAATCCACTGACGTGGTCGCAATGTGACCAGTGAACTGCACCGCTCGCATTTGGGTGCCGGCATCACGTCCGACTATGGAGCCGGTGTTGGCGTCGTACAACTCGACTGCTCTGTGTTCGACGGTGTGCGGCAAGGTGAAAACGTGGTGGCCTTCGCCGACGATACGATGCTCGGCAATTGCCAGGCAGTTATCTCTGCTTACTCGAACAATCAGAGCGAAACGACTAGGCCCTCCCGGGACAGTCCGAATCTCCACGCCAATGTTGCCCGTCCGTGACCACCATACTCGCATTCGATGCCGGAGCTCTGGCATCGCGATTAGAAAGTTTCCAACTCGCTCACGCCTGCCATTAAGGTTGATCCCGGTAAGCTCATGAATCCTGCGACAAAGCCATTCCGTGCCAGAATGACCCAACTCCTCTTCGAGATCGTCGTTCGCTCGCCAACATTCTAGCAACCACGTCGATTCGCTGCAGGGAATGCAACTTCGAGCTCGGTGTTCTTCGCGCCCGACGAACTCAGGCCCGATCCAGACTCCCCGTGATTCGAGAGGTGGGGTCTTTCCAGCTGTGCGCGGATCAGTGAACCCTTCCTTAAACCAGCATAGTGCCAACGCCTCGGATACGTGGAGTTCACTGCGAGATACGAACAGTCGATGGTTGCCGGCAGGTGAGTTCTCTAGCCGTTTCGTGATATGCACCAGCTTGGGCGTGCCGGTGCATGGAGTCGGAAGAAATTGCAGGACTGAAAGCGCATTGACCCCCCAATCCGGCGCTCCCTTAGATCTGTTTGTGCGTATTAGCCCGCAGGTGAGAAGTTGCGCGCTGCCGTAGAACGCGGACAGGGCGACAATTCGCGGATCCAAAACCATCGCAATCTCGCTGCTTCTAGGAACTTCAGAGCGTCAGGGAGAGTAACTCGTCCGCCTTGACCTCGGTGACTATCTTCCGCAACTCGACGGTGATACGGCTGGCGGTGGGCGTCGTTGCCTGCCCGTTGGCGACCTTGTGGTAGTGACCCTTGGGACAGCAGATACGAGCCATGCGTCCGATGTAACCATAAGAATCTGACAAACGCATGCATTAACGGGCAGGGCCGATCCCCGCAGCCTACGCGGCGCCCGTAGCCAGGAGCGGGCTCACGCGAGCCCGATATCTGTAACAGCGGGTGCCCGCCGTGACAGCAACAGCGGGGTGCAGTTCTTCAATCCCACCGGAATTGGCCGGTTATCTAGAAAAGGCGAGATGCCGCTTGAAGGGCGTTTCTCGACGTCGCGAGCGCCGAGAGGGATTCGTTCCGCGAGCAACGCTGCCGAGCCTGCCTCGGGCGGTTCCACGCTGCGCGTGCTACGACCACGGGCAGATGTACTGCGGCGCTGGTTGCAAGAAGGTGGCCCGCCGGGGCCCGGCGGCCGCCCTACTCGTCAGGGACAGCGAACCTCGCCAGGCTTCGCCGGTCACGATCGCACGAAGCGGTCGCAGTAGAACTTCAGGATCACCCCGGTCGAGTCAACGATGTATCGCGCCTCTTCAGCCGAGAACTGAGCCTGGCCATGATGCGCCGTATGGGTGGCGTGCCGAACGATCGCTCGTACCGCCGCACAGCGCTCGGCGAAGTTCCAAGCCCGCTGCTGTGTCGTGCCGTAGCCCGTTAGCGGCGCTGCAGGCTCGGTAGCTCCGATCGCGGTGTTTAAGGCATCTAGGATTTCACGGCATTCAATGATCGCGTCGTCCCACTGGCACTGCTGTAGGTGATTCTTCGCTGACTGATAGCGCGTCATGCATTCGCGAAGGCCGGCTGGTACAGGCTCGCCATCCATCGGCAACTCGATGACACCGAACGTCGTGTGCCGTATCGACGCAAGAAGCCGAGCCCAGTCCGACGCAGGAACGCGATGCTGAACGTCGAGGCGTTGTTGTTCCCATCCGTGCTGCCCGTCTAGGCCGACGCCGAGATCGAGTTTTACCATCACATCCTCATGACCACCGTGACGCGAAGCGTTGACAGCGGACAACGTCGAAAACGAGACCGGTGCGTAGAGTTGGACGGTCTCATCCGTCGTGCGGTTCCCGTACCACTGCAGGCTACACGCTCGAATCTCGGCGATGTGCTCGCCGTTGCTATTGCTCACCTCCCCGCTGAAGTGAACGACGCGCGGAAGGTTCGGGTGCGACGGAGCCGTGTTCTGGATCCGAGCGACGGCCGCCAGAACCCCGTGGTCACCGACGCCGCGACGCGCGTCAATCCGATCGATGCGAAGACTCGCAAAGTACGTGCGATCAAACTGGAGCGGATACATAGCGTCCTCGTAACATGACAGGCTGACATCGTCTGGCGAACGTCTAGGCCCGATGGAGTTCCGCGCTATCCAACACCGTCGAGGGACGAGGGCCACCAAGCGACCGGTGCGTCGACCTTAGCGAACCGACGGCAGCGTCCGGTCACGCCGCCGAACGCGGGTTCTCCACCCAAGCTGCGCCACCTTGTGGCGCAGTGGAAACACGAGGCACGGTCGTACGTCGTCCGCGGAAGTTGAGCCACCCGCCAGCACGGGCGAGATCCCCGACCGGGGTTTGTTTGCACGTCCGATTCTCGGCCAATCGGCTCTCGGTGTCCGGCGAGCGGACACTCCGGACAGCCGGACAAGCCCAGCGAACCCCGCGCCGCCACGCGGCGTCATGGCCGAGCGCGTAGGTGGCTACATCGAGGAGGCGCATGCGAAGCATCGGCCTTCGATCGAAGCGCGAAGCTCGAGCGCGAAATTGCCAGTCGTGTTCGTGGCCAATTCCTTCGTCTTCACGCTGCGGCATGCCATGGTCACCGCGCCGATGCGCACTCGTTTCGATCAGTTCGGCAAGCAGATGGTCCGCACCGCGCTCGAGACCCGCGGTCCTGTCGAGACCGACGCGGAGGTCCCCGCCGATACCCGCAGGATCGATCTCTGGTTCATGCCCGATCCGGCGCGCGGGTCGGCGCCCGATCACCTCGGTCTGCTCGGGCGCGTCGCAGGCGGCCCGAGCACGCTCGAGTTCTTTCACAACACGCCGAGCGGTGAGGATCTCGCCACCTGCCTGATCAAGCACGGTGAGTTCCGGCACTTCCTTTCGCTGCGCAGGACGCCGCCGCCGGTCCCGACGCAATGGGTCATCTCGTCGGGCCGCCCCGACGGCGGCATCGATGGCTTGTGGTTGCGCCCGATCGCCGGCTGGCCGCCCGGCATCTATGAAGGCCCGCCGCTCTTGTGGACGCGCCTCGTGGTGGTGAACGAGCTCCCGGTGGCACGAGACACGCTGCTCGTGCGGCTGCTCGGCGCCGGCCTGGTGCTCAAGCAGGCGATCGCCGAGCTCAAGGAGTTAGAGGTGGAAGCGCCGGAGCGCACGCTGGCGCTCCCCATTCTGCTACGCTTGCGGTTGACCGTGCCGAGTGATCTGGCGAAGCAGACGACCGACGACCAGGAGTTTCTCATGGATACCCAAGACATCGTCGAGACCTGGCGGCGCGAGGCAGTCCAGGAAGGCATCAAGCAGGGCGTCGAGCAAGGCATCAAGCAGGGGCTGATCGAGGTCTACGAGGCCCGCTTTGGCGCGATGTCCGAAGACCTCCGCGCGGTGGTGGAAGATACCGACCACGAGCCGACGCTCATCACCTGGCTCCGGCTCGCTGGTACTCGCGGCGTGGACGAGATCGCCGCGGCCATCCGCTCGTTCCGCGCCAGCTAGCGAAAATGCGCAGCGGCCGGGTCGCCCGGCCGCCGTGTCGTCGCTGGTGTTGTTGCGCGCGAGTGGTTACAGCGAGCCGAGGAAGGCGACCAGGTCCGACTTCTCGCGATAGGTGAGCTTGATGTTGAACCGCGTGTCGTAGAACTCGACCACTTCGTCGAGGTTCTTGGCGAAGCCGTTGTGGAAGTACGGGGCGCGGGGCGCGAGGTTGCGGAGCATCGGGCCCTTGAACCGGCCGATGTGCGCCCACTTGCCGCTGATCATCGCGCGGCCCGGGTCGGTGACTTTGACGGTCTCGCCCGTCGTCTTGTTGCGCAGCGTGTAGAGCGGCATGTCCGCGGTGCGGCGCGACGCATCGACCAGGCCGATGTTGAGCGGCGCGACGACCGAGTGGTTACCGCCGTTCGGCGTGTCGTGGCAGCTCGTGCACGTGCCGACCAGCGTCGTCGGCTTGCCGAACGCGGCCTCGTCGTTGATGCCCGAGACGCCGGTGATCGCGATCGGCTTGGTGTTGAACAGCGCCTGGCCGCGAGCGATCGCCCGGCGCGCCTCGGCGTTCTTGCCGCTGGCGTGGGTCCACGCATCGAACACGTCGAACACGATCGGGCTGAACGGCGCGTGGGTCTTGCTGTCGCCGAAGTTGTCGTTGATGCCGATGTAGAACTCCTGGGCGAGGATGGCGGCGGGGCCGC
>Ga0307509_10000051_pt1 | contig 165037 bp, 141 predicted proteins | sample 10_EM_MG_FD_202245 | JGI IMG/M metagenome (GOLD analysis project Ga0307509, IMG submission 202245) | Populus trichocarpa ectomycorrhiza microbial communities from riparian zone in the Pacific Northwest, United States - 10_EM | ecosystem: Host-associated > Plants > Roots > Unclassified... | reverse complement strand
CCACGCCGCCTGGTAGTTGCAACCCAGCCGGATGATCTGCTCCAGCAGCGGCGCGTACGGCACGTTCGCGGCCTTGGCGGAATCGGCAAAGTCTTCCTGGTGGCTGATGTTCGGATTGGCATTGGCTTCGAGCACGAACACGCTGCCATCCGGGCGCATGCGGAAGTCCATGCGTGCATAACCGCTCAGGTGCAGAGCGCGGTAGATGCGCTTGGACAGCTTGCTTAGGTAGGTCTCGACTGCGTTCGGCAGCGCCTGCGCAGCGCCGGTGCGGATGCCGTGCTTCTTCTGATAGTCGCGATCCCATTTCACTTTACGCGTGGCGATGCCCGCCATCACGTCGGGCAGCGTGCCGAATTCCATCTCCCACACCGGGAAAGTGCGCAGCCGCTCGTTGCCCATCACGCCCACGTAGAACTCGCGGCCCTCGATGTACTCCTCCACCAGCGCGTCGGAGTTGGTCTGCTCGTGAATGAACTCGACCCGCTCCTTGAGCTTGTCGGCATCGTGCACCACCGAAGCCTGCGATATGCCCAGTGACGCATCCTCGGTCGCGGATTTGACGAACAGCGGAAACTTCAGCTTGCGCGGCGCGCGGTACCGCTGGCCCTTGCGGATCACGGCGAAGCCGGGCGTGGGAATGCGGTGATACGTGAGGATCTGCTTGGACAGTACTTTGTCGCGCGAAATCATCATGCCGCGCGGATTGCAGCCGGTGTAGGGCTGCTTCATCAACTCCAGGAAGGCGACGACGTACTGATCGTAAGTGACGATGCCCTGGAACTCTTCCAGCAGGTTGAATGCGATGTCGGGTTTCCAGTCGGTGATGGCGGTGCGCAGGTCGGAGAGATTGTCGCCCAGGCCGAGCGCGCGCACCGTGTGGCCAGCTTTTTCGAGCACGTCGGTGACGTCGTACTCGGTGCGGAATTCGTCGATCTCCTTGACGGTGTAGCCCTTGAGGCTGGCGGGGGGCACGAGGCTTTCGTGCATCAGCACGAGGACGCGCAATGGCTTCATAGGGCGTAACGCTCGCGGTCACGGCGCAGGATGTCGATCAAGATGCGTTCCAATACGCCGAGCACGGCGCGCTTGGCTTCTCGTTGTGATGTATCGAGCACCAGGTCCAGTTCGCGGCAGCGCTGCACCACGGTGCGCAGCACATGATGCACGAGATAGGGATGCAGGCGCGAGCGCCGGATGAGCAGTCGCGACAGTTCGGGCTTGGAACGCCGCACGAACGTGCTGGCGCTGAGTCGCCGGTGCGTCTTGCTGTGCTTGCCGAAGATGCGCTTCAACCTCAGGTCGTACGCTTCGGGCTTGTCGAAATCGTAGCGAGCGCGCTTGCGCTGGTAATGCTCGGCCAGCGTCGTCGTGTTCTCGCTCAGCGGTTCGATCAGCTCGTGGTTTTCGACGACCGGCCGCTCGCCTTTGAGCTCGTGCATCAACTCATCGACGTATTCGAGCTTCTTCAGCGCCGCCCAGTCGTGGTAGTCGCGGTGCCAGCGGGCGCGCGGCTGCATCCACACGGCGAAGGTCTCCGCAAAATCCTCGGTGGGGTGGCTTTGCGCGTACCAATGTCCGAGATGCAGCACGAAATTGCGGCTGGCCGGCCGCGGGCTGTATCTATCCGGGTACGGCCGCGAAGGGTTGCCGAAGATCCGCCGCCAGTGCTTGCGGCGGCGCAGACGAAATGCGTTGTCCAGGGTGTGGCCGACCTCATGCCGCAAGATGCGCGTCAGCCAGTTCGCGTTGCCGCCCTCCACTTCGTTCATGAAATGCCGTTCCAAGCGCATCAGCCGCGGATGCGCCATGTAGAACGGCACGGCGATGCCCGGCACGCCGTCGGGCGAGAACCATTCCTCCGACAGCCACAGGTGCGGATGGAACCGGATGCCGCGGCGCTTCAGGTCGGCGCGCAGGGTCTGCATGTGTGCGTCGACCATGGTGTCGCGCAGCGACAACCGCAGGTCGCAGAACCGCATTTGCAGCAGCGCCTCATCGGACAACCGCGTCCACGCCGGCTCGCGCGGCTTTCGGCGCGCCGGCGCGCGGCGAGCAACGGTCTTGCGCGGCTGGTTGGCCATTCTGATCAGCCCGCAAACTCGCGCGCCAGGTCGCGCAGTGCTTGTGCCTGGGGCAACGCGCGTTGCCAGGATTCTGGAATCGCAGCGATGCCGTAACACGCGCCCGCAAGCGCGCCATATAACGAACCGGCCGTGGCTGCGTTGACGTTCTGCATCGCCGGCGAATCCAGCAGTTTGCGGATGCCCTGCTCGAAATTTTCCGTGCCCTGCAAAGCAAGCAACGCACGGGCCAGCAACGTCGGCGCGCCGTTGTCATGCGCGGGAAACGTGGACCATGAACCGCCCAGCAGCTTGTGCAGTTCTTTGCGCAGCGCGCGCTGGCGCACCGCCTGCATCGCCGGACCTTGCAAGCCAAGCAGCTCGCTTTTGTCGATGCCTGCCAACGCGTCGGCCAGCAACGCCGTCCAGAAACGCACGGCATCGAGCACCACCGGCGACTGCTGTGTCGTGCGCGAAACTTCCACCGCCAGATCACCGGCCGCAGCGGCGTCCGCCCGCTGATACAGCGCGACCGCCAGCGAGCGCGCCAGCGAATGCGGATCGAGATTCTTCGGATCGTGCGTGCCGGCGTTCGGCTTGCGCGACCATTGCCACGCGGCGACAGCGCGCTTGAGTTCGGGCGACAGATTCGCTGCCGCGACGCCGCTCTGCGCATGCTGGCCGGAGCGGATGAATTCGTTGTAGCGCTGCAGCTGATCCTCGGCGCGATGACCGAAGGCGCGCAGGCTTGCCGCGACGGCCTGCGTCGTCGCCGTGTCCGCGCCTGTCGGCAGCGCGTCGGGGATAGCGATCGTATTGCCCAGACCGAGCTGCCCATTCGACTTCGCGATGGCGAGCGCTTCGCCGACGGCGAGGCCAAGCAACGCACCCTCCACTCTTTGCGCATGCGAAGCCGGTGCAAGAACTGCCGGCTGCATTGGCGTCGGTGCGGCGCCGCGCGCCGGCTCGCGCCACCCGCGCAGAAAATCTATCTGCTCCTGGGTCTCGGGGACGGAGGGCCACGATGCAGAGCGGGCGCATTGCTGCCACAGCGTTTGCAGGCGATCCAGCGCCGCTTCATTGTCGAGCCCGCCGCGAGTGAGGTGGCAGCCTATGGTCATGCCAGTGCGGCCGATGCCGGCGCGGCAATGCACGTACACGCAGCGGCCCGCCGCAATCTGCGCGGCGATCGCATCCAGGATTTCCGCCATGACTTGCGGCGAGTCGGGCAGCCCGTGGTCCGGGATCGGCATGCGCTGATGCAGTACCGGCGCCTGGCCGTCGCGCGGCAGCAGGACGTCGTACGGCGGCAGCTCGCGAGCCTCGGTCAGGTCGATGAAGCTGTTCACCCCCGCGCGCAGCAGCGCCTGGACGCGATTCAGCGCCTCGGCACGCGACATCGATCCGGGGTACTCGCCGGCGAGCAGCCGGCCGGGCTCGACCCAATAACTGTTGGGGATGGGAGGGGCTGGCACGGTGAGCGGTTAGGCGAGTGTATCCATTCTCTTCACGGCGGCGATGATACGGTAACCGCGCCGGATGGGCGCGGTCAGGCTATAGTCTTCGCGCCCGCAAAAACATCCCCGCCAGAGGCCACCTCGAAGATGTCCACCTTGCTAGGCCGCCTGTTTGCCGTGCGTTCGGTCGAGTCCATCGTCAAGGAGCTGAAGGAAGCGCCGCAGCTCAATCGCGTACTGGGCGTGGGCGCGCTGACGGCAATCGGCCTGGGTTCCACCATCGGCACCGGCATCTTCATCCTGACCGGCACCGTCGCGGCCAATCACGCCGGCCCGGCGCTGACGCTGTCGCTGCTGATCGCCGCCATCGGCTCGGCCTTCGCCGCCATCTGCTACGCCGAATTCGCGGCAATGATTCCGGTGTCCGGCAGCGCCTACACCTACGCCTACGCGACGCTGGGCGAATCGGTGGCCTGGATCATCGGCTGGAACCTGTCGCTGGAGTATGTGATGTCCGCGTCCGCCGTCGCGGTGGGATGGTCGGAATACGCGATGAATTTTCTGGGCCGCTGGGGCGTCACACTACCCGCCGCACTCACCCATGCGCCGCTCGGCCTGATCTCGACACCGCTCGCGGGCGGCGGCGTGGACAAGCACCTCGGACTGACGGGCGCCATCATCAACATGCCGGCCGTGTTCATCATCCTGCTGCTGGGCTGGATCTGCTACATCGGCGTGCGCGGCTCCTCGCTCACCAATTCGCTGATGGTGGTCATCAAAGTGGCTGTCATCGTGGTGTTCATCTTCGCCGGGCTGTCATTCGTCGACACCGCCAACTGGCATCCGTACCTGCCCGCGAACAACGGCACCTTCGGCGAATTCGGCTGGAGCGGTGTGCTGCAGGGCGCGGGGATCATCTTCTTTTCCTATGTGGGCTTCGACGCCGCCTCGTGCACGGCGCGCGAGGCACGCAACCCGCAACGCGACGTGCCGCTGGGCATTCTCGCGGCGCTGGTGATTTCCTCGGTGCTGTACATGGCGATGGCGGCGGTGATGACGGGCATGGTGCCGTACCAGCAGCTCAACGTCGGCGCGCCGGTGTCGGTGGCACTCGACGCGCATCCGCAATTGCGCTGGTTGAGCGGCTTCGTGGAGCTGGGCGCCATCGTCGGCATGACGTCGGTGATATTGATGTCGCTGCTCGGCCAGCCGCGCATCCTGCTGTCCATGGCTGAGGACGGGCTGCTGCCGCCCAGCGTCAAGAAAGTGCACCCCGTCTACCGCACGCCGCACGTGGCGACGGCCTGGACGGTGATTTTCGGCGCGGCCATTGCCGGCCTGTTTCCGCTCGACGTGCTGGGCGAGCTGATCTCCATCGGCATCTTGCTGGCGTTCACGGTGGTGTGCATAGGCGTGCTGGTGCTGCGCTATACCAAGCCGGACGCGATGCGGCCTTTCCGCGTACCGTTCGCGCCCGTAACCTGCGTCCTGGGCGCTGCCATCTGCTTCGCGATGACTTACTTCCTGCCCACCGACACTTGGTGGCGGCTGCTGTGGTGGTCGCTCCTGGGCCTGTCCATCTACGCGTTCTACGGCTACCGCCACAGCCGGTTGCGCGCGGAAGGCCACTAACGATTGATGGTGGCGACTGATGCTGGCGACTGACTGGTAATTGATATTGGCGGGCCGCGCCACTATCTATTCGATTCTTCTTTTCAAGGAGGCTTCATGGCCGCTCGCAATCCCACCGGTGTTTCCCCGGCCCGCTCCGCCAGCGGCTACGACCTGCGGCCGTTGAGCGCCGATGAGCGCAGCAGATATGCCGCCGGGCTCACTGCCGAGGAGCGGCAAGTGCTCCTGCACCAGGGCACGGAGCGGCCGTTTTGCGGCACGCTGCTGAACAACAAGAAGGCCGGCATCTATGCGTGCCGGCTGTGCGGTCTGCCGCTGTTCAAGGCGGACGCGAAATTCGAGTCGGGCACGGGCTGGCCGAGTTTCTACGCGCCTTACGATCCGGACCACGTCGCTGAGATCGTCGACGACACTCATGGCATGGTGCGCACGGAGATCCGGTGCCGTCGGTGCGATGGGCACCTTGGCCATGTGTTCGGCGATGGGCCCGCTCCTACCCGGCAGCGGTACTGCTTGAACTCTGTGTCGATGGAGTTTTTTGCGCAGGGGAGCGAGCCGGAGCAGCGCACTGCTGCTGCCTAACGGCACTTGTTCGCCTGGCGGCGCGGCGACGGCCGGATCGGAAAGCAATTCGCGAGCCCACGCCATCTTGAGAAGACGTAGGTTGGGCTGAGTCTTCGAAGCCCAACAATCCTGGCCGCGTTGGGTGTTGGGCTTCGAAGACTCAGCCCAACCTACGCCGTCTAGGCCTGCTTGAGATCCGCGCGGTAGCGCTTCGCGTTTTCCTGATAGTGATGCGAGCCGGTCAGGATCATGGCGCGGTCGCTGTCGGTGAGTTCGCGAACAATTTTCGCGGGCGAGCCCATCACGATGACGCCGTCGGGGATTACTTTTCTCGGTGGTACGAAGGCGCCGGCAGCGACGATGCTGAAGCTGCCGATCTTGGCGCCGTCGAGCACCATTGCGCCGTTCGCGATCAGCGAGTTCGCGCCCACCGTGCATGCGTGCAGAAAGGCTTGGTGGCCGATCGTGCAGTTCGCGCCGATCACCAATGGAAAGCCTTCGTCCGTGTGCATCACCGTGCCGTCCTGCACGTTCGTGCCGTCGCCGATTTCGATCCAGTCGTTGTCGCCGCGCAGTACTGCACCGAACCAGACGCTGGCCCAGCGGCCGAGGCGGACGCTGCCGATCAGGTCCGCGCTGGGGGCGACGAAATAGTCTTCGCCGACGGTTTCGACGCGGCGCTCGCCGAGAGAATAAATCATTGGATTGACCTGCTCAGACGTCGTGTTCGCGGTGCTGTGCGAACGACATCTTGTCGAGCACGCCCATCATCACTGCCGAGACGACGAAGGTCAGGTGGATGATGACGTACCACATCAGTTTGTCGTTATCGACGGCCGAGGTGTTGCTGATGCTCATGAAGGCGCGCAGCAGGTGGATGGAGGAGATCGCGACGATGGACGCGGCGACTTTGAGCTTCAGGCTGCTGGCGTCGAGCTTGCCGAGCCAGCCGAGACTGTCGCCGCCTTCCTTCACGTCGATGCGGGAGACGAAGTTCTCGTAGCCCGAGAACATCACCATCACGATCAGGCTGCCGACCAGCACCATGTCGATGAGCGCCAGCAGGCGCAACACCATGTCGGCCTCGCTGACCTCCATGATGGTGTGCAGGAGATGGTAGACCTCCGTGAAGAACTTGATGCCGAGCGCGAACAGCGCCAGCGACATGCCCAGGTACACCGGCGCCAGGATCCAGCGGCTGGCGAACAGTGCTTTCTCGATCAATCGCTCGATCATCGCGCTTCGGCCTCGATTCATTGCTGCCTACGTAAGCGCGGATTCTAAACCAACCCATCCGGTGCTGCTGTGCTGGGAAGAGGAAGCCGGTCCTTGATTGTCGAGATGCGTTGCTTGGTGTAGTCGGTGCAGTAGAGCGCGCCCCCTCCCTGCCCTCCCCCGCGAAGCGGGGGAGGGTGAGAAGGGTGAGCGTCATCATTTGGACCTGGCGGTGTCCTTCGCGTCGACGGGGAACTGCGGATAAGCCTCCAGGAAACGCCGCCATTCGCTATCGGCATCGCGCGGCCTGCCGTCCTTGCGCAGTTGGCGAATGTGATCGAGCCAGTCGCGCGGATTGCTTTCGCGTCGCTGCTTTTCCAGCTTCCCGGCGTCGGCCGTGTCCTGCGGCTCGCGCTGATCGAAGGCGCTTGCGGGAGGCACCGAACCACGCGGACCGGCGCCTTGCGCGGCGCTCTCGGCCCGGTGCTGGGCCGTTACGATGATGTCCTCCAAGTCGCGGGATGTATCGCGGCGCGCCCTTTCGGCGCTAGCGTTGGGAGCGACGACAGGTGGGGGCGCCTGATTGCTGGTGATCGTGGCGGGGCGAATCGCTGTCGTGGGCGTCGGCTGTACAGCTCCCACTGGCGCGGGAGGCGGGACAACCGGTTCGGCCGCTATCAGTTTCGATTCGCTCACGGCGTCCACCATCGACGCTGGCGGACTCGTTTCCTTTTTGAGGGCAGCTTGCGCCCTTCTCTCTGCGGCGACCGACGGCACAGCAACAGATTCCTCCGCCCTAAGCTCGCGCGGCGGTGGTGCGGCGGGAGCTGACAGCGGCTGCGCATCCGCCTCGGCCTTCGCTGCGGTGTCGGTCGCCGCATCGGCGCTCGCTGCTGCGCCCGACATAGGCGACTCGTTCTCTTTGCGGCGCTCACTCGCGCTCTGCTGCGGCAACTGCGTCGAACTCACGTCGCGCATCGACACCTGGTGCTGAGTGCCGCTGCGAATGACGATGGACACCACCAGCACCGCCGACGCCGCGAGCGCCAGAGGTGCGGTCCAGCGCATCCAGGCGGGACGTTTGTGAGCACGCGTCGTCTTGCCGGCAACTGCGGCGCGCGCCTGCGCAAGCACGTTGCGATCGAGCGCGGCCGGGACTTCGTCCGCACCAAGCGCGCGATAGCGCTGCGATACCTCGGACTGGCGTCCCAGGTAGGCGTCGAAGACTGCGTCCTCGATGGGTTCGTCCGCGGCGGACTTGTTGTCGATGGGCTCGCTCACGCTTCGATACTCGATTCAGCAGCGCCGGGCGCATAGCGCCGCAACGAGGCACGCAGTTTCCCGACGGCATAGCGCAGCCGGCTCTTGGCGGTTTCCATGGCCACACCGGTGACCTTGCCGATGTCCTCCAGGCTGAGTCCCGATTCCTCGTAAAGCACGAAGGCATCGCGCTGTTCCGGCGGCAGTTGCAGCAGTGCGTTGCGATACGCCGCTTGCAGCTGCGCATCCGAGAGCTGCGCATCGGGCCGTTCGGACTCCGCGCCGGGCAGCAGTTCTTCCAACTCGCCGAGGTCTTCCATCCGGTTCAGGTGCTGGCGACCGGCGCGGCGGAAATAGTCGACGGCGCAATTGTGCGCGATGCGAAACAGAAAAGTGTTGAACTGCGCGCGCACCTCGTAGCGGTCGCGGCTGGCGATCACCTTGCCCCACACTTCCTGGAACAGGTCATTGACCACCTCGGGGTTGCGGCACATGCGCTGCAGGTAGCGATACAGCGGGCCCTTGTGACGCTCGTACAGCATCTCAAAGGCCCGCGCATCGCCGTCGCGGTAGCGCAGCATCAGCGCGCCGTCGTCGCTGGCTGTGCTCAATGCGCCGCCTTGTTGCGGTGAATCCATGCACGCAAGCGTACTTCACTCCGCCTCGTCTGTGTCAGAACTCCAGCGCAGGTCAGCGTCCGGCATCGTCGACCCGTCCCACTCGCTCCTGGCTCGGCGCCAGCGTGTCGGCGAGCTTCACCAGCGAGACGAACTCGCGGCGGTAACCTTCGTTGTCTTCGCTCAATGCGCCTTTCGCCAGCGCCACCACATCGCTGTAGGAGAAGTTGCCGACGTATTTGCCGCCGCGCAGTAGCTGGCCGAAAGCAGCCACGCTGGCCGCGAAGCGGAAGTCCGCCGACATCTGTCCGTTCGACACGACTGAACTTTTCGCGACCGGGTATTCGAGCAACTGGCTGCTGTCCGAGTCCGGCTTCTTGTAGCGCAGCCGCACGTTCGCGATCTCGCCGGCCTTGCCGACACTCTTATTCAGTGGCGCTCCGATCTCCTGCTGCGATCCGTAGCGCAGCGGATCGACGTGACCCTTGTTGCCGGCGGGCACGATTTCATACAGCGCCGTGATGCGATGGCCGGCGCCGATGTCGCCCGCATCCACCTTGTCGTTGTTGAAGTCCTCGCGGTTCAGCGCGCGGTTCTCGTAGCCGATCAGCCGGTACTCCTGCACTTCGGCGGGATTGAACTCCACCTGGATCTTCACGTCCTTGGCAATGGTGAACAGTGTCGAGGACAGCTCCGAGACCAGCACCTTGCGCGCTTCGGACAGCGTGTCCACGTACGAGTAGTTGCCGTTGCCCGCGTCCGCGAGCCGCTCGAGCAGCTGATCGTTGTAGTTGCCGGTGCCGAAGCCGAGCGTCGTCAACGCCACGCCCGAAGAGCGCTGCCGTTCGGCGAGATCGATCAACGCTTCATAGTTCACGACACCGACGTTGAAATCGCCGTCGGTGGCGAGCACGACGCGATTGATGCCGCCCTTCGTCTGCGCATCATGGGCCAGCCGGTACGCCTGCTCGATGCCCGCCGCGCCGTTGGTGGAACCACCGGCTTCGAGACGATCGATGGCGGCGAGGATCTTGTGCTTCTGGTCGCCCGGCGTCGGCTCCAGCACCACGCCCGAGCTGCCGGCATACACCACCATCGAGACACGATCCTTCGCCGTGAGCTGATCGGTCAGCAGCCGGAACGCATTCTTGAGCAGGGGCAGCTTGTCAGGCGACTGCATCGAACCCGACACGTCGATCAGAAACACCAGGTTCGCCGCGGGCCGTTCGCTCGCCGCGATCTCGAAGCCCTTGATGCCGATCTTCAGCAGCAGCGCATTCTGGTTCCACGGCGCATGCGCAAGCTCGGTGGCGACCTTGAACGGCGTCTCGCGGGAGCTGGGCGGCGCGTACTGATAGTCGAAGTAGTTGATCATCTCCTCGACGCGCACCGCATCCTGGGGCGGCAACTGTCCGTCATTCAAGAAGCGTCGCACGTTCGCGTACGCGCCGGTATCGACATCGATGGAGAACGTCGATACTGGCTGCTCCGATACCATGTGCACGGGGCTTTCATCGAGGTGCTGATAGCGCTCGGTATCGGTGGGTTGCTGGCAAAGGGGTGGCGCATAACAGCAGGCGATCGACGCCGGCGCGACACGCCCCACAGCGACGGGGGAGTTGGCGGATTGCCTGTCGATCTCGCGAGCCGCCTTACGTAAAGCCCGGTCGGCCACCCGCTCGTCGCGCCGAGAATCGGTGCTGGAAGCCCGGTGCTGCGCCGTCACGACAATATCCTCCAACTGCTTGGCAGCCTCTTCCTTGGGCACAGGCGCCGTAGTGCCAGCCACCGCCCCTTGCGCTCCCGAGCCGGTCTCCACCTGCTTGGCTTCCTCCTGAGAGGCACACGCCGCGACCAGCGCCGTCACCGTCAACACCGACCATCCGCGTACCAGGCGTTTCATAGCGATTCTCCAGTTGTGGTGAGCGCGCCATGCGCTCCTGGGAGGTATGAACGGCGGGGGTGGGAGAAACGGGTTAACGGGGGTTGGAACGGTTCTAGTGCGAATGCACCTATTCAAGCGGTTATCCGTAGGTTGGGCTGAGCTTCGAAGCCCAACATCCCCGCGCCAGAATCGTTGGGCTTCGAAGCTCAGCCCAACCTACGTGATGAAGCCGAGCAGCAGATTCTGTGACGGATAGAAAGGGACTGACACGTCATTTCGCCCAGTCGTAGAACGCCGGGTGGCCGGACGCCGTGCTCAGTCCAGCTTCCATAGCAGCTCATCCAGCTCCCGATCGCGCGCCGGCCAACCATAGCGTTGCAGGTCGACTCGATCGCCGCGAAACAGCACGCCTTCCGCTTCGAGCTTACTGCGCTGTTTCGCGTAAGCATCGCTGCCCGCCGGCAACGAAATCTTTCCGCCGGCATTGATGACACGATACCAAGGCAGACTCGGCGAAGCCGGCGTCTGGCGTAGCACGGTGCCGACCAATCGCGCACGGCGCGGCAAGCCCGCGACGTCCGCGACATTCCCGTAGGTGCTGACCTTGCCGCGCGGAATTTTGCGGATCGCGGCGAGAATCCGCGCCGTCTCCGCAGCGGGAGCACTCGCCGGCTTTGCGCTCCTGCTCGCAGGCGCCGCCTTCTTGCGAGTCTTGATCGATGTCTTGGCCGGCGTCTTGCGCCGAGCTTTCTTCTTAATCGCCATCAGATCGGCACCCTGTCGTGCACCGTCTCCTGCGAGCGATCGGCGCGGTCCGAATTGCGCCGCCGTTCGCCGCCGCTCAGCGCGATGCCCAGGGCCGCGACGAACGGCAGCACGCGTTCCAGGAAATCGCCCGGCGAATCGGGCAGTGCGTGGAACAGCGCGGTGAGCACGAATCCCGCCCACATCGCGCCGAGCGCAGAACCGGGCCGCACACGCTTGCCCGACAGCCGCACGATCAGCAACGGACCGAATGCGGCACCCAGCGCCGAGAAGGAGAACAGCGTCTGCTGCATCAGGTCGTCGTTGGAGTACAGCGAGAAACACAGCGCGAGAATCGCGAACAGGAACAGCACCACGCGCGCCCACGCGAACGACGACGGCGAATTCGCCGCGCGTGTATCGGCGGACAGGCTCGATGCCACGAGCAGCAGGCGGTTGCTGATGCCGGCGGCCATCACGCATATCAGTGCGGCGGTGATCATCGCCGAGGTCCACGGCGGCAGGATGCGTTCGGGTATCACGAAGAGCACGCGCTGTGGATTGTCGAAGCCGGCGTACAAGACGCTCGCGCACCAGCCGCACACCAGAGCAGCGCCCGCAAGCAATGCGATGCAAAGCAGCGCAATCCAGCGTGCGCCGCGCAGCGTCGACTCATCCTTCGCCGCCATGAAGCGGATCAGCGCATGCGGCTGTCCTGTCAACGCGAATCCGAAGCCACTCACGCCTGCGACGAAGGCAATCGCGACGACGCCGGTGCGCCCACCGAACCAGTCGTTCGCCGCCGGACCCAGCGCTGCGAAGCCAGTGCGCATCTGCTCCATGTCGCCGGCTGCGACGACCGATAGCAATGGCAGGAGCAGCACGACTGCAAGCAATACGACCACCTGGATGACGTCCGTCGCGCTCGCCGCCCAATAGCCGCCGACGACCGTGTAAGCCGTGATCGCGATGAACGAGAGGACGATGGCCGTGGTCACGTCGAAACCCAGTTCGCCGGCGAGGCTGCCGCCCGCGTGGACCACTGCACCGATCTCCAGCAGGAACGTGGTGAACAGGATCAGCGATGAGGAACGCAGCAGCAAAGACTGGAAGCGATCGCCCGCCTCCGCGGCGATGACTTGCGCCACCGTGATACTGCCCAGCCCACTCGACAACAAGCGCAGGCGCGGCGCGATATAGAAGCCGTTGAACGCGTAGCCGAAGATCACGGCGAGCCAGATCCAGATCGCTGCGAGTCCCAGCGTGAATGCCGCGCCGCTGATCACCAGCACCATCCACCCGGACGTCGCGTTGGCGACGTGGCTCACGGCCAGCAGCCATGCGCCGCAGCGGCGGCGGCCCAGGAAGAAATCGGTCGAGCTGTGGGTGCGTCGCGCGGCCCACACGGCGATAGCAAGCAGCGCGATGCCATAGGCGAGGAAGCAAATCAGTGCGGCGTTCGAACGGGTCATCGCGCCATTCTAATGGGAACCGCGCAAGCGGTCCCGCGCCGTCTCGAGAGTGCGACACAGGACACGCGCGCCGCGCGCCAGCCGCGTCGTCGCCCGCGTGATGTCGTCGGGCGGCACGTTGAAGACGTTGCCGTGCTTCACCGCACCCATGTTGCTCCAGCGCTGCCACTGCGCAGCCGCGTCAGCGCCGTTCGCATCGGTGGCGACGATCACCTGCGGATTCGCGGCAATGACGGCTTCGATACCGATCTCGGGCGCGAACTTGTCGAGTGTCGCAAACACATTACGGCCGCCGCACAGGTCGACCAGCTCGCTCATGATCTGCTTGCCATTGACGGTGTAGAGCGGTTTGTCGTTGACCTGCAGGAATACACTGAGCAACGCGTGGCCCGCATATTCGGCACGCACCGCGGCGATGTCATGGTCGAACTTCAGCGCGGCGGCCTCGGCCGTGGCACTGGTGCCGGCAAGCTTGCCGATTTCGCGAACCGCATTGCCGACATCCGCCAGTCTGAATGTGGTGATGGTGCGTACGTTCAACTGCAACGCCTGCAATCGCTGGACGACCGTGGTGGCCGTACCGCCATCCCATACGAGAACAAGATCGGGATGCAGCGCAAGCACGCGCTCGAAGTCGACGCGGAACGCATCGCCGACGCGTGGGATGGCGCGCGCCGCTTCCGGAAAGTCGCTGTAGTCGACGGCACCGACGATGCGGTCGCCCGCGCCGGCAGTGAAGGTCAGCTCGGTGAGGTTGGGCGCGAGCGTGACGATGCGGCGCGCCGTCGTCTCAGCACTGACGCAAACGCCGCAAGCGATCACGCTCAACGCAGCGAACCATGAACTCCAAGTGCGTGCAGACATTTTCATCCGGGCCGGCTGACCACAGCGAGCATTGCGCGCAATCGCGGCCAATCGAAGCCGTCGCCCGGATCGGTCTTGCGGCCTGGCGCGATGTCGCTGTGCCCGGCCATGCGTTCGAGCGATAGCGTCGGATACGCAGCGCACAGCGCGGTGATGGCTTCACCGAGCGCGCGATATTGCGCCGGCTCGTACGGCAGATCGTCAGTGCCTTCCAGTTCGATGCCGACGGAAAAATCGTTGCACTTCTCCCGGCCGCGATACTGCGACACGCCCGCATGCCATGCGCGGCGTTGAAACGGCACGTACTGCACGACTTCGCCGTCGCGCCGGATCAGCAGATGCGACGACACCTTGCGATCCGCCACTTCGGCAAAATAGGGATGTTCATCACGGGGCAGCGTGTTGGTGAACAACCGGTCGATCCACGGACCGCCGAACTCCCCCGGCGGCAGGCTGATGCCGTGGACCACGATGAGGTCGGGCGCGACGCCGGCCGGGCGATCGTCGCAATTGGGCGAGGCCACCTGTCGCGCCGCGTCCAGCAGGCCGGTGGCGGTGTCGATGCGGGATTGCGAATCGAGACTGCCGGGTTGTCGGATCGGGCGCATGCCAGTACCTGCGTAAATCCCGGGCGGCGGCGGGGGGCGGCTATCGTAACAGGATGGTGCGGCAGGCCAGCACACCGGACCGTCACAATGGTGCGGCGTAACCGCACGGCGGGCCGGCACGGCCACTGTTAAACTCGCGGCGGCTCAATGCCGTCCAGGACTCCCATGCGACTCAACCGGATCTACTGCGAAGGCCCACTGCCAGTGGGCGCGGCCTCGAACGACGCGGTGCTCACGTTGCCGTCGGCGGGCGCTTACCACGTCGTGCGCGTCCTGCGGATGCGCGAGGGCGCGCCGCTGATCGTGTTCGACGGCAGCGGCACCGATCACAAGGCCGAAATCGTCAAGGTCGAAGGGGACAAAGTCAGCGTGCGCCTCGCCGGTCCCACACCCGGCACTGCCGAATCGCCGCTGCGGATCACGCTCGTGCAGGGCGTTTCGCGCAGCGACCGCATGGACTGGACACTGCAGAAAGCCACCGAACTGGGTGTCGCGACGCTGTCGCCCGTGCTCACCGCACGCAGCGTCGTGCGGCTGGACGAAAAGCAGGCGGAAAAGAAACAGGCGCATTGGCGCGGCATCGTCATCGGTGCGTGCGAACAATGCGGCCGCTCGAAGATTCCAACAGTGAGTACACCGGTCACGCTGCGCAATTATTTCAGCAGCGTGCGCAAGGACGGCATGCGGCTCGTGCTCAGCCCCTCCGCGCCGGCCTCGCTGAGCGGCATCGCGAGCCTGCCGCAAAAAGTCGAGCTGCTGATCGGCCCCGAGGGCGGACTGGACGACGAAGAACTGGGAGCGGCGCAGAAGGCCGGCTTCATGCCGGTGCGATTGGGGCCGCGGGTGCTGCGGACGGAAACTGCAGCAGTCGTGGCGCTCACGGTGCTGCAGGCGCTGTGGGGGGACTTGCAGTAGGTTGGGCTGAGTCTCGAAGCCCAACAATACCGCGGCAAAGATCGTTGGGCTTCGAAGCTCAGCCCAACCTACGAGATCTGTGCCCAACCTACGCGGACTTCGACGCTTACGCGGCGCGCGTCTCTTCGCTGATCATCCGCTCCAGCACTTCGAAGTCCGGGATCAGCGGCGACTCGTTCAGCATGCGCACCTGGCACAGGATCGGACCATGGTCCGAGAAGCTGCGGCTGGGATCGGATTTCACGACATCGGGATTGACGCGCACCAGCTGCGGGAAGCCTTGCGTGAGCAGGCCGAAATAGCCCACCGCGATCTGGCTGCTCAACGCGACGAAAATCACGATGCGCGTGCGCGTGCCCGGCGGCGGAAACGTCTGGCCGCAGGCGGCCTCGAAGGAAATCACCGGCACCGGCCGGCCGCTCCATTGAATCGTGCCGAGATACCACGGTGGCGTGCCGTCCATCTTCTCCGGCGCCTGCCAGGTGATGACTTCGGCCACGCAGGCGCGCGGCACGATCAGCCGCTCCTGCGCCAGCGGGATCAACAGGCTGTAGAGTTCGTGGCTGTCGGCGGCGTCGTTCATGACACTTTCTGCTTGCGGGCGAGCACCAGCGGCTCGATGGCGTCGAGCAGCTGATTTTCCTGGTAGGGCTTGCCGAGATAATCGTTCACGCCAAGCTCGATGGCGCGCGCGCGATGCTTCTCGCCTACCCGCGACGTGATCATCACGATCGGAATGTCGGCGAGGCGCGCATCGGCGCGCACGTGCGAGGCGAGCTCATAGCCGTCCATGCGCGGCATTTCGATGTCGAGCAGGATCACGTCCGGCAAGTTTTCCTGCAGGATGGACAGCGCGTCGACGCCGTCCTTCGCCGTCATCACGCGCATGCCGTTGCGTTCCAGCAGGCGCTGCGTCACGCGGCGCACGGTGATGGAATCGTCGACGACGAGCGCGAACGTGCGCCGGTCCGGCTTCGGTCCCTGCGGCGCGAGCGGCGTGCGGCCGCGCCATTCCGAACGTACCAGCGCGCCAATGTCGAGAATGATGACGATGCGGCCGTCACCCATGATCGTCGCACCCGAGATGCCGCGGATGGCGGCGATCTGCGGGCCGACGCCCTTCACCACCATCTCGCGGCTGCCCACCAGCTCGTCGGTGACGACAGCGGTGGAATGCTCGCCGGCGCGAATCAGGATCAGGGGCACCGATACGTCGGTTTCCGGCAACGTCGAAGGCCCGCCGCCGACGAACGCGCCCAGATGCTGGAAGCGATAGATCTGGCCGCCGTAGTTGAACGTCGGTGAGTCTTCGGCAAGATGTTTCTGCACTTCCGAGCGCGGCACGCGCGCCACACCTTCGACCGAAGGCAGCGGCAATGCGTAGAGTTCCTCGCCGGTGCGCACGATGAGCGCCTGTGTGATCGCCAGCGTGAACGGCAGACGGATGGTGAACTTCACGCCCTGGCCGGCCTGCGATTCGGTGAACAGCGCGCCGCCGAGTTTCTTGATCTCGTTGACCACGACGTCCATGCCCACGCCGCGGCCGGCGTGCTGCGTCACCACCGTGGCCGTGCTGAAGCCCGGTTCGAGAATGAGCTGCAGCGCCTCTTCATCCGTCAGCACGCGTCCCGGATGCAGCAGGCCGCGCTGCTGCGCGCGCTCGCGCACGGCGTTCACGTCGATGCCGCGGCCGTCGTCTTCGAGCACGATGACCATTTCCGAGCCTTCGCGATGCAGGCCGACGCGGATCGTGCCGCTCTCGGGCTTGCCCTTCGCGATGCGTTCGGCGGGCGTTTCGATGCCATGCACGACTGAGTTGCGCAGCATGTGCTCGAACGGCGGCAGCATGCGGTCGAGCACCTGCCGGTCCAATTCGCCGGATGCGCCGACGACGACAAATTCAGCGCGCTTGCCGGTATCGGTCGCGACCTGGCGCACGAGACGGCTCAGGCGCTGCACGTGGCGCTGGAACGGCACCATGCGCGTGCGCATCAAGCCGTTCTGCAATTCCGTGACGACGCGGGCCTGCTGCAGCAGCAGGTTCTGGCCTTCGCGCGTCAGGTTTTCAAGCAGTCCTTCGATGCTGCCCACGTCGCTGACCGATTCGGCGAACGCGCGGGTGAGCTGCTGGATGGTGGAGTAGCGATCCATTTCGAGCGGATCGAAGTCGGTGCGATTCGGCTGCTCTTCCTGGTGGCGATGCAGAATCTGCGCTTCCGTCTCCAGTTCCAGCTTGCGCAGCTGGTCCTTCAGGCGCGTGACGGTGCGGCCCAGCTCGGCGAGATTGAACTCGATCGAGCTGACCTGCTGTTCCAGGCGCGAGCGGAAGATGCTCACTTCGCCGGCATTGTTGAGCAGCGTGTCGAGCAGGTCCGCATCGACGCGCGCGAATTCCTGGCGCTCCTGCGCCTGCGGCTCGCGGCCTGGCGGCAGCGCGGGCATGATTACCGGCTCGGGCGCGGCTTCTTCGGCATCGGGTTGCAGTTCGGGCACCACCGCGGCGACATCGAATGCGGCGCGATCCGCTTCCGGCGTGGCGGGCGTGTGTTCCTCGACGCGCACGGATTCGCGCGGCGCGGCGGCACCAAGCTCGTCAGCGCCGTATTCGACGTCGAACTCGGCTTCTTCGTTCATCGCGGGCGCGGCGCTGACCGGCTCGGCCGCGGCAGCCGCGACTTCGATGTTCTCGGTGAGCATCGGCACAATATCCGTTTCCGACGTGTCGGGTTCGAACGCGTCTTCGATCTCGTGAACCGGAGAGAGTACGGGTTCGGGACGGGCCGGCTCGACGTGCGGGGGCTCGACGTAGACTGGAACTGGCGGCGGCGCCATTGCAACGACGACCGAAGGTGCGATGACGGCGGGCGCGACCGGAGCGGGCGTTACTACAGGTACCGGCTCCGCAACCGGCGCAGGCTCGCTGCCGTCGAGTGCGCGAATGCGCGTCATCAATTCGCGGGCCGGCTTGCAGCGACCGCCCGCGTTGACGATGTCGCGCATGCGATGCAGTTCGTCGAGGCTGGCCTGCAGTGCTTCGAACACGACTTCCGTGCCTGGCACCATGCCGACTTCGACGCGCTCCATCAACGATTCGAGTTCGTGACTCAGATCGCCCATGGCGCGAATACCGGCCATGCGCGCACCGCCCTTGAGCGTGTGCACGACGCGTTTGAGTTCGGCCACCAGCGCACTGTTGGCGCGATCCCGCCGCCACGACGCCAGCGCGCTCTGCGCGGCGTCAAGCAATTCGCTCGCCTCTTCGGTGAATATGGCGGCGACTTCGGGATCGAAGTCTGCGTCGGCTTCCGGCTCCTCTTCGACTACCGCAGGCGCAGGCGACGGGACGAGCGCGGCCGTCACCGGCTCGGGTTCCGGCGCCACAACAACTTCAGGCTCCGCTGCCACAAACTCAGGCTGCTGCGCATGTGCCGGTTCCGGCTGGGGCTCAGGCATCTGTTCCGACTCGACCTCCTCCGGCTCGGACGGCGGCACGATGGTAAGCACTGGGCTTTGCACCGTCTCGGCGTCGGCCATGCGGCGCAAAGCGGACGATTCGACGATGTTGGTCGTTTCGGTCGACTCGACGAAGCTTGCTGCCAGCGCGGACTCGTCATCGACCTCGATAACGGATTCCATGACGATCTCTTCGCCTGCTTCTTCGACGACTTCCTCGCCGGCAGCCTCTTCCGCAGCGACTTCGAGATTGTGCTCGGCCGGCAGGTCGGCTGGGCTGACTTCGTAGGTTGGGCTAAGTCCGCGAAGCCCAACAGCGTCGCTTTCCATGAGTTCCGCCGCGTCGTTGGGCTGCGAAGACTCAGCCCAACCTACGAGAGTTGCGGGATCTGCAGGAACGCTCTCTGCCGCAACGTCCGCGGGCGGGGCCTTCGGCTCGTCGGGCGGGAAATTCTGGTAGCTCCACTGCAGCATCTGCAGTTCGTTCGCGTCGGTGGGCGGCAGCTCGATCACATCCAGCAGTGATTCGATCGAGATGGTCTCGCCCGTCGACAGCGACGGGATGTCCTGCGTCAGGACACGTTGCGTCTGTTCGAGCGAGCTGACTTCCGACGGCGCAGCTGGCGCACCGAACACGTTTTCGATGAACACGTTGGTCGAGCCATGCGTCTCGTCGCTGCCGACAGCTGCCACGCTTGCTTCAGGCGACGGCTCAGGCGACGACTCAAACGCCGCGGGCGGCGGCGCCATGACGAAATCCTGTTCGCTCAACGCGCGCACCGCCATCGAGACGGACGCGTCCATCGTGTCGGTGAGCCGCGCGACTTCATGGTCGAGCGAGTTCTCCAGTGCGCCCAGGCGCGCGATGATGCCCGCGTGGTTCGGGAAGAAACCGGTGTCTTCGTTGATGTGATCGACGACCTGCTGGATCGCGACCACGGATTCCTTCAATGCTTCCATGCCGGCGACCGGCAGCCCGGCGGAATTATCGTAGAGCTTGCGGATGTAGCGGTTCAGCGGCTCGGCGATCTTGATGCCCTGGCGTGCGCCTGCCGTCTTGGCGGTGCCGCTCAGCGTGTGGCAGGACCGATAGAGATCTTCGGTGACCGGATACGGCGGCGAGGTCAGATCGCCGGCGGCGATGAACTCACGAATGGTTGCGAGATGGCCCGCGGTTTCTTTGGCGTAGATTTCGTGGAGCGCCGGCTCCATGGGCTCCACTGTCGTTATGTCCGCTGGGGCTGGCGTTTTTTTTTGCGCCGGTGCCTGCACCATTGGCTGCACGGAGGTCGGTTCGACGACCGAGGTGTCGGTCAGCACCGGCACGGCGGCAGCGACGGGTCGCGGCGCAGGCGCCGCCGCAACGGGCGGCGCGGGTGGACGCGCGCCGGACATGTTGTTGGCGCGCGCGATGATGCTGCCGATGTCCATCTCCGGCGCGCGGCTGGTTTCGAGCTGCTCGACGAGCGCGGGCACCGCAGCGACGGCCTCGCGCAGCAGGCCCATCATGTCCGGATTGCGATCCAGCGTCTTGTTGATGACGCGGTTCAGCAGGCTTTCGACCGACCAGGCGAAATCGCCGATCAGCACGGCGCCGACCATGCGGCCGCTGCCCTTGAGCGTATGGAAGGACCGGCGGATGTTGACCAGCGCTTCGGCGTCCTGCGGATTCTCATCCCACATCGGGAAGAGCTGTTTGAGCTTGGCGATTTCGTCCTTGGCTTCCTCGATGAACAGCTCGAGGAATTCCGGATCGATCTCGCGATCCACCGGCTTCACCACCGGCGCCGCAGGTGCGGCCGCGGGCTTGGGCGGCGCCATCGGCGGCGTTGCGCGCTGCGTCGGTGAGCGGTCGAGCAGGGCCGTGCGTTCGTGCACGGTCGCCGCGGCGACCGTGGTCGAACTGGACTCGATGATGACGACAGTGCGCGAGTGATCCTGGCCGGAGTCCTCCATCTGCGGGATGGGCTGCGTCTCGGCCAGGTACTTGATGCACGACTCGGCGTTGTCGAGCATGTACCAGGGATCGGCGCGGCCGGCCTGGATGGTTTCCATGTAGTACTCGACGGCTACGATGGCATCGGCGAGCCGGTCCACTGCTTCCTGCGGCAGCGTCATGCCGTCGGAACGCACGAACTGCGTCAGCGCGCGATCGATGCCTTCCATGATCTCGGCGGCGCGCGTCTTACCTAGCATCAGCAGGCCCGCAGTGATGCCGCGCACCAGGTGCGGAATCTGGTCGATGGTCTGGCCTTCGCGCGATTTCTCCATCGAATGCGCGATGGCTTCCTTGATGCGCGCCATGTTGACGATGCACTCGCGCAGCACCGCTTCGGTGACCTGGCGGAATTCGATTTCGTCGGGGCCGGCCGGCTTCGGCGGCTCGTCGCTGCCCAGCTCGCTCTGCGTCGGCACGATCATGCCGACCAATTGTTCGTCGAGACTGTCTTCGACCTTGATCAGCGTCGAAGCCATGCGCAGCAGCGTGCCTTCGCTCACCGGCGCGCGCTGGGTGACGATGGCTTGCAGATCGGTGGTCTCGGTCTGCACCTTGTCGCGCAGCTCGCCGAGACCGAGCACGCCGAGCGTGTCGCCGATCTTGCGCAGCAATTCGAGCTGCGGATTGAGCGAGTCGACTTGCGTGCCGCCCTGGCGCACGAAGATATCCAGCGCATCCTTGACGCGGCCGAGGTCTTCCTTGATCGCGGCGGCGACGGTCTTCATCAGCTTGACCGACGGCGCGGACAGGCTCTCGCGCGCCTGTTCGACCTGGTCATCGACAGGCAGCAATTCGGTGAGACGGAACGAGGCGCGCACGGCAGCGACGCGCGGACCCGAGCTGCGCGCGCGGGCCACGTAGTAGAGAAGGTTGTTCAGCAGTTCGACCGACGGCGTTTCGGCGTAGCGCGCTTCGCCTTGTTCGTACAGGCGGCGCATGTCGCGGTCCGCCTGGCCGAGCAGGCGCTTCACGGAGGCGCTGCCTTCGAGGCCGCGATCGCGCAGGGATTCGAGCAGCGCGCCGACGACCCACCACAACTGGAACACGGACTGCGTCGTCGCGACCTGTTCGAGTTTCTCCGCGGCGCGCGACAGCACTTCGAGATTCTGATCGATGCGCTCGCCCTTGATCCAGCCGAGCAGACCGAGCTGGAAGCGGGTGCGCAGCTTGCGCGCCCACTGGCCCACCGAGAGCACGCCTTCGCCGGGCGTCGCCGGCACGGGGCTGGCTTGCTGGTCGGAGCTGAGATTCAGCAGCAGCAGCGTGCCTTCCGACAGCAATGCATTGCCACGCACTGCGCGCAGGTCGTTCAACAAAGGCAGCAGCACCAGCGCCATGTCGCGGCCGCCGCTGAGGACGCGTTCGAGATACGTCGGCAGCTGCACCATCGCGCGCATCAGCGCGTCGAGACCCTCTGCGAGATGGCGCTTCTCGGCGAAGTTGTCGACCAGGTAAGTCGTGACCTGGCCCATCTCCTCCGCGAGCAGCGCGGCGCCGTACACTTCGGACACGCGCAGCGCGCCGTGCACGCAATGCAGGTGCGTGCCGCAGCGGCGCAGCAGCGCCACGTTGTCCTGTTGATCGCCGAACGCTTCCAATGCGGCGCGAGCTTCATTCAGCTCGCTCGCGAGTTCGCGCGCGACCAGATGCAGGGTTTGCGATGACAATTCAGCCATAGGAATTATCTGATCGAAATGCTGTCCGTGTTAGGCCATGCCGACCGGCTTCAAGCTCAAGCACTCAGGCCGCTGACTTTCTTCGGCGCGGCAGGCGCGGCCGTGAGCATCGGCTTTTGCGCCGCCTTGCGCCCGGGATCAGTCAACAGTTCCGAACCCCCGGTGGCACGATCCGGCAGGCGGAAGCCGGCGACGGACTTGCGCAGCTGCGCCGACAGTTCGGCCAGCTTGCCCACCGAGTTGGAGGTCGCGGCCGAGTTCTCCGCGGTCTGCGAACTGATTTCACGCAGGACGTGCATGTTGCGCGAGATGTTGCCGGCTGCCGAGGCCTGCTGGCGCGAGCTCGCGGAAATGTTCTGCACCAGGCTGGCGATCTGGTTCGACACCTGTTCGATTTCTTCCAGCGCCGCACCGGCGTTCTCGGCCAGCAGCGCGCCGCCGACCACGTCCGTCGTGCTGCGCTCCATCGAGACGACGGCTTCGTTCGTATCCGCCTGAATGGTGCGCACCAGCACTTCGATCTGCTTGGTCGCATTCGCGGCGCGCTCCGCCAAGCGTTGCACTTCGTCGGCGACGACCGCGAAACCGCGGCCAGCTTCGCCGGCCATCGACGCCTGGATGGACGCGTTGAGCGCGAGAATGTTGGTCTGCTCGGCGATGTCGTTGATCAGTTCGACGATGTTGCCGATCTCCTGCGAGCTTTCGCCGAGGCGCTTGATGCGCTTGGACGTCTCCTGGATGGTCTCGCGGATGGCGTTCATGCCGTCGATGGTGCGGCGCACCGCGTCGCCGCCCTTGTGTGCGACGTCGACCGAGTGGCGCGCCACGTCGGAGGAGCGCTCGGCGTTGCCGGACACTTCTTCGGTCGAACCGGCCATCGCGCCGACGGATTCCGATGCCAGCGCGATCTGCTTGGACTGCGCGACGGACGCCTTGGCAAGATGGCCCGCGGACGACTGCGTCTGCTTGGCCGCCGCGTCGAGGCTGATCGCCGATTCGTTGATCGTCGTCACCAGTTCGCGCAGCGCTTCGATGGCGTAGTTGATCGAGTCGGCGATCGCGCCGGTGATGTCTTCGGTCACCGTGGCCTGCACGGTGAGGTCGCCATCGGCCAGGCTCGACAGTTCATCGAGCAGGCGCAGAATGGCTTCCTGGTTGCGTTCGTTGCGGCTGGCCTGCATTTCGATGGTCTTGCGGATGTTGCCGCCCATCGCGAACAGCGCTGACAGCAGCACGAGTGCGAACAGCGCGACGCCCAGCAGCGCCATCGGCACGGTCTGCGTCAGCATGGCCGACGTGTCGCTGGTCACGCCGAGGCGATTCTCGAAATGGCCGTAGATCTCTTCGGCGCTCGCCGCCAGCGCCGTGTTCGATTCGCGCGCCAGCCGCACGCGTTCAGCGGACGTGATCGCGCTGCGCACCTTTTCGCTGAGCTGCGTGTACAGCGTGCGCATGGACTTCAAGCTGCCTTCGGCCGCTTCGCCGGTGACTTTGGGCAGGCCGAGCCCGGTGTCTTCGCCGCCGAGGCCGCCGACCACCTGGCCCATATAGTCGATGCCGTCGGCGAGGCGCCGTGCAATCAACGACGCGTCGCCCACGCCGGCGGACAGCGCTTCCAAATCCTGCTGCAGACGCAGGCCGGTGAGTTCGAAACGCTCCAAGTGGCGCGTCATGCCCTCGACGCCGGTCGAGCCCAGCGCACTGACGACGTTGCCCATGCCCTGCAACAGTTGCGGCACGAGCGCGCGCACGTCGGTCGCCGCCTTCTGCACGGCCAGCGTCGCTTCGCGCGATCCCAGAATGGTCTGCGACTGCTTCAACAGTTCGGTTGACGCATTGAACGTCAGCGCATCCGGACCGATGGCGTCGGCGAGCTTGGCGTAGCGGTCGCGCGATTTCGCCAGCGCGTCGAACGCGGCGTTGTTGCCCGACAGCGCGGTGGAGGCCTGCGAGGGAATCTTCTGCGACAGCGCGACGAGTTCGTTGATCTGCCGCACCTGCTCGGCGCTGGCGGAGGTGTCGCCCCCGCCGAAGGCGAACAGACCGACGGCGACCGCGATGCACGCCAGCGCGATTGCCATGAGCGCTGGCAGAAAGCGGACCCCGTACATCTTGTTAGCCTCGACCATGTCCATTGTCCTTGGTTACGACGCCGCCGCCTGCAGGAATTCCGCGCTCTCCAGCAGAGTGCGCAGGCTGAACACGGGCCAGCTGTCGACGCCGCGCCGGAACGCGCCGGCCAGGTAGCGTTCGCAGCGCACGATGGTCGGCGGCAGCGTGGCCGAGAATTCGCCGTCGGAAAAACGCCGGAACCCCTGTACCTCGTCCACCAGCAGTCCCGCCGGCACTTCACGATGATTGGCGACGAGCACGCGCGTGGCGCGGCCGATGTTGGTCGCCCCGCCGCCCAGGAAGGCACGCAGGTCGATCACCGGCAGCAACTGCCCGCGCACGTTGGCGAGGCCGCGAATCCAGGGTTTGGAGCCGGGCACGCGCGTGACGACGGAAGGAAAGCCCAGCACTTCGCGGGTCTCCTCACGCGCCACCAGGAAATTCTCGGAGCTGACGCGGAATGCGACGCCCACCCATTCGCGCTCGCTCGCGGCGTCGCGGCCCTGGCCGGTGAGCGCGGCGCGCGCGAGCCGCTCGAGCTCCCGCAGCAGCTCGAAGGGCTTGTCACGCAGCGCCTTTAGATTTGCCACCGTCATGTCGATCAGCCGGCCAGCGCCGCCTGCGCCTTCTCGATCAGCTTTTCCATCGACACCGGCTTCACCAGGTAGTCGATGGCGCCCTGGCGCATGCCCCAGATGCGGTCGGTCTCCTGATCCTTGGAGGTGACCATGATGACCGGAATCGACTTGGTGTCCGGATCGGACGCGAGCTTGCGCGTGGCCTGGAAGCCGTTGACGCCGGGCATCACCACATCCATGAAGATGAGGTCGGGCTTCATGGCCTTGGCCTTGCGGATCGCTTCGGCGCCGTCGCCTGCGGAGGCGGTCTGGTAGCCGTGGCTTTCCAGCGCCTTTTGCATGACGTGAACTTCCGTCGGCGAATCATCGACGATGAGGATCAGCGACATACCTTGCTCCGCCCGTGACGCAACCCCGTGCATAGACACCTGCCCCTGCATGAAGCGTTACCGTGCCGCTTGGCCGACATGGGTTTCGATGGCATTCAACAGCTCATCCTTGGTGAAAGGCTTCGTCAGATAGTGCTCGGAGCCGACGATGCGGCCGCGGGCGCGATCGAACAGGCCGTCCTTGCTCGACAGCATGATGACGGGTATCGAACGGAACACCTTGTTGTGCTTGATCAGCGAACAGGTCTGGTAGCCGTCCAGCCGCGGCATCATGATGTCCACGAAGACGATGTCGGGCTGGTGGTCGGCGATCTTCGACAGCGCATCGAAACCGTCCACCGCGGTGAAGACCTCGCAGCCTTCTTTGGTGAGCAGCGTTTCCGCCGTACGGCGAATGGTCTTGCTGTCATCGATGACCAGCACCTTCAGGCCCGCGAGCCGGGGCTCGCCGGCAGTTGCCAAGTTCTCCATTGCCTACCTCGTGGGCGCCCGCGTTCGTTCGCTGCTGCGCCGTCCAACTCACAACCTGCTTAGAAATCTTAGGGGCTTGCGCGACAGCGTGAACTTTTAACATATTGGTTCAGTGCCTGCCATTGGCCGCGTTCCCATTGTTTGAAGCCTGTCACATGCGGCCTCACACGGCGTGATCGGCGTCTCAGGTGCGGAACTTGAGGGTAGAATCGTCCGTCCCCGCACAAGCCACGACCACCTACAACCACCATGCCTACTCGCCTGCTCGTCGTGATGGACCCGATCGGCGCCATCAAGCCCGGCAAGGACACGACGCTGGCGATGCTGCTGGCCGCGCAGGCGCGCGGCTGGGAGCTTTGGTACGCGGAGCAGCAGGATCTCTCGCTGCGCGACGGTGTCGCATTCGGCCACCTGCGCAGTGTGCGCGTGCGGCAGGACTTGCAGGATTGGTACGACCTGGGCGAACGCAGCCTGCAGCCATTGGCTGACTTCGACGTCATCCTGATGCGCAAGGATCCGCCGTTCGACATGGAATTCATCTACACGACGTACATCCTGGAGCGTGCCGAACTGGCAGGCGTACTCGTGGTCAACCGGCCGCAGGGGCTGCGCGACATGAACGAGAAGGTCTACACCGCCTGGTTCCCGCAATGCTGCGCGCCGACCCAGATCACGCGCGATATGGCGGACATGCACGCGTTCCTCCACGAACACGTGCGCATCGTCTGCAAGCCGCTGCACGGCATGGGCGGCAAGTCCATCTTCGTCGTCGACCGCGGCGACAAGAACGCCAACGTGATTTTCGAGACGCTGACCGAGTACGGCACGCGCTTCGCCATCGTCCAGAAGTACCTGCCCGAGATCGTCGCGAGCGGCGACTCGCGCATCCTGGTCATCGACGGCGAACCCGCGCCTTACGCGCTCGCGCGCATCCCTTCCGCGACCGATCACCGCGGTAACCTCGCCGCGGGCGCACGCGGCGAAGGCCGCGAACTGAACGACCGCGACCGCTGGCTGGTGAACCAGATAGGCCCGGCGCTGCGGGAGCGCGGCATGCTATTCGTCGGGCTCGACGTGATCGGCGGCTACGTCACCGAGATCAACGTCACCAGCCCCACCGGCGTGCGCGAACTGGACAAGCAGTTCAAGACGGATATTGCGGGCCTGCTCATGGACGCGATCGCGCGGCGGGTGAACAATGCCGCTTAGATCATGAGCGAAATCGTCGCAGACTCCGCATCCGCCCCAGGCGAAGGCCTCGCCCCCGTCAAGGATCGGCTGACGACGACACTGTTTCTCGCGGCGCTGTTCCACGGCATCGTCATTCTCGGCATCACCTTCGCCGCACCCATCTCCAACAACCAGCCCACTCCGACGCTCGAAGTGCTGCTGCTCACCGGCTCCGACACGGCCGCCGCGGACAACCCGACGGCGCAGTACCTGGCGCAGCGCAATCAAGAGGGCACCGGCACTACAGACGAGCGCGTGCGGCCTGCAAACCCCGCTTCTTCACCGCTGCCGCTGCAGCAGGACGGCGTCGCCGACGGCAACGGTACCGAGTACCGCGAGGCCGTCGCGGGCCAGGTCTCCAACGAATTCGTCAGCGCACGCTCGGATCGCAGCGAAGTGGACTATCGCAGCGGGGAGAACCAGCCGGTCCAGCAGGCGCAGGCGCCCATCGCGCTAGCGGCGATCGCGCCCAGCCCGATCGCCACCAACGCCACCGACAACGCGCTGCGCCTGCGCGGCCGGCAGGACGGCAAGTACGAAGTGCTGCCGAACACGCGCGAATCCATCCTGGCGCCTTACCTGGATTCGTGGCGGCGCAAGGTGGAAAAGCTCGGCACGATCAACTTCCCGACCGTGGCGCGCGCGCAGCCCGCGACCGCCAATCCGGTGCTCGAAGTGGCCATCCGCGCGGACGGCAGCCTGGGTGAAATCATCGTACGCCGCTCCAGCGGCCGCAAAGAGCTCGATCAGGCGGCGCTGTCCATCCTGCGGCTGGCCTCACCGTTCGATCCGTTCCCCGCCGACCTGCGTAAGAAATACGACGAGCTGCGCTTCGCCTACGAATGGCAGTTCCTGGGCGGGCCTGGAAGCGTATCGGTAACCCCGTAGCAAATCGCGAACCGCGGACGACGCGGGCAACGTCACAGATAAATCTCTTGAGCCCGCCGAGGCAGGATCGGATACTGGCGGCATGTCTGGGCAAGACTTCCTGATCAACCAGTTCCTGGTCGCCATGCCGGCGATGCTGGACGCGAATTTCTCTCAGACCGTCACGTTCATCTGGGAGCACAACGCCGACGGCGCGTTGGGCATCATCATCAACCGGCCGCTGCAGATGAAGCTCGCCGACGTGTTCGAGCAGCTCAAGATGCCGACTCCCGCCGGCGCCGTGGGTCGCCAGTCGGTGCTGCAGGGAGGCCCTGTGCAAACGGATCGCGGCTTCGTGCTGCACCACATCGGCGGCCATTGGGAGCACACGCGGCAGGTTTCCTCGCGCATCCAGGTGACCACTTCGCCGGACATTCTCGACGCCATGGCGCGCGGCACCGGCCCGTCGACCGCAGTAGTCGCGCTGGGCTATGCGGGCTGGAGCGCGGGCCAGCTCGAAAACGAAGTCGCCAACAACGCCTGGCTCACCGTGCCGTGCGACGAACGCATCATCTTCGAAACGCCGTTCGAAGAGCGCTGGCGCGCCGCCGGCCGGCTGCTGGGTGTCGACCTGGCCACCATGAGCCCGCACGCGGGGCATGCTTGAGGGTGCGGGCGTAATGGCGCCGGGTGCGAGCACCGCAGCGCCGCAACTCATTCTGGCTTTCGATTACGGTACCCGTCGCATCGGCGTCGCCAGCGGCGACACGCTCACGCGCACCGCGCGCACCGTCGTCACGCTGGACCGCTCCGCCGGCCCGCCCTGGCCGGCCATCGACAAGCTGGTCAGGGAATTTGCACCCGCGCGGATCATCGTCGGCGTCCCCTATAATATGGACGGCACGCCGACCGCGCTCACCGCCACGACCCGCGCTTTCGCCCGCGAGCTGGAGACCCGCTACGGCAAGCCGGTGGCAATGGTGGACGAGCGACTGAGTTCGCGCGACGCTTCGGCGCAATTGCGCGAGGCGCGCGCCGATGGCCTGAAGCGCCGCCGCCTGACGCACGGCGACGTCGACATGACGGCCGCGAAGATCCTGCTGGAACGCTGGTTCGAGAATCCCGCAGCCGTTGAGCCCCATTCATGAGCAACCATGATCATTGAGAGTCCGCCTTGAGCACCGACCCCAGCTCCATCGTGCAGCGCGACCCTGAAGGACGCCTGCGCCATCTGATCACGCTCGAAGGCATGCGCCACGAAGAACTCACCGCGCTGCTGGACCTGGCGCAGTTCTATGTGCGCGCACCCGGCGACCTGCCTGCGCGCGACCAGAGCCTCGCCGGGCATACCGTCGCCAACCTGTTCTTCGAACCGAGCACGCGCACGCGCGTGTCCTTCGAACTGGCCGCGCAACGCCTCGGCGCCGACGTCGTCAACCTCGACATGCAATCATCCTCGCGCGTGAAGGGCGAGACGGTGCTCGACACGATCTACACGCTGCAGGCCATGCACGCGGACATCCTCATCATGCGCGATGCAGAGCCGGGGCTGCCGGCCTACACCGCCGCCTTCGTCGCGCCGCATGTATGCATTCTCAACGCGGGCGAAGCGCACCTGTCGCATCCCACGCAGGGGCTGCTGGACGCATTGACGATTCGCCAGCACAAGCCGGATCTGAGCAAGGTGCGCGTGCTGATTGCGGGCGACATCGCCCATTCGCGCGTCGCCCGCTCGGCCTGGCACGCGCTTGCGGGGCTGGGCATCGCCGAGCTGCGCATCGCGGCACCGGACTACCTGATGCCGAAAGCAAACGAGTTCCCCGGCGTCACGCGCTACACCGACATCGACCGCGCCATCGAAGGCGTCGACGTGGTGATGGCACTGCGCATCCAGCGCGAACGCATGAGCAGCGCGCACATTCCGGACGAAGCGAGCTATCACCGCGCCTTCGGCATCACCGCGCAGCGCATGCGCCGCGCCCAGCCCGATGCCATCGTCATGCATCCTGGGCCGATGAACCGCAACGTCGAACTTGCCAGCGAACTGGCCGACGGCGCGCAGTCGGTGATCCAGCAGCAGGTGACCAACGGCGTCGCAGTGCGCATGGCGGTGCTGGCAACGATCGCTCGCAACGTCCAGGCCCGCAGACAGATTCGATGACTGGCCGCGGCTTCGTGCCGCATGCGCTCAAGCCGCGCGCGCTGCTGGTTGGCGGCGGCGTGGGCATTCCAGCAGTCGTGTTACTCGCCGAGGCGCTATGCGAACGCAGCGACGTGCAGTGGAAGCCGTTGGTGCTGCTGGGTTCGCAAACCCCTTTCCCTTTTCACCCACGCCCGTCGACCATCCTTGTACCCGGCATGCCCGCAGGCGTGATCGCGGCCGTGCCGTCGCTGGAGGAACGGGGAGTGCCCAGCCGTTTAGCGACGCTGGCGGATTTTCCCGGCTGCTACGACGGTGCAGTCACCGATCTTGCCGCCGCATGGCTGACGTCGCTGGATCGCGCGAAGCTGGATGAAATGGAAATGTTCGCGTGCGGGCCGGCCGAGATGGTAGAGGCGGCCGCAGCAGTGGCACTGCGCTTTGGCATTCCTTGCCAGGCTGCGCCAGAAGAAGTCTCGGCTTGAGGAAAGCAGTCTTCGATCCCGATTCTCACCCTCCCCCGCTCCTTGCGGGGGAGGGACGGGGAGGGGCGCGGCGTGAGCCACTCATTACGTTGGCTCTAGCGTGCAAGCGTGCCCCCTCCCTAACCCTCCCCCGTGGAACGGGGGAGGGAATCGGAAGATCCTCAGCCGAAGTTGATCTTCGCTTCCAGGTTGGTGCGCGAGTCCGCGTAGGCCAGCGCATCCTCGAGCGTGATGCGGCCCGCGCGGAACAGCTCGTACAGCGCCGTGTCGAAGTGCTGCATGCCTTTTTCGCTGCTGGTGCGCAGCGCTTCCTTCGCGCCGATCACGTCGCCCTTCTTGATCAGCTCCTGCACGTGCGGACTGTTGATCAGCAATTCCACCGCCGCGACGCGGCGCTTGTTCTTACCCGGCACCAGGCGCTGCGCGATGATGGCGCGCAGGTACTGCGACAGATCGAGGAAGATCTGCGTGTGCTGATCGCGCGGGAACATGTTGATGATGCGGTCGAGCGTTTCCGCGGCGTTGTTCGCGTGCAGCGTCGCCAACACCAGGTGCCCCGTGCCCGCCAGCATCAGCGCCGATTCCATCGTCTCGCGATCGCGGATTTCGCCGATCAGCAGCACGTCCGGCGCGGCGCGCATCGCGCTGCGCAGCGCCCGCGCGTAGGACTTGGTGTCCAGGCCCACTTCGCGCTGGTTGATGATGGACTTCTTGTTCGAATGCAGGAACTCGATCGGATCCTCGATGGTGATGATGTGGTCCGAGGAGTTGTCGTTGCGGTAGTTGATCATCGACGCCAGCGTCGTGGACTTGCCCGAGCCAGTCGCGCCGACCATCAGCAGCATGCCGCGCTTCATCATCACCAGATCCTTGAGGATGTCGGGCAGGCCGAGATCGTCCAGGCGCGGCATGTCCGCGGTGATGTAGCGCAGCACCATCGCCGGATTGCCGCGCTGGTGGAACACGTTGATGCGGAAGCGGCCCAGGCCGGGCTCCGAAATCGCGAAGTCGATCTCCAGCTCTTCGTTGAACGCCTCGATCTGCTCCGCCGTCATCAGGCCGTAGGCGGCCTGGCGCACCACTTCCGGCGTCAGCATCTGCTTGTTGACCGGGAAGATCTGGCCTTCGATCTTGATCTTGATCGGCGCGTATGAGGTGAAGAACAGGTCCGAGGCGCGCTTGTCCACCATCAATTTGAACAACGGCTTGGTGTTGAGTACGACCGGGCGCTCCTCGCTGCCGGTGTTCTCTTCGCCCGCCACTACCGCGTCGCTTTCTACTGCCATGATTGCTTGCTACCGCCCGCCGAATCTTCCGATGAAGATCGGTTGCTGATGACTACCGACCGATTACGCCTTCGACTTCCTCGTCCATGATGCGCAGGCTGTTGCCCGCTTCGTCCGACAGCTTGGTTTCGCGCTTGCTCTCCAGCTTGATGCGCAGGCGCACCTCGTTCTTGGAGTCCGCGTTGCGCAGTGCATCTTCGTACGAAATGGCGCCGGCCTCGTACAGATCGTACAGCGACTGGTCGAACGTCTTCATGCCCATGCGGTTTGACTTGGCCATCACTTCCTTGATGGCGGACACTTCGCCCTTGAAGATCAGGTCCGCGATCAGCGGCGAGTTCAGCATGATTTCCATCGCGGCGATGCGCCCGGTGCCGGTTTCGCGCGGGATCAGGCGCTGCGAGATCAGCGAGCGGATATTCAGCGACAGGTCCATGAGCAGCTGCTCGCGCCGCTCCTCGGGGAAGAAGTTGATGACGCGGTCGAGCGCCTGGTTGGCGCTGTTCGCGTGCAGCGTCGCCAGCACCAGGTGGCCGGTTTCGGCGAACTGGATGCCGTATTCCATGGTCTCGCGGTCGCGGATTTCGCCGATCAGGATCACGTCCGGCGCCTGGCGCAGCGTGTTCTTCAGCGCCATGTGCCAGGTCTCGGTGTCCACGCCCACTTCGCGGTGCGTGATGACGCAGCCCTTGTGATTGTGGACGTATTCCACCGGGTCTTCGATAGTGATGATGTGGCCGTGCGTCTTCTCGTTGCGGTAGTTGACCATCGCCGCGAGGCTGGTGGATTTGCCCGAACCCGTGCCGCCGACGACGATGACCAGCCCGCGCTTGGTCATGACGATGTCCTTGAGGATGGGTGGCAGCACCATCTCCTCCAGCGTCGGAATCTTCGCGTTGATCGTGCGCACGACGCAGCCGATGTAGCTCTGCTGCACGAAGGCGCTGACGCGGAAGCGGCCGATGCCCACCGGCGCGATCGCGAAGTTGCATTCCTTGCTGGCGTCGAATTCCTTGGTCTGCTTGTCGTTCATGATGGAACGCACCAGCACCGCGGCCTGCTCGGGCGTGAGCACGCGCTCGGATTGCGGACGGATTTCGCCGTCGACCTTGATGGCTGGCGGAAAGCCCGCGGTGATGAACAGGTCCGAGCCCTTGCGGTCCACAAGGCGCTTGAGCAGATCCTGCATCAGCTTGATGGCTTGTTCGCGTTCCATTGAGATCTCCGCCGCTCTCGTCTATTAGTACTGTCGGTCGTCGCCCAGGTGCCCGTTCAAGCCTCGTCGGCTTAGAACGCGTCCTTGTTCTGCGCGCGGAAGCGCGCCTCTTCCTTGGTCACCTGGCCCTTCTGCAGCAGCTCGGTGAGACATTGATCCAGCGTCTGCATGCCCGCGGACTGGCCGGTCTGGATGGCCGAGTACATCTGCGCGATCTTGCCTTCGCGGATCAGGTTACGGATGGCGGGCGTGCCGATCATGATCTCGTGCGCCGCCACGCGGCCGCCGCCGACGCGCTTGAGCAGGGTCTGCGAAATGACGGCGCGCAGCGATTCCGACAGCATGGTGCGCATCATTTCCTTTTCGGCCGCCGGGAAGACGTCGACGATGCGATCGATGGTCTTGGCAGCCGAGGTCGTGTGCAGCGTGCCGAACACCAGGTGGCCGGTCTCCGCGGCAGTCAGCGCCAGGCGGATGGTTTCCAAGTCGCGCATTTCACCGACCAGGATGATGTCGGGATCTTCGCGCAGCGCCGAGCGCAGTGCCTCGGAGAACCCCATCGTGTCGCGATGCACTTCGCGCTGGTTCACCAGCGAGCGCTTGCTCTCATGCACGAATTCGATCGGGTCTTCGATGGTGAGAATGTGGTCGGGCTTGTTGTCGTTGATGTAGTTGACCATTGCGGCCAGCGTCGTCGACTTGCCCGAACCGGTGGGCCCGGTCACCAGGACCAGGCCACGCGGATGCATGGAGATGTCCTTGAAGATCTTCGGCGCGTTCAGGTCGTCGAGCGACATGATGAGCGACGGAATCGTGCGGAACACCGCGCCAGCGCCGCGGTTCTGGTTGAACGCATTGACGCGAAAGCGCGCCAGCTTGGGGATCTCGAAGGAGAAATCGGTCTCGTAGAATTCCTCGTACGCCTTGCGCTGCTTGTCGTTCATAATGTCGTACACCATGCTGTGCACTTCTTTATGAGTGAGCGACGGCATGTTGATGCGCTTGATGTCGCCATCGACGCGGATCATCGGCGGCACACCCGAGGACAGGTGCAGGTCGGAAGCGTTGTTCTTGACGGCGAAGGCCAGCAACTGCGCGATATCGACGGGCATGAAATCTTCCTCGGGAAAAGCGAAGGCGCCCTCGACGCCGGATGCGCGCCCGCCGGCGGCGCGCCAATACGAAAGCTACAGCAGTATAGCGGAGCGATATTGAGCCAAATATGTTAACTGGTCCGCATTTTCCGCCTGAATCGCCGCGGATTCGCGCCTGCGGCCAATACCGTGGCCACGGCCGCTCCCGGCGTTGTTGACGGCTTGGGGTGACGGCCGGTGGATGATCTGACGAATCGTTATGAGGAAACGCTGACACGCATCGCATCCGCAGTACGGCGCTATCGCCCGGCGGTGCAATCCGCGCTCCCCGCGGTGCGCCTGCTCGCAATCAGCAAGGGACATCCGGCTGCGGCAATCCGCCGTCTGGCCGAATTGGGGCAGCGCGAATTTGGTGAAAACTACCTGCAGGAGGCGGCACCCAAGATGGCTGCGTTGCAGGATCTGCCGCTCATCTGGCACTACACCGGGCAAATACAGGGCAACAAGACCCGCGCCATCGCGGCGGGCTTCGACTGGGTGCACACAGTGGACCGCGAGCGCACCGCACAGCGCCTCAATGAACAGCGGCCCGTCGCGGCCACACCTATTAATGTGTGCATTCAGGTGCGGCTCGAGGCGGAGGCCGGCAAGGGCGGCATCGAGCCGCACGAAGTCGCCGCGCTCGCGGACCGCTTCAGGGATTTCCCGCGTCTGCGCTTGCGTGGATTGATGTGCATTCCTGCGCCGCGCAACGGCTTCGAGGCACAGCGGATCCAGTTCGAGCGGCTGGCGGAATGTCTGTACGATCTGAACCGGCACGGGTATGCCCTCGACACCTTATCCATGGGCATGTCGGACGACCTGGAAGCCGCCATCGCGGCAGGCGCTACACTGGTGCGGATCGGCACCGCGCTGTTCGGTACGCGCACGTAAGCCGGCTCGCCGGTGCAGCGCCTGCAATTGACACACTATTGACTCGTACTTCTCGTCGACTCTCACATCAGCATCGCCATCCATGAGCTTCACTACTGACTCCACTCTGGCTTTCATCGGCGGCGGCAACATGGCGCGCAGCCTCATCGGCGGATTGCTGGCGCGCGGCATCGACGCGCAACGCATCGTCGTCGCCGATCCGGTCGCCGCCGCGTTGGAAGCGCTGCAGGAGCGGTTCGACGTGAACGTGGCTCAGAGCAATGCAGTCGCGGTACAGAGCGCAAACGTCGTCATCCTCGCGGTCAAGCCGCAGGAGATGCACCGCGTGGTGGCGGAGCTGGCGCCGACCTTCGCCCGCACTGCGCCGCTGATCATCTCCGTCGCCGCGGGCATCCGCGCTTCGGACATCCAACGCTGGTCCGGCGGCATGCCCATCGTGCGCTGCATGCCGAACCGGCCCGCGCTGCAAGGCTGCGGGATGACCGGCTTGTTCGCCACCCCGGACGTTTCGGCGGAACGCCGCGCGCTCGTCGTCGAACTGATGAGCGCGGTCGGCGCCACGCTGTGGGTGGATCACGAAACACAGATGGACGCGGTCACCGCCCTCTCCGGCAGCGGTCCCGCGTATTTCTTTCTGCTGATCGAGATGCTGGAGCAGACCGGCGTCACGCTGGGGCTTTCGCCCGCTGTGAGCCATCGGCTCGCGGTGGAAACCGCCTATGGCTCCGGGCTGATGGCGCGCGAGGCAAGCGAGTCCCCCGCGACGCTGCGGCAGCAGGTCACGTCCAAGGGCGGCACGACGGCCGCGGCGCTGGAGCATCTGGAAGCGCACGACGTACGTGCTATCTTTGCCGCCGCCGTGACGGCCGCCGCGCGCCGCTCCGCGGAGCTGGCCGACGAATTCGGCGCCAATCAATAAGAGTGCATTCTTGAAACGAGCGCCGACTGAATGAACGCCCTAATCTTCATCGTCAGCGCGGTGCTGCAGATCGTGCTCATCGTGTTCCTGCTGCGCGTGCTGCTGCCGCTGTCGCGCTCCGATGCGCGCAACCAGCTCTCGCAGGCGGTCATCCGCCTGTCGAATCCGCTGGTGATGCCGCTGCGCAAGGTGCTGCCGCCGGTGGGAAAGGTGGATACTGCCTCGGTGATCGCGCTGCTGCTCGTGCAGACGGCAGTGTCCGCTGCGCTGTGGCTGCTGGGCGCCTTCCCTTGGGTGCTCGGCGCACCGCAGTTCGTGCGGCTGGTGCTGATCAGCCTGGTGACGCTCGTCCTGCACTTCTACATCTTCGCGCTGCTGCTCTACGTACTGTTGAGCTGGGTCGCGCCCGGCACTTACAGCCCGGCCGCCGCGCTGCTGGAGAGCCTGTGCGAACCGCTGCTGCGGCCGGTGCGCCGGCTGATTCCGCAGCTTGCGGGCATCGACTTCTCGGCGCTGATCCTGATCATCCTGCTGCAGGCGACCAACATCCTCATCGGCGGACTGGGCGTCTAGGCGCTGCGAGCTACCGCCGGCGCCCGTATGCGGCGCGCGCAATCGCGGTCATTCCTCTGCCGTTTTCCTGCTGCGCATGCGATATAGTTGCGGCCACGTCATCCCATTCGAGAGAAGGCCATGCAAGCATCACTCTGGATCCGCAGCGCCGTGCTACTGAGTGCCGCCCTGCTCGCCGGCGGCTGCAACGGCCCGACGCAGTCGGCGGCGGCGCCGGCCGCTCAGGAGAGCGACAAGACCTTCCAGGATTTCGGCAACTACGAAGTGCATTACAACGCGCTGCGCACCGACACGCTCAGCGCGGAGATCGCCCGCTCCTACGGCATCCAGCGCAGCACCAACCGCGTCATGCTCAACGTCACCATCCTGCGCAAGGAAGCCGACCATGCACCGCGCAAGCCGGTGGACGGCGTGGTGCAGGTGGATGCGTACAATTTGAATGGCCAGCTCAAGAACCTGGAAATCCGCCGCATCGCCGAAGGCGAGGCCATTTACTACATCGGCGAAGTGTCGATCAGCGGCACCGAAATCCTCGTCTTCGACATCACCGTGACGCCGCAAGGCGAGGCCACGCCGCTGCGCATGAAGTTCAAACGCGAGTTCTACGCGGGTTGATGCGTGCGCAGGCACCGCTCGGAACGCCGCAATTTCCGTCGCAGGGCGACGACGGTCCCGCTCCATGCACGCGAAAGACTGAAAAAATAGGGAAAAAAATCGATTCACAGCTTAATTCGCGGTGAATCTTGTGCTATTTTCCCGCGCGACTTGCAATTCGGCGCGACCTGGCAAAAAAACAGCAGGCGCGGACTCTACCGATCACTTCGGTCACCTCAAGACAGGAGATTACTAATGGCGAAAAAGAATGCAGCTCCGACCAAGTCGGAAATTCTTGCTCAGATTTCCAAGGACACCGAGCTGTCCAAGAAACAGGTCAGCGATGTGTTCGAATCGCTCGGCGGCGTCGTGAAGAAGAGCCTGAAGGGCTCGGGACTGTTCACGCTGCCCGGCCTGCTGAAGATGAAGGTCGTCAAGAAGCCGGCCACCAAGGCGCGTGAAGGCATCAATCCGTTCAACGGCGAAAAGATGATGTTCAAGGCCAAGCCGGCCAGCAAGAAAGTGCGCATCGCCGCACTGAAGAGCCTCAAAGAGATGGTGAACTGAGTTTCACCTCAAGGTTCTCTCCTCCGGAGCGGTGCGTTCGTGCTGCGCTCCGGGGGAATCTGCGCTCCCGCCTTCGCTCCCCGCCCCGATCCTGCGTTTTATGGGCCGACCACGACCTTGAGCTTCAGCCGGACCCGGTCGCGGTCCGAGATGTGCAGCAGCCCGGCTATGCGCCGGATCAAGTGTTCCTCGTGCTTGTCGATGCTGCCGTCGGCATTGCTCACGCGCCACAACATCTCGATGATCGCAAGCTTGTCCGCCTCAGGCAGCTCCAGATTCAGCCGGTGCGTGAATTCGTGCAACGACACGGCACGGTCGGCGCGGCGCGTGGCATCGACGATCAGCTTGTCCAGCGTCGCGTCGTCCATCGCGTAGCGCCGGCGCAATAGTTGCCGGATGGCCGCCATTTCGGCCGAAGACTCGGAAAAGTCCGCGCGCGCCAGCTCGATGAGCAACGCCGCCGTCGCCAATTCCAGCGGCTCGCGCGTCTGCAGCAGCCCCGCGGCGTCCGGGGACGTGCCAAAAAGTCGTTTCAACTGGTCGAGCATCGTCAGCCCCCTCGCTGCGCAGCCTGATCCTGCGCGACGCTCCACTGCAGGACGGCGTCGCGCAGGTCGTTCAGCCGGCCGTGGAAGAAATGGTCCACGCCCGCCAGCACCGCGAACTGTGGCGGCGCGCGCAGCGAATCAGCCCATTCCCGCACCTCTGTGCAGTCGACGAGTTCGTCGCTGTCGCCCTGCACCAGCAACCACGGACATCGCGGCAGGTTCGCGTCATCCACCGCGACACGCTTGATCGCGGGCGCAACCGTGATGAGCCGGCGCACGTCGCGGCGCACCGCCGCGCGAATCGCCACCGCGCCGCCGAACGAGAAGCCGCCCAGCCACAATTCGGCCTGCGGCCAACGCTGGCGCGCCCAGTCGAGCACCGCGATGGCGTCGTCTGTCTCGCCATTGCCCTCGTCATAAATGCCCGCGCTGGCGCCCACACCGCGATAATTGAAGCGCACCGCGGCAACGCCCAGTTCGTTGCACGACCTGGCGAGCGTGTGGACGACCTTGTTCGTCATCGTGCCGCCATATTGCGGGTGCGGATGGCAGATCACGGCCACACGCGTGCCTGCGGTCTCCGCGGGAGAATCCAGCAGCGCTTCCAGGTTCCCCGCGGAACCTGGAATGGACACGGCTGTGGTGACGGGGCGCGCGGGAATCGAGTTCATTGAGGCTGCGGGGCAACTGCTGCGAAAGAGTGCGCAGCGTAGCGAATGTGGCGGGCCACAGCGAGTATTCGGCCGGTTTTGGCTTAGGTTCCCGGCCAGCCAGCATGAGTACAGGGAACCAGTGCGCCGCATACCGGGTTTCGGTATGGCCACGTCACGAGGGAAAACCATGAAACTAATGTCCGCCAGTTTCGGCGCCGAGCAATCCATCCCCGCGCAGTTCGCGTTCGGCGAACACGATCCCATCCTGCGCATGCAGCTATCGGCCAACCACAATCCACAATTGCAATGGGCGGACGTGCCGGCGGGCACGCGCTCGTTCGCGCTGATCTGCGTGGACCCCGACGCGCCGAGCGTCGCGGACGATGCGAACAAGGAAGGCTGCACTATCGCGGCGAGCCTGCCGCGCACGAATTTCTATCATTGGGTGATGGTCGACATCCCGGCAAGCGTGCGGGAAATCGCCGCCGGCTCGTGTTCCAACGGCATCGTGGCAGGCGGCAAGAAGGAGCTGCCGGGACCGAAGGGCGCGCGGCAGGGAGTCAACGACTACACGAAGTGGCTCGCCAACGACCCGGACCTGAGCGGCACCTATCGCGGCTACGACGGGCCGTGCCCGCCCTGGAACGATCTGCGCGCGCATCGCTATCAATTCACGCTGTTTGCGCTCTCTGTCGAACGCTGCGCCGTGGACGACGACTTCACCGCACCACAAGTGCTCGCGGCGATCAAGCCCGTGACACTGGCCGAAGCGCAGCTCGCGGGCGTGTATGCGATCAATCCCGACGTCGCGAAGAAGTAGGTTGGGCTGAGTCTGCGAAGCCCAACGATCCGTCGCGAAAGATCGTTGGGCTTCGCAGAATCTCAGCCCAACCTACGTCGATTGCATTGACCAACGTTGATCCCGCATCGGCGCCTTACTTGATCGCGAGCAGTTCGACGTCGAACAGCAGCGTCGCGTTCGGCGGAATGATGCCGCCGGCGCCGCGCTCGCCGTAGCCCATCGATGCCGGAATCACCAGCAGGCGGCGGCCGCCCACTTTCATGCCGTCGACGCCGACGTCCCAGCCCTTGATGACGCGGCCCGCGCCGACCGAAAACGTGAATGGCTGACCGCGATCGCGCGAGCTGTCGAACTTCGTGCCCTTGTGGTCGGGCGCTTCGGGGTCGTACAGCCAACCGGTGTAGTGCACGACCGCGCTCTGGCCTTTGACGATGGCTTCGCCCGCGCCCGGCGCCAATTCGGTCGTTTGCATTTCAGTCATTGCGGTCTCCGGTTGCGCGCGCTCAGGCACGGTTGAATGAGGGGTTGGCGGGGCGTCGTGATTGCATGCGCTCAACGCGAACGTGAACAGGACGGACAGGATGATGCGCTTCATGACATCGCCAACAGCAGGCGGTTCAGGCGCTGCACGAACATCGCCGGTTCAGGCAGTTGTCCGCCTTCCGCCAGCGTCGCCTGCTCGAACAGCAGCATCGCCAGGTCATTGAACGTCGCCGCCTCGCTGGTGGATTCGATTCGAGCCAGCAGCGGATGCGCAGGATTGATTTCCAGCACCGGCTTCACCGGCGGAGCCTTCTGTCCCGCCGCTTCCAGTATGCGGCGCATCTGCGCGCCCATGTCGTGTTCGCCGAGCACCAGGCAGGCGGGCGAGTCGGCCAGGCGCGTCGTCACACGCACGTCGCTGACGCGCTCTTCGAGCGCCTTCTTGATGCGCTCGACGATGGCGGCATGCTCCTTCGACAAGCCTTCCTGCGCCTTCTTCTCTTCGTCCGTCTGCACCGTGCCCAGATCGAGTTCGCCGCGCGCCACGTTGCGGAAGCTCTTGCCGTCGAACTCGCGCAGATGATCCATCAGCCATTCGTCGACACGATCCGCCAGCAGCAGCACTTCGATGCCCTTCTTGCGCAGTACTTCGAGGTGCGGGCTGGACTTCGCGGCGCCGAAGCTGTCGGCGATCACGTAGTAGATGGCGGTCTGGCCGGCCTTCATGCGGCTCACATATTCTTCCAGCGCAACGTCCTGCTCCGGCTTGTCGGCGTGCGTCGAAGAGAAGCGCAGCAGCTTGGCGATGCGTTCGCGATTGCCCGAATCCTCGGCCGGGCCTTCCTTCAGCACGGCGCCGAATTCCTTCCAGAACGAGCCGTATTTCTCCGGCTCTTCCTTCGCCAGCTTGGCGAGCATGTCGAGCGTGCGGCGCGTGACGCCGGTGCGGATGGTGTCGATGGCCGGATCCTGCTGCAGCATTTCGCGCGAAATGTTCAGCGGCAGGTCGGCGGAGTCGACGATGCCTTTCATGAAGCGCAGGTACATGGGCAGGAACTGTTCCGCGTCGTCCATGATGAATACACGGCGCACGTACAGCTTGAGACCGCGGGAGGCATCGCGATGCCACAGGTCGAAGGGCGCACGCGCCGGAATGTACAGCAGGGTGGTGTATTCCTTCTTGCCTTCCACCTTGCCGTGCGACCACGCCAGCGGATCGGTGAAGTCATGCGTGACGTGGCGGTAGAACTCCTTGTATTCCTCGTCTTTCAACTCGGTGCGCGGCCGCGTCCACAGCGCTTGCGCGTGATTGACGGTCTCGTACTTGGGCGGCGCGTCCTGCTTCGCTTCGTCCTTACCGTCCGTGGGTGCGGGCGCGGCCGGCATGCGCACTGGAAACGCGATGTGGTCCGAGTATTTGCGCACCAGCGAGCGCACGCGGTAATCGCCGGCGAATTCGTGTTCGCCTTCCTTGAGGTGCAGCACGATGCGCGTGCCGCGGGCGGGCACTGTGACGCTCGACACGTTGAACTCGCCGTCACCGGTCGATTCCCAATGCACGCCCTCGCTCGCCGGCTGGCCGGCGCGGCGGGAGAACACCTCGACGCGCTCCGCGACGATGAAGGACGAATAGAAACCCACGCCGAACTGGCCGATGAGCTGAGCATCCTTTTTCTGGTCGCCGGACAGCTTGGCAAGGAATTCCGCGGTACCAGACTTGGCGATCGTGCCCAGATGCTCGATGGCTTCGGCGCGCGTCATGCCGATTCCGTTATCGCTGATCGTAATGGTGTGCGCCTTGTCGTCGGCGTCGATGGTGATGCCCAGGTCGCTGTCGCCGCCGGTCAGGCTCGGATCGGCCAGCGCCTCGAAGCGCAGCTTGTCCAGCGCGTCGGACGCGTTGGAGATGAGCTCGCGCAGGAAAATCTCCTTGTGGCTGTACAGGGAATGGATCATCAGCTTCAACAGCTGCTTGACCTCGGCCTGAAATCCCAGGGTCTGGGCGGCCCCCGTCTGTGTTGCACCGGTAGTGCTGGCGTCATTCATCGTTATGGGCTCCATAGTCCGTGGGCGGGGATGATAGTGGGACGCGAAGCGACTTGGGTACGCCGGCGCGGATTTCAAGCCGGCGGGCAATGAAAACGACGACGAAAACGCCGGCGCTCGGCGCGGGCGTCGCAATCATGAGTCAGTCATGGAGTCCCGCGGGTGGGCGGGACGAATCGGCAGGTGCGGAATCAGCCGCGAACGGCGCTCTGGCGGCGGCGGCGCGCCAGTTCGATCAACGATCCGGACAGTCCGACGGCTGCGACGGGCAGCGTCACTTGTGGCGCAAACACCAGCGCGGCGCCGGTGCCCGCGAACAATGCGCATGCAGACAGGAAGCCGAGAATCTGCGGCGCAAGATGCCGCAGCGCACCGATGGCATCGTCCAAATCGTCGGCCCAGAGCAGTAGAAATTCCATGTGGGTTCCTCGTGTTCGCAGGCGACTCTACGCGCGCGATTCCGGGCGAGGTGTGAAGGGACTCACAGCGACAACCTGCGACAACAACCTGAACCGGTGACCGCTGTCACAAAGCGAAGCTTGCACGGCGAATGCCTCGTGCGTAGGCTGGGGAAAAGCGTAGGTGACCGGTTTCCGCGCAGCTCGCATGCAGAAGATTGTCGTCCTCAATCCCAAAGGTGGCTCTGGCAAAACCACGATCGCAAGCAACCTTGCGAGCTATTTTGCCGTGGCGGGCCTAAGGCCGACCCTGATGGACATGGATGCGCAAGGGTCGAGCACGCGTTGGTTGAGCAAACGCGCCAAAGGTCAGCCGGCCATCTATGGAATCGCCGGTTTCGAACGCAACTCGCGCGTCACACGCAGTTTCGCCACGCGCCTGCCGATGGACACCGAGCGGCTCATCGTCGATACCGCAGCGGCGCTGGCGCCGCAGAATCTCCCCGACATCACGCGCAACGCCACCGCGATACTGGTGCCGGTGCTGCCGTCGGACATCGACATTCACGCCGCCGCGAAATGCATTTCCGATCTGCTGCTGATCGCGAAAGTACGACGCGACGAACAGCGCATCGCCGTCATCGCCAATCGCGTGAAAAAGAACACGCTGATGTACAAGGCGCTGATGAAATTCCTGGAAACGCTGCAGATCCCGGTGATCGCGACGCTGCGCGATTCGCAGAACTACATTCGTGCGGCGGAATCCGGCGTCGGCCTGTTCGAAATGAAGCCGTACCTGGTGCGTGAGGATCTGGATCAATGGCTGCCGCTGGTGGGCTGGCTGGCGCAGCGCAAACCGCTCATTCTGGAGAGCGGCGCGCCGGCGATCACTTCGCCGCTGAATTCACATCCGCTGACGGCGACACAGCTGGCGGCGGATGCGGATCACTAGAGTCGTAATCTCTCCATCCGATTACTTGGCGCGCTTGTCCTTGTCGCGTTCCTTGTCGAAGCTGCCTTTCACGCGATCGGTCCAGCTCTTGTAGCTGTTCCAATTGTACAGCGTGCGGGTGATGGCGCCGTGGCGCGGATTCGCGCGCTGCGAACGCTCCAGCCAGTTGCGCTGCAAGTCGCGCGGCGTTCCCGTCCGCACTACTGCGCCGACGGCGCCGCTCATGGCGCCGGCGGTTTCGCCGACCCACGCACGGTGCGTGCCAGTCGCTGTAAGCTCATCAACCTTGGGTTCGATCATGCTCGTGCTCTCCTGTTGAAAGCACGATAGAGATTCGACGAAGTACTACGTGAGGAACTGGATCACAGCGATCAAGCGACGTCGCGAGAGTGCGACGATCATCGCAATCACCTTGCGCACGAGTGTCGAGAGTCGTCACACACTGACGCGTTATGCATGCAAATCGCGCCGCTATTTAACAGCTCATTATTCGTTATTTTTCGTTTCGCGCGGATGCTGCGCAACAAGGCTGCTGAATGCGCAGTGCGCGCACCATCAAACCTTCGCGGCTTCCTGCGCCGGCGCCGACGTCTCCGACAGCAGCGCGGCAAACGCCGGTTTGATCTCGTCGAGAATGTCGTGAATCGCGGCGGGCACAAGACTGCTGTAGACGTCGAGCAGCACGATTGCATTCACGATTGCGTCCTGGCGGCTGGCCGCGCGCATCCGCTGCGCCATGCCGCGATTCACCGCGTGCACGCCGCGATATACGCTTTCCAGGTTTTCCAGGGCGAGATCCGGCTTGCCGCCATCGCGCGCGATGAAATGCTGCGCGACGAGATACATGGCGGCGACGCGATACGCCGTTTCCGCTTCGTTGGAGAACGGCAGGTGGAAGCGCGCCATCGGGCGGAACACGGCAGTGCGCGGGCAACCGCTCGACGCCATCAGCAACCCCATCAGCGAAGCCAGCGCCTGCTGCGCAGACAGCGTTGCGATCACCGAGCGCTCCTCGCTTTCCACCGTCACGCGCACCTGGTCGTACGAAACCAGGTCGGTGAATCCGTCGATGACCTTGGCAAGATGCAATGCCGCGGGACAATGCGAGACCTTCGCGGTATCCAGCGGACAGCCGACGCATTGATTGAACGCGAGCTGCGTCCAGGCCGGTGGATTGGCCATCTTCACCGGCGCCAGCAGCGCCGTGTCGCGGTCCAGTTCCAGGTTGAAAACTCGTTCGCGCGAATCCGGCAGGTCGATCCGGTAAGTCAGTTGCAGATTGCTCATGCGACCAGCCGGTAACAAGGCCGGTATTCGCCGGCGAGTTTCATGCGCCGCTGCGCGACGAAGCCGGCCAGCAGCTCGTCCATCAGCGTCATCAGTTCCTTGTCGCCATGCAACTCGAACGGTCCGTGCTCCTCGATCGCCCGTACGCCCTGCTCCTTCACATTGCCGGCGACGATGCCGGAAAAGGCACGACGCAGGTTTGCGGCCAACACGTGCGGCTCCAGGTCGCGGTGCAGCTCCAGCTTCGCCATCGCTTCGTGCGTGGGCTCAAAGGGGCGCTGGAAATCGGGTGGCACTTTCAACAGCCAGTTGAAGTTGTAGGCGTCGCTGCGGGCGCGGCGATACTCGCGCACCGTCTCGATGCCGCGCGCCACTTCGCGCGCGGCCTGCGCGGGATCGGCAATGACGATCTTGTAGCGCTTCTGCGCAAGCGGCCCCAGCGTCGCCGCGATGAAGCGGTCGATCTGGCCGAAGTAGTCGGCCGACGACGCCGGCCCGGTGAAGATGACCGGCAGTGGCTGCTCCGCATTGGCGGGATCGAGCAGTATGCCGAGCAGGTACAGAATCTCTTCCGCCGTGCCCGCGCCGCCCGGAAACACGACGATGGCATGCGCGGTGCGCACGAACGCTTCCAGGCGCTTCTCGATGTCCGGCATGATCACCAGTTGATTGACGATCGGATTGGGCGGCTCGGCGGCGATGATGCCCGGCTCGGTCATGCCGATGTAGCGGCCGTCGCGGATGCGCTGCTTGGAATGCCCGATTGTCGCGCCCTTCATCGGGCCCTTCATCGCGCCCGGGCCGCAGCCGGTGCACACGCTCAACATGCGCAGGCCGAGTTCGTAGCCCACTTTCTTGGTGTAGTCGTATTCGGCGGAGCCGATCGAATGCCCGCCCCAGCACACCACCAGGTCGGGGCGGCCCTTGTAGTCGAGAATCCGCGCGTTGCGCAGGATGTGATAGACGGCGTTGGTGATGGTCGCCGGGTCGGTCAGGTCGAAGCGGTGGCTGCCGAGGATGGCGTCGTGGATGTAGACGATATCGCGCAGCACCGCGAACAGGTGTTCCTTGATGCCGCGGATCATCTGCCCGTCGACGAACGCGCCGGACGGCGCGTTGCGCACTTCCAGCTTGACGCCCCACGCCTGCCGGCCGAGCTTGATCTCGAAATCCTTGTAGCGGTCGAAGACATCGCGGATGTCGTCGGATTCCAGGCCCGAAGACAGCACCGCGAGCGCGCAGCGCCGGAACAACGCGTAGACACCGCCGTGGCCGGCGCTAAGCAACTGTTCCACTTCGCGCTGCGACAGGTTTTCCAGGCTGCCCAGCGGCGAGACGCGGGCGTCGACGAGGCCTTCGGGCTCTACTTGGGACAGCGAAACGGACGAGCGCCCACTAGTGGTATCGGACGTCTCGGGCGAACTCACGGTTGGATCTCGATCGGCGTGTCCGGCGGCGTCATCAGCCAGACCTCGACCATGTCGGAATTCGACAGGGCGATGCAGCCTTCGGTCCAATCGACGTTCGAGTAGTAGTCGCGCGGCTTGCGCGGCATGTTGGGTTGGCCATGAATCATGATCGCGCCGCCGGGACGCTGGCCGTGCTTGCGGGCGCGCGCGACGTCGGTGTCGTTGGGATAGGAGATCTGGATGGACAGGAAGTATTCGCTGTTGGGATTGCGGCGCACCAGCCGGTACTTGCCCTCGGGCGTGCGGTAATCGCCTTCGAACTGCTTGTGTCCGTCGGGACGCAGGCCGAGCGACACCTTATAGGTGCGCAATACTTCGCGATTGCGCATCAGGTACAGCGTGCGCTCGGACTTGCGCACGATGATCGCATCGGCAAGCGTCAGGCCGGCGTCGAGCGAGGATCCCGCCAGTGCCGAAGTCGACGCCGGCGCATCCGCCCATGCAAATGAACTGGCGGACAATCCGGCGAGCGACGCACACAACGCGATGGCGGCGAATCGAAACATCTGTCGGTGGCTAGGCATGACCGTTACTGTGAACGCGGCGAGTATACCTTGCTTATGTTTAAACACAGTGGCGTGTAGGAGAAGGGCCATGTGGCGATCCTGGGATGAGGGTCACGAAAATCCCGCGCCGCCGGGCGCGCTATCAGTCAGTCCCTGAGTTCCAGGCTGATCGAAGTGCACTCCCGCAATCCCGGACCGGTCTCCGCCACCAGCTTGTAGTGCTGGCCGGCGCCCACTTCCACATCGATAGACTGGCGCGTGGTGCTGGAAGTTTCGCGGATCAGGCAGTCGGCGAGCAAGGTGTGCTTGCCCGGCAGGACGTCGACGCCACTCTCGCCGACACTCAAGGTGTATTCATCGACCTTGCGCAACAGCACCGACAGCGGCGCGCCAGCCGTGATGCGCAGGTCGCCGCTGATGTGCGCGACTTCGTCCGATGGTCGCTTCGGTCCGTCGTAAGCTTGCTGCGTCATGCAGCCGACGCAGATCGAAGATGTCGCGACGCACAGCGCCACTGCCAGCATTTTCATGTGGCCGGCTCCGCTGGCGCAGTAGGCTCGACGGTCGGGATCACCAGTTTGGTGCCGGGCTTCACCGCGCCCATGTCCAGGTCGGGGTTGTATTGGCGCAGCAGCCAGATGGGAATGTTGTAGCGCTGCTGCGCGAGCACCCAGATGGATTCGCCTGATTTGATGACGTGCTCGGCGGTGCCGCTGATGCGAAACTGCGTAAAGAACGTTTCCTGCAGCTGCTTGTGGTACATGGCACGCTTGGCTTCGAACTGCTCGGATGAGATCTTGGAGAAATCCAGTTTGATCTTGCGGCCGACGACGACCGGCGTCGCGAACGACATGCGGTTGAGCTGGCGCAGCTGACTGGCGCGCACGCCGAGCCATTCGGCATAGTGACCCAGCGTCTCGGTCGCCTGCACGACGACGGCGTTGTCCTTGTGCACGGAGTAGTCAGCCGGGTCCGCCGAGGCGGCCGCTTCGATACCCGGCAGCAGCGTCGGTCCGAGTTCCTCCGCTTCCTTCTCCGACTCGGGCTCGGCGGCTTCCGCGACCTGCACGGTCTCCGGCGGCGGCGACGGCACGACATTGTCGACCGGCACCTTCGCTTCGATGGGTGGCGCCGCGCGCGCCGCCAAGTCCAGGGCAAGTACCTGACCTTCATAAACGAAGTTGCGATTGCGGATGCTGTTCAGGTCCATCAGCGCCTCTTCCGTCATGCCGTGCTTGGTCGCAATGCGCGACAGCGTATCGCCGCGCTTCACTATGTAGCGCTGATCGCCGGTGCCGGTCACGCCCGTCGGCGACACTACGGGCGCTGGCGTAGCGGCGGCCTTCGTTCTATCAGCCTGCGCCACCACGGCGGCCGCGGGTGCTTCGCCGGCACGCGTCGGCAACGTCAGCACCTGGCCAGCACGCAAACGATAGGGGCTCTTGAGGCCGTTGAGTTCAGCCAGCCGCGCGGTGGCGACCCCATAGCTGGCAGCTATCACGCCCAGCGTTTCGCCGCTGCGCACGCGATGCCCCGTATCAGCGACTTGCGCTTCGAACTTCTGTCCGCCTGCCAGCTTCTGCAGCGCCGCAGTCAAATCGACGCCCGACGGCACGCGCATCTCGAAGCCCCGCGGTACGTGGCGCGCGCCGTTCCACACGGCCGGCAGCAGCGATGGGTTCATGCGGCGCAGCGCCTCGCGCTCCATGTCCAGAGCCTTGGCAATCTGGCTGGCCGGCATGAAATCCGGCAGCGCCATGACGCGGCTGTTGTCCACCGGCGCGAGCTTGATGTCGCCGAAGAACTTGGTCGGATCTGAGTCGACTTCCAGCGCGGCCAGGAACGCGACATAGAAATTGCGCGAGGCGAAGCCGAAGCTGCGGCTGTTGTACTTGCGCACAATGGTGGCGATATCGCTCGTGCCCAACTGTTCCTGCGCGCGGCGCATGCCGGCCGTGCCGTGATTGTAGGCCGTCAGCGCCAGCGGCCAGCTGCGCAGGACGATGTAGTTCTGCTCCAGGAATTTCGCCGCTGCCTCAGAGGAGCGGTACGGGTCGAGGCGCTCGTCCACGACGCTGTCGATGCGCAGGAAGCGGCGCCCGGTGCTGCGCATGAATTGCCACATGCCCGCCGCGCCGACTTTCGAATAGGCATAGGTATTGAAGGACGATTCCACATGCGGCAGCGCTGCCAGTTCGCGCGGCAGCCCAGCCTTCTCGAACGTCGCGGCGATGTGATCGCGATAAGCGCCCGAGCGCACCAACCCTTCGCGGAACCGGTCCGACTGACCGAGTTGGAAACGCACTTCCTCCGCAGCCTGCTCGAAGCGGCCACGGCGCGTGCTCTTCGGCCAGAGCGCTTCGACACGTTGTTCTTCGGCGTTGAGCCCTGCCACACCCGCTGCCAGGCGCTCGAGAATCCGCGCGTACTTCTTCTTCGCCTCGTCGATGCGCTTCGAGCGCTCGCGGGGCGACAGGTCGGCAGGAAAACGCATGGTCTCGTACACCACACCCAATTCCTCTGGGTCGTGCAACACGCCGCCGTCTGTACCTACCTGCGTGTAGATGTAGCGCCAGAACGCGATGTCGTGCTCCAACTCGGCCGGATGCGCGAAGACATCGTCGGCGCGCGCGGCTCCAATCCACAGGTTTGCGCAAGCGAGCAGCAGCAAAGCACAACAGACATCGCGAATCGTTCGAGTCGTCATCAGCGGGTGGATCTCAAGAGTAGTTGAGTGAAGCTGCGTGGGATCTTGCTAAGACTATGTAATACGGACACTCGGTCTCAACTGTAGTTTTGCGTCGACGTCGCTTACAGGGGCATCCGCGCAACAGTGCATCCGGCCTTGGCAAGGTGGCGAATCACTGAGCAGCAGCGCTGCAGATCGCGACGACGGTCTCAATCTTTAGTCCGTTCCAATCAGATTGACCTCGTTATGTACACCACAGCGATACGCGGCACTGCACTTGCAAGCAGAACCATCAGGAAACAATTGACCCGAAGGGAGACTTGCCGATCATGCCTAAAGTGCTTGCCACGCTGTTTACGTTCGCCGCCCTCGTATCGGCCGCGGCCAACGCCCCTGGAGTGATGCTTGCGAACAGCAAGCAGCCGCTCGCAGCGAACGTCGATCACGCCGGCTCGGCAGTCCCGCCCGCCATCGACCACGGCGCCTGGCTGGACACCGCGCTGGCCGACGCGCAGATTCAAGTCGCTTCCTGGCATCACACCTGGACGGACGAGGAAACCGATCCTGACACGTACTACGCCACGCCTGGCGCAAATCCGTATGGCCATTCGGCACACTGGGAGCCGCAGGGCGTACTGCTTGCGTACGAGCCGCACTATGCTGAAGACGTCGGTTATTCCGACGGCTTGAATCAGTTCGGCATGCGTTTGGCTGGCCGCAGCAACTCGCGCAATTCCGGCGCCGGCGGCAAGACGATTGCGTCTGGCGATGGTGTCCACGAAGGCAGCTCCGACGGCGAGACTCCCGCCACGAACCCGCCGCCATCCGACACTTCGCCTTCCGACACCTCACCGGGCGACGAAACGCGCAGCGACGAACCCGGCACTGCAGGCCCCGACGCGCCGACGAACGAGCTGCCCCCCGGCCCGCACGACGACATCGACGTCGTGCCGCCCGGCCCGACAGACGAGCACACCGACACTTTGCCGCCTCCGCCGCCAAAGGAAGAACAGCCTGTAAGCGTACCCGAACCGGCGCCGATGGGTCTGCTCGCGCTGGGTCTTGCGGGGATCATGATGTTCGGCCGCCGGCGCAGCATACGCGGCCTCCGCTGAAGCGCTGCTTCGCCGAATTAAAAAGCCCCGCACTCGCGGGGCTTTTTTTGTGCTGAATCCTGCTCTGGATCAACTCACCCGCACTTCGAATCCCCGCAGTTCAGGCATGTCATGCAGCCATCCATCAGCACGACCGCCGCGGTGCTGCACTTGGGGCATAGCTGCGCGCCGTCCGGGAAGTGGCCGTTCGCGAAGGCGTCCTGCTGTTTGTTGCGGGCGTCGAATTCGGCCTTCTTATCCTGGATGAGTTTTTTACGGTGCTCGTCCATTTCCGGCATCTTGAGCAGGCCGATGGTCTGCAGGTGCTTTTCGATGACGTAGCCCAGTTCGGCGATGATCGACGGCATGAACTTGCCGCCGGTCTGCCAGTAGCCGCCGCGCGGATCGAATACGGCCTTCAGCTCTTCCACCAGGAACGTCACGTCGCCGCCCTTGCGGAACACTGCCGAGATGATGCGCGTGAGCGCGACGATCCACTGGAAGTGGTCCAGGTTCTTGGAGTTGATGAACACTTCGAACGGGCGGCGCTGCTCGTGCTGCGTGCCTTCGTTCAGCAGGATGTCGTTGATGGTCACGTACATGGCGTGATCGGACACCGGCGTCTTGATCTTGTAGGTGGAGCCGATCAGAACCTCGGGACGCTCGAGCTTCTCGTGCATCCACACGACATTGGCTTCCTTGCGGGGCGGCTCGGCGGCTTTCGCGGCCGCCGCGGCGGCCGCAGCCTTGTCCTCCGGCTTCTCGACCCGGTACTTGACGATCTTCTGGTCGATCTTGGTGCTCATGATCAGAACTTCCCGTAATAGCCTTCTTTGAGCGCGTCGAAGAGATTCGCGGCGCTGTGCATCTCGCCGTCGTATTCAATCTCCTGGTCGCCCGTCACCTTCATTTCCGTGCCGTCTTCCAAAGTGAAGACGTAGGTGGTGTTCTTCAAGTCTTCTTCCTTCACCAGCACGCCCTGGAACGCTTCGGGATTGAAGCGGAACGTGGTGCAGCCTTTCAGGCCCTGCTCGTAGGCGTACAGGTAGATGTTCTTGAAATCTTCGTAGTTGTAATCCGTCGGCACGTTCGCGGTCTTGGAGATGGACGAGTCCACCCAGATCTGCGACGCCGCCTGGATGTCGACGTGTTCCTTCGGCGTGATGTCCTCGGACGTCGTGAAGTAATCCGGCAGCTTTTCCGCGGGGCTCTGCACCACGTCCGGCGCGGTGCGCGGCATGGCGCGCGGATTGATCAGCTCGCGGTAGGCCAGCAGTTCGAAGGAGAACACGTCGATCTTCTCTTTCGACTTCTTGCCTTCGCGGATGACGTTGCGGAAGTAGTGATGGGCGAAGGACGGCTCGATGCCGTTGGACGCATTGTTCGCCAGCGACAGCGAAATCGTGCCGGTGGGCGCGATGGAGCTGTGATGCGTGAAGCGCGCGCCGACTTCGGCGAGTTCTTCCACCAGATCGGGCGCGGCTTCAGCGACGCGCTGCATGTAGCGGCTGTATTTCGCGTGCAGCAGGCGGCCGGGAATCTTCTGACCGACGCGCCAGCCGTCGCGGCCCATCTCCGGGCGCTTGCGCAGCATCTCGGCGGTGATCGTGAACTCTTCGAGCATGATCGGCGCCGGCCCTTTCTCGCGGGCGAGATCAAGTGCGGCTTCCCAGCCTGCGATCGCCATTTCACGCGACACGTTCTGCGTGAATGCCACCGACTTCTTCGAACCGTACTTCATGCACAGCATCGTGATAGCCGAACCCAGGCCGAGGAAACCCATGCCGTGACGGCGCTTGCGCGTGATCTCGTCACGCTGCTGGCCGAGCGGCAGGCCGTTGATCTCCACGACGTTGTCGAGCAGGCGCGTGAACACCTTCACGACCTTGCGGAATTCCTCCCAGTCGAAACGCGCCTCGTCGGTGAACGGATCGAGCACGAAGCGCGTCAGGTTCACCGAGCCGAGCAGGCACGAGCCATAGGGCGGCAGCGGCTGTTCGCCACAGGGGTTGGTCGCGCGAATATTTTCGCACCACCAGTTGTTGTTCATCTCGTTGACGCGGTCGATGAGCACGAAGCCGGGCTCGGCGAAGTCGTACGTCGAAGACATGATGACGTCCCACACGCGCCGCGCCGGCAACGTCTTATAGATGCGGCAGCACACCAGGCCGGTCTCGTTCGAGACGTAGCTGTGCGTCGTCGGCCACTCGCGCCACACGTACTTGGCGTCGTCGGTGAGATCGAGGTTTTCGGATTCAACTTCCTGGCGCGTCACCGGGAAGGCGATCTGCCAGTCCTTGTTGCCCTTTACCGCTTGCATGAACTCGTCGGTCACCAGCAGCGACAGATTGAACTGGCGCAGCCGCCCCGCTTCGCGCTTGGCGCGCACGAAGTCCATCACGTCGGGATGGCCGACATCGAACGTGCCCATCTGCGCGCCGCGGCGACCGCCGGCGGAAGAGACGGTGAAACACATCTTGTCGTAGATATCCATGAACGACAGCGGCCCCGACGTGTACGCGCCGGCGCCCGACACGTACGCGCCCTTCGGACGCATGGTTGAGAACTCGTAGCCAATGCCGCAGCCCGCCTTGAGCGTCAGGCCGGCTTCGTGGACCTTGGCCAGGATGTCGTCCATCGAATCCAGGATGGTCCCGGAGACGGTGCAATTGATCGTCGAGGTCGCCGGCTTGTGCTCCAGCGCACCGGCATTGGAAGTGATGCGGCCGGCCGGGATGGTGCCCTTGCGCAGCGCCCAGGTGAATTTCTCGTACCACTCTTCGCGGACTTCTTCGCGTTCCACGTCGGCCAGCGCCCGCGCGACTCGTCTATACGTGTCGTCCATGGACCGGTCCACCGGCGTGCCGTCTTTGGCGCACAGCCGGTATTTCTTGTCCCAGATGTCGAGGGATGCCTCTTGGAAAGGAATGCTGTTGACGTCCATGGGCTCGAGTTTGATTGCTGTCTTCATGCGGGCTCGCACTGCAAGGATGTACGTGCACCCTTGAATTTCGTTGAAAAAAGTTAGTCCCCAAGGCGCGGCCGGCCCGGCGGCGGCCGATATTCACTGACACAACATATTGTGTGCAGGGGTGGGAATCTATGCCCGTGTCATGAAGCCGTCAAGAAATCCGTGGCGACGATTTCATACGACAAACCCCTAAAGAATCAGCCGACTAGGAGAATATATCGACAAAACCTCTGTGCACTTTTTCTCCTGCCGGCAAAAATCCGTAGTCGGATGGAGCACAAGATGTTGTGTTTGGCAGAGTTGCACAGGCAACGCACAGCTCATCCGCCGCCTGTCCACCTGTTTTCCACAGGTTATGGCTGGCAATCGCAGCTAGAATCCCCATCTCTGCCGCGCATCCCTACCTCGAAGGATTTTTTCATGACCCAGCAGGCCCTGAAGCTCATTGCTGCGACCGCGTTGCTGCTTGGCTCCGTGACCGTCGGTCCGTTGAGCCTCGCGCAACTGCCGCAGAAGGTCGGCGACCTGGCGGTGCCCTCGCTGGCGCCTATCATCAAGAAGGCCTCGCCCGCGGTGGTCAACATTGCGACCAAGGGCACGATCAAGGACGCAGGCAATCCTCTGGCGCAGGATCCATTCTTCCGTCGCTTCTTCGAACAGCCCGATGCGCCGCGCGAACGCCAGTTCCAGAGCGCCGGCTCGGGCGTGATCGTCGACGCCAAGAATGGCTACATCATCACCAACGCGCACGTGCTGGAGAACGCCTCGGAAATCACCGTCACGTTCTTCGACGACCGCCAGATCAAAGCGGAGATCGTCGGCAAGGACGTGGGCTCCGATGTCGCAGTGCTGAAAGTGCCGGCGAAAAACCTTGCCGACATGCCGCTGGCGGATTCGGCCAAGGCCGAAGTGGGCGATTTCGTCATCGCCATCGGCAATCCCTTCGGCCTGCAGCACACGGTGACTTCCGGCATCATCAGCGCGCTCGGCCGCTCCGGCATCAATCCCGACGGGTACGAGGACTTCATCCAGACCGACGCCTCGATCAACCCGGGCAACTCGGGCGGCGCGCTGGTCAACCTCGACGGCCAGCTCGTCGGCATCAACACCGCCATCTTCTCGCGCAGCGGCGGCAACATCGGTATCGGCTTCGCCATTCCCTCGAACATGGTGAAGGCCGTGATGACGCAGCTCATCCAGTACGGCGAAGTGAAGCGGGGCATGCTCGGCGTGCAGCTCGCCAACACGTTCACGCCGGACATCGCCGAAAGCCTGGGCATGGAAAACGCAAAGGGCGCGTGGGTGCAACAGGTCATCGAAGGCTCGCCCGCCGAAAAGGCCGGCGTGAAAGCCGGCGACGTGATCACCTCGGTGAACGGCCGCGCGGTCGCCAACTCCACCGAGCTGCGCAACATCATCGGCCTGCTGCGCATCGGCGAGAAAGTGGAGCTGGCGCTGATCCGCGAAGGCAAGCCGCGCCGCGTCACCGCGGTGATCGGCGAACGCGACGGCGCCAACGCCGAATCGGCCGCGCAGATTCACCCGGCGTTCGAAGGCGCGACGCTCGGCAACGCCGACACGAACGGCGGCGTGACGATCCAGGCGGTCGCCGAAGGCAGCCCTGCGGCCCAGAACGGCCTGCGCCCCAACGACATCATCCTCGGCATCGGCCGCGCGCGCGTGGCAAACATGGATCAACTGCGCTCGGCGCTGAAGGGTGCATCCGGCGCGTTCGCGGTGACGATCAAGCGCGGCAGTTCGACGCTGGTGTTTCCGATCAGGTAAGAACTGCGAGGTTGGTAGATAAATTCGGCGTTGGCCGTAACTTCAGGCCGCGCCCCCTCCCCGGCCCTTCCCCGCGAAGCGGGGAAGGGTGCGACGCCGGCAATTCACTCCGCCCTTCTCGCTTATTCCGTCCCCTCCCCCGTTTACGGGGGAGGGTTAGGGTGGGGGCGCTCCGGCGCTTTTGATTCTTCCTCTCACTCCTCCCCACACATCTTCTTTCGCGCCTCTGCCGGCTGCCCCGCAAGCTGCTTCACCGCTGCGTAAAACCGCGGCAGCTCGCCATTCACTGCGTTCAGCATCCGCTGAAATCCTGGTCCACAGCCGTGATACGTCACGGCGGAAATCAAGTGCGCATTGTTCAGCGCACCATCGAACCAGCGGTCGTAGCCCGAATAGCCGTTCCAGCGAGTGCGCAGCAGCGAGTATTCGAACTTCAAGCGTCCGAACTCCTCCTGCTTGCGGCGGCGCATCTCCGCCGCCGGAATCTGCGTCGCGTACAGATCGCGCAGCCGCTCACGCGCCGCCAGCAGCAATTGAATGAAATCCTGATTGCGCTGGCGCTGCCGGTGCCAGCTTTCCAGTTCGTGCGCGCGACCATTGCGCTGCAGCCAGCGCTCCAGCCCCGTCTCTTCGACCAAAGTCGCGAAAGCTTCGTTGAACTCGGAATCGCCAGGCGCGTACGCAACCTGGTGCGCAAGTTCGTGGAACAACGTCGACGCAAGCTGCGCATCGCTCCAGCCCATCATGGTGTTGAGGACGGGATCCTTGAAATGGCCGAGCGTCGAGTACGCAGCCACGCCACCAACGGCCGCATCAGCGCCGCGCATGCGTAATCCACGCGCATAACGCTGCGCGCTGCTCTCGCTGAAGTAACCGCGATACACGACGCAACCCGCGATGGGAAAACACCAGCGGCGCGGCTGAACGGAAAACTCGTCGGTGGCGAAGACGTTCCACACGACAAACGGACGGCCAACATCTGCATAGCTGCGATAGCTGGCATTGTCAGGCAGCCCGAGTTCCTTGGACGCGAAGTCCCGCGCCGCAGCGACATACTCCAATCGCGTGCGCAGTTGCGGAGTGGTCGCAGGATTGGCGATCACTGTCGCGATTGGCTGCCGCCTGGAGACGATCTGCATTTGCCCTTGCGCGGCTTGCATGAGGTAGCAGCCGGTCAAAGACGGCAAGGCGAGGACGATGAGCAGCAACAAGCGCATGGGGACGACACTTTACACAAGCCGCCCGCCCCTCTCGTCCCCCCTCCTGTCTCTCCTGTGCTCTCCCGTCTCTTTTCCGGCGGTGCTTCGGATCGGAAAGGGTTTTCGGGATCATGAGCAACAGGAGGTTGCGACTGAAGCCTCCAGGGACGGATTCACGGCGGTCCCGAAAACCCTTTCCGGTCCGGAGCGCCGCCTCTTAATTGCTACACTTCAACCATGAAGACCTACCTCGTCGGCGGCGCCGTCCGCGATGAACTGCTTGGACTGCCAGTGCGCGAGCGCGACTGGGTCGTCGTAGGCGCAACCCCCGAGGATCTGATCGCACAGGGCTACAAGCCCGTCGGCAAGGACTTCCCCGTGTTCCTGCATCCGCAAACCAAGGAAGAACATGCCCTCGCCCGTACCGAGCGCAAGACCGGCCCAGGCTATCGCGGCTTCGAAACCCGCTTCTCACCCGACGTGACGCTGGAGCAGGATCTGGAGCGCCGCGATCTCACCGTCAACGCCATCGCCAAGGACAGCGACGGCAACCTGACCGATCCCTTCAACGGCGTGCGCGATCTCGAAGCGCGAGTGCTGCGCCATGTCTCCGCCGCATTCGTCGAAGACCCCGTGCGCGTGTTGCGCGCCGCGCGGTTCACCGCGCGCTTCGCCCCTCTCGGCTTCACCGTCGCGCCCGAAACCATCGCATTGATGCGCGCGATTGCGAGTCGCGGCGAGTTGGACGCGCTGGTGCCCGAACGCGTCTGGCAGGAAACGCAGCGTGCGCTGGAGATGGACGCGCCGTGGAAATTCTTCGAGGTGCTGCGCGACGCCGACGCATTGCCGGTGGTGTTTCCCGAAGTCGCCGCCTTGTTCGGCGTGCCCCAGCCCGAGCGCTGGCATCCCGAAATCGATTCCGGCATTCACACGCTGATGGTCGTCGAGCAGGCAGCGCGCCTGAGCCAGGATCCGGTCGTGCGGTTCGCGGCGCTGACGCACGATCTCGGCAAGGCCACGACGCCGCGCGAGGAATGGCCGAGCCACATTGCGCACGAGCAGCGCAGCGTCGAGTTGATCGAGGCGATGTGCGCTCGGCTGCGCATTCCGAACAACTATCGCGAGCTGGCGGTGCTGGTGGGCCGGTATCACTTGATCGTGCATAAGGCGCAGGAAGTGCGCGCGGCAACACTGCTGGACATGCTGGAAAAAACCGACGCGTTCCGCCGCCGCGAACGCTTCGATCTATTCGTCACCGCGTGCGAAGCCGACGCGCGCGGCCGCAAAGGACTCGAGGAGCGCGACTATCCGCAGGCCGCTTTCGTGCGCCGCGCGCGTGAAGTAGCTGCAGGCGTCGTGCTCGATGAAGCGGCGCGCACGGGGCTGACCGGCGAGCAGATCGCGATGCGGCTGCGGCAGCAGCGGGTTGCCGCACTCACGGCGATCAAAGAGTCCCCACCAGATCCCGGACCGCAAAGCCCCTGAGCGGATGGTCGTACCGGGCCGTCAGCGCAAGCACTTTGAAGCGCTCACCCATCTCGCCCGGCAGCGTCAGCACCATCGCCTGCCGCGCCAGGTGAACGCGGTCCGCAATCTCCTGTCCCGCGATATCGGCGAGATAGTGCTCGATGCCGGAGCCCATCAGGAAATGCGCTTGGGTTGCGAAGCCCGCCACGCGCAATCCCGCTTCGCTCGCGGCATCGGCCACCGCGGTGAAGTCCACCCACGCGCCGATATCCTGCACGCCGACGTTGATAAGCGCGTCGTCGTGGAAGCGATGCTTGTAGTGGCACAACAGCGTGCCTGCGCGTCGTTCGGCGCGATAGTACTGGCGCTGCGGCAGGCCATAGTCGATGAACAGCGCGACGCCTTCCTTGAGCGCGTCCGCGAGCCCGCGCAGCCATGGCTGAATGCGCAGGTTCAATTCCGACAGATAGCCATCGGGAAACGGCTCGCCGTTGGCGCGCTCGATCGCACGCACCGCCGCTTCGAGTGCCGCATCCGCACGCACCTCGGACCAATCGAGCCGGCCCAGCTGCCAGGTCACGCCGACCGCGTTGACATCGCTGCCGCGGATGCGGAAGCGCTGCACCGGCAGCGCATCGAGCACTTCGTTTGCCAGCACGACGCCGCGCAGCTCACCCGGCCACTGGTCGAGCCATTCGACGCGTGCCGCCAGCTGGGGTACGCGTTCCTGCAAGGTTCGCTGTTGCCGCTCGCGCAGATCGGCGCTGACTTCGAGAATGAAATAGCGCCCCGGGAGCCGACCCAGCACGGCGAGTTCCTTGAGCACATCGGCGGCCATGACGCCCGAACCGGCGCCCAGCTCCAGGATGTCGGCCGGGCCCATCCGCTCGAAGACCTCGGCGCACTGCATCGCGATGCAGCGACTGAACAAATGCGAAATCTCCGGCGCGGTCACGAAATCCCCGGCGCTGCCGAGCTTGATGCTGCCCGCGCTGTAGTAGCCCAGGCCGGGTTCGTACAGGGCCATCTCCATGAAGCGCTCGAAGCTGATCCAGCCGCCACGCGCGTCGATCTCCCGGGCGATGGCGCTGACGAGGCGTTCGCTGTGCGCCTGCTCGTCCGCGGTGAGCGGGGGCAATCCGGCTGCCGCCGCCGCATTGATCGATTGCGAACTCACCGAACCGCCCGCAGATTTGCCACAATCGCCCCTTGAGGGAAAATCATTGCCATGGACACCCCATCATCATCTCCGGGCTCGACCGCCGCCCCGCTCGCGGGACGCGCCGTATTGATCACCGGCGCCGCCCGACGCCTGGGCGCAGCCATCGCGCGCGGCTTGCATGCGGCCGGCGCCAACGTCGCGGTGCATTTTCACCGTTCCGCCGCCGATGCGAAACGCCTGCGCGATGAGTTCAACACCGCGCGCGCCGGCTCCGCGGTCGTCATCGAAGGCGACCTGCTCGACATGGAGCGCCTGCCCGGCATCGTCGCCGATGCTTTCGCCGCGTTCGGCCGGCTGGATGTGCTGGTCAACAACGCCTCTACGTTTTATCCGACGCCGGTGGGTACGATCACCGCGGCGCACTGGGACGACCTGATCGGCACCAACCTCAAGGCGCCGCTGTTCCTGGCGCAGGCCGCGGCACCGCACCTGCGTCGCTCGCACGGGCTGATCGTGAACATGATCGACATCCACGGCCAGCGACCGCTGCCCAATCATCCCGTCTACAGCACGGCGAAAGCCGGACTGGCGATGCTGACGCGTTCGCTGGCGCGCGAGCTGGGCCCCGAAGTGCGCGTCAACGGCGTCGCGCCCGGCCCGATTCTCTGGCCCGAAGGCGGCCTCGACGCAGCGCTCCAGCATGAGATCGTCGACAAGACCCTGCTCAAACGCAGCGGCTCCACCGACGACATCGTGCGCACCGTGCTGTTCTTCGCCAAGGATGCGCCGTACATCACCGGCCAGATCATCGCGGTGGATGGCGGTCGGAGCGTGGGCTGGTAAGCGCAGCCGCGTCGTTCGAAATGTCGAATGCCTGCATTTCGTGGCCGGCGCTGTCGAACGATTCCCACAATTCGCGCATCGACTTCTGCAGCTGCGGATGCACCACGTCGGGTGCGATGTCGGCCATCGGCTTGAGCATGTAGGGCCGGCGCAATAGGTCCGGCCGCGGAATCACGAAGCCGGGCTCGGTGCTGATGAGCTGCCCGAACAGCAGGATGTCCAGGTCCATCGAGCGCGCTGCCCACTTCGGCGCCAGCGGCGGACGGCCGCACAAAGTTTCGATTGCCTGCAGCTGTTCGCGCACGCGCGCGACAGGATCATTCGTGCTGAAGCCGGCCACCAGATTGATGAAATCGTCGCCCGTGAAGCCCACCGCCTTGTTGCGGTAGGCCGGCGAAACGCGCAGCGATGGATATGCCTGCCGCAGCGCATCCACCGCCATGCGCAGATGATTCACCGGATCGACGTTGCTGCCGGCGGCGACGTAGACGTCAGTCACTTGGAGTCCGGCACTTGGGGTCAGGCCTGCAATGGCGGCGGCGACAGGCCGGCATAGTCCGCGGTGCGGCGTTCGATCTCGATGCCGACGTCGCGCGCGCCGCGAATCGCGCCCCGCTTGTTGAGCCGTACTTTCACCCAGCTCACGCCGAACTCGGTGATCACCGTCTGCGCGATGCGCTCGGTCAGCGTCTCGACCAGTTCGAACTTCGATTCGCCGACGAACGTCTGCACGCGCTTCGACACCTTCTTGTAATCGATGGTGTCGTCGATGGCGTCGGTGGCCGCGGCGCGGCGAATGTCCGCCGCCATCTCGATGTCGATGATGACCGTCTGCTTGACGCGCCGCTCCCACTCCCAGATGCCGACGATGCATTCGATGCTCAACGCGCTGAGAAAGATTTTATCCATGGTCGATTAGGTTGACATCGAGTGAATGATTTGACGCCGCTGTCAGGCAGCGTGCGGCGGTGCATGCAGCGAATCCAGCGGCCAGCGCGCCGTGGCACGAATCCGCAGGTCGTCGCGCTCGCCGCCGGCCAGCCGCCGGTGGCCAGCGTACGCGATCATCGCCGCGTTGTCCGTGCAGAATTCAGGCCGCGGATAGAACACCTGCACATTGCGCCGCTGGCCCAGCTGCGTCAGATCATGGCGCAGCTTCCGATTCGCACCCACACCGCCGGCGACCACGAGCGTCGCAAATCCCGTCTGCTGCAGCGCGCGGTCGCACTTCACGACCAGCGTCTCCACCACGGCCTGCTGAAACTCCGCGGCGACGTCGGCGCGCGTCGCGTCGTCCATCTGCAGCCCGCGCACCGCGACGACCACCGCGGTCTTCAGCCCGCTGAAACTGAAGTCCAGCCCAGGCCGGTCGAGCATGGGCCGCGGCAACTTGAACCGTCCGCAGCGCCCTTCATCCGCGAGCTTCGCCAGTGCCGGTCCGCCTGGATAAGGCAGGCCGAGCAACTTGGCGGTCTTGTCGAATGCCTCGCCCGCCGCGTCGTCCACGGAAGATCCGATAATCTGGTACGCGCCGATGCCGCGCACTTCGGCAAGCAGCGTGTGGCCGCCGGACACCAGCAAGGCAAGGAAAGGAAATGGCGGCGGGGTACTTTCCAGCATCGGCGCGAGCAGGTGCCCTTCCAAGTGGTGAACGCCCACGGCGGGCTTACCCAAAGCAAAGGCCAGGCTGCGCGCTACGGCTGCGCCCACCATCAACGCCCCGACAAGTCCGGGCCCGGCGGTGTAGGCAATTCCATCCAGATCCTCGGCTTTCAGCCCGGCATCCCTCAACGCGCCTTCTATTAGAGGCAGCAGCTTGCGCACATGGTCGCGGGAAGCGAGTTCGGGAACCACACCACCATAGGCGGCGTGCAGCTCGATCTGGCTGTAAAGGCGGTGTGAGAGCAGCCCGGCCGCACCGTCGTAGATGGCGGCGGCGGATTCGTCGCACGAGGTCTCGATGCCTAGTATTTTCATGGGTTTTCGATTGCAGGGTACCGACCGCAGAGGCCCCCACCCCTTGCCTTCCCTCGCTGCAAGCGGAGGAAGGGGAGTCGGCTGAAGCCGTATTCTATGGAATGCGGGAGCCCGTCCCGCATTCCGCTTTGATTTTCAGCCGCCGGCTCATTAGACTTCCGCGCTCTTCGGCCCGCCCACTCCAGGTGCGGGCACTCTTCGTACAGTTCAGGGTACAGTTCAGAGGTAGTAATGCCGAGCGTCCGGGTGCGAGAAAACGAGTATTTCGATGCCGCCTTGCGGCGTTTCAAGCGCGCCTGTGAGAAGGCCGGCGTGCTGACCGAACTGCGACGGCGCGAATTCTACGAGAAGCCCACCCAGGAACGTAAGCGCAAGAAGGCGGCTGCCGTGAAGCGCCACATGAAGCGTTCCTCGCGCGACTTCGTCAATGCACGCGGCGTTCGCGTTGCGGCCCGTCCGGCGCCGCGCCCTGCCGCCCGCTATTGAACCCCAACCGATCACGCCACTCGGCGCCAGCCGACCGCGCTCGCAAGCCATGACCCTTAAAGAGCGCATCACCGAAGACATGAAGAACGCCATGCGCGCCCGGGAAACCGAGCGCCTTGGCACCATCCGCATGATCACGTCCGCCATCAAGCAGCGTGAGGTGGATGAACGCATCGCGCTGGACGACACCCAGGTTCTGGCGGTGATCGAGAAGATGATCAAGATGCGCAAGGAATCCATCGCGCAGTTCCAGGCCGGCAATCGCCCGGAGCTGGCCGCGAAGGAACAGCAGGAAATCGATCTGTTGCAGGCGTACATGCCCGCGCAGCTTGCGGAAGCGGATCTGGACGCGCTCATCGCCGCGTCGATCGCCGAATCCGGCGCCACCTCCATCAAGGAAATGGGCAAGGCGATGGCGCTGCTCAAGCAGAAGGCCCAGGGCCGCGCGGACATGGCCGCGGTGAGCGCCAAGCTGAAGGCGAAGCTCGGCGGCTGAGCGTCTACCCCGGCGGGTCCGATCGGACCGTCACTGCCCATTGATTCAAGACGCGTCGATTCAAGTTCGGCGCCGCCCGTCCATCGACATCGCACCTTGTTTGCTGCTGGGGCAGGCGGCATATTCGTCCTAAGCTCCCCCTCGTCCACCCGCCGTGAATCCCTTAAGTGTCCGGACGCATCCCGCAGCATTTCATCGATGAACTGGTCGCCCGCGCCGACATCGTCGAGCTGATCGGCAGCCGCGTGCCGTTGAAGAAGCAGGGCAAGGAGTACAAGGCCTGCTGCCCGTTTCACGGCGAGAAAACGCCGTCTTTCACGGTGGTTCCGGACAAGCAGTTCTATCACTGCTTCGGCTGCGGCGCGCACGGCACGGCGCTCGGCTTCCTGATGGAGCACGACCATCTGAACTTCGTCGAAGCGGTGGAAGACCTCGCCGCGCGCGTCGGCCTGGAAGTGCCGCGCGAGGACCAGAACAACGCCACGCGCAGCACCGCGCCCACCGAAGGCCTGTTCGCAGCGTTGACCCGGACCGCGCAGCTATATGCCGAGGAGCTGCTCAACTCGGAACGCGCGAAAAGCTATTTCAAAGGCCGCGGCCTCACCGCCGACATCGCGCAGCGCTTCAGCCTCGGTTATGCCCCGGACAGCTGGGACTTCACGCTGCAGAAATTTCCGGCGACGGACGCGGCGCGGCTGCAACTGCTGCAGGTCGGCCTGGTCATCGAACGCGAGCGCCGGCCCGGCAACAACGCGGCGCCCGGCTACTACGACCGCTTTCGCGACCGCGTCATGTTTCCCATCCGCGATGCGCGCGGCCGGGTGATCGGCTTCGGCGGCCGGGTGCTGGACAAGGGCGAGCCCAAATACCTGAACTCCCCGGAAACCGAGCTGTTTCACAAGGGCCGGGAGCTGTACGGCCTGTACGAAGCGCGCCAGGCGTCGCGAACCCTTAGCCGCCTGCTCGTCGTTGAAGGCTATATGGACGTAGTACGGCTGCATCAAGCGGGAATCACTTACGCCGTGGCAACTTTGGGAACCGCAACCACGCCCGAGCATTTAGCGCGGGTATTCCGGATCTGCAACGAGCTGGTGTTCTGCTTCGACGGCGACCGGGCGGGACGCGCAGCGGCGTGGCGGGCCTTGGAAAACTCGCTCAGCCAGATTCGCGATGGGCGCCAGATCCGCTTCCTGTTCCTGCCCGACGGCCACGATCCGGATTCGCTGGTGGGCGAGGAAGGCCGCGAAGCGTTCGAGGCACGGCTGCAAAAGGCGCTGTCATTGTCCGAATATTTCCTGAATCACCTGAAATCGCAGGTGGATACGCAGACCGTCGACGGCCGTGCCCAGCTAGCCGCGCTGGCCAAGCCCTTGCTGGAACGCATCCCCGAGGGTGTTTATCGCGAATTGCTGGCGGACGAAGTGGCCGCGATCGTGCGCATCGACAGCTCGCGACTGATGCCGGCGCCAAGCGAAAGCGCGTCCGCCGCACATGCTCGACCGAATGCTTACGCCGAGCAGCGCCGTCCAACCATGGCGCCGCTTTCCGCCGGTCGCGGCAGCATGGTGCGCCAGGCGATCCGGATTCTGGTACACCATCCGGCGATTGCCGGCACGGTCGGCTTTCCGGACGGGTTGGAAGACGTGGAGATGCCGGGGATTCCGCTGTTGATCGAACTGTTGAACGACCTGCAGGAAAATCCCTGCCCGAATACCGGCGCGCTCCTTGAACGCTGGCGCGGGCGCCCCCATCACGAGTCCCTGTCCCGCCTCGCCACCTCCGACTTTCAAGTCGATGCGCAGGGGGCCGCAAAGGAGCTGGCGGGCGCCCTGCAGCAGCTTTTCCCCCATCGGCTCGAACGGCGTTTGGCTGAATTGATGAGCAAGAAAAGTCAGGGCAGCCTGAACGAGGCTGAGCGACTTGAATTGCAAGGACTTTTGACCAGCCGATAGGCAGAATTCGACGACTCGCGGGAACGAACCTAGCGGTCGAAAACTAATCAAAGTAGACTGCGCGGTCTTTTTCGGCCGGCTACTATCCGCGCCACCACGAGGGCAGCAACTTGAGTAAGACCTTGGCAGCAGTAAAGAAGGAAGCGCCCCAGCTTGCGGACGAACGTCAGTCGCAGCTGAAGCTGCTGATTGCTCGTGGCAAAGAGCAAGGCTTTCTCACCTACGTCGAGGTCAATGACCACCTGCCGAGCGAGATCGTCGATCCGGAACAGATCGAAGATATCGTCAACATGATTAACGACATGGGCATTCCGGTATACGAGAAGGCCCCGGAAGCCGAGACGCTGCTGCTCGCCGAGCCCGTCGTCGCGGACGAAGAAGCCGCTGAAGAAGCCGCCGCCGCGCTCGCCACCGTCGATGCCGAATTCGGCCGCACCACCGATCCCGTGCGCATGTACATGCGCGAGATGGGCACGGTCGAGCTGCTCACGCGCGAAGGCGAAATCCGCATCGCCAAACGCATCGAGGAAGGCCTGGACACGGTGCGCACCGCGCTGTCCAGCTACCCGATGACGTATCAGTACATCCTCAACCAGTACGAGCAGGTGAAGCTCGGCCAGGGCCGCCTGATCGACATCATCGTCGGCTTCATCGACCCGAACGCGCCCGATGAAATCGCCGCGCCGGTGAACCCGAAGCTGGCGGCGGCCGCGTTGCCCGCGCCTGCCGAAGAGGAAACCGAAGAAGCCACCGAAGGCGCGACGGATGAAGAGGAAGCGCTCGAGACCGGCCCCGATCCGGAAGAGGCGGCGCGCCGTTTCCTGTCCATCTCCAAGCTGTTCCAGCAGACCCTGAAGTCGCTGGAAGAGAAAGGCAGCAAGGATCCGAAGTCGCTCAAGCTGCGCAAGAAGATGAGCGGCGAGTTCATGGAGCTGAAGCTGTCGCCGAAGATGTTCGACGCGCTGATCGTGCACATGCGCGAACACGTCGCCGAAATCCGCAACCTGGAAAAGCAGGTGATGACGATCTGCGTGCGCGACGCCGGCATGCCGCGCAAGGATTTCGTCACTACGTTCCCCAAGAACGAAACCAACATCACCTGGATCGACAAGCACATCCGCGCCAAGCGCAAGCACTCGGCCGCGCTCGCGCGCCTGCGCGACGACGTCGAGAAGACGCAGAAGCGCCTGCAGACGCTCGAAGGCCGCGTGCACCTGACGATCGCCGAAGTCAAAGAGATCAACCGCGAAGTGGCCGTCGGCGAAGCGAAAGCCCGCCGCGCCAAGAAGGAAATGGTCGAGGCCAACCTGCGCCTGGTGATCTCGATCGCGAAGAAGTACACGAATCGCGGCCTGCAGTTCCTGGACCTGATCCAGGAAGGCAACATCGGCCTGATGAAGGCGGTGGACAAGTTCGAATACCGCCGCGGCTACAAGTTCTCGACCTACGCGACCTGGTGGATCCGCCAGGCCATCACGCGCTCCATCGCCGATCAGGCGCGCACCATCCGCATTCCGGTGCACATGATCGAAACGATCAACAAGCTCAACCGCATTTCCCGGCAGATGCTGCAGGAGATGGGCCGCGAGCCGACGCCGGAGGAACTGGCGGTGCGCATGGAGATGCCCGAGGACAAGGTGCGCCGCGTACTGAAGATCGCGAAGGAACCGATCTCGATGGAAACCCCCATCGGCGACGACGAGGATTCGCATCTGGGCGATTTCATCGAGGACACCTCGGTGGATTCCCCGATCGACTCCGCGACGATGGAATCGCTGCGCGAGACGACGCACTCGGTGCTCGCCGGCCTGACGCCGCGCGAAGCGAAAGTGCTGCGCATGCGTTTCGGCATCGACATGAACACCGACCACACGCTGGAAGAAGTCGGCAAACAGTTCGACGTGACCCGCGAGCGCATCCGCCAGATCGAAGCCAAGGCGTTGCGCAAGCTGCGTCATCCCAGCCGCAGCGAACAACTGCGCAGCTTCCTGATGGATGATTGATCGCCTCGCGCACGCGGCGAGCCAAAAGGCCGGCAGCAATGCCGGCCTTTTTTATTGCGGCGTAGAATCCACGCGTAGGTTGGGCTGAGTCTGCGAAGGCCAACATTCCGACGCCGCAAAGATAGTTGGGCTTCGCAGACTCAGCCCAACCTACCTCCCGTATCTCTGGCGAAAACGCCACAATCGGCTGGGAACTCACCTCAACCGCAGTGCGTTTTTCCTACGGATTAGCGTGTGGCAACGCTGTGGAGGAGGAACGAAAAATGGGACTGTTTTTCTATTTCGTCATGTTCGTCGTGGCGTGCGGTTTCGGCTGGTATGCGCGCGGCGGCGAGAAGAGCTAGGACTTCCTGAACTGCTGCTTCAGTAACTTCATGAGGTCACCGCGCTGCGACGTGACCTCCGGCTTTTCCAAGCCGAGCCATTCGCTCAGGGCGACCAGTTGCAGCGCCAGCGGCGCCACCACATTCTTGGCGTTGATTCCACTCTCCACGCTGCCGCCGCGCACTTGCAAGCGGCTGCGGCCGCGATCCGACTTCAAATCCACGCGCGCCACCAGTTTTTCGCCCAGCAGGAACGGCAACACGTAGTAGCCATGCTCGCGCTTGTGTGCCGGCGTATAGATCTCCAGCCGGTACTTGAAGTCGAACATGCGCTCGGTGCGCTGGCGCTCCCAGATCAGCGAATCGAACGGCGACAGCAATGCGGCCGCCTCGACATGCCGCGGCGCTTTCGCTTCGGGATGCAGGAATGCAGGCTGCTTCCAGCCTTCCACAGCCACCGGCGTCAATGCGCCTGCCTCGACGAGTTCGTGCAACCGCGCGGCGGCATCGGCAGTGGGCAGTCGGAAATAGTCGCGCAGGTCGCGCAGCGTCGCGACACCCAGGGCACGCGCGGAAATCATCATCAGCGCGCGCTGCGCGTCTGCCTTGGGCGGAGTCGGCAGCGCCTGGATGCGGGCGGGAATGACGCGCTCGGTGAGATCGTACAGGCGCTCGAAATTGCGCCGGCGCGCGGTGGTGACGACACCGGTCCAGAACAGCCACTCCATGATCTCCTTGCTTTGGCTCCAACCCCACCAGCCGCCGGAGCCCCGCTCACCGAGTTTCAGTTCACCCGCGCCAAGTGCGCCACGCGCGCCGATCTCGGCGAGCACGGCATCGACAAGGCTGCGATGCTCCGTCGCGTAGCGCTTCAGCCGGCCCCACGTGCCTTCACCGCCGCGCGCGCGATCCATGCGCCATCGGAACAGCGGATAGAGTTCCAGCGGCAGCAGCGAGGCTTCGTGACCCCAGTATTCGAACAACGCCCGGCCCGGCTCTTCGTACGCGGTGCGATCGAGCAACTCGCACTCATATGCGCCGCGCCGCGAAAACGTCGGCAGGTAATGCGAGCGCACCAGCACGTTCACCGAGTCGATCTGCACGACACCGAGCTTGCCGACGAGCGCGCCCATACTGCGGCAATTGCGCGGCGCGCTGCCGGAATCGAAAAGTTGAGCGGCCAACGCGATGCGGCGCGCCTCGGCCTGCGACAGAGAGGTCTTTGCGGAAGTTCGTTGCGGCATGCGCCCAGATTAAGGTAACTGGACGCGTAAGGGGATATGCGTGGACAGGAGGGCTAAGTGCCGTGCGGTGTGAACTGCATTCCAAGTTCCGACCCGCGAGTCTGGCAGCATGCCTTCGCATCGATTGACGGATAGACTGAAGGGAATGCCCATGCGCCAATCCACCGAGATTTCCATCGACCTGACCACGCAGGAATTGCTGGATCTGCCGGCTGATGCGGACCTGACCGAGATCGACGACATCTGCGCCTTCGATTTGCCGTGCGAAGTAGCGAACATCGAAGCGCCAAGTGCCGCTGCTGCGGTTTACGACAGCGATGCGGTGGAGGTGGAGATAGACCTGACGCTCACGCCTGCGGAGATGGACGCGATGCTCAAGGGCGAGTTGAAGAGTTGAGGTCGGCTGTCATTCATGCTGGCTGGAAACTTGGCAGTGCGCCCCCTCCTCGCGCTCCCTCCCCTTTGGGATTCCCGTTGGTCGCCGCGAAGCGGGGGAGGGTGAAAAGAGATAAGGATTAAAACGGTTACATGTTCGGGCGGCCTGGATACTTGGCCATCAATTCGGTGACTACGGCGTTCACCGTCACTTTCGGGTTGTCCATCGCCTCATCGGTGACGCGTCCTTCCTTCACGCCCTCCCACACGAGCTGTTTCTTCTCCGCATCGACGATGTCCAGATTGATCGTGCCCACCTTGTAGGTCACGGTGCGATCTTCGTCATACAGCGGCCACGCGTTGTACAAGCCGTAGCGATAGCCGTAGTACCCATAGCCCAGCCCCGCGCTCGGGCCCGTGCGCGTTTCGGTGCGTTCGCGCGTGTTGGTGTAGAAGTTCACCAGCAGATCGGGATGATCGTCGGTGTACTTGTAGCCGCGCGCTTCCATCGCTGTGGTCACCGAGGTTTTGAAGTAGCTGGTCATCAGCGTGGAATAGCCGCCGCGATCGGTGCCGGTTTCCTTGGGGAAACCGAAGGTTCGATACACCGAGAAATCCGCTTTCTTGTCGTAATCGATGCGCGCATTGGATGCGTTATTGGTGGTGGCGCAGCCCGCGATCATCGCGCACATGAACGCCGCGGCGGCTGCAATGACTGAACGACGACTGGACATGGGGGCAAACCTCTTACGGATCTATAGGGTTGGACTTGTAGGGGGCGTGATGCTGTCGCGAAGCGACACCGGGCACAAGCTTAGGCCGCACGTAGCGACAACGAGTTCCTTACATCACCAGTTCCCGCTGCGCAGCCTCAGATCCGCCTGCGTGCCCTCGCGGCGACAAGACTTGTCAAGGCTCGGGAGCGTCGCGGACGCCCTTGCAGAATGTCCGGTATGCACAGCCGCAGGGCGCTAGATCTGCATGCAGCGCAGTGAAACTGCTCGACGGCCAAGGATGGCCAGTAGCGACGCCTGAAGGCTGTCCGCATTCCTCCACGATGGCATGAGCGCACGCATGACGTTAATCTGCCGGCATGATTTCACTGTTCAGATCCATCGCATTGCTCGCGGCCCTGGGGTTGGGCGCCACGGCGCACGCGGCCGCAGACCCTTATAAGGAGCCTCGTGAGGCATTCCAGCGCGCCTACGAAGGCGTCGAGTCCGGTGCGCTGGAAACAGCCGAAGCCGACAGCGACGCGTTGCGCGACTATCCGCTTTATCCCTACCTGCAAGCCGCCCGCATGCGACGCGCCGTGACGAGCGGTGCGACTTCGTTCGAAGCCGTCGATCAGCGCATCGAAACCTTCCTTGCGCTGCACGGCCGCGAGCCGGTGACGCGCGATTTGCGCCGCACATGGCTGGTCAGCCTCGCCGAGCGGCAATCCTGGAGCACCTATCTCAAGCACTATCGCGACTCCGCCGGGGACGACGCGCAGCGCTGCCAGAGCCTGGTGGCGCGAATCGCGCTGCTGCCGCCTGAGGCGCCGCTTGATGAAAACCTGGTCGCCGACGTCGCGAAGCAATGGCTGACGCCGCAGAGCGTGCCCGAATGCGAGCAGCCGTTCGCATGGTTGAAGGCGCGAGACAGGCTCACGCCCGCGCTGATCGAGCAACGCGCCCGCCTTGCGCTGGTGGCGGGCAACCTGGCATTTGCCCGCCAGATGATTGCATTGCTGCCCCCGCCGCAAGCCGCGCCTTTACAGCTGCGCGCATTGCTGATCGAAAACCCGCGACGTGTGATCGACACCCTGATCGCAACGCCTTCCACAAAGATCGATGCCGACACATTGCTGGACGGCTGGACACGATTCGCGCGCAAGGATCGCCCCGGTGCGATCGCCCGCTACGACCGACTGATGCAGGCACGACAGCTCGATGAGAAAGCCGCGAGTCCGTACGCGCTCGCATTGGCCCTTGCCCTGGCATGGGATCGTGAGCCGGCCGCATTGACCTACTTCGACAAGACTGATGCAGCATCCTTCGATGACGCCGCGCGCGAATGGCAGGTGCGTGCCGCTTTGTGGACTCAGGACTGGGCGCTGGCCGCGCGCGCCATCGCATCGATGTCCGCAACGAGCCGCCAGACTGCGCGCTGGCGCTATTGGGCCGCGCGCGCCGCCGAGCAGTCGCACGATCCTGCCCTCGCCCGCCAGCTCTATACGTCCGTGCTGACCGACGACAACTATTATTCCGCGATAGCCGCCGCGCGCCTCGAACAATCCGTCCAGCCGCATCCGGAAAAACTCGTCGTCGATCCCACCCAGCTCATAGAGATCCAGCAACTGCCCGCGCTGACGCGCGCGCATCAACTGCTGCTATGCAACCTGCGCACGCTGGCCGGCGTCGAGTGGCAATACGGTTACGAGACGCTCTCCGAAAACGCACGCACGCAGGCCATCCATCTGGCCGCCGCGTGGGGCTGGTATGACCAGGCCGTCACCACAGCGAGCCAGCGACAGGTCTTCAACGACTACGCGCTGCTTTATCCGCGCCCCTTCGACGAGCAAGTGACGGCCGGTGCGACGCTGACCAAGCTCGAGCCCGAATTGATTTACGGTGTGCTGCGTCAGGAAAGCCTGTATCGCGCCGATGCTGCCTCAAGCGCGGGTGCGCGCGGGTTGCTGCAGCTGCTGCCCGAAACCGCGCGCCGCACCGCACAGGCATGGAATCGCCCCAAGCCCACCGCGGATGAGTTGTTCGATCCGTCTATCAACGTGCCGCTGGGTGCGGCGCAGTTGCGCGGCTTGATCGACAAATTCGGCGGCCAGACGGCCGTGGCGCTCGCCGGCTACAACGCAGGGCCGAACGCGGCGCGACGCTGGCTGCCCGCCAAGGCAATCGATGCAGATATCTGGGTGGAGAACATCCCGTACAACGAAACGCGCGCCTACGTGCAGCGCGTACTGTGGCACAGCATCGTGTTCGCGTGGCTGCGCAGCGGCCAACCGCAACGCACCGAATCCTGGCTGGCGCGCATCACGCCGGATTCGGAATCGGTCGTTCTCGGTACTTTGTAAGCCGCACTTCTCAGGCTTCCGACAACAGCGTGCGCATGGCTGTAGTGCGTGCCGCGTCCGGTGTCTTGCCCGTGCCAGCCGCGGCCACGACGTCCAGATTTTCGTGGCCTCCGGCGTCCGGCGTCCGCAGTCGGTGCACTTCGGCAAGCGCCTCCTGGATGCTGCCCGCGACGTAATCCGCACCGGCATCCTTCATGCGCGCAATGGAATGTTCGACTTCACTGGTGGATTCTTGCGAGCGCACCACCAGCAACTTCGCGTCTGGACGCGCCGCACGGATGCGCCGGCAATAGTTGCGCGCCTCGGCGCCGCACGACGGCGAGATCGCGACGATGCAGGTCAACACCGCTGAACCGGCGATCACCTGCTGAGTGGATTCTTCCATCGTCAGGGCGGGGTCGATGGGCAGAATCGCGTGTTCGGTGCCGTGCGCGGCGGCGCACAACATGTCGAGCACGACGCGATCGATGGGCGCATGCGTCGCCAACGCCACGATGCGTGCGTTGTCCTGATGCTGTGCCGGCTGCCGCGCGCGCATCTGCTCGACTATCTCGCTGGTGGATTCAAGGATGAAGTCCAGATCTTCCTCGGTAATTTCATTCTGCGCGCGGTGCTGCGTCGCCAGCGCGAGTGCGGGTGCCAGGATGTTATCCATCACACCGACCATCCCCAGCTCCGCGACCTTGCGCGTCGCGAGCGCATTGGCCTCGTCCTCATCGCGCGCCAACAATCGCTGGTAGTAGCGCAGGCACGGCGTCAACGCGGCCTCCTCCGCGAAAATGATAGCGAGGAAGCGCAGCGATTTGACGTGTCGCCCCAGTACCGCGATACACACCGTGAGCGGTGTCGACAGCAGCAACCCCACCGGACCCCACACCCAGATCCAGAACAGCGCCGACATCAGCAACGCGAACGCGGAGACGCCGGTGCGATGGCCAAACACCAGCGGTTCGATCAGGTACGCGGTGATGAAATCCAGCAGCAGGAACATGCCGAGCGTCTGCAGCGTCTCGGACCAGCCCGGGAAGATCGCGAAGGCGAGGCAGGCGGGCATCAGCGATGCCAGTGCCGTGCCCACGTAAGGAACGAAGCGCAGCACTGCCGTGAGCCCGCCCCATAGCGCCGCGTAGGGAACGCCAATCCAGTACAACCCGACCGCCACCATGGCGCCGAATGCGATATTGATAAGCGTCTGCGCGACCAGGAACTGGCTGACGCGATGCGCCGCTTCGTCCATCAGCCGCGTCGTCAGCGTGACGTTGTTCGAGCCGGTCAGCCGGATGATGCGGTCGCGCAGATCCTCGCGCTGCCCGAGCATGAACGCCACGAGCACGAGCACGATGATGGCGCTCGCAACCGGCTCGAACACCGTCGTGACGGCGCTCTGCAAACGTTCCACAGGCGTCAGCCGCGCCGGCACCACTCGCACCGGCTGCGCATTCCTCAGGTCGGCGGCGTTGCCGTCGAGCTGCTCGGTGACTTTCTCCACGGTGCGCGTGAACTTCTTGAACAGAGTGTCATTGCCCATGCGCAGCTGCGCCGCTTTCTGGCGCATCGACGAGGTGTACTTGGTCACCTGCGTCGACAGCTCGGTGAACTGGTCGGCGGTGACGAAGGCGATGCCGCCGACGGCGCCCAGCGCGATCAGCATGGTCAGCGCGACTCCGGCAAAGCGCGGCAGCCGCATGCGATCGAACCATCGCACCAGCGGAGTCAGGGTGAACGCCAGAATGACGCCGACTGCCAGCGGGATGAGCACGGCTTGGGCAGCCCACAGCACCGCGACGACAAGTACTACGCCTGCCAACGGCCCCCATGAAGTGGGGCGGACAGCCGGCAGATGCTTGATGCTCAAGTGTAGCCTCGGGGTTGTGGATCAGTCGCAGCGACAACGCCCGAGTGCGGGCGTGCAGCTACCACTGAAACTCCGAGCGGCCTCGGACGGTTCCCTACAGGCAGTTGCGGACGCCGTGGGTTGGAACGCGTAGGTTGGGCTGAGTCTCCGAAGCCCAACTTCCTCCCGCTGCGTCGTCGAGGCACGCTCTATCGACGCCGCAGCCTTGTCCCGGATTCGCTTTTCAGGACCGCCGTAAATACATCCCTGTAGGCTTCAATCGCAACATCCTGTTGCTCATGATCCTGAAAAGCGAATCCGGGACAAGACTGCGCCTGCGTTTAGGGAGTTTGTAATGCTGCCCGAGATCGGGACAAGACTCGCTGCGTTCGTCAGGTGGCGTCAGAACCCTTCTTCGATCTCGCGGCTCGGACTGACGCTGTGCGTAGTGCGCGCACTGTCGATGTTGCGTCGTTGCTCATGTCGGGTACGGGCGCTGCCATGAGCAGATCTTCCAGGTGCTGTCTCGATGCTTCTATGAATGCCGGAATCTTTGCTGCTACCACTGGGCGGCAGATGAGAAAGCCTTGGACTTGTACGTTGCGGTCGGTCAGCAGCTGGCCTAGCTGCGATGAGCGCTCCACGCCTTCGGCCGTTACTTGCAGCCCCAGGCTGCGGCTCAGGCCGATGATGGAGCGGACGATGGCGGGGGCGCGTACGCCGCTGTCGATGTTCGCGATCAGGCTGCGGTCGATCTTCACTCGTGTCAGTGGCAGGCGCTCCAGCGAGGTCAGCGACGAATAGCCGATGCCGAAGTCGTCCAGTGCGATGCTCACGCCGAGGGCGCGCAGTCGATGCAGCGCGGCGACCGTTGCTGCACCTGTCTGCAGGACGTTTTCCGTCAGTTCCAGTTCGAGCAGGTTGGGCGGCAGCTCGTACTGCTGCAGCATTGCTTCCAGCCGGCCGACGAAATCCTCGCCTAACAGTTGCTGGGCGGAGATATTTACGGCGATGTGGGCCTGCGGCCAATCCCCGGCGTGCCAGCGCGCAGCATCCTGGATGGATGTGCGCAGCACCCATTCGCTGATTTCCATGATGAGGCCCGATTGCTCGGCCACGTCCAGGAAGTCGGCCGGTGTGATGACCTGGCCGTCGGGCTGGTGCCAACGCAACAACGCCTCGACAGACTGCGTGCGCAGCGTTTCGAAGCAGACTTGCGGCTGGTAGAGCAGCTCCAATTCGTCGCGCTCCACCGCGCGCCGCAGCGATTGTTCCATCTTGAAACGCGACGAAGCTGCTTCGAGCAAGGCGGGCTTGAACAGGCTGCAGCGGTTGCGGCCCAGCTCCTTGGCGCGGAACAATGCGGCGTCCGCGGCGCGCAGCAATGCCTGGGAATCCGTGGCGTGATCGGGATAGACGGCCGCGCCGACGCTGACGCTCAAGCGCAGTTCGCGGCCCTGGATGGGGATGGAGCGCTGGAATTCCTCCACGATGGACAGGCACACGCGCTCCACTTCCGGCACGTCCTTGATGCCTTCGCAGACGACGGTGAACTCGTCGCCGCCCAGGCGTGCGCTGAAGCTGTTCGCGAAGGGCGGATGCTTGCGCAGCCGTTCGCTCACCGCCTGCAGCACGCGATCGCCGAACGCGTGGCCCAGGCTGTCGTTGATGGTCTTGAAATTGTCGAGATCGATGAACAGGAAAGCGACGCGGGTGCCGGCGCGCTGCGCGCGATACAGCACTGCATCCAGATGCAAGAATAGTTGCCGGCGATTCGGCAGCTGGGTCAGCGGGTCGTGGTTCGCCAGGAATTGCAGTTCACGCGTGCGGTCATCGACGCGCGCTTCGAGCTGCGCGTTGTGGCTGCGTACTTGCGTTTCGGCTTTCTCAAGCTGCTCCGCCATAGTATTGAACGCGACCGCCAGCGCATCCAACTCCCGCACGCCGCCGCGCGGCACGCGCGTGCGCACCACGCCGTTGGAGATCTGATGAGTGGCAGCCGTCAGCCGTTGCACGGGCCGGGTGACGCTCAGTACCGTGATGAACGAAATCAAGAGCAGCAACGCCAGCACCGCGATGCTCGCGGTCGCAACCTGGCGATCCGCGCGTTCGGCGGCGCGGCGCGCAAGTTCGTCCGCGTCGGTCAAGGCGCGCTGCGCCGGTTCGACCAGTTGCGTCAGGGTAACGCCGGCGACCGCAACGCCCTGGTCGCGAAACTCGGTCACGCGCCGCAGCACTTCGGTGCTGGTATTCGACACGCTGCGGCGGGCTTCCACCAGTGCGGCGAAGTCGCTGTGAAGCTGCGCTACCCATTGCTCGCCCTGGGTGGTCTCGAGATTCGCGGAATGTCGCAGCAACACCGCATTGAAGTTGGTTTCGCTCGCGCCCACCGCGCGCCAGTTGAGGAAGCTGGCGCTGATGACGGCGCTGAACTTGTCGCGGATTTCGTTCGCCGCGCGCGACAGGTCCAGCAGCGATGCACTGGTAAAAACGGCGCCGGCAAAACGCACGGCGCGATCCTGCGGCGCGTTCAAATGGCTTTCGAGCTGCGCGAACTTCGACCAGTAATCCTGCACGCGTGCACGGCGCGCCGTGCTCTGCTTGAGCAGCGCACCGCCGAGCGAGCGATACAGATCCAGGTCTTCGTAGAGCTGGCGCAACGAGGCTTGACGGCTGGCGTCGTCGTTACCAGCGGCGCGCGCGTATTCTTCGGTCGCCTTGATAAAGCGCGCCGTAGCCGCATCGGCCTGCTGCGTCGAGGTTGATCGCCCTTCCGAATACGTGATGACGGCACGTTCGTATTCGCTGATCGCACTGGCGAGCGACTGAGTCGAGCGCACTATCGGTTCGTGTTGCCCGACAAGCTGCTGCATGCGCTCGCGCGCCTCGCGGCTGCTGCGCTGGGTGATGACGTTGGCTGCGACGACGGTGAGCGCGAGCGCGGTGAATCCGAGCGCCATGCGCATGGCCATGCCGGGTCGATAGGTGCGCAGTACCTGCATGCGGGTCCGCATGGTTACCATGACTGCGGCGTGGCGAGGTTCTGCAAATCCATTTGAGCGACTCTCGGTGCTGAAGCGGAACGGGCGAGACGATGAGCGCGCCATCAGTTGAAGTCGCAAATTTGACAGCGTTGCGCGTCGCCGTCTGTAGCGACGCCCCAGGATTGTGGGCTGGGTCTCACTGCCGTCCGGGAATATGTAAGCGGCGCCGCTTCGCGTATCGTGAGGGTCTCCAAGGTGGAACCCAATGACCGAAGCAACCCCCTCGCGCCGCCCACTGGACGGCATCCGCGTCCTGGAAGTCGGCCAGCTGCTCGCCGGCCCATTCGCCGGCTGCCTGCTCGGCTACTTCGGCGCGGAAGTCATCAAGATCGAACCCTTGGGCGGCGATCCGCTGCGCAACTGGCGTGTGTTGCGCGAAGGCACGTCGTTGTGGTGGCACAGCCTCGCGCGCAACAAGAAATCCGTCACGATCGATCTGCAGACGGCTGCCGGGCGCGATCTGGTGCGGCGAATCGCCGCGAAATGCGACGTGCTGGTGGAGAACTTCAAACCCGGCACGATGGAAAAATGGGAGCTGGGTCCGGATGCGCTGCAAGCACTGCGCCCCGATCTGATTTACGCGCGCGTTTCCGGATACGGCCAGACCGGCCCGTACGCGTCGCGGCCGGGATTCGCATCGGTATGCGAAGCCGTCGGCGGATTGCGCCATGTGAACGGCTTCGACGACCGGCCGCCGGTGCGGCCCAATCTATCGCTGGGCGACTCGCTCGCCGGCCTGCATGCCGTGATGGGAATTCTGCTCGCGCTGCTCGCCAAGCGCGGCGCGGCGGCCGGCGCAGGCGGGCAGGTCGTGGATGTCGCCATCTACGAATCAGTCTTCAACATGCTGGAAGGTGTCGTGCCGGAGTTCGATGGCGCCGGTGTGGTGCGCGGACCTTCGGGGTCGACGCTGACCGGCATCGTGCCCTCCAACACGTATATATGCCGCGACTCAAAGTATGTGGTGATCGGCGCCAACGGCGATTCGCTGTTTCAGCGGCTGATGCGCGCGCTCGGCCGCGCCGACATGGCGGCCGACGAACGCTTCGCGAACAACGCCGGGCGCGTGCGCCATGAAAAGGAGATCGATGCGGTGATCGCCGCCTGGACCGCGGCCAACGACTCGGCCGACATCCTCACAACGCTCGAAGACATCGCCGTGCCGGGCGGCCCGATCTACAGCGTCGCGGACATGGCCGCCGATCCTCACTTCAAGGCGCGCGGCCTGTTCGAGCAGACGACGACGCCGAGCGGTCCGCTGAAAATTCCCGCGATCACGCCACGGCTATCGGACACGCCGGGCCGCACCGATTGGGCAGGACCGGAACTGGGCGCACATACTGACGCCGTATTGAGCGAACTGCTCGGCCTGGGAGATGAGGAGCGCGCGAACTTGCGCAAGGCGCGAGTGATCTAGGCCTGGCCCAGCGCGACCGGACGCAGGTTGCGCCGCTGTAACGCATCGAGAAAACCCGGCAGCACTCGCACCAGCGCTTCGGGATGATTGTGCTGGTTCGCGCCGTCGTGCATCAGCACGATGTCGCCCGCGGCGACACGCTGCAGGCGCCGCGCGATCCGCTCGGCGGTGCCGAGCCAACCCCAATCGATGGCGCTGATACTCCAACCGACGGACGTCTCGCCGCAATCACGGGCGGCATCCGTCATGCAGCGGCGATCGCGTCCATGCGGCGCGCGATAGTAGCGCGGCGCGCGACCGAGAATGTCTTCGAGCACGGCCGCACCGTCGCGCACCTGTTTGCTCGCGGTGGCGGCGCGCATCGTCCACGGATGGCGATGCGCGAACGTGTGATTCGCGATTTCGTGCCCTTCCGCCCTCGCCCGCCGCACCAAGTCAGGCGCACGGCGCGCGCACTCACCAATCGCGAAAAACGTCGCGCGTACTTGCGCGGCACTCAATACATCCAGGATGCGCGGCGTCCATTCGGGATCGGGACCATCGTCAAAAGTAAGATAGACGCTGTTACTCACGTTGCGTGTCTCACGCTTCCCCGCTCTGCGGGGGGTGTTGCGAGGGGGCGACCTCACCCTTCGCCAATTTCGCCAAGTTATTTGCCAGCGCCGCCTTCGTCAGCCAGTACCGGCGCGGCTCCGCAAATCCCGCCGCACGCGTCTGCGCGGCCGGTGCAAACGCCCACAGCAACAATCGAAAATGCGCGGCAAGCAGCAACCTGCGCAGGCTGCGCGGCAGCGGCTTGCTGACGAATCCCACGCCCTTGCCATGCTCGGGAATCCAGGTAACTCCCTCGAACACGCTGATGTCGTTGAAGGACGGATCCGACTGCGCGCACTGCGCCAGCTTGAACAACGACAGCCGCATCAACTTCGCGAACTTCAAGCCGGTGCGATGCAGCGATCCCTCGCCGAGCGCAGCGATGCCGGCGTTGTTGAAGTGCAGGCGGCCGACGGGCTCGTTGTCGCGCAGCGATGTGCCGTCTTCGAATATGAGGTCGGGTCCGCGATAGCGCGAGCGGCCCAGGTACAGCACCGGACCGAGCGTATGCAGGCGATTGCGCTTGTAGTACCACGCATCGAGCACTGCAAGCGTCTTGCGCGCGAGCAACCGCAGCGCGTCCATCAATGCTCCCGCAGCGCGCTGTGCGGCCGGTGCGCCCAGGCGAGATCGAGCGCAAGATCGCTGATCTTCGTCGCACCGTTGCGGCAGCCCAGTGCCCAGGCGCGCTCCTGCATCTGCGCGAGCCGCTGTGAATCCTGGACGACGGCCTCGATGGTCTGCGCCAATTCCGCATCCGCAACAAGCCCGCCGACGCCATTGTGTTCGAGGAAGCGCACGTTGAATCCTTCCTGCCCACCGAGCGAACGCGTCGCAAACAGCGGCCGGCCGCACGCCAGTACTTCCGCCACCGACACTCCGCCCGGCTTGCCGACCACGACGTCGGCCGCGCGGATGTAAATGTCCATGCGCTCGGTCCAATCGCAGACATGAATCCGGCCGGGATGAAGCGCCGCGCGTTCCAGCAACTGCGCACGCGCCGAGGAGTTCTTGCCTGGCATGATCATCAGCACGGTCGGCGCCGGCCGCTCCAGCAATTGCGCGGTAATGGCATCCACGCTCAATCCCAACCCGCCGCCAAGCACCAGGATCACTTTGCTTTGCGCGTCCACCTTGAGCTGGCGGCGCGCTTCCTGCTGCGACAGAGGATGTGTGAAGCCCGGCATCAACGGCACGCCGGTGGCACGCACGACGGCGCGCTGTGCGCCTTCACCCAAATCGACGGGTAGCGAATCGTGAGCGGTGCAGTAGCAATCGACGCCCGGCTGGCGCCAGAAATCGTGCAGCCCGTAATCCGTCAGGACGCCCATCAGCGGCACCGTGAACCGGCCGCGCCGCTTCAGCGACGACACCATCGCGGCGGGAATCATCTGGGTGCTGATGATGACGTCGGGCGCGAATTGCTCCACGAGGCCGCCGATGCGCTTGTTCAGCCGCAGCCACGTCCATTTCATCAACGCCAGGCGCGCGCGCACGCCGTTGCCGCCGAGACTTGCTCCGTCATAGGGCAGCGCCGTACGCAGCAAGGAGAGCAGCAGCCGGTCGGAGGCGTAATTCGTGCCGCGCTCGTCCGCTTCGCAGCTGGCAATGATCTGGGAAATCAACTCGAGCACTTCCAGCACCTCGGCCGGCGGCCCGTCCTCGCTTTCGAGAATGTGCCGCCACGTGTGCTCGTCGAGATGGTACAGACGCTCGTAGAGCTCGGGATATTCCTGCACCAGCCGCAGATACGTTTTCTGGATGATGCTGGCTGCGCCTGGATTCATCAGAGACCACAGATCCAGAGTCCTGACGGTGGCCGAGCGCTGCAGGAGCGCGGCTTCCACGCCCTGTGCGGCGCGCACATGGCCATAGCCCAATCCGGACGTCAGTAGCAGAACGCGCGGCGCGTAGGCCGGTAGCAGCGAACCGGCGCGAAGCTTGTTACGCCCGCGCGATGCGGTGGAAAGATCAGTGGCACGCGCCGATTCCAGGTTTCCCACCGCTCCCTCCCCACTGCTGCGTTACACCCGAGCCGTTCCTTCAACCCGCCTGAATGGGCCCGCGGAAAAGTGCGCTGCCGCATCCCCGATGCAATGCCGAACCTGTACGTTAAGTTCCGTATCCCATTGGAACATCAACGCATTCCCGGCTCCACACCGCGACGGCGCGCACCGGCTATGAACCGACGAGATGAATCAGTGCTTGCGCAATATCATGCGGACGCGGCGACTGACCAGAACGCCCAGGTACTGAGTAATTTTTGCATCGCTCGCGAGCGCGGACAGCTCCTGCTCGTAAATTTCCTGGACGACGTCCACCGACGTCGCGGTTTCTTTCGCGATGGATTCGGTGGCAAGCACATCCTTGCTCGCCGTCAGTGCAGTCTTGATCATTGCCACCATCGTTCCATCCTCCTAGGTACCCAGCTGCGTGCGAGAGGAATTTCTGAATCGGACTGTCGAGCGATGCGCGAAGTAAGAGAGCCAGTGACGGGCGACGATGAGCGAAAAAAACATTCGAGCGGCTCTTGACTTCGACTCCGCACGACGATCACGCGTCTGAGGCGCGCTCCCTGTTCACTTATCGATCAATCCAACGCCGGCGCAATGATCCGCTGCATATATGTGAAGTCAAGACGGTGTTATCCCGAAGTTGTCCACCGCTTCTGTGGATAACAAATTTATCGCAGCCTTCTTCCGCACTTAGGTGGTTTGCTGAACGCGCAGCGTCAAACATTTTCTTGTGCACAACGCCGATTTGGCGACTCGCGCGACCATCTCGACGGCCTGCGCGGCAGCGCATGCGGCCGATTCGCGCAAGTCGCCGCCGGACCGCCGCAAGAAATTGCGCCTCGCGGCGCGCACTTCGCTGCTAAAATGCAACCGCGCCAGAAGATCAAGACGCAAGAACGGCGCGCTGAAAGTCAAGCACGGATCGATCGTGGGCCTGTAGCACAATGGTTAGTGCAGGGGACTCATAATCCCTTGGTTGCAGGTTCGAGTCCTGCCGGGCCCACCACTTAAAACAAGTACTTGGCGCACGCACTCAAATTTGTTACGGACTCGTGTGAGCAGGTAGAGAGCATAGCGACACCATGAGGTTCGATATGCCCCCAAAGTTGAAAAGTTCATATGCGTACTCGGACGCTTTAATTGATCAGTTGCGACGAGAGTAAGGGGATGCACATCGCATCCTAGATCGGTTGATGATGACTGCTATCCAATCCGGTCACACACAAACCGACCAACGCGTTTGCGAACAACTTCATCAAGGGGTCGCGCGGCGGCTAAAGATTTTCCAGCACTGCCTTGGAAAAAGTGTTCGAGCTATTTCCCCCAGCATGGACTCGACCGCTCAAGAGGGAAGGCCTCCGCGAAGTGCAGATTAGCCTGCAATTAACGTGGGACCGACTGAAGCCGGCCTGGCAGACACGAAAGCAACCTTAAATAACAAATGCCGTTGTTTTATGGAAACCAGATATCCTAAAATAACACCCCTCGCTATTTTAGGATGATTGGTGTGAAACGCCCCCTGCAGGGCCGATATATCAAGGTGGCCGCTGCCGGCGAAGCCTTCAAGGCGTTCGTGCCCGCCCCGTTACCACCCAAGCCGGCGATCAGCTGGAACACGTCTCTGCACTCGCGATTCGATGCCGCATTGCTGGCCCTTGGCCGGCTGGATGCGGTCACAGATCAACTGCCCAATGCTTCGCTGGTGTTATACAGCTTCGTGCGCAAAGAAGCGGTGCTGTCCTCGATGATCGAGGGGACACAGTCATCGTTGGCCGACCTCATGCTGTATGAGCTGGATGAGCAGCCAGGCGTGCCGGTGGAGGATGCCCAGGAAGTTAGTCGCTATGTTGCTGCGCTTGAGCATGGACTGAAACGCCTGCGCGGCGATCTGCCCTTGTCGAACCGACTGATCTGCGAAGTTCACAAGGTGCTGCTTGGCGGCGGTCGCGGTTCGAAGCTGACCCCTGGAGAATTTCGGCGCACGCAGGTCTGGATTGGCGGCACCCGACCCGGCAATGCAGTATTCGTTCCACCGCCCGCGAACGAGATACTGGAATGCTTCAAGCACTTCGAGCGCTTCCTGCATGACGAGCCGGAGCCGACACCGTCGCTGGTGAAAATGGCGCTTGCGCATGTGCAGTTCGAAACTATCCATCCTTTTCTCGACGGCAACGGCCGGGTGGGCCGCCTGCTGATCGCGCTGCAGATGGCGGCGGATGGATTGCTGCGCCAGCCGCTGCTCTACATCAGTCTCTATTTCAAGGAGCACCGGCGCACGTACTACGAACTCCTCAATCGCGTGCGTGAAACCGGCGACTGGGAAACGTGGCTGGAATTCTTTGCGGATGCGGTCACGACCAGCGCCACACTGGCCGCCAGTTCCGCCAAACGTCTGCTGGACCTCAGCGCGGCAGATGCAACGCGCATCGAAGGGCTCGGCCGCGCGGCCGTCTCAGCATTGGCTGTGCACCGCAGCTTGCAGCGCCAACCGTTGGCCACTTCGTCCTCCTTGGTGAAGACCACTAAGCTCACGCCTGCGACCGTGAACAAATCGCTGGCCCATCTGGAGCGTCTTGGCATTGTGAACGAGCTCACCAGCAGGCAACGCGGGCGTGTGTTCAAGTACGCTGGCTACACCGACATCTTGAACGAAGGCATGGAACCGCCGGACAGACAGGGCAGATCATGAGTCAATTCGCCTTCCTGCAGCGCGAATGGCCGGCGGAGTTCGCTTCCTGCGAAAAGGTTATCAAGAAAATCTCTCCGCGCTGATCCACGAGTCGACTTTCAAGAAGGCGGCGGGCGGGATCAAAGTCCTGATGCGGAAAATTTCACAAACACGCGCTCGCCGAAAGTGAACTCATCGATATCTACGATTGCCTGGCAAGATCAGTCCTGCCCTGGTCAGTGCCCCATTCACTCCACCTTCACCTCCTCGCCCAAAAACCGCGCCAGCGTGGCGGCGAGGTCATCGCGTTCGATCGGTTTCGACAAGTAAGCGTCCATGCCTGCCGCGATGCATTCGTCGTCGGCTCCCTTCATGGCGTGTGCGGTCAAGGCGATGATCGGGGTGTGTCGCGCGCCGTTCTCGAGGCGGCGAATCTCGCGTGTTGCTTCGTAGCCGTCGAGTTCGGGCATCTGGCAGTCCATGAGGATGAGATCGTAGCGTCCTACTTGCCATGCATCGACCACTTTGCGTCCGTTGTCCACGACATCGACGCGGTAGCCAAGTCTTTCCAACAATCTCGTGGCGACCTTCCGGTTCACGGGATTGTCGTCGGCCAGCAGTATCCAGTTGCGGGGACGGCCGGCGGAGCGCGCCTGCCTCATGAGCGCGAGTGCTTCATTGGCGGAACTTGCGCTCATGGGTTCGGCGCCGCACAGCATGAGTTCTCCCATGATGATTTTGCGGTCGGTCGCGTTGTCGTCCGCTACCAGCACGCACTGGTTCTTGATCGCCTCCAACGCGGGATGGACCGGCTGCTTTGCGCTGGTGGCAGGCGCAAACCGGGCGGTGAACCAGAATGTGGAGCCGACACCGATCTCGCTCGTCACGCCGGTTTCCCCGCCCATCAATTCGACCAGGCGCCGCACGATGGACAATCCCAAACCCGTGCCGCCGTACTTGCGCGTGGTTGAAGCGTCCACCTGCATGAACGGCACGAACAAAGCCTGCAGGCGATTCGGCGGGATGCCGATGCCGGTGTCGCGCACTTCGCAGCGCACGACAGTGCCTTGTGCGTCGCTGTCCAGAACCTTGATCTCCAGCGACACCTCGCCGTGGCTCGTGAACTTGACCGCGTTGCTGCCCAGGTTGAGCAGGATCTGGCGCACGCGCCCGGCATCTCCCTTCACGAAGCGGGGCAGCGTCGGATCGAATTGCACGACTACTTCGAGCCCTTTCGCGTGGGCATTCGTCGCCAGCAGCCGCGCGGCTTCTTCGACGGTATCGCGCATGTCCATGTCGATCACTTCGAGTTCGAACTTGCCGGCTTCGATCTTCGAGAAATCCAGGATGTCGTTGATGATGGTGAGCAGCGCCTTGCCGCTGTCGCGGATGGTTTCCGCATAGTCGCGCTGCATTGCATCCAGCGACGATTCCAGCAGCAGGCCGGCCATTCCAAGCACGCCATTCATCGGGGTGCGGATCTCATGGCTCATATTGGCTAGGAACTCGCTTTTCGCCCGATTCGCCGCTGCCGCCACTGCGACCATTTCCTGTGCACGATGCGTCGCCTCGACCAGTTCGTGCTGCAGCCGCTTGCGTTCCTCCAGTTCCTGTTCGAGACGGCGGTTTCTTTCAAACAGTTCATCGGACGCCAATTGCACCGAATGCTCGAGTTGCTTGCGGTCTTCGTCGGCGGCTTCATAGGCATCGCTGACGACCTTCAGCAACGCCTGGACGTCGTCACCCTGCTGCGTCGTCGGTTGCAGAGTCTTACGCAACTGCCGTACCAGCAGCGGATGCATCTCAGCGCTCCGAGAGCGTCGTGATCGTCATCGTCTGATTGTGCAGTTCGCAGCGCGCAGCAGGTGTAAATGGGGAGATTTCCCCGTATGAATAGAACCCCGCCAATACGGTTCTGGCGCCGAGAATTTCTCGTACGGCCTCGACTTCCTCCTCGACGCGCTGCTTCAAGACGAGTTTGCGCCCCACGCAACTGATGAGCAGCGCCAGATCGGGCGAATCGGCAATGCTTGCGCCTTGCGAGATCCTGGCGGCGCCCGTCGCACCGTCGACCAGCCGCTCGAAATTCGCGCGCATGAGTCGCGCCCGATAGCCGACCGGAATATCGCCGGCAAATGTCAGCGTCTTGGCTGATTCGTCCACCGCCAGTATGGTTCGAACGACCGGTTGATCGTCGGCACCGTCACCGCGAATAGCCAAAGGGTACAGCAGGCCGCTGGCCGGCAACGACGCCGAATGTTCGCCCAGGTAGCGCTTATAGAGGTCCAGTGCAGGCTCGCCATCGAGTTCGTGCAGTACGTTTCCCACCGACCGTGTGATCCGACGTTCGGGACCGAAAGGATCCCAACCGCCCATCGATCCCACACCGACCCGCAAACGCGAACCGTACAGGCCGATTGCCACGATCTGCTCCGACGGTTCTGGACCATCGAGGCACACTGCCGTGTGCTGGAATCGGGCGCCGTCGCCGGCCAATCCACCGGTCACACCGACACCGCTCGGTAATTTGGCGACGATGCCATCGACCAACGCACTGCCGTTGACCTTGAGACCGTCCGATAACACCAGAAGATGCGCCAGACCTTCCTGGGGCAGGCGCGCAACGAGCAACTCGCCGCGCTCAGCGTCGCTGCCCGCCTCGCCCAGCAACACGGCGGACACCGCAACCTGCGAATGCTCGAAGGCGATGCCGGTGCATACGATGCTGTCATCGAGCACTTCTGTGTCCGCAATCTCGCCTGCAGTCGAGCACGCGACCAGACGTGTTTCCGGATACATCGCACGCAGCTGATCCCACGTCGATGGCTCACGCAATAGCTGGGGTGAAGAGAACACCAATGCCAATTGCGCGAGTCCGCCGTGAACATCGCCCTGTACCGTCCAGGACTGTTCTCGACGTATCCGCTGATGAACTCTCACTAGCTGCTCCACAGGACATTGGCGAACATAGCCATAACATTCGTATCGTGTACTAAGTGGCTTGGCTATTCGGCCTAGTACTGAGAGCCGTCGAGCACATCGAGCCAGCGGCTCACCAGCCTCAGAATTCCTGCCACGAGCTGTCATCGCCGCTGGCTTTCGCCATGGGCGCGGGCCTCGCGGTCGAGGCAACCGGGCGTGCGGTACGCTTGGCCACGGGTCGTACGAAAGGCTTGGCTACCGTCGCCGTGATTGCCGCAGGACGTGGTGCCGTATTCGAAGCGTGCACTGCTCGGCCCTGCGTACGGAAGAACGAAATTTCCGTCGCGAGAGTCCGTGCCTGTTGCTCCATCGCCTTGGCGGCGGATGTCGCCTGCTCGACGAGCGCTGCGTTCTGCTGCGTCGTCTCGTCCATCTGGGTCACCGCGTTGTTGACCTGATCGATGCCGGTAGCCTGCTCTTCGCTGGCCGCGGCAATCTCCGCGACGATATCGCTGACTTTCTTGACGCCGTCCATGATTTCGCCGAGCACCTTGCCGGACTCTTCGACGAGCTGGCTGCCGGTGCTGACCTTCTCCACCGAGTTGCCGATGAGCTCCTTGATCTCTTTTGCGGCGGTGGCGCTGCGCTGTGCGAGATTGCGCACTTCGCTTGCGACGACCGCAAACCCGCGGCCCTGCTCACCCGCGCGCGCCGCTTCGACGGCCGCATTCAACGCGAGCAGATTCGTCTGGAAGGCGATCTCGTTGATCACGCCGATGATGTCGGAGATCTTGCGGCTCGCGTCGCTGATCTCACCCATCGCGCCCACCGCGCGGGCCACTGCGGCATCGCCTCTCTCGGCATGGCCGCGCGCGCCGCTCGCCAACTGATTCGCCTGGCGCGCGTTATCGGCATTCTGCTTCACCGTGGCCGTCATCTGCTCCATGCTCGCAGCCGTCTCTTCGAGTGCGGCGGCCTGTTCCTGCGTGCGCTGCGAAAGATCGTCGTTGCCCTTGGACAACTGACCGGCGGCGCCGCCGACTGCCTCGGATGCGGTGCGCACGCTGCCGACGATCTCTTGCAGCTTTGCGTCCATGCGCTGCAGCGACTGCAGCAATGCACCGATCTCATTGTCATCGGTGGCAGGAATGTGGGTGCCCAGTTCGCCTCGCCCTATCGCGTTGACAACCGAGGATGCCAGCTGCATGCCGCCGACAATGGACTTCACCAGCATCCAGCCAAGCGCTGCGGTCAGGGCAAGTGCGAGCAGAATCGTACCGATGACGATATTGCGGTCCGATACATACGACGCGTGGGCCGCGTCGACGGTTTCGTCGGCGACGCGCAATTGCAATGCCAGCAGGCTGTCGGCCTTCTCGATCATCGGCTGGAATAGGCCCGGCACTTCCTGCTCCATCTTGACTTGCGCCGCATCGAAACGACCGGCCTCCAGGTCGGCCAGCACGAGATCATTCAGCGCTACGAGCCGGCTGCGCCGCGTCCAGAACTCCTCCGCCAGCTTGGTTTCTTCGGCGGTGGATCGTGTCGCCTGATATTTCTCCCATAGCGCAAGAATTGCGGTGCGATGCGCCGCGATGTTGCTCTTGGCCTGCGCCACTCTTTCCGGCGTGTGATGCAGCATGCCCGCCTGCAACTCGATCAGGATGTCGCGCTGGTGGCCGTTCAGATCGCCAAGCCAGGCGGCGGGCCTGAGCCGGTCGGCGTGCAGAAAGCTCATGTCATCAATCATGTCCTTCGCGGTACTCAGCCCGAGGACTCCGAGCCCTGTGGCGGCGAGCGCCAGAATCGCCAGCGTGGCCGTCAGCCGGAACTTTATGGTCTTGAACAACGAATTCATGGAAACCCACCCAGAGTAAGTATCGCCTGCAGTCACGTCACGCACGATACCCCCGCCCATCGAGCGGGGGCATAGCGGCAAGGTGCGTACTATGGGGATCATCGGACCGCGGGCTTTGCAGCATGAACGAGTTCTGCCCGAATCGGCATCCGCCCGAGGCGACACTAGTCGCTTCAGAGCGCCTACGAATCAGCGGATGTCGTAGCGGCGCTCACGCCAGCGGTGCGCACCGAGTGTGCGGTGCGTCATATGCAAACAGCGGCAACGCGTTGTCGCCGGCTTACGGTTCCCCCTTCAACGGGCCGAACCCCGCTGGCGGTTTGCGATGATGAGTCGCGGCTTCATATGCGGACGCCACCTTCAGCAGCGTGGCCTCCTCGCCCGGGCCCGCCCAGAACGCGATGTTGTATGGCAGGGGGCTTGTCAGCTTCGTCGGCTTCGTCGCGGCAACCGTTTCGTATTTGGTGCCGTCCTTGCTGAGCACGAACGTGGGTTCGTAGAGTGTGTCGATGAAGCCCGCCGGCACGAAGACTTCGGGAATGCCAAGTCGCGCTCCATATCCGAAGCCGGCGCGCAAATCGCGACCCGGCTCGCCTGGTCCACCGAGTTTGGCGGGCGGCGTGGAGAGCGGCGGGTTGACGAACACATCGATCTTGTTCTGCTCCAGCACTTTCATCATGGCCATGCGCATCGCATCGCGCCGCTTCATCGTGAAGGTGGTGGCGTAGGTGCGGATGTCGATCTCCTTGTTTCCCCAGTTCGTCGCGGCCGCGAGCTTCGCGTCGCTGTAGTACTTGGCATTGGCGTTCAAAGTCGCCCAGTCATACACGTTGCTGTCGCCACGCTGATTCAGGTACTGCGCGAAATTGAAACTGAACTCGTAGCCGGTAACCTCATCCTCGCCGCCGGGGGGATTGCCGAAGATGCGCCGGATGTTCAAGTTCGCCGGCCAGGGCGCGTTGTGATTGGCGGCGCTGATGAGATACTTGCGGCTCGTCACGTCGTAGCCCGGGACGGAGAACTCCGGCTTGCCGTCTTTCTTCCACGACAGCACCTCGGGCATGTGGAACGGAATGATCTCCGCCATCGCCTCCTGGAAGCCGAAACTCATGTTCGGTATGGACGGGTCGTCGGGATACTGCGGATCGACCGTCTCCACCAGCTCGGCGCCCAGATCCTTCAGTACCTGTAGTTCCCGATTGATGCCATCGATGATCGGAGCGTCGCTGGGAGTGTGCTTGACCATCAACTCGCGAACCACGCCGATGCGCATGCCGGCCAACGGTTTCGCCTTGCCCGCAGGCGTCAGCGCAGTCACGTACGGAGTCTTGGACGCAATCGCGCGTGGCAGCGCGGTGTAAGGGTCGCGCGCATCGAAGAATCCAGTCTTGGCATCGCGAAACGCGTCGAGCACCGTGGCCGTATCCGCAACCGATTTGCAATGAATGCCGGGACGGTCCTGATAGGGATTGGCGCCGATGGTGCCGCCAAAGGAGATCATGCCCTTGGTGGGAACGAAGTTGACGACGCCGTTGTGAGTGCCGGGATTGCGGCACGAGCCGCCGGTGGTTTCGCAGATCGAACACACGACGAGATTGGACGCCACCGAGGTGCCGGAGCCGCCGCTCGACCCGCCGGTTTCGCGCTCGGTGTCGTACGGGTTGCAGGTTGTGCCGCCCCAAGTTTCACGCGCGCCGCCGGTGCCCAGCGACGGATGCGCCACTTTCGCACCGCCACCTGGATCGCCGCTGCCGCCGTTGTACTCGGCGTTGAGCGCATGGGCGTAGATGATCGCGCCGGCGCGGCGCAGCCGGCTCACCAGAGTCGAATCGACAGGCGCGACGTCCATCGCATACTTCACGTCGCCGCCGCCCGTGGAGCGCATGTCCTTGGTGTCGTACACGGCCTTGAAAGACATCGGTACGCAATACAGCGGCATCGCCTCCGTGTCGGGATTGCTGCCGTACTGCTTGTCCAGCTCCGCGGCACGCTCCAGGGCGTCCGGGTTCTTGCGGAAGCTGTCGCAGACTTTCGGGCAATGGCTCGGCAACGCCCCGGACGCGGCATCGCATTCGGCCTTGCATGAAACCGAGCGCTCGCCGCGCAGATTGATCGTATCGAGACCGTTCACCTGCCTGGCGTTGGGAATGCCGACCACCATGCCGTACTGTTGTTGCACGGAAGAATCGGACATCGTCGGCTCCATGCGACCGAAGTCGGGCGCCGGTCCCTGGTACTTGTCGAAGTCGGGAATGAGTTTGCGGATCGCCAACGTATCGGTGGGAAACTTCAAGGCGGCACCGCCACGCACTACGCCTTTCGCGGCCGGCGCAGAAGCGCCGTCGGCTGTCACCAATTTGCTGCAGACGCCGTTGTAGGCCCTGGTGCGGGCAACGTACGCTTGCACGATCTGCTTGCACGTCACCTGCTGCGAGCGAATGCCACGATGAATGTCCTCGATGCTGGCCTCCTCCAGATGGAAGGGCTTCGCCGCTGCGGACTCTGCAGCCTGGGACGTACCGGCGCAAAGCGCGGCGACCAGCAACAGCAAGCCATGAACAGTTGCACGCACGGACATTGAAGCCTCCAGATGTAGCAGCGGATGCCGTGTTCCGATGCCCTGTCTCGGGCCTTGCGGCGCTGAAACGCGGCGTCGATGCGACTACGACTGGGGATGAGACGTGGGCGGACGTCAATGCCCTACTCGCGACCGGTTCGTCGGCCGCGAGCGGTGATGGAGTTCGGTCAGCCGCCCGGTTCCACTGTCAGTGCCGGACGCTTGGGCCTGGCTCCACCGAACACCTCTTTGTACTTCGCGCCGGCCTGCGGATACGCACCGGCGCTGAGTTTGCCTTTGTAGGAGGCGTTGGAGTTCCAATAGGTGTGGTAGACCACATTGTTGCTCTCGATCCATTTGTGAAACTGTTCGATGAAGTACCAATCGTCGCCGGCACTCGCACCCACTCCCCATTCCGGATAGGACATCGGCTTGCCATGCTGCGTCGCGAAGTCGCGATGCCAGTTCAGTCCGTGGCCTCGCTTCAAGTAGAACTGCCAGCGCTTCTTCGGATCTTCGATCTTGGTGTACTGAGTTTCGTCGTACACGTCCATGCCGATCACGTCGACATACTCGTCGCCGGGATAGTAGTCGCCGAGCGGTGCGGGCTTGCCGTTGCTGCCACGAACCTGGTTGCCCCAGGCCGGGCACCAGTCGAAGCGGAAGCGCGGCGACACGGAGCGGAACGTAGTGACGAACTGCCGGAACGCCTCGATGAAATCGTCGCCGCGTCCATTGTGGACGGTCCAGGGATACCAGCCGCCGTTGAATTCCCAGCCGGGGCGCACGTAGATGATGGAATCCTTCGGACGAGTGCGCGCCAATCGTTCCGCGACCACCTTGTAATGCGCGTTGTACAGGCCCGTGCCCGCCTCGGCGAGCGTTGCCTTCTGCGCGCCTACGGTCCTGGCGGGAATCAGCGGTATCGACCAGAGCACGGGACGGTCGACCTTGCTCCAGTATCCCGCTGCATTGCTCACAGTTCCTTCATACTCGCGCCAGCTCGCCATGCTCGAGTACGACAGAACAGCGTCTGCCGGGCGACCCAGCCAACCTTCGAACTGCGCGAGGTTGGCAAGAAAAGTCTCGCCGTCCTTACCGTCGACCTTTACTGCGACCATCGCTTTCTCTGCCGACATGGAGGCAGCCGGTGCTACGAGAAGCACTAGCGCCGCGGCAAACGCCACGACGAAGAACTGACGATTACTTGCCATACCCAACCTCACACGTACCGGGAATTCGCTACATCCACGCCGCCATCAATGGGGCTCGTTGTCCCAACTCCCTGTGTGTACGAATAGTTGCGAGGCGGACGATTCTCTAAGCATTCGTCATGAGGGCGCTGCTCGATCCGGCGCACATTACGAGAGCTGCGTGATCGTGACCGAGTAGCCCTTGTGCAGAGCGGCCTGGGTCTTGTATTCGCCGAACGAGAGGCTGCCGGCGACGATCAGCACCGAGACGAGCATGCACAGAGCGCGCTGGGTGTTGCGGCTTAAGGTGTCGATGTAGAACATGATGGTCTCCGTGGATCTTGCGGCTTTACCGCGGTATTGCGGTGTTCTCTAGCTTGGAAATAGTTTGCCGGGCCGCCCGCGGCGCCGATATGGCCGGCCGGCCAATCGCAGCCGGCCACCGGCGACCTGCGCCGCACCGGTCCAAGCGCCATTCACCGGCAAAACTCGCCCGCTCTCCGGCACCGCGACGTCACGTCAACGTCAACCCGCCGAACCCGATGCCAGGACAATAGGCACCCTGGGCGATGGGCCTGCTCGGCTTCATACGGGAAACGACGCGCGCAAGTGCGCTTTGATTGCTGCAGCTTCGCTTCGTTGAGCGTTGCGCTCGAAGGAATGTGCGCGTGCAGGCGCAGCGTTGAGATTGGATACCGTGCAGCTGTTGCTGGCACGGTGCGGCGGTGGACCCGACAGCTGACCGCGGAAACTGCCGGCGCGCCTGAAGGCGTACCGGCAGCATGTAAACGCGTTATTGCAGCTGCGTGACCGTCACGGAGTAGCCGCTGTGCGACGTGCTGTACGTCTTGTATGCCCCGAAGGACAAGGCAGCGGCGACGATGACAACCGCAACGAGCATGCAAAGGGCGCGCTGCGTGTTACGGCTGAACTCGGACGAGGCAAACATGGCAATCTCCTTAATCTGAGCTTCATCCCGCGGTATTGCGGTGTTCGTTGACTCAGACGCGAGTTTGCCCAGGAGGGTTGCAATGAGATATGGCCGGCCGGCCAGTCGCGGGAAACTACCGGTGATTACGGCGCAGGCGCCGCAAACTCGCGCAGCGCGCGGTGCACGAACTGAATGGAGATGGAGCCTTCGCCCACGCCCGAGGCAATGCGCTTCACGCTGTCGGAACGCACGTCGCCCACGGCGAACACGCCGGGCAGGCTTGTCTCCATCAAGTACGGTTGGCGGACGAGCGGCCAGCGCGCCGCCTGCAGGTCTTCAGGACGCAAGTCCGAAGCCGTGCGCACGAATTGCTTGGCGTCGAGCGCGACGCAGCCCTGCAGCCAGCCCGTGTTAGGCACGGCGCCGGTCATCATGAAGACGTGCGCGATGTCGTGAGCTTCGATCTTGTCGCCGGGCTTGGTGCGCCAGCTCACCCGCTCCAGTTCCTCCGCGCCGTCCAGTGCAGTGACTTGTGTACGCGTGTGCAACGTGATGTTCGGGCTTTCTTCGATGCGGCGGATCAGGTAGCGCGACATGCTTTCCGCCAGTCCTGCCGAGCGCACGAGAATGTGCACGTGCTTGCACGAGCCGGAGAGAAACACCGCGGCCTGGCCGGCGGAGTTGCCGCCGCCGACGATCACGATCTCCTCGTCGCGGCACAACCTGGCTTCCAGGTGTGTCGCCGCGTAGTAGACGCCGGCGCCTTCGAAGCGCTCCAGGCTTGCCAAATCCAGCTTCCGATACTGCGCGCCGCTGGCGATGACGACGCAGCTGCCACGCACCGCGCGTCCGTCCGACAACTCGACAACGTAGGGATGGCCATCGCAGCGCAATCGCACCGCCGACGCGGCGACGCTGACGTTCGCGCCGAACTTCTGCGATTGCACCAGCGCGCGGCCCGCCAGCGCCATGCCGGAAATGCCGGTGGGAAAACCCAGGTAGTTCTCGATCTTGGAACTCGATCCCGCCTGGCCACCCGGCGCGGTGGCTTCGACGACGAGCACGTCGAGCCCTTCGGAGGCCGCATACACCGCAGCCGCCAATCCCGCCGGCCCGGCGCCGACGATGACCAGGTCGTGAATGGCGGCGGCGTCCATCTGCGGATTCATGCCCAGGCATGCGGCGAGTGCCTCGATGGTGGGATTCTTCATCACCTGCTCGCCGCGACACAGCACCACGGGAATCTCATCGACGCTGACGTGGAAGCGATCGAGCAACGCCTGCACCGATGGATCGGTATCCAGGTCGATGTTGGCGTACGGAAAATTGTTGCGCGTCAGGAACTGCTGCAGCCGCAGCGTGTTGGCGGAGTGGCGCGAACCGATCAGGACCACGTCCCTTTGCTGCGAAGCTACCAGCCCCATGCGCCGCAGGATGAAAGCGCGCATGAACAGTTCGCTCAATTCCGAGTCGGTCTGCACGATGCCGCGCAGTTGCTCCTCGTCGATCGCCAGCACCTCGCCGGCTTCGCGAACGCGCGCGCGCACCAGGCTGCCCAGCCCGCGCAGCGTATTCATCTCACCGGCAAAGCCGCCGGCCTTGTGCAGCACGACCAGTTCCTCGCCCTCAATGCCCGGACGCACGATCTCGACACTGCCGGACAGGATCGCGAATAGCCGGCCGTGGCGATCGCCCGGCTCGACCAGGATCTCGCCCGGCTGGATGGACATCTTCCTGCCGTGCGGCGCGAGGCGTTCAAGCTGTGCCGCGGTGAGCGCGGGGAACATCTGCTCGCGGCGATTCTCGAACAGGTTCGTCGTCGTACGGCGCGTATCGGTGACTTCGCTGCTCATCGCAACTCCATCGCCACCTTGTCGACGAAGCACCAGCTCCAGGCCTCACCGGGTTCCAGCGAGGTGATGATGGGATGATGCGTGGCGTGAAAGTGCTTGGTCGCGTGGCGATTCTTCGAATCGTCGCAGCAGCCGACGTGGCCGCAGGTGCGGCACAACCGCAAATGCACCCAGCTGTCCCCGCTCTTGAGGCATTCTTCGCAGCCGTCGGTGTTGGCCGCGTCGGTCTGGATCTGTTGCAGATGAGTGCAGCGCGTCGCCATGTGAACTCCAATGCGGTGAAAGTCGTTGCTTACCAGCGCTACCTGCGCAGCACCGCGTCCACCGCGGCCGACAGCGCACCCAGGCCGAACGACACATCCTGGATCTTACCGTTGACGAAGAAGCCGGGTGTGCCACGCACGCCGCTGGCGCGCCCGCTTTGCTGGTGCTCGCGCACCCGCTGCAAGTAGATGTGGTCGTCCAGCTCCGCGGTGTAGCGCGCCATGTCGAGTTGCAGGCGCTCGGCATAGCTGCGCAACTGCGGCGCCTTCATATGTTGTTGGTTGTCGAACAGCAGATCGTGCATTTCCCAGAACTTGCCCTGCGCCGCCGCGACCTCCGCCGCCTCCGCGGCCGCCAGCGCGTGCGGATGCACTTCTTCGAGCGGGAAATGGCGATACACGAAACGCACGCGGTTCGCGAAACGCTCCAGCAGCAGCTTCACGGCCGGCGCGGCCTGCTTGCAGCTCGGGCATTCGAAATCGCCGTATTCGACGATGGTGACGGCAGCATGCTCGGGTCCGATTGAATGATCGGCCGCGCCGACCGGCGCAGTCAGCTCGAATGCGTGGTGTTGGTTCATGACAAGCTCGCAATGAAGGAAGATTTCGAATGCGACCGAAGTATACGCGCGGACACTCTTGTGGCTTGAATATGGCCACCCCTTGAATATAGCTACCCTGGCGGGCGCCGGTCGAGTGCATTGCCAAGGAAATCTCCCTACTCGCCCCGCCCGATCGCAGGCATGCGCGATAGCTGTGCACACGTTGAGCAACAACGATCAAACGACGGGCGGGACGCGGCTTTAGGATGCATCCGAGCCAATGGAGAACCGCATGAATCCGGTGGAAAAAGCGCTCTGGTTCATCGAGAGCCATTTCGCCCAGGAGCTGACGCTCGACGCAATCGCCGCCATGGGCGGCGTGTCGCGCTTCTATATGACGCGCGCATTCGGCATGACGACGGGACATTCCATCATGCGCTATGTGCGCGGGCGGCGCCTGACCGAAGCGGCACGACAGCTGGCGCAGGGCGCGCCCGACATTCTCGGCGTCGCCATCGACGCCGGCTACGGTTCTCACGAAGCCTTCACGCGTGCGTTTCGCGAACAGTTCGGGCTGACTCCCGAAGCCGTGCGGACGCAACGCCACCTCGACAACCTGATACTGGTGGAGCCGATCAAGATGAGCGAAACACTACCTGTGAACCTGGCGAAGCCCGTCGTCACCGACGGCAAGACATTGCTGCTCGTCGGCCTGGCCGAGCGTTACACCTGCGACACCGGCGCAGCCATCCCCGCGCAATGGCAGAAATTCGGTCCATATCTCGGCCGGGTGCCCGGCCAGCTTGACGGCGTGGCGTACGGCGTCTGCTACAACTTGGACGACGCTTACAACTACGACTACCTGTGCGGCGTCGAGGTGGCCGACTTCTCGAAGCTGACCGCGGAATTCAGCCGCCTGCGCATTCCCGCGCATCGCTACCTCGTGTTCCAGCACCGTGAACACATTTCCGCCATCCGCAGCAGCTGGAACTTCATCTGGACCAAAGGCGTGCCGGAATCGGGCCACGAAACCGCGGACGCGCCGTTCTTCGAGCGCTACGGCACAGACTTCGACATGCGCACCGGCAACGGCGGCGTGGAGCTGTGGGTGCCGATCAGGTAAGGCTTGCCGAGGCCGAGGGCGCCGCCGTAAGGCCGGTATACCGCTTGATCGTGGCAGCCGGCCTTGCGCCTGTGCGCGCATAACGGCCTTTTAGCTTGTCCCGGGGGGAATCAAGCTAGTAGTCTGGGCGCGTGAGCTGTCTCTACAACAATAATAAGTCGCATCGGCCAAGCTGGGCTGCGTGAGCGAAGATTTCCGACACACGCGCGAAGAACTGCTGCAGCTTTGCTACCAGGAACTGCGCACGCTCGCCCATCGCATGCTCGCCGGCGATTCCGCATCGTTCCGATTGCAGCCGACGGAGCTGGCGAACGAAGCGGTGTTGCGCGTGCTCAAGCTGGAGCGCATGAACTGGAAGGACCGCGCCCATTTTCTCGCCACCGCTGCGACCATCATGCGCCAGGCGTTGCTCGATGAAGTCCGGAAATTCCGTGCCGGCAAACGACAGGCGCCACAGGTCATGACGACCTGGTTCGACCCCGGTGTCGCGACCATCGACCTGGATCTGGAACGGCTCGATGGTGCGTTGACGCGCCTCGCCCAAGTGTCGCCCGAGCGGGCGCGGCTGGTGGAGCTGCGCTTCTTCGCAGGCTTGACGATCGACGAGACTTCCGACGTGCTGCAGATTTCGCCCGCGACCGTGAAGCGGCAGTGGGATGCGGCGCGCGCGTGGCTGCTGCGTGACGTGAATCGGCCGAACGCCCCCGCGCCGCAATGATGGATAGGCGGCGCTTTCTGCAACTCGGCGCCGCGGCGCTGGTCGTTGCCGAACGTACTTGCTGCGCCAGCGAAGCAACCGCCCCACTGCTCGATCGCAGCGGACGGCTGCTCGCATTGGTGCTCATCAACGGCAAAGGTCCGTTTCATTTCGTCGTCGACACGGCGGCGGATCGATCTGCGCTCTCGGCACGCGTCGTCAACAAACTCGGCCTGCTGCCGACGCACGGCGCCGGCATCGCCGTCAACGGCACGACCGGCAGATCCGTAGTGCCCGGCGTCCGCATCAGCTCCCTCGAAGCGGGTGAGTTGCTCCTCAAGGATCATGAGTTGCCCATTCTGTCGCCCTCCGCGCTCGCCAATGCGGATGGCATTCTCGGCGTCGAAGGCCTGGCGAACATGCGGCTCGACATCGACTTCGTGCAAGCTCGCGTGACCATTGCGCCGTCGTCGGGCGAACCCGCGGCGGCGGGTTTCACGGTGCTCACGTTCGAGCCGAAATTCGGCGGCTTGATCGCCGTCGCTGCCAAGGTGGGAAACATCGATGCGAAGGCTATCGTCGATACGGGTGCCGGCCGCACGCTGTGCAATCGCGAATTGCAGCGCCGCCTGCGGCAGATTCGGCAACTCAGCGCCGAACCCCTGATTCGCGGCGCAACGGGCGAGATGGGTAGCGTGGAGTCGGGCGTCGTGGCGCAGGCCATTCAGCTCGGCCCCATTTCCCAAGCCGGCCTGCCGGTCGCATTCGGCGACCTGCCGGTATTTCGTGCCTGGGGCCTGGAGGCCACTCCCGCCTTGCTAGCGGGAATGGACCTCCTGGGAAAGACACGTCGTCTGATCGTCGACTACAAACGCTCGGAACTACACTTGCTGCGGTTGTAACGCTCAGTCGATGCCCGGCCGGTACGGAATGAACGGCGGTGTCGAGATGTAGAACTGCCCCGTGCGGCTGCGCGCGATCACGATGATGGGCACCGGCAGGCCGACCACCGCGGACGGGAAGCCCGGCGGAGCATTGTAGTCGTAGACTGAGTAGAAGCCGCTCGGATACAGCAACTGCACGCAGTTGGGCGCCAGCGAGAAGATGCAGGGCCGCGACGCTTCGTGCACCGGCTGCGAGCCAGCCGAGGCCGCGTCGTTGCCCGAGTCCGACAGCGCCTTGAGCTTGTAGAAGATCTTCGCCACCGAGGCCACGCTTTCCGCGAGGCTCGACACGCTGAGACCCTTGATCTCATCCACCACGTCCTGCACCGGGGAGACGGTTTCGGGGCCGAGGAACACCACGTCGTTGAGGATGGGATATTTCTCCTCGAAGTCGATGCCTTCGATCATGGAATACGGCTGGCGGAAGGCGCGGATCGACAGCGATCCACCGGCCACCACTTCGACCAGTTCCTGCGACGCCAGCGACTGCCGCAGGTGCGAAGCCAGCATCACCAGCAGCGCGCCGCTCCGCGCCTGCTTCATGATGTCGTTCTGGAACTGCTGCACGACGTTGATCTGCTCGACGACCTGGTTCACGGCCAGCGTCGTCAGCTGCTCACTCAACGTCGAGTAGATATGCGCCTCGGGCGGCGTCAGCGCCGCAAGCATGCTGTCCAGTCGAGGTGCCGATGGCTGCAGCGCAGCCGTCCGCTCTGGCATACCCGTCGCGCGGCCCATTTCATCCATGAGCGCATCCATCCAATCGGGAATCAGCCGCGAGCCCAGGTAGGAATACTCGGACTGTGCCTGGACCATGCCGTACTCGCTCGGCGCGAGCGCCGACAGCGGCTCGATGACCGTGGACAACTTGCCGACCAGCGTGTCGATGGCCGCGTGCGGCGTGTGGCTTTCCTGCAAGCCTTCGATCAGTTCGGTCAAAGCGGCCACCGAGTTTTCCAGCACTTTCACGTTCAACGCGTCTTCCGGCGTCGGCACGACGCCGAAGCCCGCCATGTCGCTGACACGCGGCGGCAGCCCGCCTTCCGGAGACAGAGGCGATGACAAGCGCAGATACGTCTGATCGAGCGCGCGCCACTGCGTGACAGCTTCACGCGTGCGAGTGACCATCATCACTTGATCGCCCGCACGCGCCGCGACCCGTGCGGCGCGCATGGAGCTGCTGACCTGCGCGACGGTTGCAGCGAACGCCGCGAACGAGCCCACATCGACGTTGCTCGTCGCGCTGGCCGGCGCGGCAATGACGAACTCCGCGTTCGCGATCCGGCCTGTCACCGGGTCCGTCGCAGTGAGGCGGAAGGCGCCGCGCGTGTCGCTGTTCGGCGTAATCGTCGCACCGCTCACCATCGGGATCGCCCCCAAGCGCGGACCGATGCCGGCGATGGCCAGCGTTGCGCCCACAAAAGTGGTCTCGACCTGATTCTGGTCGACGGCGACGATGCTCGCCGTGATCGGCTGATTGGCTGGCGAGTAAGCACGGTTCAAGCGCACCACCAGTCCCGTGCCCAGCGATATCGTCAACGACGCGTTGCCGGGAACCACTTCGGTACCGGCCGGCGGTGTCTGCGCGATGACCTTGCCCGCGGCGATCGTCGTGCTGTACTGGCGAGTGATCGCAGTGGTGAAGCCGCGCGAATTGAATGCACTGCCCGCCACGGTTTCACCCTGGCCAACGACGTTCGGCGTGATCACCGGCGCCGGTCCCTTCGATACCGTCAATCGAATGTCCGCGTCCTTGGCGACAGTTGTCGTCGCGACCGGATCCTGCCCGATCACGGTGCCCGCTGGCTGCGGTCCATATACTTCGTTGAACTTCGCCGCGAACAGGCTCTGTGCCTGCAGCGTTGCGTTCGCCGCGTCGAAGGTCTGGCCCACCAGGTTCGGCACGGTGCGCGATTCCGTGGTCAGATTGATCATGAAGGTTTGCTCGGCGCTGCCGCCGCGCGAATCCGTGGCCACGACGACGATGAAGCCCATGCCCCACGGACATGGATAGCCGTAGGAGCCGCAGGTGAAGTCGAAGTCGATGCGGCCCGTCGTCGCGTCGATGTGCGCCCAGCTCGGCGCCGACTTGAACGAGTATGTGATGACGTCGCCGGGATCGGCGTCCGTCGCGGTCACCTGGTAGAAGTTCAGCCAGCCGAAGCGCTGCCACAAAGCGCGCGGCGGCATCGACGTGAATTCCGGCGGCGCATTTTGCGGCGTGATCTCGATGAACACATTGGCCGGCGCGGAGGTCGCCGCGCCGTCGCTCGCCGCATAAGTAAACGACGTGCCGAGTGCGGCGCGCGAATCGCGCACCGTGCCAAGCTGCTTGGGATTGCGGAAGCTCTTCGGCACGGCAGTGTTGAAATTCACGTGGCCGTTATCCTCGACATCGCCCTGCATGAAGTTCGCCTGGTGATGAATCTTCGGACCCGGCAGCCAGTTCTTCGGCGCACCGCTCAACATGATGTAGCTGAGACGATCCGGACCGGAGACGTTGGTCGCAACGATGTCAGCATGGCCGTCGTTGTCGGCGTCGATCACCTGCACGCCGACTATGGAGCCGTAGCTGGGATGCAAGCCCTGCGATGCGTAGCGGACCTTCACCTCGCCGGTGCGGCCGTTCAGCACCAGCACGCCGGTGGTGGTGTTGGTCACGACTTCGGGAGTGCCGTCGCCGTCGAGATCGTACACCTGGGCATTCGCCGCGCCCGAACGCGAGCCTGGCTCGGTGTTGTAGTTGCTCAGTCCCACTGGAATCTGGTACGTCCATTTCATGAGGCCCTGCGCGTTCAGCATCATCACAGTGCCCTGCGTGTTGATGACGAAATCGGGTGCGCCGTCGCCGTCCGCATCCGCGACGGTCAGAAACGCCGTCCAGTAGAACGGCCAGTTGATGCGGCGGATCTCCGTGCCCGTCATGCCGTCGCGGATGACGAGTCCATAAAAGCCGTCGTAACCTTCACCGCTGTAGCCTTGCTTCGGCGATGCGTAGTTCTGGATCACCTCGGCGCGGCCATCGCCGTCGAGATCGGCCGCCAACACTTGCGCCGGGTCGTACTTCGATTGCCACAGCAGGGTCCAGACGCCGCCGACGCGGCCCCACACGTCGCTGCCTGAAACGATTTCGAGCTGGCCGTCGCCGTTCAAGTCAGCCGCGAACGGCGCGGTCTCGCGCATCGGATCCCAGGAACCGCTCTGATAACTGTTGGTGTCATTCGGCGCGGTGAGGAACTGCTGCACGCTGCCGTCGAGGCCGCTCATGAGGACAGTGACGCGGCACGCTCTATGCTCATCCGACTCGACGCCGGTCAGGCCGCGACAACCCGCGCCACGGATCGTGCCGGTCGGATCGTTGTACGCACTTTCGTCGCGGCTGATGACCTTGCGGAACATCAGCGTCGGCGTGCCGTTTGCAGTCAGTCGCGCGACGTGCATGCTCGCCCAGGACGTGCCTTCGTAGACGTGCTTGTCACGCTCCTGGGTTGGCACGACCCCGCCAGCCAGCCGCACGTCGGGATGTGCGCGCGACACCTGCGGCGACATCCATTTCACTTTTCCCGTCGTCGCGTCGAAAGCGAATATGCGATCGACGCGGGCGTCGCGCGAGCAGCCTGCGAAAGCGCCGACGTATTCCAGCTTGCCATCATCATCGACGTCAGCCAGCAACGGGACGGTCGTGCTGGTGAAGTCGAAGCGGCAGTCTTCGTAGCCGGTCTGGTCGAAATTCCAGAGCGTCGCGCCGGTGCGGCCGTCGATGGCGCGATCGCCGATGAACTGGCTGGTCAGCACCAAGTCCGCCGCGCCGTCGCCGTTGACATCGCCCATCACCGGGAACGAGCCCACCCACTGGCCTGACGCGTCGGCGCGCCACATTTCCTGCACGGCCATCGTTGCTGGAGGCAGCAGCGACGGCGCCTGGAACGTGAACGAGCCGTTCGCGTTGAAGTTCGTCAGCGTGCCGAGGGAAGGATCGCTGCGCTTCGACGCGGTGAGGGCGGCGTCATCGGGATCGACGTCGTTGCTCAAGAGGCCGGGCGCGGCGATGGTGAGCGTCTCACCAAGTTTCACCGAGTACTTGTCGTCGCGCGCAATTGGCGCGGCGTTGCTGCCGACGGTGACTTTGAACAAGCCCGCCGCGAGCCCACCCCGTCCGTCTGTCACGCTGACCTTGACTGTGGACGCACTCGTCTGCGTCGCATCCGGCTGCCAGCTCAGCGTATTGCCGGCGAGCGTCATGCCGCTCGGGCCTTGCAGCAGCGATAACGTCAGCGTGTCGCCATCCGGATCGGTTGCGCTCAGCACCTTCGTGTACTGCGCGAAGGCGACCGTCGCATCGTTCGACAGCGCACCGAGCTGTGGAGCGCGATTGCCGTTCGTCACGGTGACCCGAAACGCTGCGGTATCGCTCAAGCCCGCGGTGTCGTGCACCGAGAGGTTGAACACATGCTGGCCGACCTGCGCGTTCGAAGGCGTCCACGACAACTGCGACGCGTCGAGCGTGGCGCCCGACGGCGCGGCGCCGAGCGCGAACGTCAGTGCATCGTGCGGATCAGTATCGCTCGCGGCAATTTGCAACTTGAGCGTACTGCCGAGCGCGATAGTTCGATCCGCGATGTCGGCGAGCTGCGGCGCGGCGTTGACTGCTGGCTGCACGCTCACCATCACGTCATCGGAAGCGACTGCCTGGCCGTCGCTCGCAGTGAGCCGCAACACGTAACCGCCGGCGACCGAAAACTCCGCGTTCGTCGAGGTCGACGCCGGCGTCGCGAAGGAAACGGGCCCGGGCCCTGAAACGACGACCCAGCCCACGACCAGATGCGCGGGTGTCGGGCGGCCGTCGTCGGTGACGGAACCATTCAGCGACCACGCCGCGACGCTGTCGCGATACGGCTGTTGGAGGAAACTATCCGCGCCGGCGTTCACGGTGGGCGCAGCATTACCGGACGTCACGGTCACTGTGACTGTCCCGGTGTCGCTCGCCTGTCCATCGCTCACCACGTAGTCGAAAGTCGTGACGCCGCTGAAGCCCGCCGCTGGCGTGAAGCGCAGGCCGCCTGCAACCGACGTGACACTGCCATTCGCGGGCTGCGTGAAGCTCGCCACGCTCAACACGTTGCCCGCATCGGCATCGGTGTCGTTGGCGAGCACGTTGATGTCGACCGCGTTGCCCGACGGCGTCGTCGCGGCATCGTCGCCCGCGACCGGCGCGTGATTCGGCGGCACGTCGATCGTCACGATCGTCGTGTCGGGCGCGCTGTTCGCGAAACCATCGTTGACGATGAGCTGCACGACGTACAAGCCGGCCTTGTCCGGCGCGAACGACGGCTGCGGCGTGTTGGGCGCATTGAGCGCTGCCGCGCTGCCGGTCGGCCTGGACAACCATGTCCATGCGAAGGTCAGGGCGTCATTGTCGGCATCGCTGGAAGCACGGCCGTCGAGCACGACGCTCGTGCCGATCAACGTCGTGCGATCTTCACCAGCATTGGCCAGCGGCGCGGAGTTCGCAGTGCTGATCGTGACTTCATCGGGGGTACTGGTGAGCTGGCCGTCGGAGACGGTCAATCGAAATGTGTAACTGCCGGGGCGATCGAGCACGATCGTCGGCTTGGCGGCAGTTGCGCCGGTCAGTGTGGCCGTACTGCCGCTGGGGGCGGACACGATGCTCCAGTTGAATGACAACGCGTCAAAATCCGGATCGGCGGAAGCAGAGCCATCGAGCGTCACGGCAGCGTTGCGCGCGACGGTGCGATCCGGCCCCGCATTCGCGACCGGCGTGGAATTGAGCGTCGAGATGCGCACCACGTCGGGCAGACTGTCGATGTACCCGTCGTTGACGAAGAGCTGGAATTCATAGGTGCCGCCGCGATCCACGGTGAACGTCGGCATCGGCGCCGTCGTCGCGGCAAGCGTGGCCGTGCTGCCATTGGGCTTGGAGAGCGGCACCCAGCGATACGTGAGTGCATGGCCGTCGGCATCCGTCGAACCTGTCGCATTCAGCGTGACGACGACGCCGGTGCGCACCGTCTGGTCCGGTCCGGCGTTCGCGACCGGGCGCGTGTTCGCGGCCTGTCCTTCGATGTTCCAGGTGAGGTGGCTCGGGTTGAACGCAACCAGGCGGTTCTGGCGCAGCGTGAATGTGTCGGTGCTGGTCAGCGTCGTGCCCGCCCCCACCGTTCCCAGCACGACTTCGTTGTCGAGGATGACCGTGTTCGCCGACGCGCTCGCGACGAACGCGGTGGCGCCGTTGAAGGCGCCGCCCTGGTTGGTCACGCGTATCCGGTAGGTGAAGTCGGTCAAATCGCGCGAGAAGCGCACGCTGGAAACCTGGATCAGCTCGATGACGTAGGCCTGCGATTGCGCCAGCGCCATTTGCGGCACGCTGGCCAGCGTCGCCAACAACGCCAACAGGCCCGTGAAGACTCGCCCGAGCAGCGGCCGGGCGCGTGATGTGATGCGCATAGGTGTTTCGTTGTTGGAATTAATTGCGGCGGCGGCGTGCGACGCACGCGCCGGCCAGGGCGAAAGCCAGCAAGCCAAACGTCGCCGGCTCCGGCACTGAAGTCGGCGCAGCGGCACGCAGCGTCGTGAGGCCGGAGTCGACGACGGTGAAGGTCAGCGAGTCGAGAATGTCGAACGGCTGCGAACCGGGCACGTCCAGGCCTAGCCAATCGAATACGACGGAGAAGCCACCGAGGCTGTCGCCAGCCGCGAGGCCGCCGTCAAGGGCGAGGAAATCGATGAAGCCGTCGTCGGGCAGCAGCGGATCGGGCTGTGCGATCAGTCCGTCCCAGCCGGCAGGGCCGATGAGATCGGTGAGGTTCGCGTACAGATCGCGATCGAAGAACAGCGTGAACTCATCGAGCGGCGCGCTCAGTGAGTCGTTGGCCAGGGAATAGTCATACCGCCAGGAGTCGCCACTGAGATGAGTGGCCTCGTAGGTGATGACGGTCGCTCCGGCGGGAGCGCAGCAACACACGGCAGCGACAAACGCAGCCAGCAATCGAATACACGCAAACATTGAATTGACTCCCCAGTCAGTGATGGCCTCATCGAGGTACTGAACCTGGGTCGCCCGCGCCAGTCACCCAGCACGATCCGTGCCCACTCCGGTAAAACCCGATGATTCCTGAGTTGGCAACCGCCCCCGCCGTACTTCGTTGTAAAGCCGTCCGTCAGTAGGGCGGCGCCAGTGGCTTTGCATATTTCTCTACGCCAGAAGATTGCGGCCCAATACGCGCACACAGCGCGACATCGATTGCGGGCGACCCCGCTGCTGCGACGTATTGGTCCGCACTTAGGTATAGGCGTAGCGCCGCGCCAAGCAGCTCATCGATTTTTGAACTGCACCGGTTCGTGCCCGCCACAGTGCGCTTAAGATTGCGCACCGTGGATATCCAACGCGAACGCATCGCCCTGCATCAGCTCGAAGAGGCACTCCTGTGGCCGGCGGACGAGCGCATCGCGCGCCTGCAAACGCAGCTTGCCGGCGAGCCCGATGTGCTCACTATCGTCCTGGAGCTGCTGCAGGCCGCCGAGTCGGCGGAAGAGTCCATGCCGACGGCGCTGGCGATCGGTGCGGCCATGCAGGACACGCCGCCGCCCGAACGGCTCGGTGCGTATCGGCTCGGCCCATTGCTGGGACACGGTGGCATGGGGCGGGTGTTCAAGGCGGAGCGCGCCGACGGCGTGTTCGAGCAGTCCGTCGCCATCAAGCTCATGCGCAAGACGCTGCTGCCCGGACCGGTCACCGAGCAGTTCGCGCGCGAGCGGCAGATCCTCGCCCGCCTGCAGCATCCCAACATCGCACGCCTGTTCGACGGCGGCATCGCACCCGACGGCCATTCTTACATCGTGATGGAGTTGCTGTCGGGCCGCGCGATTACCGAATATGCGGCCGATCACAACCTCTCGCTGCGCGCAACCCTCGAACTGTTCCTGCAAGTCTGCGCAGCCGTGCAGTACGCGCACGCGAATCTCGTCGTGCACGCCGACATCAAGCCCAGCAACGTCATGGTCGGCGCCGACGGCGTGGTCAAGCTGCTGGATTTTGGGGTGGCGCGCGCGCTTAACGATTCAAAGGGCGATGCCAAGACGGCGACAGCCAACAATTCGCTCGGCATGACCTTCGCGTATGCAAGTCCGGCGCGCCAGCGCGGCGCGGCGCCGACTATCGCCGACGACGTGTATTCGCTCGGCGTGCTGTTGCATGAACTGCTGACCCGATGCCGCGAAGTGCCGGCGGACATGCGCTCCATCGTCGAACGTGCGCGCGCCGAAGAAGTCGAGCAGCGTTACGCTACCGCCGACGCACTCCGGGACGACATGCAGCGCTGGCTCGACTCTCGCACCGTGCATGCGCACGGCCTGGGGTGGCGTTACGTTGCAGCGAAGTTCGTCGCGCGACATCGTTTCGGCGTCGCGAGCGGCATCGCCGCCGCGCTGGTGCTGATCGCGGGCACGATTGCGCTTTCGCTCCTGTATGTGCGCGCGGAACGCGCCCGCCACCAGGCAGAGCAGCGTTTCACCGACCTGCGTGCGCTGTCGCGCTTCGTGCTGTTCGACGTTTACGACCGCCTCGAAGGCGTGCCGCGCGCATTGGAACTGCGCCGCGACATGGCCGACGCCGGCCAGGGCTATCTCGATCGCTTGTCGCAGGATCCGCGCGCGCCGCAGGCCGTGCGGCTGGAAGTCATCGAAGGCCTGCGCCGCCTTGCGCAAGTGCAGGCAATGCCCGGCGTATCCAGCCTCGGCCTCGTGCCGCAAGCGCGCGCGAACCTGGATCGCGCCGAGCAGCTCGCCACGACGCTGCCCGACGATCCTGGCGAGCTGCCGACGCGCATGCTCATCCTCGGCCGTATCGCGCTGGATCGCGCCACCATCGCCAGCGCGAACGATCTCGATTTCCAGATCGCACAGCGTGCGTTACAGCGCAGCCGCAAGCTCGCCGACATGGCGATGCAGCGCGCGCCCAACGATCCGCAAGTGCTGCTGCTGGACCGGGACTGGTCGGTGGCCATGGCCGGCACTTTGTTGTGGCAAGGCAAGTATGCGCAGTCGCAGGCAGTGGCGCGCGAAGCGCTGGCGCGGCTGCCGCGCAATCTCACCAATGGCCCCGAGCAACGCGCCGCGCAACTTCAGCATGCACGTCTGCTCGACATCCTGGCAGAGGGCATCTACTACGGCGGAGATCCCGCCGGCGCCGAAGAGCCCTATCGCGATCAACTGAAAATACTGCAGGAACTGTCGGCAGCCGCACCACGCGACGTCAGCATGAGCCGCAGGGCGTCGCGTGCGGGCTGGGCGCTCGGCGTGACGCTGCTCGAAATCTCGCGACCAAAAGAAGCCGAACCGATACTGGCGCAGGCAAGCGCGATCGCGCGCCAGCTCGCGCAGCTCGACCCGGACGACGCCGAAGTGGCGCGCAACATGGACATCGTCACGCGGGCGCATGCGCAGGCGCTGATCGCACTGCATCGTTACGACGAAGCGCTGCCGGTCATGCAGTATTCGGCCGAAGCGAGGCGCGCGCGCGCCGAGCGCGCGCCGGACAATGCAAGCCTGATCCGCGATTACGCGATCGCGCTGGCCGGCTGGGGCGATGCGCTTGCCGCCGCGGGAAAAGTGGAGCAAGCGTGCCGACGGTATGACGAGGCCAGCGCGACCTTCGAGCAGATGCGCGCCGGCGGCCGCCTGCCCGATCTCGATCAGGACTACTCGGTGAAACTGCTGAACGAAAGTGCCGGGCGCTACTGCCGCTGACGCATCGCACTGCGATTACGCACATTCCGCTAGGCGCACTCGCGCACGAATCACGTAAGGTCGCTGCCATCAGTACTTGACATGCATGCTGCATCGTTTCACTTGTGATGCGCGTTGCAGCCAGTAGCGACAACGTGCCTGACTGTCGCTGTTCCTTTATGCAGCTTTCCAATCTCATCAATCCTGAAGCCGAATCACAGTATCGCGAGCACTCGCGCGACACCGTTGCAGAAAATCATCCGCGGCTTGCGTTGCGCGTGCTGTGTCTTGGCCTCATCGTGTTCGCCATTCTCGTCGCGGAGTTCGGCGCGATCTATGCGGGTGGCGCACATCCGGAGAACCTGGCGATTGCGGTCGCCCAGGCCCTGGCGCTCGTTGCGGTGATCGTGCCGGTCGCCTACCTGGTCGCGCTGCGGCCGGCCGCTGCAGAACATGACTTGCAGGTCGCCCGCCTGACAGCGCAGCTCGGCGTCTTCAATCAAGGCGCCATCGTCGCCGTCACCGACGGACGCGGCCGCATCATCGAAGTCAACGACCCGTTCTGCAGCCTCAGCGGGTACAGCCGCGCCGAGCTGCTGGGCCAGAACCATCGCATGCTGAACTCCAGCCATCACCCGCAGGCCTTCTTCATGGAGCTGTACCGCACCATCACCACCGGCGAGGTGTGGCGCGGCGAAATATGCAATGTGGCCAAGGACGGCTCGTACTATTGGACTCACACGGCCATTGTTCCGACGCTCAACGGCGCAGGCAGGATCGTGCGCTACACGTCGATCGGCGCCGACATCACGGCGCGCAAGCAAGCCGAGGAACATGCCCGGAAGCTCGGCGAGCACCATGCGCGTGCCATCCAAGGCTCCGGCATCTGCTTGTGGGACTGGGACTTGGTCTCAGACAGGTTCGAAGTCAACGATCAATGGGCGTCGCTGCTCGGCTATTCACGCGAGGAGATCACGCTGACCACCGCCGACGTGTGGCGCGATCTCGTGCACCCGAAGGATCTTGCACAGGTGCAGCTGCGGCTGGACCGCCATTGCCGCGGCGCGCTGCCCGTCTTCGAATGCGAAGCGCGGCTGCGCCATCGCCGCGGTCATTGGGTCTGGGTGCTCATGCGCGGCGCCGTCGTCGAACGCGACGCGTGTGGCCTCGCGCTGCAGGTGTCCGGCCAGTACTTCGACGTTACAGCGGCGAAGGAAGCGGCGCAGCGCACGCAGCAGTCCGAGGCGCTCCTCAAGGCCATCGTCGACGTGCTGCCGCAGCATGTGTTCTGGAAGGACCGTGAAGGCAACTTTCTCGGCGCCAACCGCGCCTTCAGGACCGACAGCGGCATGGACGAGGTCATCGGCAAGAACGATCGCGACATGCCTTGGGCCAGCGGGCGGGCAAACTCCTTTCGCGAAGGCGACCGCAAGATCATGGACAGCCGCCAGCCCGTGCTGAACCTGGAAGAGCAAGTCGCCGGCGCCGGCGGCGCGGTGAAGTGGCTGACCACTTCCAAAGTCCCGCTGGTCGCGGCGCGCGGCGATGTATGGGGACTGCTCGGCGTCTCCCAGGACATCACGACGATCAAGCAGACGCAGACCGACTTGATCGATGCGATGGACGCGGCCGAAGCGGCGAATCGCGCCAAGGGCGAATTCCTTGCGACCATGAGCCACGAGATCCGCACGCCGATGAACGGCATCATGGGCTTTGCCGACCTGCTGCTCGACACCACCCTCGACACGGACCAGGAAAGTTTCGCGCACATGATTCGCGACTCGGCCGGCGCGCTGACCACCATCATCGACGACATCCTGGATTTCTCGAACCTCGAAGCCGGCCGCATCAGCGTGCTCAAAGCGCCATTCGACGCGGCGGTCGTGGCGCGCGAAGTCATCAGTCTGCTGCGCCCGCACGGCGCGCAGAAGGACATCCGATTCACGCTCGAATGGAATGCGGGCACGACGCAGCGCCTGTACGCCGACGCCGGCCGCTTCCGCCAGATACTGCTCAACCTCGTCGGCAACGCAGTGAAGTTCACCGCCAGCGGTCACGTCGCGATCAAGGCATCGCAGCAGGACGCCGCCACCGTGCTCATTGAAGTCGAAGACACGGGCATCGGCATTCCCGAAAAACACATCGATCGGCTGTTCACCCGGTTCACGCAGGCGGATTCGTCGAACACACGCAAATACGGCGGCACCGGCCTCGGCCTCGCGATTGCGAAACAGCTCACCGAACTGATGGACGGCAAGATCGGCGCGCGCAGCGTCATCGACGTCGGCTCGACGTTCTGGTTCACCATGCCGGCTGCGCCGGCTGAGGAGATCAACAAGCCAAAGCCGGTCACCGCAGCGCGCGCTGCCCATATCACAGGCGACATCTCGGACACGGCAATTGCGCAACAGCGCCGCGTGCTCGTCGTGGAAGACAACGCCGTCAACCGCATGCTCGCGCAACGATTGCTCGTGCGCCTCGGCTGCGTCGTGGATCTCGCGGAGAACGGCCGCATCGCCTGCCAGCAGATGGAGAACCAGCGCTACGACCTGGTGCTGATGGATTGCCAGATGCCGGAGGTCGACGGGTTCGAAGCCACGCGCCTGATCCGCACCGGCGAAGACCGCGGCCGCGCCCGCACACCGATCGTCGCTCTCACCGCCAATGCCATGTCGCAGGACCGCGAACGCTGCCTCGCCGCCGGCATGGACGACTACCTGTCCAAACCGTTCGCCGCAATCGACATTGAAAGAACGCTCAGAAGATGGTGCGGAGATTGACCTGCAGTCAGCTGACGGTGACGGTCAGCCGCACACCGAGCGCGCCCATCAACTTGCGGATGGTTTCATAGCGCGGCTTGGCACCGGGCGTCAGCGCCTTGTACAGGCTCTCCCGCCCAAGTCCTGAATCCTGCGCCACCTTGGCGATACCGCGTGCCCTGGCTGCGGTGGACACGGCGCGCAGAAACACATCAGGGTCAGGATCTTCGAGCGCCACGGCCAGGTATTCCGCGATGACTGCATCGTTGTCGAGGTACTCAGCGGCGTCGAAGCGCGCGTATTTTGCTTTTGCCATGATCAATCCTCCAGCTCACGCGCCATTTTCAAAGCCATCCTGATATCCCGGTTCTGCGTGGACTTGTCGCCGCCCAGCAGCAGGAAATAAACGGTGCCGCGCCGACGCGTGAAGTAAACCCGATAGCCGGGACCGCAATGAATGCGCATCTCGCTCACGCCTGCGCCGATCGATACACAATCGCCGAAGTGACCGAACTCCGCCGCTTCCACCCGGGCGACGATCCGCACCCGGCCATTGATGTCACGCAACTTCATCAGCCACTCGCTGAATTGCGCCGAACGCACGACGGTATTCACGCCTGCCTCAGTGTATCCTTACGGATACAAAATGCAAGCGCGCCGGAATACCTTGGAACTAACAGCAACATCCTTGTCTCCCGCTCGTCTTCCTTGACCGAAGCTTTTCTATCTCACCGCTTAGGCGAGTGGTCAGCCGATTTCTCGGCATTCGCGCAGAAATGGCGCGCCGGTAGTGGCGGACCGCTCGATCCGCTTAGTCTCGCGCTCCCGGGCGTACTGCTGTGCGCTCTGAGTCGATATGTGGGCGGTCGGTGTCGGGATCCGCCCTCCCAGTGCTCGTCGACTCGTGCGAATATTCGCTCGAATCCAAGGCTCTCACTTCCGAGGACACGCACATGAAACGTTTGCTGCTGGTGGGTCTAATGTCGACCGCCGTTGCGCTTCCCGCCCTGGCCGCGCTGAAGGTGGGCGATGCCGCGCCCGACTTCACGACGCAGGCGTCGCTGGCCGGAAAGGAATTCACCTTCTCGCTGAAAGACGCGCTGAAGCAAGGCCCGGTCGTCGTCTACTTCTATCCGTCGGCGTACACCGGCGGCTGCAACGTGCAGGCACATAACTTCGCGGTGAACTACGACAAGTTCGCCGCGGCGGGCGCCAGCGTCGTCGGCGTGTCGCTCGACAACATCGCGCGGCTCAACGATTTCTCCGCCGATCCGGAATATTGCGCCGGCAAGCTGCCCGTCGCTTCCGACGCCGCAGGGTCGATCGCCAAGTCGTACGATCTGAAGGTGAATGCCGGCCCACCCGGCATCAAGGATACGCGCGGCAAGGAAATCGGCCACGGCTTCGCCGAGCGAACCACGTTCATCGTGACGCCGGACGGCAAGATCGCCGCAACGGTCGGCGGCGTTGCGCCGCTCGAGAACGTGCAGAAGGCGCTCGAAGCCGTGCAGAAACTGCCGGCGAAAAAGAGCTGATCCTGAAGCAGTTCCAAGCAGGTTGGGCCGTGATCGCGCGGCCCGCCTGCATCTCCGCGGCGCCGTTCACCGCGCCGCTCAACTCCCCGCAGATGTCATCCACACGCGCAGCGAGCTGCGGTCGTGCCGCGCGGTGATACCGATGCGCTCGCCCGCATGCGTTTCGCGGGCGCGCTCGAACGGAAAGAAATTCACGAACCATGATGAGTCCGCACCCGGCGAGGGCCGGTTCTCGAACTGCGTGGCATCGTCCAGCTCCAGCATGATCCATTGCGCGATACCGTTGATGCGCCCGCCGTGCGAGATCAGCTCCAGAGCGCGCCGCTGTTTCAAGTAGGGACCGCCGGCGCGAAAGTCGAACGAGAACACGTCGGCGGCAGTACTGCGCAGCGCCAGCCTGGCGCTGCCGATCTTGATGCCGCGATCGGGCGACGACAGGCGATTGAACGGCGACAGGTCGAAACCCGCCACCATTCCCATGCGAAAGCGTTCCGACTCCGCATCGTCGCTCAACGCCACCCGCACGTGCGCGCGCGCTGGAATCGCCACCGCACCGGGCTTCATGAAATGCTGCGTGGCGTGCTCCAGCGCCGGCAGCGCGCCTTCGCCGATGCGGTCGCAGCCGACGATCTCGGAGATGAGAATGTCGGCACGTCCGTGTAGATCCTTGTCCACGTCGAGCTTGGTCGAGTGCTTGGCGATGACGCGGATGCGGTCCGCGTAGCCATTGTGCGCAACGATGTCCTTGGCCGCCGCAGCGACCGCGGGACTGCTCTCGCAGGTGACGACCTCGGCCGCGCCGGCGCGCGCCGCCATCATCGCGAGCAGGCCGGTGCCGGTGCCGATCTCGAAAACCTTGCAGCCTGGAAACACGGCGCGGCGCAGCGCGGCTTCGTAGGCGTTGTTGCGCGCTTCGTCATGCACGAGCCGGAAGTGCCAGCGCGGCACGTCGATGCTCAATACGTCGGCGGTGAGCGCACGCACTTCCTCGTCATGCGGCGCGAGATCCAGCGCGCGCAGACTCAATTCGTGCGCCAGCTGCTTGTGGCCTTCGACACGCACCACGCGCGCCAATCTCGCCATGGCAATGGGCTTGCCCTCGGCCTGGGCGACCAGAGCATCGAGCCCTTCGGCGGAACTGGACGCGGTGCTGTGCGTGGGATCGATTTTCAACTACATGCTCCTGGCGGCCGGCGCGGCGGCGCGCATCCTTGCAACAAGGCGGGAGCGAGTCTGTAGGTAATTCTGCTGAGAAATCGGGGCGACACGACTAGCGGGGCGGATTCGCGCGCCCCTTCATTCACGGCGCGCGCTCTGTCCGGAAAACTCCATCACGCCATCGTTCACCGCAGCGAATTTCAGGCTGAACAGGTCGAGCAGGTAGTTCTGATAAAGCCGCCAGGGCTTGCGCGAACCTTGCTTGGGCATGATGGCGCTGGCGCGCTGCACGTACCCCGAAGAAAAATCGATCCACGGTTGTGTCGTGACCGTCGGATCGCTGTTGCGCGGCACACATTGGCGGTAGCCCCGTGCTTGCATGTAGTTGAGCAGCCGACACACGTACTCGCACGTAAGGTCGCACTTCAGTGTCCACGATGCATTTGTATACCCGAACGACGCGGCGAGATTCGGCACGTCGCTGTACATCATGCCCTTGTAGTTCAGCGTTCTGGCGAAATCGACAGAGCGCCCATCGACGCTCACCGTCATGCCGCCGAACAACTGCAGATTGAGGCCTGTCGCGGTGATGACGAGATCGGCGGGCAGCTCCGCGCCGGATTCGAGCTTGATGCCGCCGGGCGTGAACGACTCGATGCGATCGGTCACGACCGCGGCGCGGCCCTGCTTGATCGATGCGAAGAGATCGCCGTCTGGAACCAGGCAGAGGCGCTGGTCCCAAGGGTTGTAGCGCGGCGTGAAATGCTTGCCGACGTCGTACCCGGGGCCGAGCGCTTCGGTCACGCCGTCGAGAATCATCCTTTTGATGCGCTCGGGCCGTCGCCGCGCGAGATTGAAGAACAGCATGCCGAGCAGCACGTTCTTCCAACGCGTCAGTGCGTACGCCAATTTCCCGGGCAAGTATTTGCGCAGCCCGTTGGCGATCGCATCCTGCACGGGCCGCGACACCACGTACGTCGGCGAACGCTGCAGCATGGTGACGTGCGCGGCAACCTTCGCCATCGCCGGCACGATGGTCACGGCAGTGGCGCCGCTGCCGATCACGACGACGCGCTTGTCGCGATAGTCCAGGTCGCGTGGCCACTGCTGAGGATGCACGACGCGGCCGGTGAAACGCTCGATGCCGGCAAACTCTGGCAGGTAGCCGGCCGCGTAGTCGTAGTAGCCGCTGCACATGAACAGGAATTTGCAGGTGAAGCACACCTGCTCACGTGACGGACCCTGCTCCGCCTCCACTGTCCAGCACGCCTGCGCTGTCGACCATGAGGCGTGTTTGACGTGAGTCCGAAAACGAATCCTGCGATCGATGCCGTAGTCACGCGCAGTCGCACGCACGTACTCGAGAATGGACGGCCCGTCGGCGATGGCCTTGGCCTGGGTCCACGGCCTGAATGAATAGCCTAGCGTGTACATGTCCGAATCCGAGCGCATGCCCGGGTAGCGAAACAGATCCCAGGTGCCGCCGATGCATTCGCGGCCTTCGAGGATCAGGTAGCTCTTGCCGGGACAATTCGCCTGCAGATGGTAGCCGGCGCCGATGCCGGAAAGCCCGGCGCCCACCACCAACACGTCCACATGTTCGGCAACCATGGGAGCAGCGTGGCTTAAATCTGCTGCTGTTTCCAGCGCCCTTGCTTGAACAGCACAGCGGTCCACAACGCCAGCACGGAGAACGAGAGAGGTATCGCCACGAACACGCCGGTCGGGCCGAAATTCAGCGGCTGCGCGAGCACCCATGCGAGCGGCACCTGCAGCAGCCAGAAGCAGAAAAGATTCAGCCGGGTCGGCGTCCAGGTGTCGCCGGCGCCGTTGAACGCAGCTCCCAGGCACATGCCGGCCGCGTAGATGGGCAGAGCGACCGCGACGACCCACAGCGCGCGCGTGCCATGCGCAAGCACAATCGGATCGTGCGTGAACAGGCTCACGATCGAATGCGCGAACACCACGAACACCACGCCCACGATGCCGAGGAACAACGTGTTGTAGCGCGTCGCGATCTTGACGGCGTCTTCAGCACGCTGCGGCTTGCCGGCGCCGAGGTTCTGCCCGACCAGCGCCGCGCCGGCATTCGCCAGTCCCATGGCAGGCATCAGCGCGAACATCACGACGCGCATGGCGATGGTGCAACCCGCCAGCGCCGAACTGCCGAACACCGCCAGGATCTTGAACAAGCCGATCCAGCTCGTCGTGCCGATGAGCAGCTGCGCGATGCCATTCGACGCGGTGGTCATGATCGTCCGCACGTCTTCCCTCACCAGCTTCAGGTGGCGCAACCGCACACGTACGCGGCTGTGAAAGCCGGCCAGATGCCAAAGCTGGTACAGCACGCCGACGCCGCGGCCGATGTTCGTCGCCACGGCCGCACCGGTCACGCCCATTTCCGGAAACGGACCCCAGCCGAAGATGAAGCACGGCCCAAGCACGATGTTCAGCGCATTGGCCAGCCACAGCGTGCGCATCGCGAGCACCGCATCGCCCGCGCCGCGAAAGATGGCGTTGATGAGAAAGATCAGGAACACGGTGGCGTTGCAGCCGAACATGATGCGTGCGAAATCTTCGCCGAGCGTGACGATGGCGTCGGCCGCGCCCATCAGCCGCAGGATGTCGGGCGCGAAATAGCTCAGCACCAGCCCCATGCCGGCGGAGACGAGCACCCCGAGCACGACGATCTGGCCGGCCGCCTGCGCGGCGCGCTCCGGATCCTGTTCGCCGATGCGGCGCGCGACGATGGCCGAAGCCGCGATCGACAGGCCGATCGCAATCGCATAGATCAGCGTCATCACGGATTCGGTGAGGCCGATGACGGCGATGGCATCGCTGCCCAGCCGCGATACCCAGAACACGTCGACCACCGCGAACAGCGACTCCATGATCATTTCCAGGACCATGGGCACGGCCAGCAGCAGCACCGCGCGATTCAGCGAAACGGTGGTGTAGTCGTGATGCTCGCCCTTCAGCGAGAGAGCGACGATACGCCAGAAGGACAGCTCGGCTGGCCCGGCGCTGGGAGGAGTGGACATGATGGGTCAACCGCGGACGGGGCGGCATTGTACATGCCGCGTCGCGGGACGGAATCGGCGAGGCAGGATCAGAGGTTGCGCGAACTCAACGTCGCGGCGGTCAGCGGCACCGTGGCCGACTCCACCCACTTCTTGACGCGGCGGGCGTCGGCGATCCGGGTCTTGGTGCCAGAGGAGTGCAGCAACACCATCAGCACCGGGCGATCCTGGATCAGCGCCTTCATCACCAGGCAGCGGCCGGCATCGACGGTGTAGCCCGTCTTCTGTACGGCGATTTCCCAATCCGGCAGCGCGACCAGCGAATTGGTGCTGTGGAACTCGACCAGTCGCCGGCCGATCATCACGGCGTAGCTCTGATAGGTCGAGTACTCGCGAATCACTGGATTGAACGATGCGGCGCTGACCAGCTTGATCAGATCGGCGGCGCTGGAAACGTTGAGGCTGGACAGGCCGGTGGGATCGGCGAAAAACGCGCTCGACATGCCCAGCGCCTTGGCCTTCACGTTCATGGCGTGGACGAACGCGGTCAGCCCGCCCGGATAGCTGCGGGCCATGGCATGCGCGGCACGATTCTCGGAAGCCATCAGCGCCAGGTGCAGCAGTTCATCGCGGGTCAGTTCGGTGCCGAACGGCAGGCGCGAGCTGGAACCCTTTTCGGTGTCGCGGTCCTCTTCGGTGATCGTGATCTGCTCATCCAGCCCTTGTTCGCCTTCGAGCACCACCAGCGCGGTCAGCAGCTTGGTGATGGACGCGACCGGCATGGGCACGTCCGCGCGCTTCGAATACAGGATGGCCGCGTTCGCTTCGTCCATCACGATGACGGAACTGGACTTGAGATTGAGCTTGCCCTTGATGCGCAGGGCCTGGACACCCATCTCGCCCAGATTTGAGGCCTTGCCCGATGACGCAATCCCGGCAGCCTCAGCGGCCGACATCGAAGGCCCGGCGCCGGCGGTGCTGAAAAACAAGCCGGCGGTGACGGCGAGCAGCAGGCCGGGGAGAAAGTGTGCGGTGGTTCGCAAGAGGCAAGGGTTGTTGTTCTTCATTGGCCGCGCGGTTCTCGAAAACTTTTCCCCAAAACGATTCAAGGCAACATAGTACAAAAGGTTGCGGCGAAAGTAATCGAAGCGCCGCGCCCAGACTGTGAGCTTTTCCCCGTTCGCGCCACTGCGAAACCCCGAAATGCAACGTAACGACGAGTGCGTGACTCGTCAACACATCCTGTACGGGGGGCGTCTAGCGAAATTCGGCGGCGATCAGCCGACCGATGGAGGCGTGCACGGGTTCCAGTCGCTCGCGCGGCAACGTCGATTCGCTCATGTAGACGGCGGCGACGATGGGCTCCCTACCCGGTGGCCACAGGATGGCCACGTCGTTGCCCGCCAGGATGGTCCGCCGCGCCAGGTTCGAGTCAATGCTCGAATCAAGGGTTGAACAGGAGTACGAAGTCGGGTCTGGCATATGCACTTCCTCATGCATCGGGCTGGCGATGCAGAAAGACAGTGCGCGTTCATGGGAAACCGGTCGCACGCGGAGCGAGAACGGCCGTTCCCGCTCGCGGCAGATTACTTCTTGGGCTTGCTCTTGGACTTGGACTTGTCGGCGCCGGGATCTTCGATGGATTCGACCAGTTCGGTGTCCAGGTCGGGCACTGCAGGTACGTCCTTCGCATCCGCCACCAGCGGCTTGAGCTGTTCCTGCAGCTTCGCGGCCAGCGCGTGCAGATCCTTGTACTTCTCGACGAGCTTGCCGCTGCTCTTCTTCACTTCCTCGGTCTGCTGTTCCTGCTTCTTCTTCTCGGCGCGCAGCGTGTTGAGCGATGCCTCCACCACACGGCGGGCATCGGCTTCCTCCTGCCTCTGCTTCTTCAGCAGGTTCATCTTTTTCAGCACATTTTCCGGCGTGTCCGCCAGGGCCACGTTGATGGCCTTGAGCGCTTTGTCCTTTTCGGCCAGGCCGTCCTTGAACTTCTGCAGTTCCTTGGCGGCGGCAACGCGCTCGGTGGCCAGGCCGTTGGCCGTGTTTTCGGCCTTGGTCGTCAGCTCGGCATTGGCGGCCTGGGCTTCAGCCTGCGCGCGCAGCGCGGCGGTGAGCTTCTTCTCCATGGCGGCGATTGTCTGCCGGGCCTGCTCCTGGGCGGCGATGACGTCGGCGTCGGCCTTGGTGAGCTTCTTGACGACACCTTCCAGGGCGATCTTGAGTTCTTCCTGGGTGGTTTCGGGCTCGAGCTTCAAGGCATCGGTCGCGGCCCGCATCAGGACTTGCTTGCTGATGGCGAGCTCTTTCCACACTTTCAACTGCATCTCTAACTGCGCTTGATCCACATTGCTTCCTTCGGCTATCGAATTGGGGACGAATCGAGGGTTGACGAATTTCGGGGGCGCGGATTGTAGTCCAGATTGCGGCCGCAAGCGGAGCGTCGCCGCGGCGAAGGACTGTGAAATATTCGAGCCGCGCGGCCGGGCAGGCGGCGGAGCCTTGATTTTCAAGCAATTGAGCGCGCCGGATCCGCCCGCGCCGGCGATTTTATGACAGTTTCGGGAGGTACCGGCCCGCCCGTGGAAGCATGGGAAGGCCGGCAAGTAGCGCCAGCCGCGCGTCGCGGCGGGCCGGACGCGCCGCGGTAGGTGTCAGCGTTCGTTCAATTTGAACTGCACGCGCACCAGGGTGCGCTGCGGGTTCGGTCCGGCAGCGGCGCCCGGCTCATATTTCCATTGCCGCACCGCGTTGAGGGCGGGCCGCGCGAACAGGTGCTTCATGTTGCTGTTTTCGACCCGCGGTTCAAGGACGTCGCCGGCCGGCGAAACGACGAAGCTCAGGTCCACCCACCCTTCGATGCCGCGCAGGCGTGCCTCACCCGGATAGTCGGGGTGGATGATTTTGATGAGTTTCGGCTCCGCCACAGACGCGGCCGCCTGGATGGGCGAGGTCGCTGCAAGAACGGGATTCGGCGCTGATTCAACCGCGGGCGGGGCCATTGCTGCCCCGGCGGTTTCGCGCGGCTTGGTCTCCATGGTCCGCTGTAATGCAACGCGTTGCGTATCATCGGCGACGCGTTTCTGTTCCGCCCCCGCGAGGGACTGATTCAGCACGGCCAGATCGCTCTGCGTCACGCCGACTTGGCGGGCGCCGGCGATCAATTTGCCCGCGGTGTCGAGCTGGCCACGTTCGATCGCCTGCCTGGCGTCAGCAAGCATGCGGCCTTGCATCGCGCCGCTGTCGATGTTGGGCTGCGTCGATAGTTGCGGCGTGGCTTTCTCCGGCCTGACCGCAGGCGCGATTGGAACATCGCCGGCCTTGCGCGGCGTACGTTTTGCGACGTCCGTTGCCACAGCCTGCTCAGGCTCGATGACCGCGGGCGCGCGCACTTGCGGAAATTGTTGTTCGAGCCGGCTGCGCAGCTCGGCTTCGAGCGGCACGAGCCGTACATGCCGGGGCCGCACTCGCCGCACACCCTGCAAGGCATTCACCGCTTCGGCGAACCGACCCTGCTCGATCAGCGTCTGCGAATCGCTGGCGAAGTGATCGGCGATCTGATCGATGCCCTGCTTCGCTGCGCCGTTGGCCGGATCCAGCGCGAGGACGGTGCTGAAGTAATGCAAGGCGCTGCGTTCGGCCGGTTCGATGTAGTGGCCGTCCGTCAGCGCGGCATTCGCCGCAGACAGGTTCGATGCGATCAACTGGCGCGGATCGATATCCGGCATGCGCTGGAGCATCACCCACCACACCAACGCGCCGACGGCGGCGAGCGCCGCGACAAATACCACCCACGACGGCCGCGCGCTGCTCGGCGGCGGACGCGGCGCGTCCACTGCAGCCGCGAGTTCCGCCGAAGTAGCGCTCGCGGGCTCGACACGCACATCCTGAGTCACATCGTTGTTGCCGCGGAAGCGTTCCTTCTTGGCTGGCGCCTGCGGCGCGGGGGCCTCTTGCACAGGCGCGGGAGCGGAAGCCGTTGCATCACGCGCGCGCTGCGGCGATTCGGCCGCGTCCGGACGCGGACCCTGCTGCGATTTGCGCGCGGCGTATTCGCGACCCGCGGAGTCGATGACGATCTTCGCGAGTCCTGCCGTCAGCGGCTTGAGCATGAAGCGGTCGACGGCTGCCGATGCCATCAGCGACACCAGCACGTTGTCCTGTCCGCGACTGCCCACGGCAATGGTCACGACCGCAGGATCGTGGGGACGCAAACGCTCGGTGATGCGCGTGAACTCAGCCTGCGTGAGCGCTTGATCGGTGATGAGGATGGCGCATTTGCCCGCAGCGGCAAGCTCGCATGCGGCATCCAGATCGGCGGCGGCGGCGACGGCATGTTCGCTCGCGACCATCCTGCCGACGGTGTCGGCCAAGCTGGCGTCCGTAGTCAAAACAACGATAGGCGCACCGGCTGGCTCGGCATCCACAGTGGCGCGCAGCAGCGGATATTCGCCGGTTTCTTCCGTGTACGCGTCGGCCGGCGGCCGGAGAACGTTCTCACGGGCCTGCGTGAATTGCTGCGCCATGCTCATAGGTACCCCTGGTAAGCGGAGTCCTTGCCGCTGCGACTTTGTTCTGTACTGCATTATCCCTGGACGACTCATCGGGCACGTATACGTGTTAACGACCCCGGGGGGAATCGGTCGAAAGCGCTAGCGCCCTATCATTTGCGGCTATTTTTGGCGCTTTGCGTCATGAGCCGGTCGAGATGAGTACGGATGTGCGCCGCCTCGGCCGCGGTGTTCGCCAGTGCGATGGCGCGGTCGAATGCCACGCGCGCTTCCTCCGCGCGGCCGAGTTCCAGGAGCAGCGCGCCCTTCACGCCGAAGAAATAGAAATAGCCGCTCAGCCGCTCGGCCAGTGGCTCGATCATCGCGAGCGCCGCGGCCGGTCCGCGCACCTTGGACGCGGCGACCGCCCGGTTCAGCGTCACGACCGGCGACGGCTGGGCGTTTTCCAAAGCCGCGTAGAGCAGGTCGATCTCCGCCCAGTCCGTATCCTGAGCGTGCGCGGCGTGCGCATGCACACCGGCGATCGCGGCCTGTATCTGATAAGTGCCGGGACGCCGATGCCGCAGTGCTTTGTCGATCAGCGCGAGACCTTCGGCGATGGCCTCGCGGTTCCAGAGAGTGCGATCCTGGTCTTCCAGCAGCACGATGGCGCCGTTCGCATCGAGGCGCGCCGGCGAGCGCGCATGCTGCAACAGCAGCAGCGCCATCAGTCCAATGATTTCCGGCTCGCCCGGAAACAGGCGCAACAGCAGCCGCGCCAGGCGGATCGCTTCTTCGCACAGCGACACGCGCATGTGCTCTTCGCCGCCGCTTGCGGAGTACCCTTCGTTGAACAGCAGATAGATCATCGCCGCAACGGCGCCAAGCCGTTCGGCACGTTCCACTGCACCCGGCGTCTCGAACGGCACGTCGGTCGCGCCGATGCGCTGCTTGGCGCGCGTGATGCGCTGCTCCATCGCGCTCTCGCCGACCAGGAAGGCGCGTGCGATCTGCTTCACGGTGAGACCGGAAACGATGCGCAGCGCGAGCGCCACCTGCTGCGTCGCCGGCAGGTCGGGATGGCAGCAGATGAACAGCAGCCGCAGGATATCGTCGCGATAGTTGGCCGCGTCCAGCCGTTCGGCCAGCGGCACTTCGGCATCGTCGAGATTGGAGATCAGTTCGTCCGGCGGCAGCGGCTCATGCTTTTTCTTGCGGCGGATTTCATCGATGGTGAAATTGCGCCCGGCGAAGATCAGCCAGGCTGCCGGATCGCGCGGCGGACCGTTCACCGGCCAGTTCTGTAGTGCCCGCAGGCAGGCTTCCTGGAATGCTTCTTCGGCCTTGTCGAGATCCCGGAAATACCGCAGCAGCGCGCCGACGGCTTGCGGGCGCGCGGCAGTCATTGCGGCATGTATCCAGGCGATGTCCGTCACGGATTCCTCCTTAAGGTGTCGTCTATAAGACGCACCCGTCGAGGACGATCCTACATGGTGCGCAGCGCCAGTTTGATGATCCGCTCCTGACAGCTCTTCTGGTCAGCTTTTTTGGCCGAGCAATTCGCTCTTATGTGCTTCGAACAACGCGCGCACGCTCGTGGCCGGACGGCCCGTGAGCTTGGCGACATCGCCGCTGGTCACCGCGATCGCCGGACCGCCGAAGCCGCGACGCGCCGCGGGTGCGTTCGCATCCGCGGTGATCACTTCGATGGGCTTGCCGGTAACAGCGCTGGCGGCAGCAGCGATCTCGCGCAGACCGACGAGATCGGGGCCCGTGATGTCGTACGCCTTGTTCTCGTGGCCCGGGCTGGACAGCACCGCTGCCGCCGCGGCCGCGCAATCCTCGCGCGTGACGTAGCCGATGCGGCCGTCGGTCGCCGGCACGGCGACCTTGCCGTCGGCAACCATCTTCGCCCCCTGCTGCACCAGGCCATCGGAGTAGATCGAATTGCGCAGCATCGTCCAGGTCGCGCCGCTCTTCTTGATTATCTCTTCGGTCTGGTAGTGATCGCTTGCAAGCCCAGTGGTCTCACCGTGGCTGATTGCGACGTACGAGGTGTAGGCAATCTGTTTGACGCCGGCTGCGACGGCCGCATCGATGGCGCGCTTGTGTGCGTCGGGGCGCGGACCTGCGCCGCCGCCGATGCTGATCAGCAGCATCTTCGTGCCGCCCGCATACGCCGCGGGCAGCGATTCCGGCTTGGCGAAATCGCCGAAGCGCGTCGCCGCGCCGAGCTTCTTGTACTCATCCAGCGTCTCGGGCGTGCGACTCACCAGGATCAGGTTCTGCGGTGGCACGCCGCGCGCCAGCAGTTCCTTCACCACCAATCCGCCAAGCTGGCCGGATGCGCCGGAGATGATGATCTTGTCCGGCGACTTGCTGTCGACCTGGGCACTGATACACGCGGCGCTGATCAGCAGCGCGCCCCACGCCAGCGCGACGACGGAAAGTGTGCGCATTCGCGTAAAGAAGGTTTGCATTTGTTGACGTTCGCGGTTGCTGGGCGATGTAGGCGGAAGCGGTCGCCATCCTAGCCAAGTTCCTTTGCAACCTCCACGCCCACACCGACTTAATGGTGCCGGATTCTGCTAATTTTCACCTGCTTCGAACCCATCCGTTCCGCCGAGGTCCGTTCATGCGCAACCGCATTCTTCCACTGCTGATCCTGTCGCTGGGCATTTCATTGGGCTTTGCCGCCGCGCCCACCTGGGCCGTGCCCGAAGGCGCGATGCCGACATCGCCCGCGGCCGGTGGTCAAGACGACGAAGGCAAAGCCAACCTCGCCTACAACATCGGATTGTCCATGGTCGAAACAGGCGATCAGGCGACGACCGCTGCCGATGCGGCAACCGACGATGCGACTCGCAAGACAGCACTCGAAAGCGCCCGCGCCAGCTATACCGAGGCGCGCGCAAAATTCCAGGAGGCAACCAGGCTGAATGCGACCATGCCGGGCGCCTGGAACATGGTCGGCTACACCGAACGCAAGCTTGGCAACTACGACGAGGCGCTTGCCGCGTACGAGCGTGCACTCGGGTTGAATCCCAACTATGCGCAAGCCATCGAGTACCGCGCCGAAGCCTACCTGGGCCTGAATCGCATCGACGATGCCAAGCAGGCCTACCTGGATTTGTTCGCGTCCAACCGCGCGCTGTCGGAGCAGTTCCTGGGCGCGGCGAAAAAATGGGTAATGGCGCGGCGCAAGGCTCCCGGCAACGCCAGCACCGCGGTCGTCAACGACATGGATCGCTGGGTGCAGGAGCGCACCAGGATCGCGGCGAAGACCGCAGCGTTGACGCGCGAAGGAGCAGCGGCGAGCTGGCGATGAAGCTTCCCGTCGTCATCGCAGCGGCTCTGCTCGCATCGTTGGTTGTCGCCGCAGACGCGGCGACTTACGACTGGCAGTTGCCGCGCGGATTCACCGAACCCGCGGTGCCGGCCGACAATCCCATGTCGACGGCAAAAGTCGCGCTCGGCCGCCGCCTGTTCTTCGAGCCGAAGCTGTCGGTGACGGGCAAGTTCAGTTGCGCAAGTTGTCACGCGCCCGAGCGGGCGTTCGCGGATCAACGCGGCGTCTCCATCGGAGCAACCGGCGCTGCGCTGCCGCTGAACGCAATCGCGCTCGTCAACGTCGCCTACAACGTCAGTTACGGCTGGTCGAAGCCCGCCGTGCGTTCGCTCGAAGCGCAGATGCTGGAGCCGCTGCTGAACGATCATCCCGTGGAAATGGGCATGAAGGGCCGCGAGCAACGCGTGCTCGCGGAGCTGGCTGCGGATGAGTCATACGCCGGCGCATTCGCCGCGGCGTTCCCGGCAGAGCCGGCGCCGACATTCGAACACCTGGTCAAAGCCATCGCCGCCTTCGAGCGCACGTTGATCTCGGGCCACTCCGCATTCGATCGCTATGTATTCGGCGGCGACCACGCAGCGTTGTCGGAGCAGGCGAAGCGGGGCATGGATTTGTTCTTCGCGCCGGACGTCGGTTGCGCGAACTGTCATTCGGGATTCAACTTCTCCGGCAACTGGCGTGACGCGCAAGGCGCGACCGGCGAACCGACGTTCGCGAGCAACGGCACGAGCGAGGAACGCATCCGCGTGCCGACACTGCGCAACGTCGCACTCACCGCGCCTTACATGCACGATGGGCGGTTCAAGGATTTGGCGGCAGTGCTGGATCACTACGCACATCCAGGTACACACGTCGATACAAGATTGCACACGCTGAAAGTCGATCCGGCGCAGCGGCAAGCATTGATCGAGTTTCTGGAAAGTCTGACGGACGAGACGTTCGTCGCCGCGACTCTGGCCTCCACTAGCGCCGCCACTCCGTCCCACCCCAGCGCCACGACTCCGGCCCCTTCCCCCGCTCCGCGGGGGAAGGTGGGGATGGGGGCGCGGCTTGAACCAGCCGCAACATCTGCACGAGCCGCGCCCTCCCCCTAACCCTGCCCCGTGAAACGGGGGAGGGAATCGCGCCGAGTAACCCTCCTAGCAGAGCGGTGGAGGGAACCGAAGCCGCGCAGCAGATGCGCTCTCCGCTACAATCACACGATGTCCGCATCAACAGTCAATCCCCTCAGTGAAGCGCCCCGCGCAATGTGGCCAGGTGTGCTGATGGCAGCTGTCGGCGCGGTCGCGTTCGCCGGCAAGGCCATCATAGTCAAGCTTGCGTATCGCTACGGCGTCGATGCGGTGACGGTCATCATGTACCGCATGCTGTTCGCGTTGCCGCTTTTCCTGACGCTCTCGTGGTGGGCGGGACGCGGCCAGCAGCCGTTGACTGCGCGCGATTGGATGCTGCTTTCGGGCCTCGGTTTCTGCGGCTACTACCTGGCAAGCTTTCTGGATTTTCTCGGCTTGCAGTACATCAATGCGAGCCTCGAGCGCTTGATTCTCTATCTGAATCCGACGGTCGTGCTCGGCGTGGGATTACTGCTGTTCAATCGGCCCGTCACACGCCGGCAGTGGACCGCGCTCGCCGTCAGCTACATGGGCGTGCTGCTGGTGTTCGGCCACGACATCAGCATCAACGGCTCGCACACGGCGCTCGGCGCGCTGTTGGTGTTCGGCAGCGCGGTGAGCTACGCCTTGTATCTCACGTTCAGCGGCGAGGCGGTGCAGCGGCTCGGCGCTCTGCGGCTCGCAGGTATCGCGACGAGCATCGCGTGCGTGATGTGCATCGCGCAGTTTTTCATTCTGCGTCCGGTGGCGGCGATGGCGGTCGCGCCCGAAGTGATCTGGCTGTCGCTGCTCAACGCGACGCTATGCACGTTCTGCCCGGTGCTGCTGGTGATGCTCGCAGTCGAACGCGTCGGGGCGGGTGTGGCGTCGCAGGTGGGACTCATCGGTCCGCTGTCGACAATCCTGTTGAGCGTGGCCATCCTTGACGAGCCGCTCACGGCGTGGATGATCGCCGGCACCACGCTCGTGCTGGCCGGCATCTGGATGCTCACGCGCTTGAAGAAGTGACCTCGTTGTTCTGCTCGTTCAGGTAGCGCTGCAGGCACGCATCCAGCTCAACTCGATTGATGGGCTTGGTCAGGTGCTCGTCCATGCCGGCCTCCTTGCACGCGATGTCGGCCCCCTTCATGGCGTGCGCGGTCAGCGCGATGATGGGAATGCGCTGCCCGGCGGTTTCGCGGCGGCGGATTTCGCGCGTGGCTTCGTAGCCGTCGAGCACCGGCATCTGGCAATCCATCAGGATGAGATCGTAGCGGCCGCTCTCCCAGGCCTTCACGGCGGCGTCGCCGTCCTGCGCGATATCGACGCGATAGCCAAGTTTTTCCAGCGTCCGGCACGCGACCTTCTGGTTCACGGCGTTGTCTTCGGCGAGCAGGATGTGCGGGCGCACGCCGGCGCGATGCGAACGCAGCGCATGCCGCGTGATCATCGGCTGCGATTGCATGTGCCAGGACTGCGCGTCCGCGCCGAGCACCAGCATCAGGCTGTCGATGAGATCGCGCTGGCCCACCGGCTTCAGCAGGTAGCCGGCAAAACCGATATTCGCGAAGATATGGCTGTCGCCGCGCTGCCCCGATGACGTCAGCAACACCAGCCGCGTGTCCTTCAGGCGTTCGTCCGCAACGATCATGCGGCCGAGGTCCGCGCCGTCGCACACCGGCATCTGGTGATCCAGCAGCGCGATCGCGAATGGTTGGCCTGCCGCCTGCGCCTCGCGCAGCTTCACCATCGCTTCCTCGGCGGAGCTGACGCACACCGCGTTTATCCCGCATAGCGTGAGCTGGCCGGTCAGCACTTTGCGGTTCGTTGCGTTGTCGTCGACCACCAGCACGGACTGGCCGCGCAATTGCGTCGGTGACTTGCGGCGCACGGCACTCGCACTGGAAGAAACACCAAACCGCGCGGTGAACCAGAACGTCGAACCCTTGCCTTCTTCGCTGCTGACGCCGCTCTCGCCATGCATCAAGGCGGCGAGGCGTTTGACGATGGAAAGACCCAGGCCACTGCCGCCGAACTGCCGCGTCGTCGACGCGTCCACCTGCACGAACGGCTGGAACAAGGCCTTGACGCGATCGGCCGGAATGCCCATGCCGGTGTCGCGCACTTCGCAGCGGATCATGTAGTGGTCGGCGTCGTGTTCCAGCATCCTGATGTCGATGGCGATCTCGCCGTGTTGCGTGAACTTCACGGCATTGCCGCCGAGATTCAGCAGGATCTGGCGCACGCGGCCGGCGTCCCCCTTCAGCACGGCGGGCACCTGCGGATCGATCAGCGCCGTGACTTCGAGGTGCTTGGCGTGCGCCTGGATGGAGAGCAGCCGCGCGACGTCCTCGACGGTGTCGCGCAGGTCGAAGTCCACGTGCTCCAGCTCGAGCTTGCCGGCTTCCACTTTGGAGAAATCCAGGATGTCGTTGATCACCGTGAGCAACGCCGTGGCGCTGTCGCGCACGGTTTCGGCGTAGTCGCGCTGCATCGCGTTCATCGGTGTTTCCAGCAGCAGCTCCGTCATGCCGATCACGCCGTTCATGGGCGTGCGGATTTCATGGCTCATGTTCGCGAGGAACTCGCTCTTGGCACTGTTGGCTGCGGCGGCGGCCTGCGTCGTCTCGATGAGCGCCATCTGGTACTGCTTCTTCTCGGTGATGTCCTGATCCGATCCGGATACCTTCAGCAGCGTGCCATCGGCATCCCGGACGCAGATGCCGCGCATGCGGAACCAGCGCCAATCCCCCCCCTTGGGCAGGCGCCGCACCTCGATGTCGATCGGCAAGCCGCCTGCGACGTGCTGTGCGATGACTTCCCGCATGATTTGGTGATCGTCCGGGTGTGTGGTGCTCAGCAGCAATGAAGGTTCGGCGAGGAAATCCGCCTGGGTGTAGCCGAGCATCTCGGCGAAGCGCGGCGACACCCATGCCTTACGTGTCTTGGGGTCGATCTCCCACAAGCCGTCGTTGGCGCCACGGATCGCGCGCTCCAGCCGCGCTTCGGCTTCCTGAAGCTTCAGCTCGGTCAGTTTGCGCTGCTCGATGCTTTGCGCGGTGCCGCGGACGCGACGTGTGCCGGTGACCGAATCCACGACGACGCGCCCCTGCGCCAACGTCCACTTGTAGGCGCCGCCGGGTTTGCGCGCCATGCGGCCTTCCACTTCGTACGGAACATCTTCATGGCGCACCTTCTCGATCATGGCGCGCGTTTTCGCCTGATCGTCGGGATGATGCATGGCGATCAAATCTTCGGCAGACCTGTCGATCGTCTCGAACACCTGCGGCGGCGGCTTGCCATCGGGCGTCAGTGGCGTCGGCATGTCGACCGAGAACCGCATGTTGTCCAGGTCCAATTCCCACGTATAGAAGGAGGCGGCCTTGGAGGCGTCGCGCAGGCGTTCGTCGCGCGCGCGCAGTTTCGCTTCCAGATCCTTGACAGCCGTGATGTCGAGCATCAGGCCGTAGATGGCCTGGATCCGGCCCGATTCGTAGTGCGGTTCGACGTAGACACGCGCCCAGCGATAGCCGCCGTCGGGCATACGGATACGATATTCGAGTACGCTGGCCTGCGGCTGCGAACTCATCACCTGGCGTACTTCCCGTATCACGCCGCGATCATCCTCGTGTATTACACCCATCCAGTCGGCCAGCTTTACGGTGTAGCCGCCCTCGCCCGCTGCGCCCGCTGTGCCCGCTTCACCTATGCCGCGCAGCACCAGCGTGGAGCGCGAGCACTCGATCAGGCTCTTGCTTGGATGCGTAATGAACATGCCGGCGCCGGCGCTGGCCAGCGAGCGCTCCGCCATGTCGAGGCGCCTTTCCATGCGTTCGCAGCGCTGCAGCAGCGCGCGGCCGCGTAATACCCAACCCGCCGCAAATGCGGCGCCGACGGCAGCAAATCCCAAAAGCAATGTCGTCAGCATGTGGGGTAATCGTGGACACGCGCACGGCAGTTGGAACCGCGATAGTGCCTCGGATTTCCCTTACGGGTAGTCGTGGCAATCCGCTGCTCAGGGGGCGAACACGTGCGTCTCCCGGACAGCCCGCTGAGACTGTCGATGGCATGAGGCGGTTTCATGGTGCCGGACACTGCATGCCCCAGCACCGTCGTCGACATCATTTCCATGTACGCACCGATAGAGAATTGTTCGACTCGATCGACCGGTCGATTGCCGCAACCATCATACGGCATCGTCATGCGACGTTTCCTTCGCCAGGAATACGGCGATGACGGTGATCACCGCCATGCCGATCAGGTACAGCGCGACCGGACCGCCGTGCCCGTATTTGCGCAGCAGCGTCGTGGCGATGAACGGCGCCAGTCCGCCGGCCAGCACCGTCGCAAGCTGCGAGCCCAGCGACGCACCGCTGTAGCGCACGTCGGCGCCGAACATTTCCGACAGAAATGCGCCCTGCGGCGCGTACATGGCGGCATGCGACACGGCGAACGCGAGCACGAGCGCGATCGACACCAGCGACGCCGAACCCGTGTCCAGCATCCAGAACAGAGGATAGGCGAACAGCGCCGTGGTGATCGCGCCGAACAGATAGACCGGCCGTCGGCCGATGCGATCCGACAATGCGCCGTACAACGGAATCGCGACCAGCTCGCAGGCGGCGCCGAGCAGGATCGCATTGAGCACGACGTCGCGCTCCATGTGTACCTGCTGCGTCGCGTACAACAGCACGAAAACGCTATAGATGTAGAACGCGCCGTTCTCCGCGATGCGCACGCCCATCGCCAGCAGCAGTTGTTTCGGATAGCGTCGCAGCACTTCCATCACCGGCATGTGCGAGTCGGCCTGCGTCGCCTTCATGCGCGCGAATGCCGGCGTCTCCAGCAGTTGCAGCCGGATCAACAGGCCGACCGCCACCAGCACGACGCTCACCAGGAACGGCACGCGCCAGCCCCACGACAGGAATTGCTCCGCCGGCATGCGCGCGAACGCCGCAAACACTGCGGTCGACAGCAGCAGGCCGGCAGGCACGCCGAGTTGCGGCCAGCTTCCATAGAAGCCGCGCGTGCGCGCCGGCGCATGTTCGACCGCCATCAGCACCGCTCCACCCCATTCGCCACCGACGCCGAAGCCCTGCGCGATACGCAGCACGACCAGCGCGATGGGCGCCCACACGCCGATTTGCTGGTACGTCGGCAGCAGGCCGATGAGAAAAGTCGCCGCGCCCATGATCACCAGCGTCATCACCAGCATGGATTTGCGGCCGATTTTATCGCCGAAGTGGCCGAACACGACGCCGCCGAACGGGCGCGCGATGAAGCCGACGGCATATGTGCCGAACGCGGCCAGCGTGCCGGTCAGCGAATCCACGGTCGGGAAGAACAGCTGATTGAACACCAGCGCCGCGGCAGTGCCGTACAGAAAGAAGTCGTACCACTCGATCGTGGTGCCCACGAGGCTGGCCAGCGCGACCAGCCGGATCGAGTTCGGTTTCGCAGCAGTCATGATCCCCCGCTCGACAGCTTCAGTTCTTATGTTGGTGCGCCAGTGACGCCAATGAAACACTCGCTACTGTAAGCCCATAAGCCCTCGGTGCACGCAATTATGCCCGCGGCTGGCCGAGGCGAGAATCAAGTTGTACGCTGGCCGCGCGGCACCTACTTCAAAGCGAGGCTTTTTTGATCAAGATACTCGGCATCTCCGGCAGCCTGCGCGCCAAATCCTTCAACTCCGCGCTGCTGGCGGCGGCCGTCAAGCTGCAACCCGAAGACGCGCAGATCGAGGTTGCTTCGATCCGCGACATCCCGCTGTACGACGGCGACGTCGAAGCCAAGGGCATGCCAGCCGCCGTCGATGCGCTGAAAGCGCGCGTCGTCGCGACCGATGCGTTGCTGCTGGTCACACCCGAATACAACAACTCTCTGCCTGGTGTGTTCAAGAATGCGATCGACTGGCTGTCGCGCCCGTCGGCCGATGTGAAGCGTGTCTTCGGCAACCGCCCCGTCGCCATCATCGGCACGAGCCCCGGTTCGTACGGCACGATTCTGTCGCAGCAAGGCTGGTTGCCCGTGCTGCGCACGCTCGGCACGCGACCGTGGTTCGGCGGACGATTACAGGTGGCGCACGCGCAGCAGGTGTTCGACGACACAGGCGAACTCATCGACGAGAAAGTGCGCGCGCACCTCGCGGAATTCCTGCGCGGGTTCAGCGCGTTCGCCGCCAGGCGGTAATCCACCATTCAACCCGAACGCATCTTCAGAATGGCCGGCACGTCGATGGGTTTGTCGTAGAGCCTGAACGCGGGTTCGCGGCTCTGCGAGCCCAGCATCGCCATGCGGTCGGCGAGTTCGTTGCCCTCGGTGCCCACGTGCGCGCTCACGTGGTGCAACTGCACGTCGTCTTTGATGCGGCTGTACACGGCGTAGGCGGCCTGGATGATTGCCAGGTTCTTGATCTCGCCGTCCGCCTTGCGCCAGTCCTTCTTCTCCCACCCCGGCGCCCATGTCGCGATGCAGTTGATCGCGTACTTCGAATCGCCCAGGACTGCGACGCTTTCGCCTTGCGCGATGAATTTTTCCGCCATCAGCAATGCCTCGTGCAGCGCGTTGAGTTCAGCCGTGTTGTTGGTGCCGTGCGGGTTGTGAAGTCCGTACCAGAGTTCGACGACAGTCTCACCGCGATACACGGCGATGCCTGAACCGGCGTGGCCGGGATTCGGATCGCACGCGCCATCGCAGTAGATACGCACGTCGACGGTCGATTCGCCAGCGTCGCTGGGCTTTTTAGCACCGCTTCTTGCGACAGCCTTTCTGAAAACGCGCGCCGGCGTGCCGGCCCGGTACGCCTGTTCCGCCTCGGCACGTGTCGGAAACGATTTGTAGCGCGCGCCCGCAAACCGGTCGACGGCGGCATGAGTGGCCGGCCAATCGGTAAAGATGCCGGTCTGCCGTCCCGACCACACCACATAGAATTTTTGCGCCACGAGTTACGACTGCGCCGGACGAATTTTCCGGCCATTGCCCGAATCGATCAGCGCTTGCTTCGCGATCTGCGGCGTCATCGCGGCGTCGCCGGCATGTTTCGCGATGGCGCACAGCAGGCGCACCGGATCGCTCTGCGTGGTCTTGCCGACCTGCGTCGAAAACTTCAGCTTGTGATGCTCGAAGGTGGCCCGCAATCCGTCGGCCGCGACGCGTGGCGCAGTGCGGCCGGCATTGCGCGGCCTGCGCTTGTCGTCCGCAATACTCTTGTCCGCCGCTTTGCCGGCCCGCGCCAGCCACGACTCGACATCCTTGCTCTGCGCGTACGCGAGCCCCGGCGCTCCGTGCAGCACGATGCTGATCTTGTCGAGCGCGTCATGCTCCGGCGCGGACTGGTTCTCTTTGTGCGCCTGCTGCAGCCATGCCGCAAGCGCAGTGGAGTGCTTGCGGAATGCGTTGATGGCCTGCTTCATCGTCTTGCCGCGCGGCCCCATGTCGAGCGCGTGCTCGCGCCGATAGCGGTCTGCGATGTTGCCGATGTGCTCGACGAAGTCGTCGGCGTCCTTGACCTGTCGGGCGGCCTTATCGAGCGCCTTGCTCGGCTTTCTTCGCTTCGGGGTGGCTTGCGGCATGTATCCGGGACGGTGGTGCGTTTTCGCGTAAGGCCACCATTCTGAACGAGTCGCGATTCAAAGCAACGTCCCGAGTTGCGTCCATGGCGCCGCGCAGTGGCTGCGCCGCCCGGCGCACCAGCGTGCTCTTGCCGAAAAGCGACTCCACCAGGTCCACGGCCAACGCCGCGGTCTTGTTGCGCACGTCCAGTGCTGGATTCAGCTCCATGATGTCGAGCGAGCCCAACCGGCCCGTGTCGGCGATCATTTCCATGCATAGCTGCGCCTCGCGATACGACGGACCGCCGGGCACCGTCGTACCGACACCCGGCGCGATGTCCGGATCGAGGAAGTCGACGTCGAAACTCACATGCAGGTGTGTGTCCTGGTCCAGGTCCGCCAGCGCCAGCTCCATCGTGCGCCGCACACCGATCTCGTCGATGTGGCGCATGTCGAAGACTTCCAGCCCCTGCTCGTGCACGAAGCGTTTCTCCTCGGCGTCGACGCTGCGGATGCCGACCTGGCGTATCCAGCTCGCATCGATGGCCGGTATCGACCCGCCCATCGACACCAGATCGGGCGGACCAAAGCCGCACAGACAAGCGACCGGCATGCCGTGAATGTTGCCGCTAGGCGAAAGCTCGCTGGTGTTGAAATCCGCGTGCGCATCCAGCCACAGAATGCGCAGCTTCTTGCCGGTCTCGCGGCAGTGGCGCGCGACGGCGCTGATCGAACCTATGCCCAGGCAATGATCGCCGCCGAGCAGGATCGGCAGCCGATCGGCGCTCAGCTCCCCGTGCATGGCGTCGTGCACCAGCCGGTTCCAGGCCGTGACTTCCGGCAAATGGCGGTAGCCGTTGCGCGGCGGCTGCCACGGATTGCCGGGACCGTTGAGATTGCCGCGGTCAAGCACGCGCAGCCCGCGATTCACGAGCGCCGCTTGCAAGCCTGCAACACGCAACGCTTCCGGGCCCATCGAAGCGCCGCGATCGCTTGCGCCCACATCGGTCGGCGCGCCAATGAGCGCGACGGTGCGTTTGGCCTTCATATTCGTGTCCTTTCTGTTCATGCGGGCACAACCTCGCGCGTGGGGCGGCTGTTCGGGCTCTGGGGTGATGGCGGCGGCACGGTAAGGCCACCGAACAAGTCCTTCGGATCGTCCAGGTTCGGCACCAGATCGAGCTGCTGCTGCGCGCCGAACTGTTCGAGATGCACTCGATGCAGGTAGCGCAACGACGAAAAATCCTCCAGCGCGAAACCCACGGAATCGAAAATCGTCACGTCCTTGTCGCTGCTGCGCGCGACGACCTTGCCGGACAGCACTTGCGCCAACTCGGTGACCGGATAGGAAGCCTCCACCTGCTGGATCTCGCCTTCGATACGCGACTGCGGTTCGAACTCGACCACGACGCGCACATCAGAGCGTCTGAGGATGCCGACGTGCAACTCGGTTTTGCCGGGGCAGTCGCCGCCGACACCGTTGATGTGCATGCCGGGCTCGATCATGTCCGGCGTGAGAATCACCGCGTTGCACTTGTCGGCGGTGATGGTGGTCACGATGTCCGCACCGCGTACGGCTTCGGCTATCGAGGCGCAGCGCACGACCTTCAGACCCGGCAGTTGCAGCCTGGCGAGATTGCGATCCAGCTTCGCCGTGGCGCGCAGATCGACGTCATACAGCCGCAGCTCCTGGATGCCGAGCATGTGATGAAACGCGATGGCCTGGAATTCGCTCTGCGCGCCGTTGCCGATCAACGCCATCACGCGGCTCGATGGCCGGGCCATCCAGCGCGCGGCAAGCGCAGACGTCGCCGCGGTACGTAGCGCAGTCGTGAACGTGAGTTCGGACAACAGCAACGGATAGCCGGTGTCGACGTCGGAGAGCACGCCGAACGCGGTGACGGTGAGCAGGCCGGCGGCCGTGTTCTTGGGATGGCCGTTGACGTACTTGAAGGAATACTGCCGACCATCGCTTGCCGGCATCAGCTCGATCACACCCACGGGCGAGTGAATGGCGTGGCGTGCCGACTTATCGAACTGCTCCCAGCGCCGATAATCGGACTCGATCTCCGCCGCCAGGCCCTCGATGAAGCGCGCGAGCCCAACACGTTGGACAAGTTCCTGCAGGCGTTCGATGCCGATGTAATCGACCATGATGGCTACTCATGAATGTAAGACGGACCGCGTCCGGCTGGGCGCGGCCTGCATAGTGTGGCCGCAGGCTGTAGCCAACGAATAGCCAGAAAATAGATCAAAAAGCGCGGGCAATCGATCAAACTGCCACACCTGGGTGCCGAATTGAGTATATTTGTCCTATGGACGACACCGACCGCCAGCTCATCGCCTTGCTGCGTGACAACGCACGGACCTCGGTCGCGGCGCTAGCCAAGACATTGCGAGTGGCGCGCGGCACAGTGCAAAACCGGCTCGCCAAACTGGAAGCCGACGGCACCATCGTGGGTTACACAGTACGGTTGCGGCCGCAGGTGGAAGAGCACCGCATTCGCGCCCTGATGACGGTGGCCGTCGAGGGCAATCGCAGCGAGGCGGTGATCAAGGCGTTGCGCGGCGATCCAGCCGTGGGCTCACTGCACAGCACGAACGGCCGCTGGGACATCGTGGCCGAGCTGCGCGCCGACACCCTGGAGGCGTTCGATCGCGTGCTCGGCCGGATTCGTCAACTCGAAGGCATCTCCAACTCGGAGACCAGCCTGCTGCTCTCGACTCACAAGCTCTAAAGCAGCCAGCTCCCGCTCAGGCAGTGGGCTTCATTGGCTTATCGACACTGCCCTTATCAACACTGGGCAGCGGCACCAGCGCGGAAACCGTGAGCGGCGGCGTCTGGATGCTCAATTGCTTCGGCGTGCAATGCACCGACTCCATCACGATCTTGATGGACAGCTTCGGCAGCAACTGGTCGCGCAGCCCCTCCATCAACTCGCAATCGCCCGGCTGCAGATCCATCTTGCGATCCTTGGCCAGATCGACAGTGGTCCATTGCGCCGGGAACGCATCGGTACTGAATGGCTTCTTCACGCCCAACTTGTCCAGCAGTTTCTGCTGGCTTTCGGTGTGCGTGCCGGTCTTGATAGCCTTCGCGGCCGCCTCGGAGGCCGGCACCGCGGTCGCGGTCGTGACGGTCACGAAGAAGTTGCGCGACGGCACGTTGAACTCGCAGCCGGTCGCGCGAACCTGCGTTTCCGGGTGCGCGCCCAGCCGTTTCAGGATGGTTTCGAGCTTGGTCTCGAAAGCGTCGCAGTTGTACGCCGTCGTGAAGCCCATGTAGGAATACTTGATTTCCTGCGGCTGCCACAGCGACTGCACCGGGGCGGCGGCATCGGACGCGACAACGGCGCCGAACGGAAGCGCGCCGGCCAGCAGCACAGCTGCGGCGCGCAGGTGGGTTCGTCTAACCATGATTTTCTCCAGCGCGGAACATGAGATTGAGACTGTGGGCGCAGCGTAGGCGTTCAATGCTGAACGGCGCCTGCATGCATTAAGTGTTCTTGAAGTGTTCTTGAGGGCCGCATTGCCTGGAATCCTACGGCGGCAGCGGGATGAACTCGTCGTGATCCAGGTCGGGCAGCTTCAGCCGTCCCGCGCGCCAGTCGGCCTTGGCTTGTTCGATGCGTTCCTGGGAAGATGAAACGAAGTTCCATTCGAGGAAGCGCTCGCCTACGGGCTCCCCACCCAACAGCATCAACGTCGAATTCGTCGTGGCGGTCACGGATGCGGTGGACCCGCGCGCGAACACCAGCATCTGGCCCACACCGAACAGGCGACCTTCGCATTCCAGCGAGCCACTTGCGACGTACGCGGCGCGCTCCGGATGATTATCCGGCAACTGCAGGCTCGCACCCGCATCGAGCACGGCATGCACGTAGAACAGCGGCGAATGCGTCTTCACCTTGACGCGTTCGCCGTACGCTTCGCCCGCGATCAGTCGCATCCATACTCCGCCTTCCTGATGAGTGATCAGATCGCTCGCGGCGTAGTGCGCGAAACCGGGCTGTGTTTCTTCAGCCTCGTTCGGCAGCGCGACCCAGGATTGAATGCCGTGCAGCGCATCACCCTCGGCGCGAGCCTTCTCGAAGCGCTCAGAATGCGTGATGCCGCTGCCCGCGATCATCCAGTTCACTTCTCCCGGCCGGATCGCCTGCGCTGAGCCGACGCTGTCGCGATGCATGATTTCGCCGTCGAACAGGTAGGTGACGGTGGCAAGGCCGATGTGAGGATGCGGCCGCACGTCGACGCTGCGAGGAATGCCCGCCGGAAAATTCACCGGCCCCAGGTGATCGAAAAAAATGAACGGCCCGACCATGCGACGCTTGGTCCAGGGCAGCACGCGGCCCACTTCGAATCCGCCCAGGTCGCGACGGCGTTGATCGATCACCATTTCAAGCATGGCGGTTCTCGCTTAAAAACATTTTGATCGCACTATATGTACCCAATTGCCGCCGTGAGGCAAGCACGGAGGCACTCAAGCGCAACCTGAAGCGAACGAACTCTGTGGCGGCGCGCGGGTGAACCATGCATTCGTCGCCTTTCGATCATGCCAGTCATGCTTCGCGCAATGTCTCCAGCGGTTCAAACGTTTGCAGTCCATCGCGCATCCATTGCTCGCGAAACGGCCGCTCGTCGATGTCCTCGATCGACAGGCTGCGATTGAACGGATGCCGGTGCAGCCTAAGCCGGCCGGTTTCCTCTTCGTGCTCGCACAGCTCGCCTTGCATCGTGACGCGAGCCTGATAAAGCCTGGCGTCGTCGCGCATGAACGATTGATATCGATGCGCGACCGGCTCCCACGAATGGTCCGTCACTGCCAGCTCTGCCACCGGCGCGTCGTCCGCGGTAACCAGCGCGGACAGCTGGCCCTGCTGCGCGTGGAATTGAATGTCCACGTCGCTCTTCCAATGTGGCAGATGCCAACGCTGGATCGCATGATCGCGCGCCGCTCTGGTGTTCGTGGCGACCAGATAGGGATAGAACGCAGCCTTGGGCATCGGCTCGCCGCGCTTCAGCAGCGGCGCGACGATGACCGCCATCACCACTTCACGGTACGCGCCGATTTCGCTGTGGGTGAAGTCGAACACCGTCATGGAGAAAACCGCGCTGTCGTGATGCAGTTCGATAGGCTCAAGGTCCGATGGCAATATGCGCCGGGCATGGGCGGTCGGGAACGCGAAGAAGCCACAGATGACATTGCTGAAGCCATACCGCGTCAGCGTGTGCATAGACCTTCCTCGCGCAGCACCGCGCCGATCGTCCGCACTGCCGTCTCCAGTTCGTCCTGCGTGTGCGCGGAAGTCACCGACATCCGCAGCCGCGACTTGTGCTTGGGCACTGCTGGATACGTGACCGGGTTCAGGAACACACCGCGATCCTGGAGTTTGCCGGCGACGGCGAAAATCTTCCGGTCGTTATTGACCATGACCGGCATCACCTGCGATGCGGACTTGCCGATGTCGATGCCTTCCTCGGCACAACGTCGACGCATGAATGCAATATTGGCCCACAGTTGCGCACGCAATTGCGGTTCGCGCTCGACAATGCCCAATGCGGCGAGAGCCCCCGCAGCGGCGGATGGCGCCAAGTTGCATGAGAAGACCCGCGACCGGCCGAAGGCACATGCGTAGGTGACAAGGTCGCGCCCGCCGCAGACATAGCCGCCCTGCCCGCCCAGCGCCTTGGAGAATGTGCCAAGGTGGAAGTCCACCTCGTCTTCGAGTCCGAAGTGCTCGACCGCGCCACGGCCGCTTGCGCCGAAGACGTAGGTCGAATGCGCCTCGTCGATCAATATGCGGGCACCGTGGCGCCTGGCAACCGCGACGATTGCGGGCAAATCGCATAGATCGCCGTTCATGGAATAGACCCCTTCCACGACGACCAGCTTTCGGCCGTGCGCGCGACCGAGCTTGCGCTCCAGGTCGCCGGCATTGTTGTGGCGAAAGAAGATCGTGTTGCTTTTCGCCAGGATGGCGCCGTCGACGATGGAGGCGTGCGCGAACTGATCGAGAAAAATGCTGTCGCCCGCGCGCATGAGAGCCGAGATGAAGCCGACGTTGGCGCAGTAGCCGGTCGGAAAGAGCACCGCCGCCGGCTTGCCCTTGAACGCTGCGATACGTTCTTCCAATTCCCGGTGAATATCGAATGTGCCCGACAGGATGGGCGAGCCCGATGCGCCGAGACCGTACTTCTCTATGGCCGCGATGGCCGCCTGTTTCACCTCGGGCCGATAGGAAATGCCCAGGTAGTTGTACGACGCCAGGTTGATAAGTTCCTGCAGCCGTCCGGTCTTGCCGTTCTTGAGCGTGATCCGCGTCGTCGGCGCCGTGACGAGCGGCTCCTGGTACAGGTAGTAACCTTTCGGATAAGCATCTCGATACCATTCGTCGAACGGGCCGAGAATGTTCAGCGGGTCGTCGCCGGCGCTGTGGTAGAAATTCGAGTAGTCGTACTCGTCGAACGGCGATTTCGCGATGCGGTCCGCCTGCAGGCCATCCATGCCGCTGTCCATGTTGCAGTTCCCTGTTGGCGATCGATTTGATCGCGATTACCCAACGTTGCCTTGCATCCAGCCATGGACGCGCCGGCATTCTACTGCCGGCGTCCGCCTGGACAAGCAGATTGTTCGGCTGTGGGGGTCGACGTCAGGAGACGTAGAGCACACCGCCATCCTTGACCATATGATCGCCGAAGCCGATTTGGAGTTTTTCCTCCGCGAGAGGCTGCGGTGTGCCGTCCTTGACCTGCTGGATCAGCGGTTTCAGCTGCACCGTGTCGAGCTGGCCGATGACCTTGTTGACCAGTTCGCGCGCCAGTTCGATGATGTTCGGGTAGTAAGGATCTTCGGCGTCGCTGTCGTCGTCATTGTCCATTGCGACCAGCATGCAATCCAACAACGATTCCACCTGCATCAGCCGCGCTCGCTCTTCTTCGATCGCTTGCAGCAACGGCGCATCGAGCCTGACTTCGGCCGTCATCGCTGCGGGGATTCGATTCGGCGGGTTCTTCGACGCATTGTCTCTCTTGGGCATGGGCATCTCCTGGTCAGTAGACCGATGCTAGCCCGGCTGCGTCTTTACTGTATATACAAACAGTCCATCCGAACGGACTAATCGCCGCGGCGATGGCGCGTCTTTTTGCGTTGGGCGTCAGGCGGTTTTGGCTGATGTGCGCGCTAGTGCCGCCGGCACTAGTCCGCCGGCTGCCCAATCAAGCAGCTCCACAATATGCACTACCGGAATGTCAGTGCCTGCCGCTATCTGGCGAATGCAGCCGATGTTGCCCGTTGCGATTACGTCGGGCCGCACCTTGTCGATGTTCTCGAGCTTGCGCGCGCGCAGTTGCGCCGCAATCTGCGGCTGCATGATGTTGTACGTGCCGGCCGAGCCGCAGCACAGGTGCGATTCTGGAATCTCCACCAACTTGTAACCGGCAGCACGCAGCAGGTGCCGCGGCTGATCGCGCACGGCCTGGCCGTGCTGCAGCGAGCAGGCGGGGTGGTAAGCGATGGTCAGGTCACAGGCACGCGCCGGCGCTGACAATCCGGCTTCATGCAACAGTTCGCTGATGTCTTGCGCACACGCAGAAACGCGTGCCGCCTTCGCCGCGTAGGCGGGATCGTCGCGCAAGAGGAATCCGTAGTCTTTCAGGCTGGTGCCGCAGCCGGATGCGGTCGTCGTGATCGCACGCAGTCCCTTGTCGAGTTCCACACTCCACGCGTCCACGTTGCGGCGCGCCGCAGCGAGCGCTGCGGGCTCACGGCCGAGGTGCTGAACGAGCGCGCCACAGCACCCTTCGCCTGCGACGTCGACGATTTCATAGCCGGCATGTTCGAGCAGGCGCATCGTCGCGGAACGAATCTGCGGCTCCAGCGTGTTCTCGACACACCCTCGCAGCAGCACCACTTTGCCGCGAGCCGATCCCGCCGCCGTGCGCGAGGGAGGCAGTGGGGCAGATATCGTTGGCGGTGAATTCGCTAGTTCGAGCATCGCAACCAACCGCTGCGATCCACCCAAGCGTTTGAGCAAAGGCGTCAGCGGCCGACCGAGCTTTGCCAGGAACAGCGCCGCACGGAAGCGCCGCGGATAAGGCAGGATGGCGGCAAGCGTCGCGCGCAGCACGCGCTCCGGCCACGGCCGGCGATACCGCTCCTCTATATAGGAACGGGCATGATCGACGAGGTGCATGTAATTCACGCCGGAAGGACAAGTCGTCATGCATGACAAGCAAGACAGGCAGCGATCGATGTGCTTGACGATCTTGGCCGTGGGTTCGCGCTCGTTCTCCAGCATGTCCTTGATGAGATAGATGCGGCCGCGCGGGCTGTCGAGTTCGTCGCCGAGCAGTACATACGTCGGGCACGTAGCGGTACAGAATCCGCAGTGCACGCACTTGCGTATCACTTGCTCGGACGCCGCCGTCGCGGGGTCGGCAAGTTGCTGGGGTGAGAACTGCGTCTGCATGATAGGAAACTATGCGCCGAAGAGCCGGCCGGGATTGAGGATGTTGGCAGGATCGAATGCAGCCTTCACTCGGCGAGTGAGCGTGTCGAGCGCCGGATGCGTTGGAGCGAATGCAGTAGCAGCGTCGCCCGCTGCCTGGGGTGCGCGAATCAGCATCGCATGGCCGCCGGCATGCTGGGCTGCCGCGTGTACCGCGGCACCTTGAGCCGCCGAACCCGTGGACAACCACACCAGACCGCCTGCCCAATCTTGAAAACTGCGCACCTCGCCGAGCGACGCAAGTGCATCGTGCACGCGCCAGCCGTTCATCGGCGGCACGTGAATCCGCCACAACGCATCCAGAGCACCGCGCATCGGACCGACGTCCCGGATGTGCCGCCACAGCTCGACGCTTGCGGCTGCGTCCCACAGCTGCGCCGAACCGAAATCTCGCAGTGCATCGCGAAGCCACTGGCTGCGCGCCGCCACCGACGGCGCAACCCCGTCGATGCGCAGCAGCGTCATCGACGTATTCGCGCTCGACACTGTACCGGCTGGACACGTTGCCGCCGCCCATCGCGGTAAATGCGCCGCGCCTGAAATCTCCAGCGGCAGGCCCATGGCGAGGCTCATCGCGCGCGACGCGTCCTGCGCGCTCAATCCTGCGATGGCGACGGTAGCGACCGTAGCCGGCCGCGGCAGCACTTTCACGGTGACCTCCGTCATCACTGCCAGCGTGCCCCATGAACCGGCAAGCAACTTCGGTAAGTCGTAGCCGGTGACGTTCTTCACTACCTTGCCACCTGCCTTGAACACTTCACCGCGTCCAGACACCGCGGTGAAGCCCAGGAAGTGATCGCGCGCCGCGCCATCCTTCAGGCGGCGCGGCCCCGCGATATTGCCGGCCAACACACCGCCAATCGTCGCTGCGTTTGCCGCGTGCCCGAGCAGCGGGCCGTAGTCGGCAGGCTCGAAGGCAAGCATCTGGTTGTTCGCCGCGAGCGCGGCTTCGATTTCAGCCAGGCGAGTGCCGGCGCGCGCGGTGAGCACCAGCTCCGCCATCTCGTATTCGAGGATTCCCGACAGATTCGTGAGTTCGATTGTCTGCGACGCACGCACGTTGCCGCCGATGCCCGCTTTCGTTCCGTTGCCGCGAATCTCCAACGCGGTGCGCGCCTCGTGTGCCGCCGCAACGATCTCGCAAACTGCATCCGTGGAAATCGGCGCCGCCATCAGAAGCGCGGCAGCTCAGGGAAGGCCACGCGCCCCTGGTGCACATGCATGCGGCCAAGCTCCGCGCAGCGGTGCAAGGCCGGAAAAACCTTACCGGGGTTGAGCAGCAGGTCGGGATCGAACGCGCACTTCAGCCGCTGCTGCACGGCGAGATCCGTCGGCGTGAACATCTCCGGCATCAGGTCGCGTTTCTCGACGCCGACGCCGTGCTCGCCGGTCAGCACCCCACCGACCTGGATGCACAGCCGCAGGATGTCGGCGCCGAAGGCTTCGGCTCTTGCCAACTGACCAGGCTGGTTCGCGTCATACAGAATCAGCGGATGCAGGTTGCCGTCGCCGGCATGAAACACGTTGGCGACCTTCAGCCCATGGCGCTCCGACAGTTCACGCATGCGCAGCAGCACTGCAGGCAACTTGCGGCGCGGGATCGTACCGTCCATGCAGTAATAATCCGGCGAGATGCGGCCTACGGCGGGAAATGCGGCTTTGCGCCCCGCCCAGAATGCCAAGCGCTCGGCCTCGTTCTGCGACGCCTTGAGCTGGCACGCGCCGTTGCGCTGCGCGATAGCGGCCACCGCATCGAGCAGGTGATCGCACTCGGCCGCAAATCCATCCAGCTCGACGATCAACAGCGCCTCGACGTCGAGCGGGTAGCCGGCATGCACGAAAGCCTCGGCGGCGTGAATGGCAGGGCGATCCATCATTTCCATGCCGGCGGGAATGATGCCGGCGGCGATGACGTCGGCGACGCATTGGCCGGCGCTCTCCACGGTGGCAAACCCGATCAGCAGCGCGCGCGCGGTTTGTGGCTTCGGCAGGATGCGCACGGTGACTTCGGTAACCACACCCAGCAAGCCTTCCGAGCCCACGATCACGCCGAGCAGGTCGTAGCCGCCGGTATCGGCGATTCGCAGCACTTCACCGTTCATCAGCACGAGTTCGACGCCGAGTACATTGTTCGTCGTCAACCCGTACTTCAGGCAGTGCACGCCGCCGGAATTCTCCGCGACGTTGCCGCCGATGGAGCACGCGATCTGGCTCGATGGATCGGGTGCGTAGTAAAAACCGCGCTCCTGCACCGCGTGCGTGATTGCGAGATTGGTGACGCCGGGCTGCACCACCGCGAAGCGATTGTCGTAGTCGATGTTCAGCACGCGATTGAAGCGCGCCATGCCGAGCAACACCCCATCCGCAAGCGGCAGCGCGCCGCCGGACAACGAAGTGCCGGCGCCGCGCGGCACGACTTTCACGCCCTGCTCGCCGCACCATTTCAGAATGCGCGCGACCTGCTCCGTCGTGTGCGGCAGCACGACGACCATAGGCGGTTGGCGGTAGGCCGTCAGGCCGTCGGATTCGTACGGCCGCACGCCATCGGGATCGGCGATGACGCTCTCGCCCGGCACGATGGCCCGCAACGCGGCGACGATTTCGTCCTTGCGGCGCAGCACCTCCTGGTCCGGTGGCGGCATCAACAAAGACATCAGTGCACCAACATCGTCAATGGCCACATGTAGGCCTGGCCAAGCACGAGCAGTCCGACCAGCAATGCCAGCGCCAGGCTATGAAAGAACACGTAGCGCAATATCTCGCTCTCATGACCGTACCAACACGTCGCGGTGGAAGCGACGGGCGCGGAGTATAACGCTGTGCTTGATTTCAGGTACGGCGCGACGATCTCGCGAGTCTGCGCTGCCTGATACTCCAGCGGCGACCCGGCCCGGCGCAGAGGCGATGCGAAATCCGTCCGCCAGTACAGCGCGGCTGCTAGAGTGCCGGCGGCCGCAGGAATTACCGGGGTGAATCATGGCGCTCGGCGCCACCATATACGTCTTCGAGATAGAGCTGGCGAACTCGGATCGCGGTATCTATCACTCCTTTACGCTGCGTGTCGCGCGCCACCCGTCCGAAGCCGAAGACTATCTGATGACGCGCGTGATTGCGTACTGCATGGAGTACGCCGAAGGCATCGCGTTTTCCAAAGGGTTGTCCGATCCTGACGAGCCGGCGATATCGATCCGCGATCTCACCGGCGTGCTGCAGACCTGGATCGACATCGGCGCGCCGGAAGCGGCGCGGCTGCACCGGGCGAGCAAGGCGGCGCCGCGAGTCGTGGTCTTTGTGCACAAGGACGTTGCTCAATTCGTGGCACGGCTCGCCGGCGAGAAAATTCACCGCAGCGAGGCGCTGGAGATTTACGCGGTGGATCGCGAGTGGCTGGCGAACCTCGTCGCGCGCCTGTCGCGGCGCATGGTGTTCACGCTCACCGTCGCGGATCAGCATCTGTATCTGTCGATCGGCGAGGAGACGCTCGCCACTGTCATCAATAGGGTTGCCCTGCGAGCGTAGCGGCCCTACGCCCAATGGCCGGCTTTGGGCAGGCGCTGCCAGTGAGTACAATGGCGCCGGCAAGGACGATTTCAAAAACCGCTGCGCTCGGGTGCCCTCAATTGAAACTTTCACATTCGTTTCCGGCCGTGCTGGCGTGCGCCTGGATGGCAAATGCTGCCGGCCAGGGGGTCGACGCGACGCTCGACCAGCAATACGATTTCTATCTTGGCACCCTCAGCCGGCGCTGCCAGAACATGAACTTCGCCGTCGATGACAGTCTGGAACTGTTGCCCGGCCAGGCGGGACCGCAACTCGCAGCGTTCTGCTCAGGCCCGCCACCGGTGGGCGGGATCAGCACCAGCAACGCTCAAGGCGGCAGCTCCGGCGCAGCATCGGGCACGCGCAGCGCCGCCGAAGACGCCGCATTGCGGCGCCGCCGCGAGCAGCTCCGCGAACGAGCCAAGGGCGAGACGGCGCCCAAGGAAAACGATCTGAGCCTGTTCGAAAGCGGCCAGGCGAGCGTGTTCCTGTCCGCCGATTATCGGTATGAAAAGCAGCAGCAGACGCGCTTCGAGGCCGAGCATCGCTCGGATCTGTTCAGCGGCACGCTCGGCGCGGACTATCGATTCGGCACCACCGCCGTCGCCGGCGTCGCGCTCAAATACGAAGATCTGTCCGGTGACTTCACCAGGAACGGCGGCGATTTCCAAAGTCGCGGCCAGGGAGCGGTGCTGTACGGATCGTGGCTGCCGCGCGCGGACCTGTTCGTCGATGCGAACGTCGGCGCGATGCGGCGTGAGCTGGATACGCGCCGGATCGTAGGAATCCAACGCGTCACGCTGGCCTCGCCCGGCGCACCGCCGATCATCAGCTTCGCTCCGCCGCTCACTGCGGTCGTCAGCGGCACCGACAGCCATGAGACCACTGCCGAGATTCGCTCGGGCTACGACGCGGTCGCCGGCCGCGTCACCTGGGGGCCGCGACTCGGCCTCGCGATGAAGCGCACGGAGCTGGACGGATTCATCGAGAACGGCGCGACACCGATGACGCTCGTCTTCAACGATCAAACCGAGAAGTCGTTGATCAGTTCGCTCGGCTTGCAGGCGGCGGCTGCGATCAACACGTCGTTTGGCGTGCTGATGCCGCAGCTCAACGTAGACTGGCTGCATGAATTCGAGGACGACCAGCGTGTGATTACCGCGCGCTTCGCCGAAGACCTGCGGCCGAACCCGAGTCAATTGCGCTTCCTGAACGAAGCGCCCGATCGTGAAACGTTCAGGCTGCGGTTGAGCACCGTCGCCGTGTTCGCGCATGGCGTGAGCGCGTTCGTTTCATTCGAAGGGCTGGCAGGACATGAGTACGTCGATGAGTACGGCGCCAGCCTCGGCGTGAGAATCGAGCTTTAGCCGCGCTCGCGTCGCCTATTTAGTCGCCTATTTATAGGTGACGACGGCGCGCAGATACTCGTAGTAGAAATCCACCGCGCGATAGAACGACGTCACCAGGATGCGTTCGTCCTGCCCGTGGGCACGCACGTCATCGCGCTCGATGGCCTCGCCGCTGATCGTATACGTCGGCAGTCCCGCCGCGCTCGTATAGACGCCATCCGACGCGCCGGCCGACATGATCGGTACGATCGGCACTGCCGGCCACATCTTCCTCGCTATGCGCTCCAGCGGCCGCATCACCTCAGCGCGCAGCGGCGGCGGTGCAAGCCCCTCGGTCTGCGGCGCCTCGGGCGCGAGCGAGCCGTCGACGTTGACATAGTGCACATCCACTGCCGGATTACCGATGACCTGCACCAGCGTGCGGCGCACTTCTTCCGGCGAATGCCCGGGCAGAATGCGGCAATTCACAAGGGCGCGCGCCATCTGCGGCAATGCGTTGTTGGCATGCCCGGCTTCCAGTCGCGTAGCGACGCAGGTCGTATGCGTAATCGAGTTGTCGATGGTGTCGCTCGACATGCGAGCCACAGCATCGGGATCGGGCGGCGTCTTGAGGACGCCCTGGAAGGTCGCCGCCTTCCGCGCATCGACGCGCGTCTTCATGACATCGAAGTAGGCGCGCGTGACATTGTTCAGCTCGAACGGAAACGTGAATCTGCCGATGCGCTGCACCGCGTCCGCGAGCGAATAGATGGCGTTGTCTTGTACCGGCAGCGAACTGTGACCGCCCGGATTGTGGGTGACCAGCGCGAAATCCGCGTAGACCTTTTCGCTCGCGCCGACGTCGATCTGCACCGGCTTGCCGTTTTCCAGCCACACGCCGCCGCCGTCGTGGTTGAGCACGAATTCGGCGTCCACCAATTCGCGATGATTCTTCAGCAGCCATTCCACACCGTTCTGGGCGCCGCTTTCCTCGTCGGCGGTGAGCGCGAGAATGATGTCGCGGTCGGGGCGCAACCCTTCCTGGCGATAGCGGATCAGCGTCGTCACCATGATGGCCACGCCATCCTTCATGTCCTGCGTGCCGCGGCCGTAGAAGAAGCCGTCCTTCTCGATGAACTTGTATGGATCGACACTCCAATCACTGCGCAGCGCGGTGACGACGTCGAGATGACCGATCAGCAGCACCGGCTTCTTCTTGCCGTTGCCGCGCAGGCGTACGACGACGTTCTGCTTCTGTGAAGTGGGGCCGAGCACCTGGACGTCGGCAGCGGGAAATCCCGCGGCGCGCAACCGCTGCGCCATGTGGTTTGCAGCCACGGTGCTGCCGATGTCGCCGGAGGTGTCGAGCTCGATCAATTCCTTGAACAGGTCGCGCGCCAAGGCGTGAGCGTCTTCGGTGGACGTCGCGGCGATGCCGGCCGGGCCGAGCAGCGCCGCAGCCAAGGCAATCGTCAGGCGAATTTTCATCGGCGTCTCCACGTCCTTGCCGCCGCAATCCTGCAGGTCGCATCGATCATGCCTATTCGCCCCGGAACTTTCCAGGGAGCTGTGTGGTTGCCCTTGATGACCATGGCAAGCACCGCCGCCGCCACCTAGAATCGGGTCAGACTGTAGGCAAAATCATGAACCAGCTGTCGCTTCACCGCCTCCTCCTGATCACACCCATGCTCCTCGTCGCAGGTGCATGCGCTGCCGCATCAGACGTGGATCAGCCTTACGAATTCGTGCCCGGCCGCGGCACGAATTACGCGCGCAGCGATGCCCACGTCTTTCACTGGACCTGCACCAGTGCGCCGCAATTGACGAGCCGGCATTGCTGGGAAGTCATGCCGGGCACGGCCGAGTCGTTCGCCCCGATTTCCTTCATCAGCTCGGACGAGCACAGCGCCCTGCCGTCGCATTACTACAAGGACGAGCATGGCGTGTACTACGAACACAGCAAGCTCGAAGGCGTCGATCCCGCCACGTTCAAGGTAATCAACGCCGACTGGGCGAAGACGCCGCGAGGCGCCGTCTATGCCGGCACGCCGCGGCCGGAGATCGACGCCGCGACCCTGCAGATTCTCGAACATGGCTGGGCGCGCGACAGGAACACCGCATACTACTCAGGCAAGGCCGTCGCTGCGGCGAACGCGGCTTCACTGCGCGTACTGAATCCGGATTTCGCGCGCGACGACGCGCACGTGTTCTATCGCGCCAACGTACTCGCCGACGCAAAGGGCGAACCCGACGTCGCAACGTTCGAAGCGCTCGGCCGGACGGGTTACGCGAAAGACGCCCGCTCGGTGTTTCACCAGAGCCGGCGCATCGCCGACGCGGACCGCGGCAGCTTTGTGCTGATCGACAATAAGTCCAGCGATTGCTACGCGCGCGATGCACACCGCGTCTACTATTGCGGCAATCCGGTCGCGCTGGGCGATGCGGAGTCGTTCGTGGTCCTGGATAGTTTCTTCGCGATCGACAACGACCGCGTGTATTTCAGCGGCGCGCCGGTGGCGACGGCGGATCGCAATACGTTCCGGCCGTTCCAGCCCGAGGACGCGCCCCCCACCGAAGTACGCGCGAATGCCGAGGACGCGAAGAACTGGTACGAAGTGGTGGCATCCGATCTGGTCGTAACGCCCAAAGGCGCACGCCGCCCGTGACTCGAAGGGCGCTTGCCAAGAACCGGCCATAAACGCCGTTCCCCTTGCACAAGGGCCGGCGCGCTACGATAGGATGGCGCTCCCGACGTGAGTACGGTGAGCCTCGGCATGCAAAAGCGCCCTTTCGGCCGTTCTGGAATCCAGATCACTGTCATTGAGCTGCTCGGCAAGGCAAGCTCGTCCGAATGATGCGACTCCTGTCGATCGTGGCTGCGGCGTTACTGTCTGCACCGGCGTACGCGCAGATCTACACCTGCAAAGGCGCCGACGGCTCGCGCGTGTTTTCGGATCAGAAATGCGGCACCGACGCGAAGGCGGTGCCCAACATCACGACGAAGAAGCACTCGCCCGCGAACTCAGCCACCACCAAAGCGGCAAAGGTCGAACCGAAAACACCGCAGCAGCTGCAGGAGCTGATGCAGCAGTGCAACGCGGGTGACATGAAAGCCTGCACGCAATGGACGCACGGCGGCGGACCGAACTCGCTGCGCAACCGCGAGCGCGACGCGGCGGCGGCCTGCGAAGCCGGTTCGTTGGCCGATTGCGAATTGCGTTACTGCAGCGACGGCGCGACCGAGGAATGCCGCCAGCGCGTGATGCAGGCGGCCAAGGTCAGTGGTGACACCTGGTATTTGCGGGAAGAGGCGCAGCAGCAGGACGACGGCTCCATCCTCTACAACGTCCGCTGCATCCACAAAGACTCGATGGAGATCCGCGACGCCACCATCGCCTGCGGCATCGAAATGAGCCCGCAGCGCTGCCGCATCGCGAAAGCCAAACAGACCTACGCGCGCCTCGATCTGGCCGCATCGCGCCATTGTGCGACTGCCCAGATAAAACGCACACCTTAAGCGCCGGAGTAGCCGCCGGTCACCGGCAGGATTTCGCCGGTGATATAGCTCGAACATTGCGGCGACGCCAGGAACACGAACGCGGGTGAAATTTCTTCCGGCTGCGCCGGCCGCTGCATCGGCGTGTGCGCGCCGAATTGCGACACATCCTTCGCTTGCTTGTCGGCCGGATTCAGCGGCGTCCACACCGGCCCCGGCGCCACGGCATTTACACGGATTCCCTTCGGCACCAGATGAGCCGCGAGCGAGCGCGTCAACGCATGGATGCCGCCTTTGGTCGTCGAATAATCGAGCAGGCTCGGGTTGCCGAACAGGCCGGTCACCGAACCATTGTTGACGATGGCGCTGCCGCGCTTCATGTGGGGCACGGCGGCCTGCGCCATGTAGAAGTAGCCGTACAGGTTCGTCTTGATGGTGCGGTCGAAATGCCGCGGCGTGAGATCGGCGAGGCGCGATACGTGCAACTGGAATGCAGCGTTGTTGACGAGTATGTCGAGCTTGCCGAATTCGCGCACGGTGCGCGTCACCGCAGCGACGCAGAATTTCCTGTCGCTCACGTCGCCGGGAATCAGGATGCAACGGCGGCCTTCCTTCTCCACGCCGCGCTTCGTTGCCAGCGCGTCCTTGCGCTCGTTCAAGTACACGATCGCCACATCGGCGCCTTCGCGCGCGAACAGGATCGCGACGGCACGGCCGATGCCGGAATCGCCGCCGGTTATCACGGCGACCTTGTCCTGGAGTTTTCCCGAGCCCCTGTAGTACGGCGCGTCGTACATGGGCGAGGGATCGAGACTGGCTTCGCTACCCGGCTTGGCCTGATGCTGTCGCGGCAGCGGCGGCTCAGGATATCTGCGAGCGCCTGCCTGCATGGCGTGCCGCGCTTGCAGCTTGGGTCGCCGGCGGTCGGCGCGCGCTACTTGTTTCTGGATTGAACGATGCACGCGCGCGCTGCGCGATGCCTTGCGCGTATTCGCTGCTTTGCCCGCCATGCCCGACTCCAAACGTCAATGATTGAACACTAACGATGCGGCATGGTTAAGGTTCCGCGGTGGGCGGCACGTTGAACAACCGCTGCTTGTCCGCTTCATCCAGGGTTCGCCACTCCCCCGGTGGCAGATCGCCCAGCGTCAATCCACCGATCTGGCTGCGATGCAGCGCATCCACGTGATTGTCCACGGCGGCGAACATGCGCCGCGCCTGGTGATAGCGGCCTTCGGTCAGCGTCAGTCGCGCCTGGCGCGGGCCGATTACCTCAAGCACCGCCGGCGCCAGCGCGTCTTTCTCCGACTCCAGCATCAGCTTGCCGCTGGCGAAGATCTCGGCCTCGTTGCCGCGCAGATCGCGCGCCAGCGTGACCTCGTAAATCTTCGCGAGCCTGGTCTTGGGCGCGACGATACGATGCAGCAGGCCGCCGTCGTCAGTCATCAACAGCAGCCCCGTCGTATCGCGGTCCAACCGTCCGACTGATGACAACGCCGGCGAGCGCAGACGATAGCGCGGCGGAAACAGCTCATACACGGTGCGCCCCGGATCTTTCGTCGCGCAGGTGAAGTCGACGGGCTTGTTCAGCATCAACAGAAATCCTGCCGGTGGATCGAGCGGCTCTGCGTCGATGCGGATCTGTTCGTGCTCCACCTTGTCATCCGCGTACAGCACCTCTCCGGCAGGATCGGTAATGCGGCCTGCGCGGAACATCGACGCCACTTGCTTGCGGCTGCCGTAGCCGAGATTCGCGATCAACTTGACCAGTTTCATGGGCGCGACGACCTGACTGCTTCGACGATCTTGAACCCATGCGCCTGCGCGAGCGTGCGAACTTTGCCGAAGCTCGCGTTCAACACCGCTTCGTACGGCAGATGGCGATTGGCGACGAGCAGCAGCCGTCCACCGTGATTGAGCGACTGCGCCGCCACGGCGATGAAGCGCTTGCCGATGTCCGGCCGATCCGCGCGCGCATGCGTGTGGAATGGTGGATTGCTCACGATCACATCGTACGAACGCGGCAGCCCGGTCGTGACGTCATGCCAGTGATACTCCAGCGACGCGCGTGTCTCGAACGTCGACAGATTGCGCCGCGCGAGATCCAGCGCGCGCCCTTCCGCCTCATACAAATCCAGCGCCGTAATCCGCGGACAACGCGTCAGCAGTTCGACGGACAGATAGCCGAAGCCCGCGCCGAGATCGGCTGCGCGACCCGTCAGATCCTTCGGCAAATGCTCCGCCAGCAGCGCCGACGCGATGTCGATGCGATCCCACGCGAATACGCCCGGGCGGCTCTCGAAACGGCCGTCCGCAACCTTGCGCACCGCATCCAGCGCAGCCCACTGCTCTGCCACGACGGGATCAGCAGCACCCTGCAAAGGCCCGGTCCAGAACACACGGCATTTGTTCTTGGCCAGGGTCTCGACCGGCCCGGCGATGCGTTCGAGATCCGCTTCGCCGGAACGCGCGCCCTCGTTGTTGCTCATGCACGCCATGATGCGTCCTCCCGGCTGCGTCGCGGCGAGGGCGCGCGCCAGCAGAGCGCGTGCTTCCTCACGCTGGCGCGGCGGCAATATCAGCACCAGAGGATACGTCTTGGGTGTCGATAGGTACGCATTCTGTACGACGCAGCCCGAGCGCTGCAGCGCGTCCGCATCGGGCTTGAACGTTTGCTCGCAGACCAACCCGGGCAGCGGACGCTGATGCAGCGGCCAGCCATCGCGCGCGCGCAGGAACAACGCACCCTCCGCGGGCCAGGGCATGCGCCCATCGGCGAACGGCAGGAACAGCGTTTCGAGGGCGGCATCATCGGTATGGTCGGCACACATGGCGCGCAGTCTACGCATGCCCGGCCTGCGCCGCTGGAGAAGCTGGCCGAAGACTGGCTAGACTCGCCGCATGGATATCCCACTCCCCTTGATCGTGATGGCCCTGGAAATCGAAAGCCAGGGCTTGTTCGCGCGCGCCGGCGTCGCCGTGTCGTTCACCGGCATCGGCAAAGTGAACGCCGCGTACTCGCTGACACGGCTGCTCGCCGAGTATCGACTGGCGCAGCGGCCGCTGCCGCAGGTCATCAACTTCGGCACGGTCGGCAGCCGCCGCTTCGCCAGCCACACCACTGTCGCGTGTAACGCCTTCGTTCAATGCGACATGGATGTGTCCGGACTCGGGTTCGCACGCGGCGTCACGCCATTCGAAGAAACGCCGCCGCGGCTGGAGTTTCCAGTGCGATTCCCGGAGTTGCCGGCCGGTGTGTGCGGCACCGCGGATTCATTCGTTACCGGCGCGACGGGATTGCCCTGCGATGTCGTGGACATGGAGGCGTATGCGCTCGCGAAGGTGTGTTGGCGCGAAGGCGCGTCGTTCGCGTGCGTGAAGTATGTGACGGATGGGGCGGATCATGCGGCCGGCAACGATTGGCAGGCGAATCTGGCGGCGGCGGCGGAGAAGTTCCTGAGCGTGTATCAGCAGTGGGCGCGCCCCCTCCCTCCCCCGCGAAGCGGGGGAGGGTGAACAGACAGGGAGAGAATGAGAGAAGAAAATCCGACTGTCTTTCCGGTCCCCTCCCCCGTCTTGACGGGGGAGGGTTAGGGAGGGGGCGCGCCCAACGCTGCGATGACGTCCACTCAACCCTGCAGTTCAAAAATCTTCCGCACCGACACCATCGTATCCGCCTCTTCCACTTTCTTGTCGTCCCTGTAGCGCTTCACGCGCGCCAACCGCAGCGCAAGTCCGCCGGGATACCTCGGACTCGCCTGCAAATCGCTGAAGGCAACTTCGACCACGATCTCCGGCCTGACATGCACCGTCCACTTGTCGCTGTGCGTCTCGCGGGCGAGAAACTCCTGCGTCTGCCATTCGAGCATTGCATCGGTCAGTCCCTTGAACGTCTTGCCGAGCATCACGTATTCGCTCGTCGCCGGATCGAGCGCTCCCAAATGCAGATTCGACAATTTACCGGCGCGCCGGCCGTGGCCCCATTCCGCTGCGAGCACGACCAGGTCCAGCGTATGTACGCGTTTGATCTTGAGCCAGCTGGCGCCGCGATTCCCCGCTTCATACGGTGCGTCGAGCGACTTCGCCATCACCCCTTCGTGGCCCGCCGCGAGCGCGTCGTCGTAAAACCGCTGCGCCGCCGCTGCGGAATCGGTGATGAGCTGCGGAATGCGCATTGACTCGGGCACCGCCTGCGCAAGCGCGGCGAAGCGTTCGCGCGCCGGCCTGTCGGTCAGGCTGCGGCCATCCAGCCGCAGGCAATCGAAACAGAACGCGCGCATCGGCAACTCGGCTTGCATCTTCGCCACGTCGAGCTTGCGCCCGAAGCGGCGCATGGTGACCTGGAAAGGATGCGGCCGGCCGGCCGCGTTGAGTGCGATGGCTTCGCCGTCGAGAATGACTTCGTTCACGGGCAGCGCCTGCATCGCTGCGACGATCTCCGGCACTGCCGCGCTGACGTCGTTCAAGGCGCGTGTGTAGATACGCACGATGCCGGCGAGCTTGTGCACTTGGATGCGCGCACCGTCCATTTTCCATTCGAATACTGTTACGCCGCCGAACTGCTCCAATGCTTCCGCAACGTCGGCCGCCGTCTGCGCCAGCATCGGCGCGATGGGCGACATGAGCACGAGGTCGAACTGCGCAAGCGCTTGCACGCCATCGAGCAGAGCGGCGCGCGCGACCGCGCCGAGATCCTTGGAGTACATCGCGGCGCGGCGCACTTCGGCTGTCGGCAGGTCCGCCGCCTTGGCGATGGCATCGACCATGACACCGGCGAGTGCACCCTGGCGCAACTCACCCACCAGCAAGCGCAACAGAAAATCCTGTTCTAGCGGCGTGGCGCGCGAGAACAACGCTTGCAATGCCGTCTCGCGGCGGGCCGTGGAGCCCGCGCCGCGAATACCGGCGATTTCGGTGAGAAGGTGATCGACTGCGGTGATCGATAAACTGGCTACGCTTGCCGCAGCGGCGGCGCGCGCCGATTGCAGCACCGCGTAGCCCAGGCCGAATCTTCCTTGCGGCGTTTCGCCCGAGAGGTACTGCACGCCGATCTGGATTTCGTCGCGATCCAGTGCGCGCAAACAGGCCGCCAGTTCCCGCACCTTGGCGAGACGGGCGGCGGTTGCGCCGACGCGCTGCGAGGCGTCGACCAGAATCGCGAGCAGCGTCATTACTCAGGCAAGCCCTCAGCTTTGCGTGCCGCCTTCACGCTCGGGCGAGCCGCAGCGCGGTTGAAGAACGCGGTGAGCTTGGTGAACTTGTCGATGTTCACACCGACGCGGCCGCGCCAGCTCAACACCACGTACAGGTACGCATCGGCGACAGTGAACGTCTCGCCGGTGAGGAAGCTTTTGTCGCCCAGGCGCTGCTCGATGAGCGCGAGCCGCTTGTCGAGGTTTTCCTTTGCGGTCTGCTTCTCGGCGTCGGTGGAAGCAGGATTGAACAGCGGCGAGAAGTTCTTGTGCACTTCGCCGTTGAGGTAGCTCAGCCACTCCTCCACGCGGTAGCGTTCGAGGCCGCTCGCCGGGATCAGCTTGGCGGCGGGATTCAGGTCGCCGATGTAGGTCAGCAGCGAAACGTTTTCGGTCAGCACTTCGCCGTTGTCGAGTTTCAGCGCGGGCACGTAGCCCTTGGGATTGACCTTCAGGTAATCCTCGCCGTCCGGGGTCTTCTTGGTCTTTCGGTCCACCACCGCATGCTCGAACTTCTGGCCGCTTTCCAGCAGCGAAATGGACGAGGCGAGCGAGCAGGCGCCGGGTAGGTAATACAGCTTCATGACAATCCCTTCGAGGTGGGTTGGTTGGGGCCGTCTATCCTAGCCCCTGCGAGTTCAGCGGGGAAGAATGACCCGTGGCGCGGCCGGTTCCGCGTAGAGCAGCCTGACCTGATCGGCGCGCAGCTCCATGACGCGGCGTTGATTGATGGAGCGTTTATCGGTGATCTCGCCGTGCTCGGACGAAGGCGGCTGCGCGAGTACCAACAGTCGCGCGATGGTGTTCGCCCCGCCGCGCCGCGCCGCATTGAAGACGGCAAGCTTTTCAGCCAATCCGGCGCGCACGGCATCGTCTTCGACCACGTTCAGCCAGATGAGTGCGCCCAGCCACGGCCTGTCAGGGGCGCAGATCACTGCATCCACGACGTATGGCTGCAGTGCTTCGACCAAGTCACGACGCACCAGGCTGGCGGGCACCCAGGTGCCGGACAGCACTTTGAAGTCTTCAGTCGTGCGGCCCGCGAACTCCAGGCCTTCGATGGGCTGCTGCGAATCGACCCAGCGCGCCGCATCGCCGGTGCGGAAAAAACCCTCCGCGTCGAACGCCTCGGCATTCAGGACTTCGTTGCGATAGTAGTGCGGCAGGATGTGCGGTCCGCGAATGCGCATTTCCATGCGATCCCCAGCCGGCACCAGTTTCAATGTCACCCCCGGTTGCGGCAAGCCCACCAAGCCGGTGCGTTCGGCGCTCCAGTAGACCGCGATACCAGTCGCCGCAGTTTCCGTCATGCCCCAGCCCGTGCCAAACGGCAGCCGTTCGCCGAGTTCGCTCACCGCGAGCCATTGCATGCGCTCCCATAGCGGCTGCGGCAGCAACGCGCCGCCGTACGACAGCCAGCGCAGGTTCTTGAAGAACTTGTGGCGCAAGTCGGCATCGCGCTCCAACGCTTCCGCCAGCATTCCATAGGTCGCCGGCACGCAGCCGAAGCCGGTCGGAGAAATCTCCCGCAGGTTTTCGATCGTCGCTTCGAACTGGCCCGGCACGGGCCGGCCCGCGTCTATATAGAGCGTGGACGCATTGGCGAGCACGCCGTTGAACTGCGCGTTGCCGCCGAAGGTGTGATGCCACGGCAGCCAGTCCACGATGGCGTTGACGCGCGCGGGATCGAACGGCTCGCTCACCTGGTAGATCATCATCGAACCCGCGGCAAGGTTGCCGTGTGTGTTGACGACGCCCTTCGGCCGGCCGGTGGAACCTGACGTGAGCAGTATCTTCGCAATCGTGTCGGACGTGATCTGCGTGCGGCGCCGGGCGAGCGCGGGCGCATCCATATCCTGCAGCAGCGCCGCGAATCCGTCCTCGGAAAGCAGGATGCGCTCGTTGCCGGCCGCATGCTCCAATGCCTTGGCGTAGCGAACAGAATCCTGCGCATACACCAGCCCAGGCTCAATGAGTTCGAGCGCATAACTCAATCGCGACAGGTCCGCTCCCGCCGAATACGTCGGCGACACCGGCACCGCCGCGGCGCCAGCGCGCAATGCGCCCAGCATCAGCAATGCGTGCTGGATGCTGTTCTCGGACAGGATCATCACCGGCGCGCCGCCCGGCCCGAAGCCTTTGCGCATCAGCCAGGTTGCGATGGCGGCGGTGTCGCGCACCGCATTGGCGTAAGTCAGCCGGCGCCATTGACCATCGGCGTCGCGTTCCGCGAGAAACGTGGTGTCGGGCCGTATGTTCGCGGCGCGTTCCAAAAGATCGATCAGGAAAAGCTGCGGCTGGGTCAGCGCGTAACCGCAGCTCAAATAGACAGTGCCGTCACTCTGGGTGCGCAGCTCGATACGCCGCGTCGGACGGTCGAGCGTACGCATCGGAAATGATTTCAGCGGGCGGGATTCTGCTTGCGCACGAGTGATCATGGAGAGCGGCTGGCAATGTGAATGGGATGAATCCGCGATGCGGGCGGGAAGCTCCCATCCCATACCTTCCCCCGCTGGAAGCGGGGGAAGGGGGGTCCGCTGCGACGGTATCTATCGGCATCCCATCCTAAGCACGCGCGCCGCAAAGCGCGAGAACCTTGGCAAGTCTTCTCAGAAGCGCACGCGCACCACCAGGCGCGTGTCGGTGCCTTGTGACTTCTGGTCAGCGCCGTAGAAGAATCCGTCGTCAGGGGAGCTGTCGACGTCCGCGTAGAACCATTCCGCCTCACCGCCGATCGAGATGTGCTTGTTGATCAGATATTCGAAACCCACCGTGGGCGATATCCTGTAGCCATCCGCCTTGATCGAATTCCTTGAGCCGAAGCTGGTATCGGTCGTTTCGGCTTCGATATAGGCAAGCCGTCCGCCGTAATACAGGCGCACCGACTCATGCAATGGCAGGAAGGCGAACGCACCCACGCCGAGCTCGAACGATTCATTCTTGAAACTGCCGCCACCCGAAGACGACTTGGAGTGCAGGTAGCGCACGCTCGGCTCGAGCCGCCACGCGTCGCCGAAATCGATGGGCACGTAGATGCGCGAATCGTCGGATTGCACGGCGACGCCCAGCCCCACGTCCGCAGCCTGCGCTTGTAGCGCAACACCGCCCAATGAGGCCAGCGCGGCCAGCGCCAATAACTTCTTCATCAATGCTCCTTAACAAATTATGTCGAGCCGTCATGGCCCGATGTCACGAGGTTCAATCGCTCAAGCCGCACGATTGCGGCGAACCGATCAGACCCGGCTGCGTCGCCAAAGTTGCCGAACACGCCGTGGCGCGGATTGCGCACATGCGGTTTCCACGACTGCCTGCCGTATTGGCCACAGCGCACCATCGGCCAAATGCGAAAATTTGGTGCGCTGCTGTTGGGCGATTCACCCGACGCCGTCATCGCGACCACGCCGGCAGGCGAAGTTCTGTACTGGAGTCCGGCTGCTGAAGCCATTTTTGGATACAGCTGCAGCGAAGCGCTGGGCAAGTCCATGCAGGATCTCATCGTGCCGCCGGAACGCCGCATCGATGAGCAGCTCATCGTGCACGGCGAACCACCCGGACGCACCTCCACCTACGAGTCCTATTGCCGCCGCAAGGACGGCTCGCTGGTATACGTCGACGTCACGAGCAAGAGGATGCGCGATGCGCAGCGCGGCGAATATATCCTCACCACCAAGAAGGACGTCACGCAGCTCAAGGTGCTGCGCGACGCGAAGCTGGTCGAGGCGAAGTTCGGCAACCTGCTGGAGTCGACGCCCGACGGCATCGTGATCGCCAGCCCGACAGGGCTGATCGTGCTTGCCAACAGCCAGGTCGAGGCATTGTTCGGCTACGAGCGCGGCGAACTGCGCGGCAAGCTCGTGGAGATGTTGCTGCCCGAGCGCTTTCGCAGCGGCCACGTCGGCCACCGCTCCAAATTTTTCTCGCAGCCGCGCACCCGCTCCATGGGCGCGGGGCTGGAGCTGTACGGGCTGCGCAAGGATGGCGCGGAATTTCCCCTGGAAATCAGTCTGAGCCCGCTGGAGACCGACGCCGGAACGCTGGTGATGAGCGCGATCCGCAATATCACCGACCGCAAGAAGGCCGAGCAGAAATTCCGCGGCCTGCTCGAATCCGCGCCCGATGCCATCGTCATCGTCGACGTCAGGGGCGACATCGTGCTGGTGAACTCGCAGACCGTGAAGCTGTTCGGGTATACGCGCGATGAGCTGCTCGGCAACCGCATCGAGATGCTGGTGCCGCCGCGCTTCCGCGACCGCCACCCGGGCAACCGCGCAGAATTCTTCGTCAATCCGAAAGTACGCTCGATGGGCGAAGGCCTGGAGCTGTTCGGGCTGCGCAAGGACGGCACGGAATTTCCGGTGGAAATCAGCCTGAGTCCGCTGGAAACCGAGGAAGGCCGCCTGGTGTCGAGCGCGATCCGCGACATCACCGAGCGCAAGCGCTTCGAGCAGGCCTTGCAGGAAAAGAACGTCGAGCTGGAGAACGCGAACCTGGCGAAGGATCGCTTCCTCGCCACCATGAGCCACGAACTGCGCACGCCGCTCAACGCCATCATCGGTTTCACCGGCACGCTGCTGATGCGCCTGCCCGGCCCGCTGACGCCGGACCAGGACAAGCAGCTGACCACGGTGCAATCAAGCGCGCGCCACCTGCTCACGCTCATCAACGATCTGCTGGATCTTGCCAGGATCGAAGCGGGCAAGGTCGAGCTGCACCTGGAGCCCGTCGCGTGCCAGAGCGTGCTTGAGGAGGCGGCCACGTTCCTGCGCCCACAAGCGCAGAAGAAGGAATTGAGCTTCGATCTGAGCATGCCGCGCGACAACGTCGTGGTGCAGACCGACAAGCGCGCGCTCAGCCAGATCGTGCTCAACCTCACCAACAATGCGATCAAGTTCACCGAACGCGGCGGCGTGCATCTGCGCCTCAGCACGGGCGACGCCGGCAGCATCGTCATCAGCGTTTCCGACACCGGCGTCGGCATCCGTCCCGAAGACCAGGCGAAAATTTTCGAAGCGTTCTCGCAGGTGGGCTCATCCTCGCGGCGCCGGCGCGAGGGTACCGGGCTAGGCTTGCACCTGAGCCAGGCGCTTGCCGCGCTGCTCGGCGGCCACATCACATTCGAAAGCCAATACGGCAGCGGCAGCACGTTCACGTTGCTGTTGCATGGAGCCTAGACGATGGCTGCGCGCATCCTGATCGTGGAAGACAACGAAGCCAACCTGGAGTTGATGAACTATCTGCTGGAGATGGCCGGCTACATCGTGCTGACTGCAACCGACGGTGAACTGGGCGTCGCCAAGGCGCGCGCGGAGCGGCCCGACTTGATCCTGTGCGACGTGCAGATGCCGAAGATGGACGGCTATGACGTCGCCAAGACGCTCAAGGCCGACAAGCTGATGAAAGCGACGCCGCTGATCGCTGTCACCGCCTTGGCGATGGTGGGCGACCGCGATCGCATACTTGCTGCCGGCTTCGACGGTTACCTGCCCAAGCCCATCACGCCGAAAACCTTCGTGAGCGAGATCGAAGCGTTCCTGCCGCCGGAACTGCACGCAGCCACGCCCCCGTTCCGGGAGTAGTCATGGCGCACATTCTGATCGTCGACGACATTGCGACCAACCGCGAATTCCTGACGACCCTGCTGTCGTACAAGGGGTATGAGACGCGCGAAGCGAGCGACGGCGCGGAAGCGCTGGCGCTGGCACGCGGCCTGCGCCCGGATCTCATCATCACCGACATTCTGATGCCGACGATGGACGGCTACGAGTTCGTGCGCCAGCTGCGTCTGGACCGCGAACTGGCCAACATACCCGTCATCTTCTGCACCGCCGACTATCACGAACGCGAAGCGCAGCGTCTCGCCGGAGATTGCGGCGTCGCGAACGTGCTCATCAAGCCCTGCGAACCCGACCTGGTGCTGCGCTGCGTCGAAACGGCGTTGGGGCTTGCGGCCGAGATGCCGATAGCCGTGCCGCCGCAGGATTTCGACCGCGATCACCTGCGCCTGCTGACCGACAAGCTCTCGCAGAAAACCGCGGCGCTGGAGACCGCCAACCAGCGCCTCGCAGCCGTCATCGAGATCAGCATGCAGCTCGCCGAGGAATCCGATCCGCGCCGACTGCTGATACGCGTGTGCCGCGCGGCGCGTGACGTCATCGGCGCGCGCTACTGCGCGATTGCCGCGGGCGGCGCCGCGGCGGAACGGCCCGACCATTTTTTCACCAACGGGCTCGATTCGACCGTCGTGCAGGCGATCGGCATGCCGTCGTTGCGGCAGGGCCTGCTGGGTCTGATGCTGGAGCAACGCAAAGCGTATCGCAGCGCTCTGTTCGATCGGCCGAAAGAAACCGGTTTGCCGCGCGGATTTCCACCCGCGCGCGCCTTGCTCGGCGCGCCGATACTGTCGTTGCAGCACACCTATGGATGGTTGTGCCTCGGCGATAAATTGGGCGGCGGAAAGTTCAGCGACGAAGACGAACGATTGCTGACCATACTGGGCGCACAGGTCGGTCGCATGTATGAGAACACCGTGCTGTTCGGCAAGGCGCGCAGCGACGCCGCGGCGATGCGCCTGCTGCACCAGATCACGCGTGCCATCGGCGAGCGGCAGGATCTGCGCAGTATCTTCCAGGTGGTAACCCGCACACTCGAAGAAAGCATGCCGGTCGACTTCGGCTGCATCTGCCTGTACGAGCCGTCGCAACAGATGCTCGAAGTCACCAGCGTCGGCGCGCGCAGCAGCGTGCTCGCGCTGGAGCTGGCGATGCCGGAGAATGCGCGCATTCCCGTCGCATCGAACGGATTGTCCAATTGCGTGGCCGGCCATCTGCACTACGAACGGGACATCGGCGCGGTCGAATTTCCGTTCGCACGGCTGCTGGCGGCGGCGGGGCTGCGCTCGCTGGTTGCGGCGCCACTACTGGCGGAGGACAAGGTTTTCGGCATCCTCGTGGCCGCGCGGCGGCAACCGGCAAGCTTCAGCAGCGACGACTGCGAATTCCTGCAGCACTTGAGCGAACACGTGGCGCTGGCAGCGCACCATGCGCAGCTCTACACGACACTGCAGCAGGCTTATGAGGACTTGCGCCGCAGTCAGCAGGCCAGCCTGCAGCAGGAGCGCCTGCTCGCGCTTGGACAAATGGCGAGCGGCGTCGCGCACGACATCAACAACGCGATTTCACCTATCGCGCTCTACACCGAGTCGCTGCTCGAATCGGAAACCGCGCTCACCCCGCGGGCACGCACCTATCTCGGCACCATCCAGCACGCCATCGAGGGCGTCGCAGAGACGGTGGCGCGTATGCGCGAATTCTACCGGCCGCGCGAAGCGCAGCTCGCACCGGGCACCGTCGCGCTGAATCGCGTGATCGGCCAGGCCATCGATCTCACGCGCGCGCGCTGGAGCGACCTGCCGCTGAAACGCGGCATCGTCATTGCGCTGGACATGCAGCTCGATCCAAAGTTGCCCGACATCGACGGCATGGAAGGCGAGATTCGCGACGCCCTCGTCAACATGGTGCTCAATGCGGTCGATGCGATGCCCGAGGGTGGTGTGCTGAAGATCCGCACCCGCAGCGCCGCCGGCAGCACGCTACGGACTTCGTCCGAGGACACCGTGCATCTGGAAATTTCGGATACCGGCACGGGCATGGACGAGATCACACGGCAGCGCTGCCTGGAACCATTCTTCACCACCAAGGGCGAACAAGGCACGGGGCTGGGCCTGGCTATGGTCTACGGCATGATCCAGCGTCACGGCGCCGAGCTGGATATCGAAAGCGTGCGCGGCCACGGCACTTCGCTGCGGCTCAAATTTCCCGCCGCGCGCGCCGCAGCGGACGTCGCGAACCACCAGCCGGCGCGGGCCGCCGCGCCGGTGCCGCCGCTTCACATCCTGTTGGTGGACGACGATCCGCGCATCATTCAATCCCTGCGCGATACACTGCAGAACGACGGCCACCGCGTGACGGCAGCGGACGGCGGCCAAGCGGGCATCGATGCATTCGCGGAAGGGAAAAGAATATTCGCGGTGGTGATCACCGACCTGGGAATGCCTTATGTCGATGGCCGCATAGTCGCAGCAGCGGTGAAGTCGCTCTCGCCCACCACACCCGTCATCCTGCTGACGGGGTGGGGGCAGGGCATCCTCGCCGACAACGATATTCCGCCGCACGTGGATCGCGTCATGAGCAAACCGCCGAAGCTCGCGGAATTGCGGCACGTCCTCGCCGAGCTGGCGGGAAGTTCGGAGAGCAACCCCCACCCTGCCTCTCCCGCGCGCGACACGCTGGCAAGAACGTAACTCTCACCACCCCGGCGATTGCTCCGTTGCCGCGCGCGAGTCCATTGCTTCATTGAAGATCTTGCGCTTGGTGAACAGCCATTTGCCGTTCTGTTTCACCAGCTCGTCTTCGTAGTGGCCGTAACCGTCCAGCTGCGGCGTGCGCTTGTCGTTGTTGTTGTAGTACGCGGTCCAGTACGAGCGCGACACGGCCTTGTTGCCGTCGATCTTGACGATGGTGTTGGTGATGTTGTGGCGGCGCTTGGCGGGACGCTTGCCGGGCGTCTTCGCCGCATCCTTGGCGTCGCTTTCGCGCATGCCGATGACCGCGGCGCGAATCGCGGCGCGTCCCTTCTCCACACCGCGCGCCCAATCGAGCACGCCGTCCTCGGTGAACGTGGACGCATACGCGTCCGGATCGCGCCAATCCATCGCGAACAGATAGCGGCCCTGCAGTTCTTGAATCTGTGCGCGATCTTCCGCGTAGCTGTCGGCGTGCGCGCCGGCGGACGCAAGCGTCGTGAGGGCTACTGTCAGCAATCCCCCGAGCAATGAAATCTTTGCTTTTCGCATGATGAACTCCTGGTTGTCGGAGGCCGCAGTCTAGCCACATCCTTCCGCGTTGTAAGTGGTGCGCGCGCGAGCCGGACTGCTTTTCTTGCCCATCGTTTGCCCACTGCTGCCACTCGTGCAGTACGACTTCATCCCGAGTAATCATCCATGCGCCACAACAAACTCGGCCACTCGATCAGCCACGCCGCGAGGTGAAGCAGCCTGCATGTGCGTGCCGAGCACTTCATCGGTTCTGCGGTATCGGGTCGGTCGTCGTCTTGAAGGCGACCGCACCGACACCGCAGCCGGAATATTCGACGCTACGGCTTGATTTCCCCGCCGCGCTCGAAGAACCGCACCGGGCGGATCTCCAGCGAGCCGGTCTCGTTCAGAAACCCGCGCGCCGTCTCGATGGCCTCTTCCAGCGTCTCGCAGTCCACCATGTAGAAGCCGAGCAACTGTTCCTTGGTCTCAGCGAACGGGCCGTCGATGACCAGCGGCTCGCGGCCGGCGCGAATCGTGGTCGCCGTCGACGTGGACATGAGCCGCGCCACCGGACCGAGCTTGCGGCGCGCCGCGATCTTACTCATGTTTCCCTGGTGAGCCGCCATGACAGCGTCGTCCTTTTCCTTGGACCAGGCGTCGACTTCGGCTTCGTTGTTGTAGCAGATGATGGCGTAGAGCATGGCTGGGCCTCGGCGTCGGGAATAGCAGCGGGGTAGACGATTAAGAACGACTCGCCTTTTCACCCTCCCCCGCTTCGCGGGGGAGGGCTGGGGAGGGGGCGCGCTTTGCGTCTCCACATTGCCGCGCAGAAGGCAGTGACTCC